>Ga0115002_10002545_pt1 | contig 23664 bp, 23 predicted proteins | sample ArcticOcean_MG_C_8_FD_89576 | JGI IMG/M metagenome (GOLD analysis project Ga0115002, IMG submission 89576) | Marine microbial communities from western Arctic Ocean - ArcticOcean_MG_CB11_86 | ecosystem: Environmental > Aquatic > Marine > Oceanic | place: Arctic Ocean: Canada Basin | collected... | reverse complement strand
GAACCTGCTAGTGATTTCGGAAAGTAGCGGCCTCGCCCGGGGCCGGTGAGTTGTCGAATGATCCGCGCGCCCGCACAGCCTGCTCTCCGCCCAAGGCCTCCACTCGCGCGGCCTGATCAGCACGCGCCTGCGAATCGACAAGCTCAGGATCGAGAATCTGCCGTAATCTCAGGTCAAAACTTGCCACCACTTCCGCGTGGTCTGCTGAGCCGGCCAGATCATTGAGTTCCTCCGGATCGGACACCATATCAAACAATTGTGCCGGTGCACCCACATAATAATTGTATTTGTAGCGCTCATCCCGAAGCATGTAGGAAGCGTGCTGAGATCCTACGGCGTGATACTCACTCAAGACCGTTCGCTGTGCATCCGGATTGCTCGCGATCGTCCATAGTGATCTTCCTGGGAGCCCGGCATCATCGTTGTGGGACGCAGCCCCTACTGACTCGATGATCGATGGATACAGATCGACAAGCGATGTCGGCGTGCGACAAACAGCCCCCGGCGGAACGTCTGGCCCGGCAGCGATCATGGGGATCGCGGCGGACTCATCGTAAAGGCTGAATTTTCCGAAAATGCCTCGGCCACCAAGATGTTCACCGTGGTCGGAGGAATAGATCACTCGCGTACGCTCGGCGAGGCCGAGTGATTCCAGCTGCGTCAGGACTCGACCGATCTGTTCGTCGAGAAAACTGCAGGCACCATAGTACGCCGCAAGGAGACGGCGAATTTGCGGCTCTTCGAATGGCGGATGGAAATCGAAGAAGCGCCGAAAATGGTCGATCACAGGATGCGCCGGCCAGTCGGATTGTCGCCATTGCGGCGGCAGGGGCAGATCACGCTCGGCGTAGTGATCGAACCACTCGGGGGGGCAGATATATGGCGGATGAGGACAAACGAAAGACAACATGAGGGCCCAGGGTTTGTCGTCGTCCCGATGCGCCGCCAACCATTCGACGCCACGATCGGCATTGCGGCGATCGTATTGCAGATACGTCGAGTCGCCACCACCGGCATCCAGAATGCCACTTCGTTTTCTGCGTACAGGACCATCATCACGCAGGCATCCCAGCACATCTCCGACACCGTCGACGACGTGTAGGGGGTCTATCGTTTGCGAGAATCCGTGGTCATGTTCTGGACCGCTGAAATGCAACTTGCCGATCGAATCGACCTGGAATCCTTGATCACGCAGACGCTGATGCCAGCTGGGTTTCTGACCATCGTAGGGGAATGCATTGTCCCAGTAGCGGGCATCGTGCACCCAGCGCCCTGTTGCCAAGCTCGCACGGACGGGAACACAAATGGGATAGTTGGTGTAGGCCGTATCGAACCGTGTGCCACGTTCGGCCAGTCGATCAAGGTGTGGAGTACTTGCCACTCCCGCATAGCAACTGAGGCCGGAGCGTGTGTGCTGATCGGAGAGAATGAACAGTGTGTTGGATGCATCCACTTTGCGTCTCCACAGGGGGTGAACAAGGTGTCATAGACATTCTCAGAAGCGGACACTGACCTCGCCATTGTAGACACGACGCCCGAGACCTCTGGGCAGCAGCGACATCGAGCCGTCGGGGGCTGGCAGTTGGCGATAACCGACTATGTTGAATGCATCGAAGAAATTGGCCACTTCTTCGCGTACCTCGATTTCGAGGTCTCCTAAGGAAAAAACCTGGGGCATCCCCACGTCAAAGCGCATGTAGGGATCGTCGCGACGGGAATGACGTTCGCCCAGGGTAAAACCAACGATCTGATCATCATCGATCAGCGCGAGCTGTGATGTAAAGGGGAATCCGGAGCCATAGAGGAAACGTATGTGGAAGCGTGACGCCCGCATCCATCCAATACGAAGATCCATCTGATCCTCCAGATAGGTGGTGACTGTATGTCTTTGGTCGCTGACAGTTGGCACCCATCCAGCACCGTCGTTGGTGAGATTTTCCTCGGAGTCGAGGAAGCTATACGTGACCAGACCAACGGCTCGGCCCACCTGGCCGCGCATCATCCATTCTGTTCCCCAGGCACGTGTTCGACTGTCATTGGTTGGCGCGTAGCGCACCTCTACATCGTCCATGGTCCAGGATATTCGGTCCCAACCGCGTCGGCCGAAAACTGTTCCTCTGATTCTCCAGCGGTCCCGCTGGTGCTCAATCTCGACATAGGCATCCGCCCCCTTCTGTGCATCTGGAGTTTCGGCGCCCGATGCGAGCAACTGCTTGTACTGCGCCGCTTGTGCAGACAACCCCCCAGCCATGACCCAGCGAAATCTGCCGTGCTGCCGACCCAATCTCGCCCGCGGCAATAGGAGCCACTCATCCGACTCGTCCACGTGCAACGCACGGGCCTCCCAGCCGCCGATGAAGGCACCTGGTTGCCAATTGAGACGCACGTAGCTCCAGCGATTCAGGAGCGTTCGATCCACCTCTGCCTCGTCTGCGGTGGCGGGCAATTGCCTGCCTTCTAACCACAACGAGTCCGCGGCGAGGCGGTTTGCGTCGAGATCCGTCTGGCGTAGCCCCACGCCCAGCTCCCAGGCGTCGGAATGGTCTGGTAACAAGTAGATCGCCGCCTCCAGTCGGGACTGGTCCAACTGACCTTCGACGATTTGGCGTGTTTCTAGCCAGTCTGAGACAGAGGCCTGGACAGGTGACCCGGAGGCCCAGTCGGCGAAGAAACTCAGGTCTGTGTCTTCTCTTTCGTCCCGCCTGATGGCACTTCCCTGCCAGCGCAGGCGCCAGCGAAACAAAGGAGTCGTCAACTGGGCAGCGACAAGGTCTGTGTCGTATTCGAAGTTCTCCACACCCGACGCGTCGCCTATGAAGCCACACGTCATCTTAGCACCTCTGTGGGGACGGAAGTCGATGCAGTCGTCCCGCAGTTGACGAAACGATGGCTGTAGGACGAGTCCACTGCGAGCGGACACACCGAACAGGTGTCCGTCCAATTTTTCGCCGCGCCACAGAACCAGAGCCTGCACATCGCCGTACTTGGGTGCCACATCACCAGTCGTCTGTAGATCACGCGCGAGCCGTCCAAGATCTGCGCGGCGTGCGCCGGCAATCCAGCTGAGTCGTCCCGCACGGGCACTGAGCGTCGCCGCCTGTCGAGTCGCGCCGCCGCGCAGCGAAATCTCGAGTGAATCTGGTCGGCGGTAGTGGACGTCGATCACACTGCTCAGCGCGTCCCCGAGATGGGTGTGCAAAACGCCTGCGTGAAATTCCAGATCGCCGACGAGGTCGCCATTCACCAGAGACATGGTCTCGCCCAGCCCATTGCGCAGCATAAGAGGAGGTTGAACTTCGACGCCTTCGATGTAGAGAAGATTTTCGTCGAAACTGCCACCGCGTACGTGATAAGAGCTGGGAGCTTGGTCACCTGCAGAGGCGACACCGGGTAAGACGCTCGCGATGCGCAGCGGATCAGCCGTGGGCGCGGGATATCGCTGCAGTTCGACGGGGGCAAGCGCCGTGACACCTGGCGGACTGGGCGCTGCGACGGCAATGGCGAGCCGTTCGTGAAGGCGATAGGCGATTCGACGCAGGCGGATCTGGAGTGTATCGGCACGCTCATCGACTCGCATTTGATGCTCAACCTGCGCAAATGCTCCCTGCCGCAGTCGCAGTCGCCAGACACCGGGATCTAACGACAGACCTGTCAGGCCGCCCGCATCGGTGAAGGAGGTCACCGAGACTGCCCCTTCTGCCTGCCGCCCGTCGGGGAGAACACGAACCTCGACATCCTCGATCGGCTCGCCGCTTAGAGAGTCGACGACGCTGACAACGATGCGCGCCGCCAAAGCTGGCCAGGGCAGGGCACACAGGAAGAGGAAAATCAGGATCGAGCGAATCTCAGACCTCTTACAGTTTTTCAGACCGCTACCAATTTTCAAACCATCGAACAGACTTTGAGTCAGACGCCTATCGTCTCGACGCCGTGCCGGCAACCCGCCCAAGCTAAGCTGGCTCAAGGTCGTTGGACGGCGACAGCGGTTTTAGCTACGCTGATTGCCATGATGATCGTGCACATTACGCGCCACGGCCAGGTATTTCCTGCCGGTAACGAAAGCTGGTCCCATGCCGACTCTCCACCGGGGGACGAGCCACTGAGCGAACTGGGGCAGCGGCAAGCAACCTGGCTTGGCCCACATCTTAAGACGCTCGCTTTCAAGGGCTCCATCTTCTCGTCTCCCTATCGCAGAACCGAGGCGGAGTGGCTCCCTTTGTTGATGGTCTGATCGATCAGGATTCGGCAGATGCCGACAGTCATGTTTTGCTCGTCGGGCACGGCGCCTCGACGGGGGGCGTGATCCGCCATTTGCTGCGTCGCTGCGCGCCGGCACGGATCGGTGCACCGGATCCGGGCTGGCATTGTGGTCTCACCAGTTTCTGCTGTCATGGTGTCGATGGGCCAAGCGAGTTGATCCGACGGATGGAGACCGTCCACCTACCAGAAGAAGCCGTCACGTCAAATGCGCAGTCACGTGCTGACGTCCTGGCGGCCAGGCAAGGCAACTAAGGAGACCTATGTCGATGGCTCATATCCAGGCGCACGGTCGATCCACTTCTCCCGGCTGGGCGATAGCGCAGCGCCATCTGGTGAAGGCCATGAACCGCGCTGCGCACAGATTTGTCGACCATTCGACCGCAGAGGACGGCTCGCTGATTCAGCGCAGCGTATGGACGAGCATGGATGGCACAGACAATGGCTACGAGGCCTTCCTGTCATTCCCCCTGTTCTATCTGGTGGGGGGTGCCGACCAGATCCAGACGATGGCACGTCGCGAGTGGGATGCCATTACCGCTCAGTATGAAGGCTATGGAACCGTCGAACGTGGTTTCGTCACGGGCTTCGATTGGTTTCACTCCTCCGAGAGCTATCCCTACATCTACTACCTGTCCCTATCAGAGCCGGGCAACGCACAGGACCTGGCTCGTGCCACCAGCTATGCGGGGATGTATATCGGCGATGATCCATTGGCACCTAATTGGGACGCGGAACGAAAGCTGTTGCGGTCCCCCCTCAATGGCAGTCGTGGTCCACGCTTCGATACAACCGTCACCGATTGGGACTATCATCGCCCAATTCTCGCCAACTACCTGGCACCCTTTCAGGACCTGCCCGGTGGTGATGGAGGAGATCCACATTTCCGCGTCGATTGGACAGATGATGAGCTCTTTGAGCAGATCCTGCAGCGCATCAATGAGCGCATGACCCATGGTGATGTGCCACTGAATCTGAGCGCCACGAGTCTGGTGACCCATGCCTATCTGCATACCGGTGAAGATCGATACCGACAATGGGTCCTCGACTACCTGCAGGCCTGGATGGATCGCCGCGATGCCAATGACGGTATCGTGCCCGACAATGTCGGGCCCTCCGGCGCGATTGGTGAGAGGATGGATGGCAAGTGGTGGGGAGGATATTACGGATGGCGCTGGCCACATGGAGCACGCAATATCACGGAACCTGCCTTCGTCGCCGGTAGTTGTGCGGCCCTCATGACAGGGGACTTTTCCTGGCTCGACCTGTGCCGGTCACAGCTGGATCAGCTGTGGGCTCTACGCCGCCAGGAGGATGGCAAGTGGAAAGTTCCTGCCCGCCATTCAGATGGTGGTTGGTTTGATTATCGTGAACCGGACCCGTGGCTCTTCATCCACCTTGCCTATATCAGTCAAAGCAAGGAGGACTTCGCCAGACTAGACGAAGTCTTTCCAGATCGCAGCAACTTCTCTGGTCTGCCACCAGATTGGGGTGCTGGCAAAGCAGGAATTTGTCCCCCCATGGCTTGGCACCTGTGGAATGAAGGAGGCAACCCGGACTTCCCACTGCAGGTTCTTCAGACCACGCAGTCCTCGATGCAGCGAGCTTTGGAGAGGATCGAAGCGGATGATTCTGACCCGGAGACTCGAGAGTGCTATCACTTTCAGCCCCTGAATCCAGTCGTGCCTGAGGCACTTGTGCAGCTGACGATGGGAACACCGGCGGCACTATACAATGGCGGACTGTTGCAGAGCCATTTGTTGTATTTCGATGCAGAGCGACGTAGACCTGGGTTACCTGACGCGGTCGCGGCTCGAGTTGAGCACGTGAGCGCAGACCACGCCGAGACCGTCCTCGTCAACACGGATGATCTGCACCCACGGCAACTGCTGGTGCAAGCCGGTGCTTTTGGCGAGCACTCCTTTTCGGGCGGCGTTGCAGTAAGCCCTGATGGAACAACCGCGCCGATACAAATCGACACAGGCCGTCATGTAACCGTCGACTTGGGACCTGGTGCCAATATCCGCCTTCGACTCGACATGAACAGATTCGTCCATCGTCCAAGCTACGACGGCCCCACCTGGGGAAAATGAATCATGGCACCCAAGCGTCTCTATTTTCGGTCACCCTGCGGGGATTGCCATCGCCTTTGTTGCCACGCGGGGCTTGGAACGGTTCTTTGCAGTGGGCGGGTATCTGCGCACGCTATCGATGGTCGAGCGGCTGACAACACAGCCCCTATGGCTGCAATTCGTCGTACTTGTGGTCTTCAAAGACTTTCTCGAATGGCTCGTACACAATCTTCTACATCGTGTCGAGTGGCTGTGGCAATTTCACAAACTCCATCACAGTATCCAGGAATTGGACTGGATCGGGAACATGCGTTTCCACTGGATGGAGATCGTCCTCTACAAAAGCCTGACCTATCTGCCACTGGTCGTGCTGGGAATTGATGGCGGCGTGATTCTTTGGGTTGCCATCACCGGGACACTGATCGGCCATCTGAATCATGCCAATCTGAATATTTCCTGGGGCCCGATCAGCTCGGATTCCACGACATCGATCCAGTTCCGCCGCACACTCTTACGACGATTGATCTATCCATTCTGGAAATAGGCCGAACTGCCTCGAAGTATAGGACGGTGCCTGCAGCCCGAAATGCTTCACGTTCGGTCGAGCCGCCAGACATCGGACGTCATGTTGTTTCCTGCCACCATCCACACAGCATCATCGAAGACATAGACACTTGCGGCGTGACGCGGCGCCCAGGGCGTGTCGGGCAACTGCGTCCATGTGGTTCCGTCGGCACTCGACCAGACATCGTTGCGATTCCCCGTGTCGACATGATATCCCTCCATCGCCCACAACCGGCCATCCCAAGCGGCGATCTCGTGATACTGCCGCGGTGGAAATCCCTCTGGCGTGTGACAGGTCCAGTCGACACCATCTACCGTTGACCACGCATCCCCATAGAAGAGACGTCTGGGTGTTGTCGGCGTATCGTAGGTCCCGCCGCCGAGCAGCCACAGTCGCCCATCCTTGACGGCTGAGGCTCCGACCATACCGCGCGGTGCCCAGGGTGCCTTGGCCTCTACGCATTCCCAGGACACGCCGTCTTTCGTGCGCCAGACATCCGCATGGAAACACTCATCAGCGCCGGGAGAGAATTCAGGCATCGTCTGGCCACCGATCACCCAGATATAGCCATCGAAGACGATCGTTTGATGCAAGGCACGAGGCGACCAGGGGACATTATCGGCGACGAGTTCCCACGTGGTTCCATCTACCGTTCGCCAGACATCACTTTGATAGTGCCCTTGGTTGCAGTCTCCACCAACGATCCACATGGCATCATCATGCACCGCGTAGCCCGCCGTGTGTCTGCCTTCCCATGGGGCGTGGCCATGGAATGTCCAGTCCTGTCCATCTCTCGATGACCAGATCTCTGAATTGCAGTCGTGCGGGAAATTCACTCGATCTTCAGGATTCCAGCCGCCGAGAAACCACATCTGATCCTTGAACACAAGTGCCCCCGCCCCGTCACGGGGCGCAAAAGCTGCGTTGTCCTGAACACAGGTCCATCGGTAGTTTGTCGCCATGAAGATCTCTCTCCCTCTTATGAGGATGTTAACGGACAGGCATCTCGTAGATGAGATAGGGTTCCTGTTTCATACCCAGAGATTCGTAGGTATTTTGGGCCCTCTCATTGTCATACTCTACCTACAAGCGCAGACCGCAGACACCCGGACGGCCTCGGCGAGCTCGACGATCCACGCATACAGAGATCGAAAGACGCCTTGGCGCCGCGCGGCGGCGGTTACGTAGACACTCTGGATCCACCACATATTGCCATCGCGCCAGTCGCTCCATTCGTGTGTGATCATCAGACAACCGATGACCCTACCGTCAATCTCTGCGACAATATAGAATCCAGCACCGGCACCCCGAAGAAAACGCGTGACACCGCTTGTCACCGTCGCGAGGTCGAGCTCTTTCCCTTCTGTTTCGCGAGCTAGGGCTCGATTGAATTCAGCGATCGTCCCAGCGTCTTCTGTCGCGGCAAGTCGGATACTGACCGGATCAGGGGCACTCTCGTCTCTGCCCCCCCCCTCATCTATCCTCATCCTGCGACGACAATGGATCGTCCGATAGCCCAGGATCTTTGGGTATCACCGCGTCGAAGTCCGCCAGAATTCGTTCATGCCGCTCCACAAGTGCCTCACGAAAACCTGAATGTGTAAAGATGTAACGACGATCCTGACGAATTCCGTCAAAGATTCGCTCGGCGATATCCTCTGGATCAGATCCCTCGGAAATTCGTCCTTCGAGCCAATCGTGATTCTGAATCATCTTCTCCGATGTCTCGCGGTCACGAGTCCATTCGTCTACAAGGTGCGTACGGACGAAGCCAGGGCAGACGGCAGAGACGCCAACCGTCGAACCCTCGTCCTGGAGCTGTTGGTCGAGTGAGTCGCTGAGACTCACCACTGCGTGCTTCGTCATTGAATAGATGGCGATCGCCGGAGCAGAGATGACGCCGGAGATGGAGGCCGTATTCACGATCCGACTTGGATTTGTCTGGTTCATTAGAGCCGGCAGGAAACTCATACAGCCGTTGATGACACCCCACAAATTCACGTCGATGATCTGGTGCCAATCGGCGGAGGCCGAACGCCATAACTGCCCCAGATCCCCGGCTGTGGCTACACCTGCATTGTTAAAGACCAGTGCAATTTCACGGTCCGACTCTTTCGCCAAGCGTGCCAACTCCTGCACGGAATCTGGATCCGCCACATCGGTAGCGGCCGTTGTGATCGGGGCTGAGCCCTGACGGCGAAGTTGCGCCGCCGCCGCATCGAGAGCCGCCGCATCGATATCGGCCATGATCACGTGCATGCCTTCGGCGACACAACGCGCCGCCAGGGCACGGCCGATTCCCTTCGCCGCGCCTGTGACGACGGCAACTCGGTCGGTGAAGTCCTGCATTCATTCCTCTCGGGATCAAGCCAGCCGAACGACCGACAGTTGCTCGTGCCTATAAAACCTCGAATTCGTTCTGCGATAGGCCACTTTCATAGGTCCGTGTCTCTCTGTGCTTGAGCTGTATGTTGCCAAAAATTTCAACACAGATTCGACACAGAGACGTCGGCAATATTGTGCAGCGTCACCGATGTCTGAGCAGGATCTTCCATGCGCACAAACACGCGGCGCCCCTCGGCAGCGTCCAGCACACCATTGCCCCCGCGTCGGAAGATCTCAGCGAGTCCAGTCCGCCTGACGAGGACATCATCGTTGTCGAGGGTCCGTGCCAATATCCGGCTGGGTGTCGAAGGAGCCTGGGCGAGACGTCGGGCAGCCGTCCGCCGCACGAGGACATCCACCTCGTTGAGAGCCTCTACGAGCTGCCATCTTGGCTGGAAATTCTTGTCGCGGCCAGCTGCAACAGCACGGATCGCCGTTACGCAGAGTCTATATCCAGAGATGAAGGAGTGGTCATCACATACCCCACCCACCCCATGAACGCCACCAAATCCAGGTGGCGCATCGACTGAGGATTCATATGTCCGACTTGTCCTATCGATGATTCAAACGTCGAGAATGACACGAGCCGCCTCGCTGAGGCGGGCTCTGGTTTCCTCTGACAACTGCGCACGTTGATCGGTCTGCTGCGGCTGATCACGGCGAGTGAAGTAAGAATGCAGTCCATATCTTGGTTCATCGGTGCGATTGAGCGTCCCTCCATGCCAGGTGTGGGAATTGAAGATGACGACTGTTCCTGCCTTGGCCGTCAGTACCACCTGATCTGGATGCGGCGCCGTCGCATCCTCGAGCGCGTCCTTGGGATGTTGGCCGGATCGATTTGAACCGGGCACGACACGAGTTGCGCCATTTTCTTCTACGAAGTCGCTGAGCAACCAGATACTGTTGCAGACATAGTAGTCTCCGGGGTCGACCGCCGTTCCCCAATCTGCGTGAAGTCCCTGGAGACCGTGTCCCGGCAAGGCGGCGCGACCATTGAGAGACGAGAGACGAAGCTGTGAGCCCAACACGTGGCTGATTGCTGCAAGCACGCGTGGATGGGTGAAACAGATCTCGAAGATCTCGCCTTTGTTCACCAGATTCGACAAGCGATTTGTGCCGGCCTCCTGGTGCACCTCCGTGCCCGCCGTCTCTCCTTCTTCTTCGACCAGTTCGTCGAAACGCTGTCGCAGATCCCTCACCTGGGAATCGCTAAGAATACCTGGCAGGGGCAAGTAGCCCTGGGTGTCCAGGAAGTCTCGCTCCTGATCACTGAGTAGATCCGGCGTCACCTTCAGCGCTGCCAGGGCCTCAGCACACGTCATCATCATCCTGTCCCCTTTGCGAGTCCGGGCAAACAGATCCGATAACCTGTGCCCTTTACCTCATCAATGACCTTTCGTGCCACCTCGAACTGGGTCGCCCCCGACAGATCGAAACTGTTGTCGTAGAGAGCGAACAAGGCTTCATCTACCGACGCGTTCTGCGTCTGCAGGAGTTCCAGGCGACGCCGGCAACCCGATCTGACACAAGCCTCAAAAGTGTGGGCCAGACGCGAGAGCGCATCAAGGGCCGCATCGTCGACACAGCGCAGTCTGCGCTGTGTCTGTCAAGAGGGTCCTGCCGAAAAACGAGTGTTTTAGTTGCACTGACAAAAAAGACCCGGCCCGCAGTCGAACGTGACAGCCACATATCACCAACTGGGTTACAATGCAGCGAATCCCTCGACAACAGCTTTCAGTGTCTCTGGACGATCGGGAGACAGGGTCATCATCGCTCCGTGTCCACCATGTTCGACGATGGCTTTGCATAGGCGCCGTGTTCGCTCTGGGTCACCTCCGGCAGATACAGGTGGATAAAGTGGAACTTGGCCCGTCGTCTGCTTGGCAAGTTCCTCTACCTCGCGTTCATAGAGCGCCTCGATGGGCAGATCACGTCCGACCTCCAGTGCCGCCATGTCTCGCGGTATGGGCAAGTCGGCGACACCGAGAACCTGCAGGGCGGCATCAAGCCACTCCTGCTCACTTGGTTGGGAAACCGCCGCCAGCGCGCGACTCCACCCGAAGGCGGCATTTGTTGATGCCGTTGCCCAACCGACGACACCTCCTGAAGAACTGCCACCGGTGATATAGTCCGTAGCCAACTCCCAACCAGACAGGTCATGGCCTCCGAGCAGACTGATCGATGGAGCAAAGATGTCGCTGCCGAAGATCATGGAAGAATCCACATCCTGAATACGTTGACGAAAGCGCCTCATCTGATTCGCCAGCAGCGCAGAGCGCAGTCGGAACCAGTCTGTTACTTGCGTGGGCACACCCAAGGCCGCCACTAGCTGATCTGGTGGCAGTGTCGAAGCAGCGATTTGTCGCAGAGCGTCCTGTGTCACGCCCTTCAACGCACCGACACTGTCGCGCAGAGCTTGGTGCAATCCAGGCACGTCGAAGCCGAGGGCCTCGCCTTCGGCTTTGCAACAGGCGCAGCCACAGGCAGCAAGGGCAGACACACTTGCGGGTTGCGGATACCGTGCATGATCGACGCAGAAACCATCGAGATCATAACGTCGCGCGATGTCATCAAGACCATCCGCCGTCCAGCCGTTGATCGACTCACGACTTGGACACAATCCGACCCCCCAGCGATTGTCATCTGCGTCGAGCGCATCGCCATCAATCGTCTCGAGCGCATGTTCGGGATAGACATCTCCACCGTAACTCCATAGGCCGATGTGACCCCAGACCTCGATCTCTGCCGACGTGGCTGCTTCGATCACCTTCAGTAAAGGCGAGTCATCGAAGCCGCCAATGACTCCAGAGACAGGTGGATAGATTCCTTCCGCAGCCTTTGGCCACAGCTCAACGCGATCGCGCCAGTCTTGGAAGGGCCCGCGGGCGGCCAACTCGTTGCTGGCGCGAAAACCTGACGTGTGGCAGATCGGACTTTCGGGCATGATGGTCGTCAAGCCGATTTCATCACGCAGCTGAACCAATTGCTCGGGATGGGCAGCGACCTGCTCCGTTTGGCAAAACCAGATGAGACGACGAGGATGGGGCATCAAGAGCCTCCGACATGGGCCTGAAAGGGTTGACAGGGGGTTGGACCTGCAAAAGTAAGTTCTTCAGCCCCGTCGTGTCGCTATTGCTGAACAAGGACCGTTGTTTTATTCCTGACAAGGACCGTTGTTTTCGATATGAGAAAAACATCTGATTCGTCAATGAATCCGTCGATGCATCTGGCCATCGCTGGCGCCTGGGGTTACATCGGGCGCAAGTTCTTGGAGGCCGCACAGACCCTCAACTGGCAGCTGTCGGTGTACGATCCTGCGCCTGTGCCAGGAGATGTGCGCCTGGATGGCATCGAGTGCATCGCGACGGAGGATGAGTTTCTCGGCCTGCAGCCTGATCTGTTTCATCTGGCCCTGCATCCGGATGCACGAGATCTTGCCCTACAGCATCTGTTGGCACGCGATGGCGTCGCCATTCTCAATGAAAAGCCAATGGCAGCGCCGCAAAACCCGCACGACTGTGCCGGACTGCTGGCGCAGTTGCGCGCCAGCGCTGCAACCCCTGCGCCGATCCTGCTCTTCGACTTTCCCGAAGTCTTCGACCCCCTCACGACACGCATACTTGATTTTCTCAGGCAATTCAAAAATATCCAGGTAGACTCGATTGCCATTGAGCGGTCGAAAGATCGCGAAGATCCTGACAACCCACGCAATAAGAAGATGATGGTTCACATCCAGTATCAGGAGACCGTCCACTGCTTCGCTTTCGTTCTCTACTTACTGGGTCAACTACATGGACGGCCGGAGAATGTCATAGATCAAGGCCTCCGAATCCGTGGCGAAGCTGAGCCCTACGCTCCCCCTAACCCTCAGGACTACGATACTGTCGTTGATGGCAAGACCGTCTTCGAATGGCATCTCGGTGCCACGACCATCAGTGGCTGGACAGACTTCAAGGCGGGTGCGCCTTCTACCAAACTGCGGACCCTGTCCGGGGTCGGAGATGGACGAAACTGGCAGATTGAAGTCGACTACCTGGAAGGTGCCAAGAGACTGAGTATCGACGGAATCGACCAAGGCGTTGATGCGCGAGGCAGTTCCTACGTCGGTGTGCTGCAGACTTTTGTGGCATGGCTCTCCGCTGCACGTGGCGATCTCATGACTTCGACAGCCTATCCGAATGCCCGTTTCGCAGAATTGACCTACCAAATGTCATCGTTGCTATGGCGTAGTTGTTATGAGAATCGTGAATTCTCCCTAGACTCGACCCAAGACTTGCTCGCCTTTGATGCGGACTTCGCCACCGCACAGCGCACCTTTGAGCGATACGATCGTGAAGGGCGCGGTTGAGCCCCGTGCCCGCCATTTCCGCAACACGGGCCAGACGCCTCGCGCTGGCAGCGCAGGGCCTCGACGGGTCATTTGGCCCGCCCGACGGCCCGAACGGCACCGCCGCCATCTGCCAACGACTCGGTTATGTGCAATCGACACGATTGCCGTCGTCGCCCGCGCCCACCATCACATCTTGTGGAGCCGCCAGCGCAGCTAGGTGGAGGCTGACCTTGACCATATCCTGGCAGTCGATCGGCGTGTGTTCGAGGGTTGGAGCCAAGAGAGCTCTGGAGATCCTGTTGGAAGTGGCGAGTTGATGATCAACAAGAGGCCGGGGTAGCGCCGTTGCGCGTGTGGAATCGAAACGCGGAGTCGCTGCGCATCACGTTGCAGCAGAGCCTTGAGCAAACAGATGCATCAGCGCGACCGCAGTCCGTCCCACCTCATGCGAGACGGCGTTGCGTCAGGCCATTAAGAATGCCGGCCCTGGCTCAGACGACACCCCATCAGAAAGCACTCTCGCTGTTGGTTAACGCACACCAGCGAGCGGTGAACAGATAGTCGATCAACAGAGTCTGCGCGGCATCGTCTGCGGGGGCCAGTTGCCTGAGGGCGTCAACCGCGTAAAAGCGATTGTAACGATTCTCGTCGCTCAACATCCCTGCGAGTCCGTAGATGGTGTCAGCAACCGCCTCGGGAGACTGCCGCATGGCCATCGCCGCATTGCGACGTACACGGTAGTCTTCGTCGCGTAAGCAGGCCGATACTTTGACCCGGGCACGATCAGTCATCTTCCTGCTGCGTCCCAGCGCCTCGATGGCATTGCGACGAACCCACCAGTGATCGTCGTCGGCGGCCGTGACCAGTTCCTCCATCACCTGCTCGGCTTCGATGGGGCGATTTCCGAGCGCGTCGGCAGCGCTGGCTCGGACCAGCCAGTGTTCGTCTGTCAGCAGGGCTGCAAGAGGGCCAATGGCACCAGGTGCGACACCCAGCGCCTGAGCTGCTACCTGCGCCGTGGGATTGGTCCCGTGTGCATTGTCTGCAGTCTTCGCCAATGCCCGCTCTTCAGCAGCCATCGCATCATCTCGTAAATGCTGAATCAGCGTCTTAACGCCGCTGTCTCCTGCTGTCGCCAATGCATAGGCCGCATGTAACCGAACTGACTCGTCCACGTCATTCAGCGCCGCTTCGAGAGGTTCAACTGCGTCGCCTGCCGCCCCGCAACCAGCCAGAGCATCCGCCGCCTTGCGTCTGGTCTGCCGTTCGGGAGACTGCAGATCCTCGACCAGGGAGCCGACTGGCTGGCCATTGCTCGCAGGTTTCGGGGTTGTGCCGTGAAGCCACGACCACACGTCATTGCAGACAGCCGATTCTTGCTGCCACGCGGCAGTTGCCGGCTCGACCTGCCCCGGCTCACTGGTCTCGGGCTCACGGGTACGAGCGAACTGGAACTTGAGCATGTAGCGTTTGCTGTCAGACATGTTGGCCATGGCTCGGTGCCAGCAGTCGAAATGCACGATGGACACGGTGCCCGCCTCGCCAATCAGTGGCTCAGCCTCTTCCGTCGCCTTCGACGGATCCGGATCCGAGATATCCTGAAACCACTGCTGCCCCGGCATGACCCCTGTGGGACCCATGTCGCTGGTTACATCCTGGGGATAGTAGAACGCCATGACCCACCGAAAACGGGGATGGCGAAGATTGTGATCGTACACATAACAATCCTTGTGCCATGATTGTCCTTTGCTACCCGGTGGATTCAGATGCGTCGCACGATGCGGATTCATCACGAAATCCGGACCGAGAAGACGCCCCAGTGCAGCGCGAACGGCGGGATCGTCGTAGACCTTGGCGATTTCCGGCACGCGCGGTAGAATGTTATTGCCAGGATTGCCTTCCTTGTCGAAGACATCGTCAATTTTCGAATACAGATTGGCATGAAACTCGCGTGGCAGGGTCGTGCGCACCACAAGGTGGCCGTCCTCGACGAAGCGAGCCAGGTCGGGATCAGTGAGGCGGTTCGTATCGATCAAAGTGTCACTCCTGCAGTGTTGGAACAGCGGTCCTCACAACCTAATTGTCTCATGCTCCCCAACGCCAGCCTCGAGCTATCATTGATATAGAAGCCATGATTGATCTGAGTTTTCTGCGCACACAAAACCAAACAAACCGATGGCAGCCAGATAGTCACCGTCCAGATTAAAAATTTTCAGTTCCTGGCTGAGATGCTGCCTCATTGTTCATGGTGGAACCGCAAATTCGCGTGAGCGTCATCGTCTGTTTGATGACGAATCTCGACACCACCCCTTGCCAGAACATCAGCAATGGCTCAGGTGGAACAGGGCGCCGCACGAATTGGATTTTCCTCCACATCGCCCTTGACCTATCGCCAAGGATCCGCCATAATCGGTAGTAACTCGCCTGAACAGAAGGAGCTAAAATCATGACCAGTATTCGTAAATCCATCGCTGCCGCATTCTTCGGTCTGGCCCTGGCTGTCGGCCTTGGGTTCGGCGCCACCGAATTGTATGCCAGTGTTACCAACGACAATGGCCAGGATTGCCCCAGCGTCTGCCCTCTCGATGAGCAAGCTGCTGCGACGTGCCCCGTAGACAAAGCTGCCACCTATCCATCAGAGGCCGCGGGCGCCTGAGCGCGACGCACGATCGAATGACCATTTTTTGTAGAAAAGCCTCCGGGGATGCCCGGAGGCTTTTCTCGTTCTACCCATAGTGTCCCCCATGGAGCCCATCGAGTGGATTCAGCGGCTGGCGCAGTCGGCTGGCCCCGTCGGACTGTTCCTGCTTTCGATAGCAGATTCAGCGGGGATTCCTACCGGCGGTGGTCCGGACGTGCTCCTGGTTCTACAATCATCCATTGTCGATCATACCAGGACGGTTGCTGTGCTTGTCGCGATCGCCGCGGTTGGCTCGACAGCAGGATGTCTGGCTATGTACTACGTGGGGCGGCGCAGTGGTCGGGTCGCGCTTCGTCGTTTCTCAGAACAGCGGGTAGAGGGGATTCGTCGACGACTCAAACGGCATGGACCATGGGTCATCTTCCTCGCCGTCATGGCACCACCACCCTATCCGACGAAATTGTTTGTTTTGTGTGCCGGTGTCTTCGGTATGAGACCCATTCCATTTGGGCTCAGTACACTGGTCGGGCGTCTCATCCGCTATGGTCTGGGTGGTTATCTTGGGATGCGATTCGGCACAGAGGGGCTCGAGTTAGTGCATCAACACGCTGTCTGGATCGGGGGGGTATTTCTCTTCTTGATGATGGCTGCCGTTGTCTTCGCCCTGCTGCGACGCAAGCTCCGAACAGGCAAAGATTCTTCAGCCTGACGTATCGCGGAGCATTTGGCAGGACATGGCGAAGCCCGTTAGATTGACCCCCTATCAGTTCAATCCCACCCATTAGGAGGGCGAACACATGCCCTATCATCTACATCGCCCCGAAACTGGTGCGCCCTCCGTGCTCACCGAATCAGATGTGCGCCGTATCCTGAACAGAGATCTGCCCAACAAACAAATGCAGGAGTCCTCGTGGAAGCGTCTCAATGCCGGCGAGCGCATCTTTGTTAAGGGTGGTTTTCTGACCTGGGAACGCACCACAGAATAGGCTCGGTCCGGCGAGTCCGGAATTTAGCTGAGCCAGCTGAATTCCGGACTCATCGCGCGTTCACCGCCATGGGTTTTCATCAACTTGTCTTTGTCCGCATCTGACGTAGTCAGCACGTCGACGAGACGATCACATACCAATTCGACGTCATCATCGGTCAGTTCATTTGCATCGATTGTGAACCACCCTTCGTCCACATGGTGTGCCCGAACCCGAATCGATGGACGCCCGGCCTCGAGTACTGCGGCCACGACGGCGGCGCTGATATTTGCTCCATCTGGATCAATGCGAATCTGGGCACGACTGAATGGATTGCCATTCGGATCGTCCTCCACATCGAGGCCAACCCCATCGATTCCACGGAGTCGATCATGGATGCGGTCGCGCTTTGAGTCCTGCTGCGATTTCCATTGATCCGTGTCAGTTGCCATTCGTACTTCCAGCGAAGCGAGGACGCCAAATATCCCCTCCTTGCCAACCTTCATCGGACGCCCAATGCCACGATTCTGTAGATAGACAGCGTCTACCAGATCCCGACGTCCCGCGACAACACCTGCCGTCGTGCCACAGAGAAACTTGTGCCCCGAACAAATGGCGATGTCGGCGCCAGTTGCCAGAATCTTCGGCATGACGAAGGATTGCGCCGCAGCGTCGACGATCACGGGGACCCCCTTTGCGTGTGCCAGTTCCACAACCCTGGAGAGGGGAATGCAGCCGAAACGCGTCGTATGATGTGAAACGACGAAGACGACAGCTGCTGTATCGTCATCGATGGCGTGGGTCAGATGCGATTCCTTGGCGCCATTCACCGTGCCGATTTCGACGACTTGGGCACCTGCAAGCCGACACATTTGCGTGACAGGCGCACCAAAGTTCACGGCGTGCCCTTTCTGAATCACAACGCGATTCTTCATTCCTGTCGTGTCTGGCAATTGCGCCACGCGCCCAGCATCATTGCCGGTCATAGACGCAGCCACAGACAAGGCGATCCCAGCACCGGTACAAGCAGTGACACATCCCCATTCAGCGCCAAAGGCCTTGGCGATCGTCTCGCCTGCTCGCTCTTGAATTTCATCGAGATCGAAGAAGTGTCCAAGACTCGAGCTGACCTGGGGACGAATCTCGGGAAGCACAATCGCACCACCCAGGTGGGTCATCTTGCCACAGGCATTGACGATTCGGGTCAGACCATACTTCGCGTGTAGATCCAGCTGCTCGTTGCTCATCCTGCCCATCTCCCGATGTTGGCACCGCACCGACTGGCACGGATGTGTCCGGCACAACAGCACGATGTGCCTAATCCCTACAGATCGAAACCCGTAATCAATGGTGCTTCTCGCCGTACCACCAACCGCATAAAATCGGCCACTAACTGCATGTCCCGGATCTGTCTACCGCTACTGTCTGCTCATTGCGAATTCGGCGATTGTCGGTTAGCTTGCATAGAGCCTCAGTATGTAATCCCCCCCCAGATTTCAGCGTATTTCTCAGTATCCGCGTCCTCAAGTGCATCCTGCACCGAATACCCGGACGCGAGCTGCAACGAGTCTCGGGCAGTTTTTTTTACCATCCGGACAGGATTTCATGGATACGGAAACAACCTTCGAGCGCCTTGCGCTCATCCCGCAGCTTTTGCGTGCCCTCGCTGACGAGGGTTACACCACCCCATCCCCGATTCAACGCGATGCGATTCCCGAGGCCCTTGCTGGCCGGGACGTGCTCGCCACGGCACAAACTGGCACAGGTAAGACTGCTGCCTTCACTTTGCCAATGCTTCAGCACCTGCAAGAAACTCCCGCGCGAGGTAAGAGTCTTCGTGCCCTTATCCTCACGCCGACTCGCGAATTGGCGCTGCAGATTCAAGCGAATTTGGAGGCCTATGGCCGCCACTTACCTCTCAAAAGCACAGTGGTCGTCGGTGGTGTCGCTGCAGGTCCGCAGATCAGTAAACTCCGTCGTAAGCCTCAGATTCTGGTAGCGACCCCGGGTCGACTACTCGACCTGATGGGACAAGGCGAAGTTCGCCTCGATGCAATTGAAATTGCCGTCCTCGATGAAGCGGATCGCATGCTCGACATGGGATTCATTCGCGATGTGCGACGGATCATGGCCGCGCTGCCGACGAAACGGCAGACCTTCCTGGCTTCGGCAACGCTGCCGAAGGAAATCACGCAGTTGGCCCATGATATGCTCAACGATCCAGCCAGGATCGCTGTAGCGCCAGCATCGACAGTCGCCGACAATATCGAACAGCAGGTATTATTCGTAGAGAAGGCGAACAAACGAGCCTTACTCACGGAGATCTTGAAGGGCCGCGATGTGGAAAGAGCGATCGTCTTCACGCGCACAAAGCACCGTGCAAATCGCGTCGCACGTGATTTGGTCAAGAATGGCATCAGCGCCGACGCCATTCACTCAAATAAGAGTCAGGGCGCTCGCCAACGTGCCCTTGGTGACTTCGACGCAGGCAAAGTGCGTGTTCTGGTCGCAACAGATATCGTCGCCCGTGGTATCGATGTCGACGACATCACGCATGTGATCAATTTCGAGATTCCGAACGAGCCAGAGTCTTATGTGCATCGTATCGGCCGAACGGCTCGAGCCGGCGCCGATGGCGTCGCCATGTCCTTTTGTGAAGAGGACGAGCTGTCTTATGTACGTGCCATCGAGCGCCTGACGGGTATCAAATTGGCCTCTGCCGATGATCATCGCTTCCACTCTGACCGCATCGCCACAATGTATGCGGACGACATAGCCGTCTCTACTCCGACTCGAAACGGAAATCGTCAGTCCGCGCAGGACCGCCCACGGCGCCACCCAGGCAAGGGACAAGGCAAGACCGGTCGGCAGAGCTCAGGGGAGACCAAATCCAAGTCCTCGGGTCGAGGATCGACCGCAGATCGGGCACCAGCCTCTTCACGCCGTAAGGGCCCGCGCCCCGAAGAGGCTTCTCGAAGCAACACGCATCGCAAAGGTGCCAAAGCCAACGGCGATACCCATTCACCGGCGGCACCGCAAACCCAGAGTGCTTCGGGCGAGAGCACCGCTTCAAAGTTCGGCAGAGGTCGACGCTCCACCGCCAGGTAGACGCCACCTATCTTGAGCTAGTCGAGAAGCGAGGCGGCGGATTCGTCTATTGGCCAAAGAGCCATCAGTGGGGCACACGATCTCTTCCGTGAATTTCCCGACCCGCTATATGGCAGCGTTACGGATCGCGACGACTGGAAAAATCGAAAATGGGCGATGTTCTCTGAGCGGGCACCCTCAGGACCTGTCGAATTCACCGGTGAGGCGGACGCTACCATCCTCTGGCACCGCTTTCTTTGTCACGGGCGGTCCACGAATGTGTGTTCGCGTCCTCGGCAGGCTGTATTCTCCCGTTGGCATCGGTCAGATCGAGAAGAGATGACATTCGATGTGCCTGAAGATCTCTGGAAATACTGGGCCGAATAGGGACGTCTCGATCCAACGCGAACCAGTGCCCCTGGCGCCGATAGACCTTACGCCGTGCTGCCCGCCTCGTCTTCCATCAGGTCCTCGCGGTCGGCTTTCTTAGTCAGATGCTGTCAGGTGAGCCACCCCCCAAGGGCAGTGATCATGAAGCCCACGGCGAACCGATCCGCAGATCATAGTAGCTGTTGCCCCACAGCATAGATGGCCCCCAGATCAGCAGGATGCAACCGGCGCAGGCGAGCAGATCAGCTGTGGCGAAATTCTTCAGCATCGCTTAGCTCCGATTGGCCGCAAAGGGCATGTGACGATCGAGGACAACGACAGAAACCATCATGCCAGACAGAGAGCACCCTCCCCAAATACCACTGGATATGAAGCGCCGTTGTTGGTCACGGTTGCGGCATCCATGTAGCAGATACTGAAGGCGCGTCTGGATTGTTTCGTTCGATTGACGTCAGATGTGTGCAAGAGCCAATTGTGCAGCAGCACCACATCCCCTGCTTCCAGTTCGAGATAGACTGAGTCCGTTCGCTGGGAGACCTCCTCTACCATCTCATCACTGAGGAATCCTGAGCCCTGATCTGGATTCAGTAGTTTGCGGTGGGATCCAGGAATGACTTGAACGCAGCCATTCTCTTTCGTTGCTGGATCGAGGGCCGTCCACACGGTGATCTGTGGATCGCGGTCCAGATTCGTCCATCGATCCTGGTGCCAGACCAGATAGGAGCCGAGTCCGGAGGGCTTGTTCATGAACATGGCGCGGAAACAAGCCACATCCGTCGCTACGCCGTAGGCGTGGGCACAGATATCACGATAGAGTGGCTTTTGCATGTAGGCCAGGAACAATGGATCTATTTCAAGATCCTGGATCTTCCGATAGTCGAGATGCGCTCCCTTGTGCCCCCGCGACTGAGGCCCTGGCTTTGAATCCGGACCATCGGCTCGATCCAACTGCATCGACACCTTGTCATAGTCGATGTCCGCCGTGCCCATCATGATTTCGTCGATGCGCTGTTGAAGAGCGGCGGTCTCTTCTGCGCCAGCTGTTCCCAGGTGTAGGTAGCCCTGCTCCTGGAAGTCTTGCCATTGCTGCGGTGTCAGTGTGTCCTGTAACACGGTCTCGCATTCTCCTATCTGGGGCCGAATCTTACCTTACGCAGCCTGACGAGTGTCGAGCCTGTTCTGCTGATCTACAGATCGAACAAACCTGCGTGCCGGGCGACACGCAACAGTTGTTGTTTCTGCCAATCTGTGGCGAATCCAGGGACCGGCTCACGCACAAAATCGTTGGAGACCACACCACGCTCTACAAGCAACGTCTTCCACACACAGCGATTGCAGACGTCCTTCTCGTAGGCAGCCAGACGCGAAAAGGGCGCAAAGAAGTCCACCGCCTCGTCGGCCTGATCGGCCTCCAGCAAGTCCCATGTGCGTCGGAAGACATCGGGCATATAACATGCCGGCATCGTCCCACAACATCCAGCTTCAACTTCCTCGGGCAGGAACATGCCACTATTCCCGCCGAAAACGCCTTCCAAAGAGGTGCCGATCGCGGTAGCAAAACCCCTCGCCTTGTGGATGATGTTGCCGGATTCCAACTTCACATGCGTAAACCTATCGAATTTCTCTGCGAGTCCGATGATGTCACTCGTCGACATCTGAATGTCACTCAGCACGTGATCCTGCAGTACGAGAGGGATAGAAACAGCCTGATCGAGAATATGGAAAAAGGCTTCGATTTCTGCAGGTCCAGCCCGCCAGCGTCCGAAAAAAGGCGGCAAAGACATGATCGCACTGGCTCCTTCGGTCTGGGCATAAACGGCTGCCGCAGCTGCGACCGGTGCCGACGGATGATTCACCGTAACAATGACAGGCACTCGATCAGCGACGCGCTTGAGCACGAAGCTGAGCAAGGTTCGCTTCTCGAGCTCCGACAGCAGGTGCCCTTCAGAAGCATTCGCCAGCGTCACGAGCCCGTGCGTGCCTTGATCGATGCAGAACTCGATGAGTCTTTCCTGGCTCGCGTAGTCGATTGAGCCATCCTGATCAAAGCATGTCGCCAGGATCGGGAAGACACCCCGCAAGGGGGATGAAGTACTCATGCTTCCACGGTTCCATCTTCCTTGAGGAGCGGTCGACCCAGGCGTGGATGATAGGGCGGCTCGAGGACGGCACGCTGCGCGGGGGGCATGTCACTCAGTACGGCCTCGGGCCACGGATCGTAGCCGCGGGCGTAGGCAACATTTCCAGGTGACATGCGAAAAAGTACCGAGCGGCGGTCATGATCCGCCGTCCACGGAATCGTGCCGTGTGTGACGGCCTCGGTAAAGACAATCACATCGCCCGCCTTGCAGGTGATGTGTCGGACGATATCCTGATGCGCCTCCCACCTGCGAATCGGTGTCGGACAGGAAACATTGCCCTTGTGACTCCCGGGGATGACGACAAGTCCCCCATCTCCAGGATTCACGTCAGCCAACTGCCAGGCGACGACGGTAAGACCATTGTGCATGCGGCCATTTCGCCAGATGTAATACTGATTCGGATCGAAATCCGGTCCGGAAGATCCGTGGAACGTGTGGCCCTCGGCACCCTTGCGCATCGAGATCAGACCTGCATTGTGATCGAGGCGATACCCCTTGCCGATGATCGGGTGCAGGTAGGGCACCAATCGAGGATGGCATAACATCGATCGAAAAGGGTCACACCACGGATGACCCCAACCCAGTAAGCCGCCGAGGTCACCTCGGCCCGTGGTTCCTTTCAGCGTTGCCGAATCACTCGACAAAGACAGATCACCCGTGCGCTCGTTGATCTGGTCCGCGTGATGATCGATTGCCGCATTACACTGCGCAACTTCGTCTGCGTTGAGGACCTGAGGGATCACGATGTAGCCCTGCAAATCGAAGAGGAATGTCTCGGTTTCGTTCATAGTTTCGTTCACAGTTTCGTTCACAGTTTCGTTCACAGTTTCG
>Ga0115002_10002544_pt1 | contig 23695 bp, 17 predicted proteins | sample ArcticOcean_MG_C_8_FD_89576 | JGI IMG/M metagenome (GOLD analysis project Ga0115002, IMG submission 89576) | Marine microbial communities from western Arctic Ocean - ArcticOcean_MG_CB11_86 | ecosystem: Environmental > Aquatic > Marine > Oceanic | place: Arctic Ocean: Canada Basin | collected... | reverse complement strand
AGATGCAGCTTTAAAAAATCCTTTAATAGATGAGTATTCTCTTAAAGGAGCTAAGGGACTTTTAATAAATATTACTGGAGGAAAAGATGTAACTCTTTTCGAGGTGGATGAAGCAGTAAACAAAGTAAGAGCAGAAGTAGATTCAGAAGCAGAATTAATCATTGGGGCAATAACGGACTCAGCAATGGAAGGAAAGATGAGAGTTTCTATTGTTGCTACCGCTTTAGATAATCATGGACCTGAAATAAAACCAGTAGTGAGTATGGTTCATAGAATCCAGAGTAGAAATACTGGCTATAATGACACCAATCAAAATACTTTAGTTCTTAATCAACAAGCAGCACTAAATGCTACAGAAGGTGCAACAGCTTTAGATATCAATATTTCAAACGAACAAAATCAAATAAAACAAAATGAAGAAAAAAATGAAAATTTATTTGAAAATGTTTCAATCGAAAGTGCAGCTTATCTTCAAAATGTAGAAAACAATACGAGTAATAACGAAAGTACCAACGATGAAGACACAACTTCTTTTGAAGTAGATAGTATCGAACTAAAAACACCAGAGCTATTTTCTGAAAATTTAGAGGGGAACTCTACTAACTTACAAGAAGAAAAAAAAGAGGATTCTATAGATGTAGAAAGTCAAGATACTAACGAACTTGAAATGTTTGATAACAAAGATTTTGAAGATGACTTTGAAATACCAGCTTTCTTAAGAAAACAAAAAAATTAAATGGAAGAGATTGTAGAAATTTATGAATGCCACCATGCAACTGGAAAAAACAAAACATCATCCGGTGATGCTAGACGAAATATTAAGCATTATATCCCCTCAACATGGTGGCACTTTTGTTGATTGCACGTTAGGTGGCGGAGGGTATTCCCGAGCGATTTTAAAACATCCCAATACAAAGGTTATTGCTTTGGATAGAGACGGCTTAGCAAAAAAACATGCAGATAAACTCAAAAAGGAATTTCCTACTAGGTTTGACTTTATTGAAGACAAATTTAGTAATTTAAATCAAATTATTAAATCTAACTTAAACTTAAAAGCCATAATTTTTGATTTAGGTCTTTCTTCATATCAACTTTCAGACAATCAAAGAGGTTTTTCATTTCAATCTAATGGTTTTTTAAACATGGAAATGGGACTAAATGAATGTAAAGCATATGATGTAGTTAATACTTTAGAAAAAAAATATTTAGCAAACATTATAAAAATTTTAGGTGATGAAAAAGATGGAAAAATTATAGCAAACAAAATTGCAAATTATAGAAGCTTAAAAAAAATAAAAACATCTGAAGAGTTAGCTTCTATAATAAAAGAAGCAAAAACAAAAAGAAGAGGGTATTCAAAAAACCCTGCAACAAAAACTTTTCAAGCCATAAGAATATTTGTAAATAAAGAAATAACTGAATTAATATCAGGCTTAATTGAAGCAACAAAACTATTACCCAAAGAAGCAATTTTATTAGTTGTAAGCTTTCACTCAATAGAAGACAAAATAGTAAAAAATTTTTTGAATTTATACTCAAATTCAGAAAAAAATCCATCGCGCTATTTACCAATTAAAATTATTGATAAAAATTTATTTAAAATACCATTTAAGAAATTTCAAATTCCGTCGAAAATGGAAATTAAAAAAAATGTAAGGTCAAGATCAGCAAAACTAAGATATGCAATTAGAAACGAAAAATCTTTTTTTTTACAAGAAGAATTTAAAAAAATGTTTAGTAGATACCTATCGTTAGAGGATTTAGTTTTATGATTTTAAACCCAAAAAAATGGATTAAAACATTACCCAGCTCTAGATTAAAAGAAAATCAAGACGATTGTGATGTAGATAATAACAGATGGATAAATACAATTTCTCAGCCAAAAAAAGATAATTCAATTATAAAATATGGTGTAAGTATTACATTATTCATATTTGGTTTAGTATTTGTTTCTGTAATAAAAAATGAAACAAGAAGTTTACAAAAGGAAATAAACAAACTTCAAGCATCAATGAATATTTTAAATAACGATTTACAGCAAGCAACTCTAGATTATGAAGTAATAACAGCCCCAGAAAATATAGATAAGTTGGTGAAAGAATATTTAGAAATTGATCTTAACCCTTACAAAAGATCACAGATAAAACACTTCAATAATTTTGATAAAAATTTAGTGGATAAGAAAAAAATAGAAAAAAATAAAGAATTAAATAAAAATTTTAAGAAAAAAATTACAAACACGATTAATGTAAAAAAAGATAAAATTAAAGAAATTCAAAAAATATTATTAAAACCAGACCAAATACCGAAAGAAATAAAAAATAGTTTTGCAAAAAAAATTGCAAAAACCAAGAGTGATATAAAGAAACTATATAAAGAACCAAAAAATGAAGAAACGCAAAAGAAAATGCGTAGTTGGGCTGGACTTCAAATTGTTAAATTAATGTTTGGTATGCCTATCATACCTGGGAGATAATCTTCAGTGAAAGATAATAAAAAAAAAAGTTTTTTTTTTGAAGATTATACAGAATCAGAAGTTTTATTTGCTAAAGAAAGAAATAACTTAGTTGCGGTATTATCAAGCAGAGTTATTTTTTTATTTTTTTTTTTTATTAGTTTATCTTTAGTTTTTAGTATTAAAATTATATATCTTTCATTATATCCTGAAAAAGAATTATCAAATAAAAAAAACGAAAATTTAATTAAAGTCAGAGGTGATATTGTTGACAGGAATGGAATAATTATTGCAAGAAATATTAATATTTATTCTGCGGGAATTAGATCAAATTTAGTAGCTGATAAAAAAAAGATTTTATTAGATTTAAAAATTATCTTTCCTAATATAAAAACTAAAAATATAGAAAACAAATTAAATAAAAATAAATTTTTTTATATAAAAAAAAGATTAACAGAAAATGAAAAAACGCAACTTTGGTTACTAGGCAATAAGGCTATAGTATTTGAAAAAAAACATTTTCGAATATACCCACAAAAAAATCTTTTTAGTCATATTATTGGACAGATTGATGATAACAATAATGGAGTATCGGGTATTGAAAAATATTTTGATAGTCGTTTAAAAAATTTAGGATTAAAAGATTCTTCTTTAAAACTTACATTAGATTCAAATTTACAACATATAATTAGAAATGAATTAATTGGAGCAAAAGAACACTTTAAAAATAAAGGAAGTGCTGCAATCTTGATGGATGTTGAAAGTGGAGAAATACTATCACTAATATCTTTACCTGATTATGATTTAAACAAGAGAGAAGAAATTAGTGACGAAAGCTATACAAACAAAATAACTCTTGGTGTTTATGAGTTAGGGTCTGTATTTAAAACTTTTACTATTGCAGCAGCCCTAGAAAATAAAAAAATAAAACCAAACACAGTATTTAAAAATTTAGCTAACAGTCTAACATGCGGTAAGTATTCAATAACTGAACATGATAAACTTCCAAAAAATTTAACTACTGAACAAATCTTAATTCGATCATCAAATATTGGTGCTGTTCGTATAGCTCAAAAGATTGGGATTGAAAAATATAAAAATTTTTTAAATTCACTAGAGCTTTTAGATACAATAAATTTTAATTTAGGGGAAATTGGAACCCCAATTCCATTCAGATGGGGAAAATGTAAGCTTGCAACAACATCATATGGGCACGGAATAACCACAACACCACTTCAGTTGGCTAAAGCATACGCAACTCTAGGTAATGGTGGTTATAAAATAAAACCAATTATTTTAAAAAAAAATACAAAATATTTGAAAAAAAGAGAAAGAATAGTTTCGAGTGAGACAAGCAAGTCTATTAACGTTATGCTTCGAAAAGTAGTTAATCTTAACGAAGGAACAGCAAATTTTGCAGATATAGAAGGTTATGAAGTTGGTGGAAAAACTGGAACTGCCGTAAAGTATAATTCAAAAGAAAAATTAAATACTTTCGTTTCAATTTTTCCTTCAAGCAAACCCAGGTACGTACTATTAATAATGCTTGATGAGCCAAAACCTGCGCCAAACTTTGTTTATAAATTTCCACCATCTAAAAAATTTCCTAATGGGTATGATTATAAAGGCGAAAAACGAAATACATCTGGATGGAATACCGTTGTTGTTGCTGGCAAAATTATAAAAAAAATTGGTCCAATTTTAGCCATAAATAACCTTCAAGCTTATAATAATTTAAATGCTCTTAGGTAAATTACTTAAATCAATAGAAGAAAAATCTAAAAAAATACCAGTATCTGGTATTTCGTTTGATAGCAGAAAAGTAAAAAAAAAAAATATTTTTTTTGCTATTGAGGGAAAAAAAACTTCTGGAACTAGTTTTATACAGGAAGCTCAATTAAGAGGAGCTTCTGCCATTGTGATTGAAAAAAAAAGAAGTAATAAAAGTTACAAAATACCCTTTATACTAGTTAAAGACGTCAGAAAAAGCTTAGCAGAAGCATGTTCAAATTTTTATAAAAAAAAACCCACTAATATTATTGCTGTTACAGGAACAAATGGAAAATCTTCAGTTGCAGATTTTTTTTATCAAATATTAAATTTTAATAAAAAAAAAGTAGCTTCAATTGGAACACTAGGTATTTGTTCACAAAATTTTATAAAAAAAACAAAACTAACATCGATAGATTCTTTATCTTTACACAAAAATTTGGAAAGATTAGCAAACAACAAGGTAACACATGTTATTTTAGAAGCTTCAAGTCATGGTTTGGACCAGAAAAGAATTGATGGTTTAAAAATAAAAACTGGAATATTTACAAACCTTAGTCACGATCATCTTGATTACCATAAGAATATGAAAACGTATTTTGATTCAAAAATGTATTTATTTAACAATTTGCTTAATAAAAATTCGATAATTATTACCGATGAAGAAAACAAAGAATACAAAGCTATAAAAAAAATTGCAAAGAGAAGAAGGTTGAAAAAAATTACAATAGGAAAAAATACAGCAGATATAAAAATTTTACATAATAGCTACAAACAAAAAGATCAAATTGTTAAAATTTTACACAAATCAAAAGTTTACACGTTAACAATACCTCTTGTAGGATATTTTCAATTAAAAAATTTATTTATGGCTATATTAGCCGCTTCTTGTTGCGGCATTAAGTTAAATAAAATTTTCTCTCAACTTCACAAAATTAAATCAGTACCAGGCCGACTTGAAAGTATTGCCAACATAAAAGATAAATCAAATATTATTGTAGATTTTGCGCATACACCTAATGCTTTAGAACAAAGTTTAATTGCAATTAAACAGCAATTTAATAAAAAAGTAATATTAGTTTTTGGATGTGGCGGCGAAAGAGATAAAAAAAAACGTTTGCTTATGGGAAAAATTGCAAACAAATACTGCAGAAAAATTTTTGTCACAGACGACAATCCAAGAAACGAAAATCCTAAAAAAATAAGAAAGTCAATTATCAGAGGTTGCAGAAATAAAGCAGTTGATGTTGGTGATAGAAAAAAAGCTATATCACTTGCAATAGAAAATTTAAGCTCAAATGAAGTGCTCCTAGTAGCCGGAAAAGGTCATGAACAAATTCAAGATTATGGAAATAAAACTATAAATTTTTCAGATAAAAAGATAATTAAAAAAATAATAATAAAAAAAAATTTAATTAATGATAAAAAAAATTGGAAAAATCTAATTATTAAAAAAACTTTTAAAAATGAAAATCTTAAAAATATAAATTATAATGGAGTTTCAATTAACACCAAAACTCTAAAGAAAAATAATTTATTTTTTGCTATCCGGGGAAAAAATACTGATGGTCATAAATTTGTAAATTTGGCAATTAAAAAGGGTGCTATTAAGTCTGTAGTTAACAAAAAAATAAGAAAATTTTCTAATAGTAAAATTATTAGAGTAAGAAACGCTTTTACATCATTAAATGCTTTAGCCAAAGCAACTAGAGATAGCTTGGAAACAAAAGTTATAGGAATAACAGGTAGCGCAGGTAAAACAACATTAAAAAATCTTATTAGTTTCGTTCTTGAAAATTATGGAAAAGTGTATTGTTCACCAAAATCCTACAATAATAAATTTGGCGTCCCACTCAGTATTTCAAATTTAAAAAAAAATACTGAATATGGTATATTTGAAATTGGGATGGATAAAAAAGGTGAGATAAACACCTTATCTAAAATTGTTAAACCAGAGATAGCTATAATAACTAACATTGCAGAAGCTCATTTAAAAAATTTTAGTAGTTTAAGAAATATAGCAAAAGCAAAATCTGAAATAATTAATAATATTAGTGAAAATGGCAATATAATCTTAAATAAGGATGATAAATTTTTTCAATTATTATCTGGTATAGCTAAAAAAAATAGAAAAAAAGTTATTTCATTTAGCATTAAAAAAAAAGCAGATATTTTTTTATTATCATCTAAGAAAATAAAAAATTTTTATAGATTAAAAATAAATATTAATAATAAAATTCATTATTTTAATACTATGTATAATTATGATAACTTTATATATAATACTTTAGCCTGTATTTCTGTTTTATCCATTTTAAATTTAGATCTAAATAAGATAAAAAATAAACTTATCCAATTTGTTATACCTAGTGGCAGAGGTGACATTAGGTTGATAAAAAAATTTAAAAAGAAATTCAAATTTATAGATGAAAGTTATAATTCAAATCCTCTATCCATGATGTCAGCTATTAAGAATATGAGCCTCTACAAAACAAAAAAAAATGAAAAAAAAATAGTTTTTTTTGGTGATATGCTGGAGCTGGGGAAAAAATCTAAAAAATTGCATAAAGAACTAGCAAATAAAATAAATATAAGCAATATAGACAAAGTATTTGTTTATGGAAAACACATAAAAGAAACTTTTAATGCTTTATCTAAAAACAAAAAAGGAAAAATATTTACTAATTTAAGTGAAGCAAATATATTTTTTAGTAAAATTATTAACAATAATGATTTACTTATGGTAAAAGGCTCAAACGCAACGGGATTAAACAACTTTTCTAAATATATGAAAAAAGGGTAAATGTGCTTTATAATTTTTTAATTTCGTTAGTAGATCAATTCTCAGCATTAAATGTATTTCGTTATCTAACTTTTAGAACAGGTCTTTCTATAATTTCATCTATGAGTATAGTTTTTTTAATCGGAGGACCTTTTATAAAATTTATTGAATCTCATAAAATTACAGGACCTATTAGGGATGATGGCCCAATAAATCATATAATTAAAAAAACAGGAACACCTACTATGGGAGGAATTTTAATATTAATAGGAATTCTTTTTGGAACACTATTGTGGGCAGATTTAAGAAACCCTTATATTTGGGTTTTACTATTTGTTGTAACAAGCTTTGGTTTTCTTGGTGCTATGGATGACCACTTAAAAATTAAGCATAATAATTCAAGAGGCATAACTTCAGGTATGAAAATCATTTTTCAAATTTTGCTTTCTTTAATTTCTTTATTTTTATTAATTCGGTATGGCAACAGTGAGCACTTAAAAAATCTTTATTTCCCATTCTTTAAAAATTTCTTTTTTTATTTGGGTGTATTTTTTATACCATTTTCTATTTTTATAATTGTTGGATCTTCAAATGCAGTTAATTTAACTGATGGTTTGGATGGACTGGCGACAGTACCAGTAATATTAGTGGCGCTATCATATACCTTAATATGTTATGTTGTTGGAAACACTATGTTTGCTGAATACTTAAAAATTCCCTACATATCAAATGTAGGTGAAGCGTCAGTATTTTGTGGTTCTATTGTTGGTTCTTGTTTAGGATTTTTGTGGTTTAATGCGCCGCCTGCAAAAATTTTTATGGGTGATACAGGCTCACTATCTTTAGGTGGCTCTTTAGGAGCCGTAAGCATAATCACAAAACATGAAATTGTTTTAGGTATTATAGGGGGTTTATTTGTGCTCGAAACATTTTCAGTAATTATTCAAGTGGTTTCGTTTAAACTTACTGGAAAAAGAGTTTTTATGATGGCACCTTTACACCACCACTTTGAAAAAAAAGGGTGGGCAGAGTCGACAGTTGTTATTAGGTTTTGGATAATATCGATAATTTTAGCATTAATAGGTTTAGCTACATTAAAACTAAGATAAAAGATGTTGGCTTACAAGAAATATCAAAATAAAAATATTGCCATTTATGGCATGGGAAGAACTGGGATCTCAGTAGCTAAAACACTTCAAATGTTTGGTGCCAATTTGTTTTGTTGGGATGATAAAAAAAATATAAGGAAAAAGATAAAAAAAAATTTTAAATTGAATAAATTTTGGCTAAATAAAAGTATAATTAATAAAATAGTAATAAGTCCTGGTATAGATATTAATCAAAGTAAAATAAAAAAATACCTAAAAAAAAATACAAAAAAAATAATTACTGATTTAGATTTATTTTTTGAAGGAAATAAAAGTTCAGTAATAATTGCTATTACAGGCACGAATGGGAAATCTACGACTTGTAAAATAATTGAAAAAATTTTAAAAACTGCAAAATATAAAGTAATAACAGGAGGAAATATAGGAAATCCTATTTTATCATTTAATAAAACTAAAAAAAAATGTGTTTTTATTTTAGAGTTATCTTCATACCAACTTCAATACTCTAATTTAATTCGCTCAAAACACGCTGCAATACTTAATATTTCTCCTGATCATTTAGAAAGACACAAAAGTATGAAAAGTTATATAAAAGCAAAATTAAAGATTTTTTTAGCACAAGAAAAAACAGACTATTCTTATTTAAGTTTAGATAATAAATATTCAAAATTTATTAAAGACACACTTAGAATAAAAAAAATAAAATCAAACCTAACAATTATTAAAAAGAATGATTGCAAAAATATATTAAAAAAAATTAACAACAAATATTTGGAAAGTAATGGTAATAAGAAAAATATAGCATTTGCATATCAAATAGCAAAAAATCTTAAAATAAGAGATGGGGTTATAATTAAAGCTCTTAATAATTTTAAAGGGCTTCCCCACCGTCAGGAACTTATCTTTTCCAATAAAAAAATTGAATGCGTGAATGATTCTAAAGCTACAAGTTTTGACGCAAGCTTACAATCTTTATTAAGTTATAATAAAATTTATTGGATATTAGGAGGCATGCCAAAATTAAAGGATAATTTTAACTTAAGAAATGTTAATAAAAAAATAGTTAAAGCTTATATTATTGGTAAAAGTACAAATTTTTTTAGTAAAAAAATTGGTAAAGAGGTAAACTACACAATTTCTCATAATTTAAAAAATGCAATTAAATCAGTTATTAGAGATATAAATCAAGATAAAGAAAATATAAAAAAAAAATATACCATTTTATTTAGTCCTGCAGCTGCTTCGTTTGATCAATTTAAAGATTTTGAAAATCGAGGTGAATATTTTAAAAATTTGGTATTAAAAAATTTTAGTTAAAAATGTTTAATTTTGAAAGAGAAAATACAAGCATAACCGCAAAATGGTGGAGAAACGTTGATAAACAAATATTATTTTCTTTTATATTTCTTTTCTTCTTAGGTTTATTTTTTTCTTTTTCATCAACTTCATCAGTAGTTGGAGAAATGTTAAACAAAAAAACATATTTTTTTTTTATTAAACATTTTATTTTTGTTTTAGTTTCTCTATTTTTATTAATATTTATTTCAATTTATGACAAAGATAAAATAATAAAGTTATTATTTCCTTTATTTATTATTTCTATTTTATTTCTTTTTCTGGTTCCCATCATTGGCGTTGAAGTAAAGGGTTCGAAAAGGTGGTTAGATTTACCTTTTGCTCCCAGATTTCAGCCTATCGAATTAGTAAAACCCTTTTTTATAATAGTTGTTTCAAAAATTATTGTTTTAAATGAAAAAATGAAAATTTATAATAGATATGCGGTTTCTTTTTTGCTTTTGATGCTTATTAATGTATTTTTAATTAACCAGCCTGACTTTGGCCAAACTTTACTATTAACTTTTTCTTGGGTAGCTATGGTTTTTACCTCTGGTTTCAATATGTTTTTTTTAATAGTTTTAATTTTTTTAACTATATGCATGTTTGTTTTATTAATATTTTTTTTACCTTCAAAATTTGGTTATATTTTGCTTAGAATACAAACATTTTTTAATCCTGAAAAAGGTGATAAATTCCAATCACAAAACGCATTAGATGCTATAAAGCAAGGTGGATTAACTGGTCAAGGAATGGGAGAGGGAATTTTAAAAGACAAAGTTCCTGAAGCACACACTGACTATATAATTGCAGTAATTTCTGAGGAATTTGGAACATTATTTGTTTTATTTATTTTAACTATATTTATATTTATTAGCTATAAGTCACTTCACAAAGTTTATACACAAGATGACAATTTTCTAAAACTTGCTTTAGTCGGTCTTATTTCTCTTTTGATGATGCAAGCCTTTATACATATAGGAGTAAATATTAGACTACTACCCACAACAGGTATGACGCTACCATTTTTGAGCTATGGTGGTTCCTCGCTTGTTGGTAGTTCAATCCTAGCTGGTCTCATTTTAAATTTTACAAGAAAAGATATATTTAGAAATTTTAAAGATGAATAAAAAAATTATTTTTTCATCTGGTGGAACGGGTGGCCACACAATTCCAGCCATAAACTTAATGAAACACTTTGATGAAAAGAATTTTGAAGTAATTTTAGTAACTGATAAAAGAGGTATTAAATTTTTAAAAGGTCAACCCAATTTTAAATCTTATATAGTAGAATCAGACACTCCACAAAAAAAATTTTTATTAAAGAAAGTTTTATCATATTTTAAAATCTTACATTCCATAATTAAAGCAGCTTATATTTTAAATAAAGAAAAACCCAAACTTATAATAGGTTTTGGTGGATATGTATCTTTTCCAATTTCTTTTATATCAAGATTTTTTAATATACCTCTTATAATTTATGAAAATAATTTAATACTAGGAAAAGTAAATAAATATTTATTACCTAGTGCTAAAAAAATATTTTTAACAAATAAAGTTCCCTTAAATTTTCCAAAAAAATATGAAAAAAAAATATGTCAAGTTGGAACAATATTAGATAAAGATATTATAAATTACGCTTATAAAGAAAAAACTAAAAAAGATTTTTTTTCCATTTTAGTTTTAGGAGGCAGCCAAGGTGCAAAAATTTTCGGTAAAGTTATACATCCAGTAATGAAAATGATTCAAGACAAGGGTTATAAAATTAAAATAAACCAACAATGTACAGAAGATCAAGAAGATTTATTATCAACATTTTATAAAGAAAATAAAATTGAAAATAATATTTTTAAATTTAGGAAGGATATTTTAAATCTTTTTTCTTCTTCAGATTTAGCAATATCCAGATGTGGCGCTGCTTCAACAGCTGAATTAGTTGAAACTTATACCCCCTTTATAGCAATTCCCTATCCATACGCTGGTGATAATCACCAATATTTAAATGGTAAATATTATGAAAAAGAGGGATGTTGTTGGCTTTTAGAAGAAAATAATTTGAATTCAAAAAATTTATTTAACTTGATGATAAAAATAATACAAAACAACAAACTTTTAGAAAATATGAGAAAAAAAATGAAAAATAGTGAAAATAAAAATGTTTATATTAATATTGAAAATATAGTTGAGGAATTTTTTAAAAATGAAAATTAATATAGGAAGTAAAGAAATAATCCATTTTATAGGTATAGGAGGTATCGGGATGAGCGGTCTAGCTCAAATTATGCGTAATATGGGATTTGTAATTCAAGGTAGTGATTTAAATCATAATAAAAATATAGATAGACTAACCAGGGCAGGTATCAAAGTGTATTTTGAACACAATAAAAAAAACATTAAAAAGGCCACAATGGTAGTAATTTCTTCAGCAATTAAAAAAAATAATCCAGAAATTATCGAAAGCAAAGATAAAAAAATACCAATATTTGATAGAGGTCAAATGTTGGCAAACGTTATAGCTCTTAAAAAAAATATTATAATTACTGGATCGCACGGCAAAACAACCACCACATCTTTAGTGGCAAATATTTTACTCCAAGCGGGATTAGATCCAACAGTAATTAACGGTGGGGTAATAAATTCTTTAAGAAATAACGCCCAACTAGGCAAAGGTGAATGGGCGGTAATTGAGGCTGATGAGTCTGACGGAAGCTTTTTAAAGCTTCCAATAACTTACTCGGTTATAACCAATATAGATAAAGAGCATATTGATTATTATAAAAATTTTAATAACTTAAAAAAAAGTTTTCTTGATTTTATTGAAAAAACACCATCTTTTGGCAAGTGTTTTGTTTGTATAGATAATAATAATTTAAAATCTTTATTATTAAGATGTAAAACAAATAATTTCATAACTTATGGTTTTGATAAAAAATCAAATTATCAGATTATTAATTGTAAAAAAGAAATAAAGTATTCTACTTTTGATTTATTGATAAAAGGGCAAGATAAAAATGTAAATAAAATTAAAAATATAAAAGTAAATTTGCTAGGAGACCACAACATTAGTAATGCCACTGCATCAATAGCAATAGCGCTCAATCTTGGAGTTAAAATAAATATAATAAAACAAGCTTTAAAAAAATTTCTAGGAATACAGAGAAGATTTACAAAAGTATTTTCTGTTGGAAATAAAGAATTTTACGATGATTATGCCCACCATCCAACAGAAATAAAAGCCGTAATTAAAAGTGCAAGAGAGGTTTATAAAAAAAGAAAAATAATTTGTATTTTTCAACCACATAGATTTTCTAGAGTTGAAAGTTTAAAAAACGAATTTGCTTCTTCATTTAAGCTTAGTGATGAAGTTGTATTGTGTCCAGTTTATTCAGCTGGTGAAAAAATAAATTTTACTTTTAATCAAAATAACTTTTCGAATTTGATAAGAAAAAAATCATTTATTCAAGTGATTAATATAAATACAAAAATAGACTTAAAGAATTATTTAAAGAAAAATTTATTTAAAGATGAATTAGTAATATGTATGGGGGCAGGAAGTATTTCTAGCTGGATAAAAGAAATTGGTAGAGATTTAAAATGGAGTTAATAAATAAAATAGAAAATATAAAGAAGAAAATTTCAGGAAAAATTTTAATTAATGGAGACCTCTCAAAGCTTTCATGGTTCAATGTTGGGGGCCTAGCAACAGTTCTTTTTAAACCAAACAACCTAAATGAACTAATAATATTTTTGAAAGATGTAAAAGAAGATAATAATATTAAAGTTATTGGAGCTGGTTCTAATATTTTAATTAGAGATGGTGGTTTTGAAGGTGTTATTATTAAGCTTGGAGATTCTTTTAACCGTTTATCTTTATTAGATGATAATACTTTAATTGCAGGGGCTTCCGCTTTAGATAAAAAAGTCTCAGAATTTGCTAAAGAAAATTCACTATCTGGATTTGAGTTTTTATCCGGCATACCTGGATCAATTGGTGGAGCTATACGAATGAATTCAGGTTGTTTTGATGAAGATATTTCAAAAATTTTAATTTCTGTCCAAGTTTTAGATTTAGAAGGAATAATGCGTGTAATTCCTGTATCAGATATAAAATTTCAATATAGAGGATGTAGTTTAGAAGATAATTTAATTTTTGTAAGCGCTACTTTTAGAGGAATAAAAGATAAAAAATTAAATATTGAAAAAAAAATTAAACAATTGGTAGAAAAAAAGAAAAAAGCACAACCATCAAAAATAAAAACTTGTGGAAGTACTTTTAAAAATCCAAAGGAAAACAAAGCCTGGAAGCTAATAAGCAAATCTGGATGTCCAGGAATGAGTGTTGGTGATGCTTATATTTCAGAAAAGCATTGTAATTTTTTTGTTAACAAAGGTAATGCCAGTTCACAAGATTTGGAAAACCTAATAAATATTGTAAAACAAAAAGTTTTATCTAAAACTGGAATTGAGCTTGAGCTAGAATTAAAAATTATAGGAAAAAAAAAATGAAAAATTTAATAGTAGTACTTATGGGGGGTATATCTGGCGAAAGAAAAATAAGTTTCTTAACTGCAAAATCATGTTCTAAAGCACTAATGAGAAAAGGTTATAAAGTAATTAATTTAGATGCTAAAAAACTTTTTGTTAATAAGTTAAAAAAATTGAAACCAAAAGCTGTTTTTAATGCACTGCATGGCAAGTATGGTGAAGATGGTTTTATTCAAACAATTTTAGAGTCTTTAAAAATTCCATACACACATTCAGGGGTTCAATCTTCAAGTTTAGCCATGGATAAAGATTTATCAAGAATTGTTTTTAAAAAAAAAAAAATTAACGTACCTAAATCATTTATTATTGAAAAAAATAAAAAAATTAATCTTAAACAAAAGTTGAAAAATAAAAATATTAAATTTCCAATCGTTATTAAACCCATTAATGAAGGTTCAAGTATAGGAGTTTATATTTGCAATAGTAAAAAAAATTTTGAAGAGAATTATAAAAAATTAATTAAAAATTATAATAGGATTATTTTAGAGGAGTATATACCGGGAAGAGAAATACAAGTTGCAGTCATGGCAAGCAAACCTTTGGGTGCAATAGAGCTTGTGCCAAAAAGAAAGTTTTACGATTATAAAGCAAAATATTCAAACTCTGCAAAAACAAAACATATAATGCCAGCACCACTAACTTCCGAGAAATATAAAGAGGTTTTAAATTTAGCCAAAAAAGCTCACAAAGTATTGAATTGCAAAGGGATAACAAGATCAGATTTTAAATTTTTTGATAATAAGTTTTATTTATTAGAGACAAACACTCAACCAGGAATGACTAACCTATCTTTGGTTCCAGAGATTGCACAATATTGTGGAATAAAATTTGATAATTTAGTTGATTGGATGATCAGGGATGCTTCTTGTAACAGATGAAAAAGTTCATTAAATTAATTTTACTATTTATAATACTTACTTTATTAACAACTTATACCTCTAAAACAATTAAAGATGCATTAAATCAAAGTAAATTTTTCGAAATTAAAAAAATTGAAATTTTAAAAAATAATTTAATTACAAAAAATGTAATTTATAACAAGTTAAATAAAATAAAAGGTAGAAATATTTTTTTAATTAAAAACAGCGATATAGAAAAACTTTTAATTGAAATAAATTTTTTTAACAAAGTTAAGATTAGAAAAAAATATCCAGACACAATAATACTAAATATTTTTGAAACAAAGCCTCTTGCAATTTTAATTAAAAAAAAAAAAAAATATTTAATTGACAATAAATCTAATCTTATTGACTTAAATAAAAACATTAATACAACTGATTTACCAACAGTATTTGGTGAAAGTGCAGAAATGTATTTTTTAAATTTTTATGATGATCTAAAAAAAAATGATTTTTTGACTGATAAAATTCAAAATTTTTATTACTTTCAAATAGGAAGATGGGATATACAACTTTTAAACGGTCAGTTAATAAAGTTTCCCTCTATAAATATAGTAGAATCTATTAGACAAATTGTTAAATTATTAAATCGTAAAGATATGAAAAAATACAATGTTATTGATCTGAGAATAAAAAACAAAGTAGTAGTAGAATGATTTATTAAAATGATTTTTAAAAATTTAAAAGGAATAATCGAGCTGGGTAATGTAAATATTAAATGTGTCATTTTTAGAATAAATGAAAATAACGAAAGCGAGATCCTTTCTACATCAATTATTAAATCAGAAGGCATACATAATGGAGCTATAATAAATTTAATAAATGCCTCTAAAGCAATTAGAACTTGCATTAGTTCTGCGGAAAAAAAAATCGAATCTTCTCTTAAAAAAATAAATATAGCTATAGAACAACCTGAATTTTTATGTACAAAACTTTCTAAAAGTAGAAAGATTAATGGATCTAAAATTTATAAAGAAGATATAGAATTTTTATTAAAAGAAGCAAAGAAACAAATACTACTAAATGACAAAAGACAAGAAATAATTCATATATTTAATCATAATTATATTGTTGACGGAAAAAGTTTTATTGAGGAGCCAATAAATGTTTTTGCAGATCATGTAAGTCATGAAATGACTTTTATTACAATGCCAAAAAATAGTATTAAAAATATAAACCAAACATTCTTAGATTGTGATATAGAAGTAGAAAGATTTATTTCATCTACTTTTGCTCTTTCTGTTCAGTTATTAAGTTCCAATGAATTAAAATCAGGATCAGCTTTATTAAATATTGGATCAGACAAAATAAGCTTAGGTCTTTTTAAAAATCTTGCTTTAATACATTCAATTACTTTTCCTTTTGGAGTTTCTTATTTATATAAGGATATATCTAAAGTTTGCTCTTTAAGTTTGAACGAATCTGAAAAAATAATAGATAAAATAGATTTTTCATTCGACGATAATTTAGAAGTTTTTAGCAAAGACAATTATTTGAAAGAAGTTTATTTTAAAGATTCAGGTTATAGAAAAATTAGTCAATCTTTAATTTTAAATATTATTAAATCTCGATTAAAAGAAATGTTTAATATTGTAAAAAAACAAATAATACAAACAGGTCTAAATTCAACTTGTGGAAAAAATTTGCTTATTACTGGTGGAGGATCTGATCTTAAAAAAATAGATAAATATTTTTCAAGTTTTTTTGATTTAAGTTCAATAAAAGTAATTAATAAATCTAATGAAAAGACCATGGAAGATTTTGCAGCATGTTTAGGTTGTGTTAAAATTATAAAAGATGGGTGGGAAACGGAAGCAATACCTAAAAAAATAAACAAAAATAACGAAAAAACAGGTTTCTTTTCAAAAATATTTGGTTAAAGCTTTTAAAATTATAAACTGTATTCTTTGGTAATATAAGTTTTGTTTCAAATGTTTGTATGCTTTTGTAAGTTTTAAGAAATGAGTAATTTTCAAAAAACTCTAAAAAATCCAATTTATTTTGATGGCGTGGGTTTGCACAATGGAATTAATGTAAAGATGTGCTTAAAGCCTGATGAAGCCAATACTGGCATTAGATTTAAAAGAACTGACATTGAAGGAAATAAAAACATAATAGAAGCAAATTACAATAATGTAGTTTCTCCAATACTTTGTACAAAAATACAAAACTCGCACGGCATTATAGTTTCTACTGTTGAACATTTAATGGCAGCTTTTTATCTTGAGGGAATTGATAATGTTATGGTTGAAATAAATGCACCAGAAGTTCCAATAATGGATGGATCTTCTTTCGATTTTGTAGAAGCAATTAAATCATTTGGAACAGAAGAGCAAAAGTTTAGAAAAAAATTTATTAAGGTATTAAAAAAAATAGAAATAAAAAGTGGTTCGAAATATATTTCTATAGAACCTCTTGAAAAAGATTTATCTATTGATTTTGAAATTATATATAAAAATCCATTAATAAGAACTCGAAGAAAAGAATTTAAATTTAGTAGTGGAAACTTTATTTCAATTTATAACTCAAGAACTTTTTGTTTATATGAAGATATTGAGGAAATCCAGAATCTAGGTCTTGGAAAAGGGGGGTCTTTGGACAATGCAATTGTAGTTAAAGAAAATAAAATTTTAAATGATAATGGTCTCAGAAACAGAGATGAGTTTATCAGTCACAAAATATTAGATTGTCTTGGAGATTTAATGTTATCAGGATTTAGAATTTTTGGTCATATAAAAACTTCACAAGGAGGACACCAACTAACCAACGAGCTATTAAAAAAATTTTTTTCAGATAAAAACAATTGGAAGTATGAAAGTTTTGACAAAAAAGAAAAAAATCAAAAAGAAGGCGATTATTTAACTCCTATAGCTATAAACGCTTAAACAAAACCACTATAAAGAAAATTGTAATAACAATAAATTTTGATAAAATATCTTTCTATCAAAATGTTTAAAAACTTACTAATTACATTCTTACTGTCTTTCATGCTATTTGCATGCATTAAAGGTGATAATAAAAAAATAGTATTTGAGCAAACAGAAGAAGAAAAGATTACAGCTATTTACAATGAGGCAGTTGAGGCTCTTAAAGAAGGAGATGCATATTTTGCATCAAAAAAATTTGATGAGATAGAGTCTATGGTACCTCTAAGTGAGTGGGCCGCTAAATCAAGTCTTATGTCAGGGTATGCACACTATTCTAGAAATGCATATTCTAAGAGTATATTTAGTTTAAAAAGATTTATTTATAATTACCCAGCAAATAAAAATATACCATATGCGCACTATTTAATTGGAATATGTTATTACGAACAAATATTAGACGAAAAAAAAGATTTAGAACCTTTACTAAAAGCAAAAAAAAAATTTGAGTATATATTAAAAAATTTTTCTAATACAGATTATGCACTAGATGCTCGTTTTAAAAATGATTTAATTACAGATCAACTGGCAGCTAAAGAAATGTCGATAGCCAGATATTATATTAAAACCGAAAAGTGGATTCCGGCAATTAATAGGCTCAAAGTTGTAGTAGAAAAATATGATAAAACAGTTTTTATTGAAGAAGCATTGCACCGCTTAGTCGAAGTTTATTACAAAATTGGATTAGTGGTAGAAGCAAAACAAGCAGCATCGATATTAGGATATAATTATAAATCTAGTAAATGGTATGAGAGAAGCTATGTCGTTTTTAATAAAAAATACATACCCCAAAAGATTGAAAAAGAAAAGAATCTTGGTTTAATTAGAAAAAAGATTAAAAGTCTATTCGAATAATATTAACTAAATGAAAAGACAAGAAATTGAAAAAATTTACACTAATAAAATTAAAGAGTTAAAAAAAAATAATGAAGCATATTTTAAAAACGACAAACCTATAATTAGCGATGAAGAATATGATGTTATTAAGTTAGAAGTTTTAAAACTAGAACAAAAATATAGCTACCTAAAAAGTAAAAATTCACCAAGTAACAAAGTTGGTTTTACCCCCTCAAGTAAATTTAAAAAAATAAAACATCTAAAGCCAATGCTTTCATTGTCTAATGCCTTCCAGAAAGATGATATGAAAGATTTTTTGAGTAAAATTAGTAATTTCTTAAATAATAAGAGTTTAGATTTAGAGCTTTCTTCAGAACCAAAAATAGATGGTATATCAGCCTCACTAGTTTATGAAGATGGTTTTTTAATTAAAGGACTTTCTAGAGGTGATGGTATTACGGGTGAAGATATACTTCAAAATTTAATTACGATAAAAGGAATTCCAAAAAAAATTGTTGGAAAAAATATACCTAAAAAAATAGAAATAAGAGGAGAAATTTATATAGGAAAAAAAGATTTTGAGACTATAAAAAAAAATTTTGCCAACCCTAGAAATGCAGCCGGAGGTTCATTGAGGCAAAAAGAACCAGCTGAAACAGCAAAAATCCCTTTAAAATATTTTGCTTATGGTTTTGGAGTTATTGAACCGATGATATTTAAAACTCAATCAGAATTTATTAATAAAATAAAACAGTGGGGTTTTTTTATAAACCCACTTAACAGACTTGTAAAAGGATTGGATGAAATTGAGAAACAACATAAACTAATTGAAAGAACCCGAGCATCATTAGATTATGATATTGATGGTTTGGTTTTTAAAGTTAACAATTTAGAACTTCAAAAAAGGTTAGGTAATACAGCTAATGCGCCTCGATGGGCTACTGCTTATAAATTTTCATCAGAAAAAGCTATTACAAAAATCAAAGATATAATTATTCAAGTTGGTAGAACTGGAGCCTTGACTCCAGTAGCAAAAGTAGAACCAGTTACTGTTGGAGGGGTGGTTGTTTCAAACGCAACATTACATAATGAAGATGAAATTAATAGAAAAGATATACGTATTGGTGACACCATTAAAATTCAAAGAGCTGGTGATGTTATTCCTCAAGTAGTTTCTGTAGATGTATCTAAAAGAGATAAAAAAAGTGTTAGTTTTGTTTTTCCAGATAAGTGTTTATGTGGTTCAAAAATAATAAAAGAAATTAGCAATACTACAAATAAAGAAGATGTCATAAGAAGATGTACAAAAGGATACGATTGTAGCTTTATAGCTAAAGAAAAATTAAAACATATCGTTTCTAAGGAAGCATTTAATATAGATGGATTAGGAAAAAAAGTAATCGAACAATTGTGGGATTTGAAATTAATTAAAATACCATCTGATATATTTAATCTAAATTATAAAAAAATTAACGATCTAGAAGGTTGGGCAGACCTCTCTGTTGAAAATTTAAAAAAATCAATAAATAAAGCAAAAAATGTAACACTGAATAGATTTATTTATTCTATTGGGATACGACACATAGGACAAGAAAATGCTAAAATTTTATCAGGATTTTTTATGTCAATAGAAAAATTTTCTTCCTTGTTTGCTGAAGAAAAAAGAAAAAATATCTTAAGTAATCTAATAGAATTAGATGGAATAGGATCAATTCAAGTTAAATCTTTAGAAAGTTTTTTTTCAGATAAAAAAAATGTTGAAATAACCAAATTTCTAATTGAGGTTCTTGAAATTGAAAATTTTAAAAATTTAAATAAAAAGGGTAAATTTAGTAACAAAAGTTTAATGTTTACAGGAGGGCTTGAAAAGATTAGTAGATCGGAAGCAAAAGCTATAACGGAAGACAATGGGGGTAAAGTTTTAGGTTCATTGTCTAAAAAATTAGATATGCTAGTGGTAGGAAACATCAAGCCTACTAAAAAAAAAATTGAAAAGGCAAAAAAATTAAAAATTCAGATTATAAATGAAAAAGATTGGTATAAGATTTTAAATATTTGAACAAAAGTTTTTAAAGTTATCAATTTCAGATCCGTTCATATATTTTTTTAAACTTTTATAAACTTTTGAATGATAATTGTTAATCCAACTGATTTCACTTTTATTTAATATATTTTTTTCAATAAGATTTTTATCTATAGGAGCCAGCGTAAGATCTTCAAATTCATATGAATTTTTTCTTTTTTTAACGGTTATTAAGTTCTCTATTCTAATTCCGAATTTTCCATTTTCATAATAGCCCGGTTCATTTGACACAATCATCCCTTCTTTAAATTTAACCTTATTTTCTTTTGATATAGCTTGTGGCCCCTCATGCACATTTAAAAAATACCCTACACCGTGTCCAGTACCATGTGCGTAATCAAGATTTATTTGTTTAAGTGATTTTCTAGCTGCTCTATCTATTTTTGATCCACACGTATTTTTTTTTATTTTATAATTAGCAACTGCTATATGTCCTTTTAAAACTCGAGTAAAAATATTTTTTATTCTTTTTTCCTTATTATCAAGAGAAACCGTTCTAGTTACATCTGTTGTTCCAAAATTATATTGACCACCCGAATCCACCAAATATAGATCACCTTTTTTTAAAGTTCTATTGCTTTTTTTGGTTGCTTTATAATGAATTATTGCTCCATTAGGACCTGACCCTGATATTGTGGGGAAGCTTAAAGATTTAAAGTTTTTATTTTTTTTTCTAAATTCCAGTAATTTTTTTTGTGCATCTATTTCAGTAATTTTTATATTTTTGAAATTATTATTTAACCATAATAAAAATTTAGTTAAAGCTACGCCATCATATATATGCGCCTTAATAGTATTTTTAATTTCTGTTTTATTTTTCACAGATTTGAGCAAATATATCGGATCTTGCTTTTCTATAATTTTATTACTTTTTTTAATAATATTTTTAAAAAATATTGAACATGAAGAGCTATCTAATTGAAATTTTTTGTTCTTTATTTGCAAAATAAAGTCTTCAATATTTTTTATATGAATTATAGAAATATTTTCTCCTAAAGATTTTTTAAGTGTTTTACTGACTTTTTTTAAGTCGCAAAAAAAATAGACTTTTTTCTCTCTGTTTATAATCGCATATCCGTTAGGAATAGGACTAAATTCAGAGTCAGCGCCTCTCAAGTTTAGTAACCAAGCTACATTTTCAGTTGCAGAGATAAATTGCAAATCTATCTTATTTTTATTTAATAATTTTGATATTTTTTTTATTTTATCTTCTGATCTTTGCCCAGAGTCTTTATTTGTTAATTTATAAAATTTATGTTGATTGTTTATTTTTTTTCTTACCCAAAATTTATCTATTAAATTTTTATTTATTGGTAATAATTTACAATGAGCTTTTTTAAAAAGAATTGACATCATAAATTCAGTATGAAGTTTTGGATCAAATCCTATAGTTAATTTTTTATCTTTTAATACGTCTGATGGAAGCTCATTAGGGATGGTAATAACCTTAAAAATTTTACTACTTTGAATTTTTGCTTGCAGAGTGTAACGACCATCAACAAATAAATAATTTTTTTTTTTTAGTATTAGTGCAAACCCGTATGAACCAGAAAAATTTGATATGAATTTTAGATTGTCTTTAAATTCAGGTGTATATTCGCTAAAAAATTCATCATTTTTAGGAACTATGTATCCATCAATATTATAGCTTTCAAAAAATTTTCTTAATTTATTTACTTTGTTCATTTAATTTTTTTTAAATTATTCTGTAATCTGTTCCATCCAGGGCTTCTAATTCCTTTGTCATATTCAATATCTTGATTAAAGAAAAAGCCATCATTATTTTGTTCTTGAAAATCCTCCTTTTTTATATTTGCTTCTGGTAACTCTCCTATAAACCTTGAAGCCATAGACTCTATCCAGTCACCTCTGTACATTCTACTCATTACAAAAGATATATAAGATTCTTTTTTAGCTCTTGTTAGACCCACATAAGCTAAACGTCTCTCTTCTTCTAAAGCTAAATCTCCTTTTTCTTCTAGCGATTTTTGATGGGGGAACAGACCTTCCTCCCATCCAGGTAAAAAAACAACATCAAATTCCAAACCTTTGGCCGCATGCATTGTCATTAAATTAACCTTCTCTCCATCCCAATCTTGATCTATAGAAGTTGCTAAAGCTACATGCTCTAAAAAACCAGTCAAGTTATCAAAATCTCGCATACCTCTGATTAACTCTTTTAAGTTTTCTAATTTGCCTTCGCTTTCTAAATCTTTTTTATCTTTTAACATTTTAGAATAACCAGATTCGTCTAATATAATTTCCATTAACTCATAATGCTTTTTATTTTTTAAATTCATCCTCCATTTTGAGATCATATTTAATATGAATGTTAAGCCTAGTTTAGTTTTAGGTTTAATTTTATTTAATTGTAATAAGTTAATAGCAGAATCTTCTAAAGATTTTTTATTTAGTCTACCCCAATCATGTAATTGCTTTATTGTACTGCCACCTATAGATCTTTTTGGTACATTAACAATTCTTTCAAATGCCAAATCATCATTTTTTTGGTTTATAATTCTTAAAAATGCTATGCTATCTTTAATTTCTGCTCTTTCATAAAATTTTGTTCCTCCTAACACACGATAACCCATGCCAATTTTTAAAAATCTTTCTTCAAACTCACGAGTTTGAAAAATAGCTCTTACTAATATTGCTATATTATTTAACGAATATTTTTTTTTGAGTTTTTTTTCTATTGTATCGCTTATTCCTACTGCTTCATCTTTTCCGTTTTTATAGCAATTAAGCTTAACAAGCTCACCATCTTTATTATCCGACCACAATTTTTTACCCAATCTATCATTATTTTTAGAAATTAGACCTGACGCTGCACTGAGAATATTTTGTGTAGATCTGTAGTTTTGTTCCAATTTTATAACTTTTGCGTTTTTATATATTTTGCTAAAATCTAAAAAATTTCTTATTTCAGCACCTCTCCAGCTATAAATTGATT
>Ga0115002_10002543_pt1 | contig 23717 bp, 14 predicted proteins | sample ArcticOcean_MG_C_8_FD_89576 | JGI IMG/M metagenome (GOLD analysis project Ga0115002, IMG submission 89576) | Marine microbial communities from western Arctic Ocean - ArcticOcean_MG_CB11_86 | ecosystem: Environmental > Aquatic > Marine > Oceanic | place: Arctic Ocean: Canada Basin | collected... | reverse complement strand
TAGAGTTGCTAATCCAGATTTAAAATGGGAAACAACTGAGCAATTAAATATTGGAATAGATTTTGGTGTTTTAGGAAACAGAATTAATGGAAGTATTGATTATTTCAGTAAAGACACTAAAGATCTTTTACTAGATTTACCTCTTCCAACCTCTAGTGGATTTGCAAGTGTTTTACAAAATGTTGGTAATGTAAAAAATTCTGGAATTGAATTACTACTTGGTGCTGGAATAATAGAGAACCAAGACTTGACTTGGAATACTTCAATTAATTTAACAACTTCTAAAAATGAAATTATAAGCTTAGGGGAAATAACTTCTATTAATATTGGAAATGTTGAGGCTGTAGGAAATATTGGAATCCTTAAACCAGGATTATCGATTGGAGAATATTGGGGTTATAAAATGAATGGTATACTTCAGAATGACGCTGAAGTTGCTAGCTCAGCAACTCCAAATTCAAAACCTGGTAATCCTAAGTGGATTGACCAAAATGGTGATGGTTCTATTACTCCTGATGATAGGGTCTCTTTAGGGAGTCCATTTCCTGATTATACTTGGGGTTTAAATAATACAGTTCAATATAAGAATTGGACTTTAAATGTATTTATGTATGGTGAACAAGGTAAATATCTTTTGAACAATAATGCACTTGAAAGTCTTTACCCTTTAAACTATAGAAGAAATCTTTTTACTCTTCATGGTCTTAATAGATGGACACCTTCAAACCCATCTAATAAATGGCCTTCAGGAGTTCTTACTTCTAGTTATGGAGCGAGTAAAGTAAATAATTTAGCTGTTGAAGATGCTTCTTTTTGGAGATTAAAGACCGTTTCATTAAATTATAATGTACCAGTTGTTAATATTGATTTTCTTAAATCATTACAATTAGGAGTTATTCTAAACAACTTATTAACTGTTACTGACTATACTGGTTGGGATCCAGAAGCTAATAGATTCGGAGGTGGAAATGTTAAAGCGGATATGAATTCTTATCCAATATCAAAATCTATTATTTTCTCTTTAAATGCATCATTTTAAATATAAAAAATACTAATTATGAAAAACATAAAATTTAAATTTTCAAAAACACTTACAGTTTGCTTAATTATATTTTCATTAAGCTGTGATAAAGCTGTTGATGAACAAATTTTCTCTCAACTGGCAGCTGGTAATTACCTTACTTCTCAGGATGGAATTGAAACATTACTTTTCTCTTCATATGCTCAAATGAATAATAGCCATGCACCACAAAGATATTTTGCTGCAGATTTACCTTTTCAAGATACTTGGGGAAGAAGTGGTAGTTGGGAGGAAAGAACAGCAGAACCACTAACTTTTTTTAGTTGGAATTCAACATCATTTTTTATTCCAGATATATGGGTTGATTCTTATGCATCTATTAGAGATGCAAATATTGTAATTAATAATCTTACAGATGAATTTCCTGCTGATTTTAAAGCTAAAATGGAAGGAGAAGCTAGAGCTTTAAGAGCTTCTGCTTATCAAGATATTTTATCTTTTTATGGGCCTGGACCATTAATTACTGAATCAACTGAATCACTTATTAATCCAAGAGCTACTGAAGCTGAAGCCGCAAAATACATTGAAGATGAGTTTTTAGCCGCTATTCAACTACTTCCTGCGGATCAAGCTGTTTGGGGTCGATTTAACAAAGGCATGGCTATGGGAAGTTTACTTAGATTTTATATGAACACTAAACAATATTCAAAAGCATTAACTTTAAGTAAACAAATAATGGATTTAGGTAAATACTCATTAGATCCAAGTTATAGTGCAGTTTTTGCTGCAAATAATCAAGGTAACAATGAAATAATTTATCCTGTTGTAAAAGCTGGCACCTCTCAAGGTTCATGGCTAATATGCGTAAGTCTTCCTCGAGACTATCCAAGACCGTCTAATCAAGGAACTTGTGCTGCTGTTGTTTATGGAAATGATTCATTTATGGATCTTTTTGAACCAGGTGACATAAGAGGAAGTGCTCATATGATTAGATCTTGTACAAGCGATAGCAATGTTGAAGTTGTTGGTTATGGAATAAATGAAAGTGTAATGTTAAAATATCCTCTTGATCCTAATGCTGCAGGAGCATTTGCAAATAATAATGATTATGCTCATATTAGATATGCAGATGTGTTGATGTACAGAGCGGAGGCAATAAATGAAAGTAGTGGACCAAATCAAGAAGCAATAGATTTACTTAATCAAATTAGAACTAGAGCTGGGGCATCTGTAATTAACCTAGCTACATATCCTTCTAAGGCTAGCTTAAAGACATTTATAATGGAAGAAAGAAGAAGAGAGATTTTCTGGGAGGGTAAATTAAGAGAGGATGCTATTAGAAATGAGGTTTGGATTTCAACAGCTCAAGCAAAAGGAAGATCTGCTCAGGATAAACATAAATTATTTCCAATACCATTAGCTGAAATGGATGCTAATAAAGAAATGGTTCAAAATCCAGGATATTAAAGTAGACTAAGATATTTATTTTGATATGTTGGTAGTCTTATACAAATGCCTCCTAATTATTTAATATATTTAGGAGGCATATTTTTAAAATTTATAAAATAATTAAAATGAAAAAAATAATTTTTTTAATATTAATAGCTTTTAGTTACTTCAACCTTAATGCTCAATTAAATGAAAAGCCAAATTTTGTTATTATTTTTTGCGATGATTTAGGATATGGAGATATTGGTGTTTTTGGAAATCCAATAATAAGAACACCTAATTTAGATTTAATGGCTCATCAGGGGCAAAAATGGACACAATTTTATGTTGCTGACCCTGTATGTACTCCAAGTAGAGCTGGACTTTTAACTGGAAGATATCCAATTAGATCTGGAATGACTTCTTCTAAAAGACCAGTTTTTTTCCCAGATTCAGCTAATGGATTAAAATCTGAAGAAATTACAATTGCGGAAGTTTTAAAAGAGCAAGGTTATAAGTCTGCAGCAGTTGGCAAATGGCATTTAGGACATCTTCCCGAGTTTTTACCTCAAAGTCAAGGTTTTGATTCTTATTTTGGAATACCATATTCTAACGATATGGACGGTACAAGAGAAAGTTTCATGGATTATTTGGTGAACTCAAGCAATTTAAATTGGATTTCTAAAACTGAAAACTTTCAAGTCCCTATAATTCAAAATACAGAAGTAATTGAACGTCCTGCTAATCAAAGAACAATTACAAAACGGTATACTGAAAGAGCAGTTTCCTTTATAAAAGAGAATAAAAGCGATCCTTTTTTTCTCTATCTAGCTCATAGTTTACCTCATATTCCATTATTTGCTTCAGATAAATTTTTAGGTTCAAGTAAAGGGGGTCTATATGCCGACGTTATTGAAGAAATTGACTGGAGTGTTGGACAGGTTATTAAAACGCTTAAGGAAAATAATTTAGATAAAAACACAATAGTAATGTTTACTTCGGATAATGGTCCTTGGTTATTATTTAAAACTCATGGAGGTTCTGCAGGTCCTTTAAGAGCAGGTAAAGGAACTACTTTTGAAGGGGGCCAGCGAGTTCCAACTATTTTTTGGGGCCCTGGAATTATTGAGCCGGGAATAATTTCAGATATGGGTTCAACTTTAGATATTATTAACACTTTTTCTAAAATGGCTGGAGCAAAATTACCAGATGATAGAAAAATGGATGGATATGATTTATCAAAAGTTTTAACTCAAAAAGCTCCTAGCCCTAGAAATGAATTTTTTTATTGGGCTTTCGCAGAATTACATGCTGTTCGAAAAAACGATTGGAAACTTCATATTAAGCAAAGAAAACCTGTAGAATATGGGCAACCAACAATTGTATTGGATAAGCCTGAATTATATAATCTTTCAGGAGATGTATCAGAAAAATACAATGTTTCGGACAAGCATCCTGAAATGATTTCTAAAATGTTAGAATCAATTAAAGTTCATTTAAAGGACGTAGTAGACTCTACTCCAGATCAGTTAGTAGACAGAATTAAGGGGTATAGTTTAAGAAATGATTAATAGAGCAGTAGTATTTTTAATTTTTATCTTGATAGTTATTGGTTGCGGTCATTCTAAGTCTGATAAACCGAATATTTTATTAATTGTTTCAGATGATCAAGGTTATCATGATGTTTCTTATTATGGAACAAAAGATATTAGAACTCCTAATATTGATTTAATTTGTGAATCAGGAATCAGATTTGATAATTTTTACGCTAATTCACCAGTTTGTTCCCCCACTAGAGCTTCATTAATGACTGGGCTTTATCCTAATAATGCGGGAGTTCCAGGTGTAATCAGAACACATTCAAATAATAATTGGGGATTTTTAAGGGAGGATGTGAATATTTTACCTAAAGAGCTTAATAATTTAAATTATAATACTGCTCTTATAGGTAAATGGCATTTAGGATTAGAATCTCCTAATACACCAAATGAAAGAGGTTTTAAATATTTTCATGGTTGGTTAGGTGACATGATGGATGATTATTGGAATCATTTACGTCATGGGATTAATTATATGAGATTAAATGATGAAATAATTAAACCAGAAGGACATGCTACAGATTTATTTACTGATTGGTCAGTTAAATATATAAAAGATCAAACAAAATCATCAAAACCTTTTTTCTTGTATTTAGCTTATAATGCGCCACATTTTCCAGTTCAACCTCCTAAAAAAAATCTAGATAATGTTTTATCAAGAGAAAAAGAAATTGACAGTGTAAGAGCTAATTTAGTTGCTTTTATTGAGCATATGGATCAAGGTATTGGAGAAGTAATTAAAGCTTTAAAAGAAACTAATCAGTTTGAAGATACTGTTATAATTTTCACAAGTGACAATGGAGGTCATCTGCCAAGTAAAGCAAATAATGGCCCATTAAGAGACGGAAAACAAAGTGTTTATGAAGGAGGGTTAAAAGTTCCAACAGTAATTAGTTGGAATGGAAAAATTAAAAAGAAAAGCTCTTCAAATAAAATATTAACATCTATGGATTTATATCCAACTATTCTTGAAATTGCTGGATATGATAAATCAAATATTACAGATGGAATAAGTTTCATTGATGAATTATTTAATCCTCAAACTAATCATATTAATGAAAGAACTTTATACTTCACTAGAAGAGAAGGTGGAACTAGATATGGTGGACAATCAATTCATGCTTTAAGAAAAGGTAATTGGAAATTACTTCAAAACAGTCCTTATCATCCACATGAACTCTACCATTTATCTAAAGATCCATTAGAGGAGAATAATTTAATTAAAAAAGAAATTGAAATTTATAATGATCTGAATAATTTATTAATGCTAAATATTCAAAAGGGAGGAAATATTCCATGGCAAAAAAACAAGTAATGCTATAACTTTATTTTAAATGCGAAATTCATTTTTTTTTTTAATGTTTATTTTATTTATTAGTTGTAATAATAAAAAAAATAAATTATTCAAAGTCTTAGCAAGTGATAAAACAAAAATATTTTTTTCAAATAATTTGATTGAAAATGATTCTTTAAATATTTTAAATTATGAATATTTTTACAATGGAGCAGGCATAGCTATAGGGGATTTCAATAATGACAATTTACAGGATATTTTTTTTACAGGTAATCAGGTTGATAATGCTTTATATCTAAATAAAGGAAATTTAATATTTAAAAATATTTCATTTGATGCAAAAATAAACAAGCCTAACTCATTAATTTGGTCTTCTGGGGTTAATTTAATTGATATAAATAACGATAACCTCTTGGATATTTATATATGCAATACATTAAGGAATATAGATAGTCTTAGGAGAAATTTACTATATATAAATCAAGGATTAAATAACGATAGTATTCCTGTGTTTAAAGAAATGTCAGTTGAATATAATTTAGCTGATTCTTCATTTTCTTCAAATGCTCAATTTTTTGATTATGATAATGATGGAGATTTAGATCTTTTTATAGGAGTAAGTCAAATAAAAGGTATGAATCCAAATGTATTTAGAAATATAAACAATGATAAAAACCCTATCAGCGTTGATAAGCTTTTAGAGAATAAGTGGGAGAGGGAATTAAATCATCCAGTTTTTGAAGATGTGTCTCAAAGTGCAGGTATTAAATTTCAAGGTCAAACAAATAGCATTATAATTAATGATTTTAATTTGGATGGGTGGTTTGATGTTTTCGTAGCAAATGATTTTTTAAGCAATGATATTGTTTATTTAAACAATAAAAATAAAACATTTAGAAATGTTACAGGGGAAGTTTTTAAACATTCTAGTCTTAGTTCAATGGGGTCTGATATTTCAGATATAAATAATGATGGAAAATTAGATTTGTTTGTTTCTGAAATGCAACCGTTTTATAATAAAAGAAAAAAATTATTTCAGAGAGAGACTAGTTATACTAAGGAACAAATAACTAAAAAATTTAATTATCAATATCAATATTTTAGAAACGTTCTACAATTAAATGTTGGTTTCAATAAGGATAATAAATTACCTGTATTCTCAGAGATAGGTATGCTTTCTGGAGTTAATCAAACGGATTGGAGTTGGTCATCATTGTTTGGAGATTTTGACAATGATGGATGGAATGATCTTTTTATAGCTAATGGTTTCCCAAAGGATATTTTGGATAAAGATTTTAGTGATTTTAGAAATGATAAAGGAAAATTTATGTCTAATAAAGCTCTATTAAAATTTATACCTGAAATTAAAACGCAAAATTTTATTTTTAAAAACAATAAAGATTTGACTTTTAAAGACGTATCCGAATCATGGGGGATGGATTATCCAAGTCATAGTAATGGAGCGGCTTATGGCGATTTAGATAATGATGGAGATTTAGATTTAATTATCAACAATATTAATGATGAGGCAAGTATTTTGGAAAATATTTCAAATGAAAAATTTCCAAAAAATAATTTCGTTAGAATTAAATTAATGAGCTCAGATTCAATTAAAAGTATTTATGGTACTACAGCAACAATATATTACAATAATTTAAAGCAAAAGCAAATATTAATTTCACAAAGGGGTTATTTATCTAAATCTGAAGATGTTTTCCATTTTGGAATAGGACATTCAAAATATATAGATTCTCTAGAAATAGTATGGCCGAAAGGAAAAAATCAGATGTTTTATAACATTGGTATTAATAAGGTAAATTATCTAAAATATGATAAATCATTTAAAAAAATTATTCCACATTCAAGTAATTTTAAAATGTTTATTGATGTATCAAAAAACACAGAAATTCTTTATAAGGATATTGATCTTGATTTTGACGATTTCGATTCTCAAAGAACCCTTCCAAGAAAATTCTCTCAATTTGGACCTCCATTAGCAGTAGGTGATTTAAATGGAGATAAATTAGAAGATTTATTAATTGGAGGAAGTTCAATGTCTAATGAAGTTATTTATTATCAACTTGACAATGGAAAGTTTAAGAAAAAAAACATAAATTTTAAGAATAATTCTGATCTCATAGAAGAAGATATAAGTTTTTTTCTTTTTGATATTGAAAATGATGGAGATTTAGATTTATATATTGTTAGAGGATCATCTCAGTTCCCATTTAAAAGCAGGTATTATAAAGATGCTTTATGGGTAAATAATGGTGAAGGAGAATTTTCTGATTCATCAAGTCTATTGCCAATAGACAACAATAATGGATCAGCTGTTAAAGGTGCTGATTTTGATAATGATGGGGATATAGATCTTTTTGTTTCAAGTAGATTAAAACCATCAAATTATCCTATTTCAGATGAATCAATTCTTTTAGAAAATAAAAGTAATATTAAGAATATTAAATTTGAAGATTCTTCAAATAAAATACTCAAAAATTCTCCTTTTGGCTTAATTAACGATTTTATATGGACAGACTTCAATAATGATAATTTAATTGACTTAATTATAGCTTCTGAATGGAGCTCTTTAAGATTTTTTTTAAACGAAGATGGATTATTAAAAGAAGTCTCTGAAACTGGTGTTGAAGATTATATAGGTTGGTGGAATAGTATTACTCCATCTGATATTGACAATGATGGTGATTTAGATTATATGTTAGGTAATTTTGGAGAAAATACCTTATTTAAAGCTAATTCTAAAGAACCTTTATCATTAATTGCAAAAGATTTTGATTTCAATAATACCTTAGAAAGTTTTATTTCTTTTTATCTAAGGGATAGTTTGGGTGTTAGGAATGAATATATATATCATGTTTGGGAAGATGTTGTTAAGCAGTATCCGTATTTAAGAAAATTCTATAATTCTCATGGGAAATTTGGAGAGGCTACAACAAAAGAGCTTTTTAAAAATATTAATCTTAAAGGGGCTATTACTCTTAAGACTAATTGGCTTAAAAGTTCATGGATAGAAAACATAGGTGGCAATAAATTTAAATTAAATGCATTACCAATTCAAGCTCAGTTTTCACCGATTTATGGAATAATAAAAACAGATATTAATGGAGATGAATTCGATGATTTTATTTTAGTTGGAAATGATTTTGGTTTGGAGCCAAATCAAGGAAGAGCAGATGCTTTTAACGGATTAGTGTTAGAAAATACAGGTGAAAAGAAATTTAAAGTTTTAGATTTAGATCAAACAAATTTTTTAGTTTCAGGTGATGCTAAAAGTCTAGTTAAATTAACTCAAAAAAATAACCAAATTCTTTATATAGCTTCCCAAAATAATGATTCCCTAAAAGTTTATAAAATAAACAAGAATTTATTAAACTATAAGGTTGTTAATTGGAGAGAAGGAGAATTTAAATGTAAAATATATTATTTTAATCAAATAAGTAAAATAATATTTAGAAATGACAATCAGTCATTTCAATCTCAATCCACAGAAAATTTTAAAATAAATGATAAAGTTAAATCAATTGATTTTTTTTCTAATACTGATTTACTTTTGAGGACTTTAATTAATAAACCAGATAGTTTATAACTAAATTTAATTATTATGAAAATATTTTTTATTTTAAGTTTCACTCTTTTTTTTCTTTATAGCTGTAATACCACGAAGATTAATCCTAATATAATTGTTATAATGGCAGATGACCTAGGATATGAAGGAATTAGCTCTTTTGGTAATAAAATCATAAAAACTCCTAATCTGGATAAATTAGCTAATCAAGGAATTAAATTCACTGATTTTCATTCTAACGGCACTGTTTGCACTCCTACTAGAGCTGCATTTTTAACAGGTCTTTATCCCCAAAGAAGTGGACTGGAAGGCGTTATTTATGCTAAAGGAGAGACTAGAGCTTTAGGATTAGATCCAAACTCAATAACTATAGCAGATGTATTAAAAGAAAATAGTTATGCTACTTCAATTATAGGTAAATGGCATTTGGGCTACAAACCTAAATATAACCCAATCCATTATGGATTTGATGATTTTTTCGGTTATGTAAGTGGGAATATTGATTTTCACACTCATAGAGATGGAGCAGGTTATTATGATTGGTATCATAATACAGATACTATTATTGAAACTGGATATACTACAGACTTAATAACTAAACATTCTGTTAATTTTATTAAAAAAAATAAACATAATCCGTTTTTTTTATTTGTTTCTCATGAAGCCCCCCATGTTCCTTTTCAAGGAAGAAATGATCCTGGTTTTCGAAAATCCCCAAAAGAAGCAGACTACTATGGGCCTGTTAAAGATACTGATAGAGCATATAAGGAAATGATAGAAATAATGGATGAAGGTATAGGCTCTATAATTGAAACTTTAGAAAAAGAAGGAATATTAGAGAACACCTTAGTGTTTTTTTTATCTGATAATGGAGCTAGAGAGTTTGGGCATAACGGGGTTTTGAAAGGGGATAAAGGCTCTTTATTTGAAGGTGGTCATCGAGTTCCAGCAATTGCTTATTGGAAAAACAAAATTCAATCAAATATTTCAAATCAAATATTAATGGGATTTGATTTATTTCCTACAATAATTTCCATATTGGGAATAAAAATTAATGATAAATTAATCCTAGACGGAGTTGATTTTTCTCCAATATTATTTAATTCTAAATATAAAAGCATAGCTAGAGAGTTGTATTGGAGATATAGAGGTCAAAAAGCAATTAGAATGAATAATAATAAACTCTTAATAACTAATAATGACACTCTTTTATTTGATTTAAGTAATGATCTTCAAGAAATTATTGATTTAAAAAATAAAAATACTGATTTAACAAAGACGCTTGTTGAAAAAATTATAAAATGGGAATTAGAGATGGATAAATACCCAGAAATTACTAATTAATTTTTTTATACTATTTATGATTATTGACTTTTTTATTAACTATTTTAAATTATTATTTAATGAAAAAGCTATATAGGAATCTCCTGATTTAGTACCCATTTTACCTCCTCCACAAGCAATCACTATATATTGTTTTCCATTAATTTGATAAGTTATTGGCGTCGCGTAACCTCCTGCCGGAAGTTTAGCTTTCCAGAGCTCTTCTCCTGTTTTTTTATCAAATGCCCTAAAATACTCATCATTAGTTGCTCCAATAAAAAGTAATCCACCTGAGGTTATAATTGGTCCACCGTAATTTTCAGTTCCTGTTTTAGGAAACCCTTTAGCGGTAAGTTCCTCATACTCTCCCAGTGGAACTTTCCATACAAGTTCTCCTTTATTTAAGTCTATTGCATTTAGTGTCCCCCAAGGCGGTTTAATCGCTGGATATCCATTTTCATCCATAAATCTTCCGTAAAAGCTAATTGAATAGGGTAGAGCATTTGGATCTAAGTCATTAAATGATTCTTTTGAAATTTCAATTGAGTCATCTTCAAGTAGAAATGCAGAAATTGCTTTAATCTGAATATCAGTAAGTTGAGGTAATGGCATCATGCTTCCTTTGCCATATTTTATAATTGAATGTAAATCTTTAATAGTGTATTTAGATTTAATATTTTTAAGTGTAGGGATATTTGAAACTCCTTCTAGTTCTCCGCCATGACATCTAGAGCATTGTTGTAAATAAATAGATTTACCATATTTTTTTGCACTACTATTCATTAATTTCTCAATTTTATTTGCTTTTGACACCCAAGGCATTTCATTTGAATTAATATAAAGTAATCCAGTGTTAGGGTCATACCCAGCACCTCCCCATTCGCCTCCGCCATCTAGACCCGGGAATGTAATTGTTTTTATTTTATCACTAGGGGGTTGAAATTGACCATTTGAATTTAAAGTTGACCACATTTCTTTAACAGTTTTATCTGAAACTTTATCTTTTTGCAATGGAGACCATGCTAATAATGCCTTTGAGTTTGGAAACATATCATTGATTAGATCTTCAGTGAATTGTTGCCTAGCAAATGGAGGTATTTTTACTGGAAGTGGTTGTGTAGGCCATGCTTCTTCTCCTTCGAGATCAGAAGCAGGGAAAGGGAACTCTTTAATGGGGAAAACATGTTCGCCATTTGCTCTATTAAAAACAAAAATATGACCAGATTTAGTAATTTGAGCAATAGCTTTAATTGATTTGCCATTTTTTTTAACTGTTATTAAATTCGGTGGTGCAGGAATATCTCTATCCCAAAGGTCATGATGTACAAATTGAAAATGCCAAATTCTTTCACCTGTTGATGCTTTTAACGCCAAAAGACTATTAGCAAATAAATTAGAGCCTATTCTATTACCACCATAAAAATCATATGATGCTGAACCCGTCGGGATATAGACTATTCCTGTTTCTTCATCTAGAGTCATTCCAGACCAGGAATTTACTCCACCAATATATTTCCAAGCATCTTTAGGCCAAGTTTCATATCCAAATTCTCCAGGCTCTGGAATAGTATTAAACCTCCAAATTAAAGCTCCAGTATTGAGATCATAAGCTCTAATATGGCCAGGAGAGGCTCCAGGCCCCTCATGAACTCTTGTTCCTTGAATTAAAATGTTATTATAAATTACTCCAGGAGTATTAGAAATAGCCACTAATGATTCAAAGGGTCTACCTAAATTTTTACGAAGATCAATTTTTCCATTTTCTCCAAAAGTTTTTTCTATTTCTCCAGTTAATGCATCAACAGCATGAATATATTTTCCAGACGTATATATAATTCTCCCTCCTTGCTTATCATTCCAATAAATGACACCTCTATTTACTCCCCATCCAGGAGATACAGTTTCTTCTGGATTAAATTTCCAAATCTCTTTACCTGTTTTAGCATTTATTGCAAATAATTTTATTAATGGATTTGTACCATATAAAATATTATCTATGACTATTGGGCTGCATTGAATTTGAGTTTTGTTCTCAATTCCAAGATCACCTGACTTATATTCCCAAACCTTTTCAAGAGTTTTAATGTTAGAGGTGTTAATTTGATTTAAAGAAGAATAATGAGTTCTTGATTTATCTCCTAAATACTCACTCCAGTTTTTGTATTCAGTTTCATTTAGTCTATTTTCTGAACATGAAAAAAATAAAATAGATAACATGAAAATTGAAAAAGTAGATATTGGTTTTTTAAGAATTAATCTATAATTGTTATTTATAATTTTCATATTAATAAATTTAGTAAGTTTTTTAGAATAACAACAAATATAATTAAGAACTCACAAGTTTTATTTTAATTTTTTAAAAGATAGTTTATTATTTGAAATATCAAATTGAAAAGCGTTTCATAGTCTTAGTTTAATCAAAAAAACTAAAACAATTTTTTAAACAATGAGTTAACTAATTGTTTTCTCTACTATAGTAATTCTTATATAGTGTTAATAGAAACTGCTATGAATTTAAATAAAACAAAGCGTTAATTATATAGAAATATTCATTCCGTATAATATACTTGAATCATTTACTTTTCCTAAAACATATTGAATAGAAGAAGAACGGCTAGTGTATCTTAAAAAGACGGAAATATTTTTATTAATAGAATAGGTGAGGTATGAATTTAAATAAACTCTGATGTCTTCGAAATCTCTTAAATTCCATTGAGAATATATTGTTGTCATTAAGGTTATCTTATCAGAAATTTTAAGATTAGAAAATGCATTGATTAAAAGCCTTAAATTATATTTTGTAAAATCACTATAATTGATTTCTGAATATGTATATGAAGGATATTTTTCGATTTCATAAAATGCTCCATATGCGAAATCAAGATAATTAGATTCTTTACTTAGAAATCTATTTCTAAGACCCACCCCAATCAAATCTCTAGCATCAATAGATGCGGTAAGGCTTTTTCCAGCTTGAATGAATGAAAATATCGAATTATTTTCTTTGTAGAAGTGATTGTAGCGAAATTGACTACTGATGTTATTATTAAATAAATTCCCATTAAATTTAGTCATCGAGCTCTCAAATGTTAATCTGTATAGATTTTTACCATTTTTTTGACCCATTGTTAAATTTGAGTTTAAAATTTGCATTTTAATATTTCCTTTTGTGGAAAGACCAGAAAAGTTTCCAAAAACATGAAAAGTAGAATCAATTTTTTTTAGGGTTGCTTCTGTATCAATAATTGTTTGACTAAATGAATTAATTGATATTAGAAAAAAAAATGTCGAAAAAATTGATTTTTTCATAGTTTATTTTTATAAAAAACCGGTTGGAATTATATGTCTTTTTTCAGAAGTAGAATTAAAAGAAAATATTTTAACTTTCACTCAGTTTCTAAGTTATCATTTTGACAGTATTATTAGGCAATTTCATATTCAATCAAAACTTACTAATAAAACATTGTCCCTTCAAAATAAGTTACTTGAGATTGAATCGATTTTTAATATTACAGAACTTTTAAATTCACATGAGGAGAACTCTAAAGAGCTTTATCAGAATATATTATTATATACAATATCAACCTTAAATGCATCTAAAGGACTTATTTTATTAAAAAACACAAACTCTGATTTTTATGAGATTATAACTTCAATTGGAATAAATGAAGATCAATTAAATAAAAAAATGATTAGAGATACTAAGGGGATTTTAAAAGATCTAAAATCCTCAAAAAAATCAATAATTATTAATGACACTGATCAGTGTGTATTATCAGATTTTTCAGAATCAAATTGTCTTTCTAGTCCAATTTTAAGCCGAAATAATCTTCATGGAGCTATAATTATTCATGATAAAGAATCTAGGCAAGGTTATACTCTTTTTGATCATTTCGATTTAAGGCTTTTTGATAACATAACCAAGAAAATAAGTTTATCATTCGATAATATTTTATTATTTGAGTCTTTATCCGAATCAAAAAAGTCTATTGATAATATTATGTCATCAATATCCACAGGAATTATTAAAATTAATATCCTTGGAGAAATAGATTATATAAATTCTTCTGCAAGTAAAGTTTTTGGTTTTGATAGTGAATTAATAATTGGCAATCACTATTTTATTGTATTTGAAAATAATCAGAATTTGAATAGTATAATTGAAAAATCTGAAAATGAAAAAGAAATAGTTTTTGAAACTAATTTTGATATTTTAGATTTCAAAAACAAAAAGCATCAAATTAACTTAACTATTTCTCCAGTTTTCGATGAAAATAATGAAAACTCAGGAGTAGTATTGTCTTTTGAAGATTTATCAGGAATAAACAAAGTTAAATCTACATTTAAAAAATATGTTTCTGAAAATATAGTTAATGAACTTCTTAAAAATGAAAACCTTTTAGAGCTTGGAGGTAGCGAAAAAGATGTCTGTATTCTTTTTGCTGATATTAGAGGATTCACTTCACTTTCTGAAAAAATGGAGGCGTCTAAAGTTGTTTATGTTCTTAACAACTATTTCCAATCAATGATAGATGTAATTTTCAAGTATAATGGAACTTTAGATAAAATTATTGGTGATGAATTAATGGTATTATATGGCGTACCTCTTAAAAATGAAAATGATTGTCAAAATGCTGTTAATTCGGCAATAGACATGTTCAAGGCTCTGGAGGTTTTTAATAATAAAATGAAGAGTGAAGAATTACCTGAATTAGGAATTGGAGTTGGAATTAATTTTGGCAAGGTTGTTTCGGGGAATATCGGGTCCGATCAGCAAATGAATTATACTGTAATTGGAGACAATGTTAATTTAGCAGCACGTCTATGCTCTAGTGCTAAAGCTGGTGAAATTATAATTTCTAAATCAGTTTTTGAAAAATTAACAAATAAACATGAATTTACTAATCGCGATCCAATTATGGTTAAGGGGAAAGCCCTTGCTATAGAAAACTGGTCTTTTCATTCTTAAATTTTCAGTAATATTTTTTTAATTAATTCACTTTTAATATCTTTAGTTATATATCAACTATGAAATCTATTTATGAAATTTCAAATAAGATAAAGTGTTTATTTTTGATAGTTTTATTTTTTAACTTTCAAAATATCATTTCTCAGAATACTTCCTTTTTAAGCTATAATCAAGAAATTATTGGAACTAAATATTCAATCAAAATGATTCCAATAAAAAGTGGTGTCTTTGACATGGGGAGTCCGAAAAATGAAATAGGACGTTTTATTGATGAAGGGCCAGTTAATAAAGTAGAGCTTTCTCCTTTTTGGATAGGAGCTCATGAAATCACTTGGGAAGTATATGAATTATTTGTACAAAGATCAATAGATGATATCGTGAATAACAATAGAGCTAAAGAGGTAGATTTAGATGCTGACGCTATTAGTGGAGCGACTACTCCATATACGGATATGAGTTTCGGAATGGGATTAGAAGGGTTTCCGGCAGTTTGCATGACTCAGTTGGCAGCTTCAAAATTTTGCGAGTGGTTATCCGCTATTACTGGAAACTATTATCGTCTTCCAACTGAAGCTGAATGGGAGTATGCTTGTAGAGCAGGGACTAAAACGAGATATTCTTTTGGAAATGATATATACTTACTTGATCAATATGCTTGGTATTCTGATAACAGTGGCGAAAAATATCAAAAAGTAGGAACAAAAAAACCAAATACTTGGGGTCTTTATGATATGCACGGTAATGTTGCCGAATGGACTTTAGATCAATATACTCCCTCTGCTTATTTTAAGAGAAAAAAGACAATTAAAGATCCGTATATAATTGCATTTAAAGAATACCCCAGGGTTGTTAGAGGAGGTTCATGGTATGACTCACAAAATAAATTAAGATCAGCTTCTAGAACCCCATCAGATTCTAAATGGAAAAGAAGAGATCCACAGATTCCTAAAAGTATATGGTGGCATACGGATGCTCCTTTTGTAGGAATTAGAATAGTAAGACCATTTAATCCTCCAAGCATAGAAGAACAAGAAAAATATTGGATTAAACCTTCATGAATTAAATTTTAAAATAATGGATAGTAAACAATTAAATAAAATCTCAAATTCTTCAAGAAGAAAATTCGTAAAAAACTCTGCTCTTTTAACGGGGGGTGTTTTAAGTATTCCTTTATCAATTGAAGCAATGGCAAATGTTAGAAATGAAAAAAAATTAAAAATAGGCGTTGTAGGTTGTGGGGGAAGAGGAGCCGGAGCAATTATTCAGGCATTGTATGCTGACCCTAATACAGAACTTATTGCAATGGGAGATGCCTTTTCTGATAGACTTGAAAGTACCCTAACAAATGTTAAAAAAGCATTAAGCAAAGAAGAAAATGGATCATCGTCTTTTAAAAAAGCAAAAAGAATTAATGTTAAAGATTCAAATAAATTTGTCGGATTTGACGCTTATAAAAAGGTTATTGATCTTGTTGATGTTGTAATACTAACAACTCCTCCAGGATTTCGCCCCTATCATTTCGAATACGCAATAAATGCAGGAAAACATGTTTTTATGGAAAAACCAGTAGCAGTAGATGCGCCAGGAATCGATAAAGTTTTAGAAATGGCTCAAGTAGCTAAAGAAAAAAAATTAAATGTAGTTGTTGGTCTTCAAAGACATTATGAAAACAAATATATTGATTTAAAAAGAAAAATAGACTCTGGAGAAATTGGTAAAATTATTTCAGGTCAAGTATATTGGAATGACGGAGGCGTCTGGGTTAGAAAAAGAAAACCCGGACAAACAGAAATGGAATATCAAATGAGAAATTGGTATTACTTTAATTGGCTTTGCGGAGATCATATATTAGAACAACATATTCACAATATTGATGTCGCTAATTGGTTTATTGGAGATTTTCCAGTTTCAGCTCAAGGAATGGGAGGTAGACAAGTTAGAAATGGGATAGATCATGGGGAAATTTTTGATCATCATTTTGTTGAATTTACATATGCAAGTGGGGCAGTAGTGTCAAGTCAATGTAGGCATCAAAATGGAACTATGAGAAGAATAGATGAATATTTTCAAGGAAGTAAAGGATCTCTAGTCACTAGTAAGGCTGAAATAAAAAATAATAAAGGAGAAATTTCATTTAAGTATAAGGGAAAAGGATTTGACGAGCCAAATCCATATCAAGTTGAACACGATAAGTTATTCGCTTCAATTAGAAATAATGAAGTTATTGGTGATGCAGAGCATGCGGCCAAAACTACAATGACTGCCATAATGGGAAGAATGGCTACCTATACTGGGAATATAATAACTTTTGAAGATGCTTTAAAATCAAAACAACAGATTATGCCTCAAACCGTATCTTGGCAGGATGAACCGCCAACTAAACCTAATATAAATGGAAGGTATCCAATTCCAACTCCAGGAATCACAAAAATATATTAATTATGAAAAGAAGATCATTTGTAACAGGCATAACTTCATTAGCAGCCAGTTTGTCGATTTCTAATATTTTCGGTAAAAACAAAGTAATAAATCAAAAATATAATTATCAATTAAACTATGCTCCCCATTTAGGAATGTTTAAAAATCATGCTGGTGATGATCCGATCGCTCAGTTGAATTTTATGGCCGATCAAGGTTTTAAAGCTTTTGAAGATAATGAAATGAGAAATAGACCGATTTCGATTCAAGAGAAAATATCTAAAACAATGCAGAAAAGAAACCTTATAATGGGTGTTTTTGTTGCTCATAAAATATATTGGAATAAACCTACTCTTACCTCAGGGGATATAAAATATAGAGAAGAGTTTTTAATTACAATTAAATCTTCAATAAAGGTGGCAAAAAGAGTGAATGCTAAATGGATGACTGTTGTTCCAGGTTTTGTTGATTTAAGAATTAATCATGGATTTCAAACTGCAAATGTCATTGAAACTCTTAAACAAGCATCTGAACTTTTAGAACCCCATGGAATAGTAATGGTCTTAGAGCCATTAAACTTTAGAGATCATCCAGGTCTTTTTTTGAATCAAAGTCCACAAGCTTATGCAATATGCAAAGCTGTTGATTCTCCTTCATGTAAAATTTTATTTGATATATATCATCAACAAATTCAAGAAGGGAACATTCTTCCTAATATAAAAAATTGTTGGGATGAAATAGAATATTTTCAAATAGGAGATAATCCTGGAAGAAATGAACCAAATACAGGTGAGATTAATTACACCAATATTTTTAAATACATTAAAAAAAGAGGATTTTCAGGAGTTTTAGGTATGGAACACGGAAATTCTATAAAAGGGAAGGATGGAGAATCATTCTTGATTAATGCATACCAAAATGTTGATAAATTTTAAATCGAATAAGGGTATATTTTTATACCCTTATTCGATTTAAATTAATGCTTGTTTACAGTACTCTAGACATTTCTTAACCTCTCTTACTGCATTTGATTTTTCAGGAGTTTTGTATTCAAATTCGATAGACAGCGGGATTTTATAACCATTAGAATGAACTAATTTTATTACCTCTAAAATTGGGGTATCGCCTTCACCAAAAGGCTTGTTCTCTGCTCCTTTGTCTGGGTGATGTCGATCTTTTATATGCATACTAGTAATTCTGCTATGATTGTTCTTTATGAAGGTTAATAATGTTTCACTTGTATTTTCTTTTCCTCTTGCAATATAATGTCCAATATCAAGATTGATGGAATTATAATTTGATTGATTTAAGGCATTATTCCAAAGTATATCTGTAGCTTGGGTATGAGCATGGTAGCCGATATAAATTCCATGTTTTCGACCTAAATCACCTAGTCTCTGAGTGTGAGTCGCATATTTTTCCCCTTCATTAATTTCTACAGTTACAGAGCTTGCTCCTAAAACTTTTGCTGCCATAAGAGATTGCTCAATTTCTAAATCAGAATTATCAGGTCCTATGGAGCTCGGTTTATATGCATATACTGAAATTCCAGCTTGGTCAAGAAGTGTTTTCACATTTTTAAATTTATCAATAGAAACAGATTCTCTCCAAGCTTTTTGTTCATCTTTTATTTGTTGATAATTCGGATTATTTCTTCTAATCCAAGTTCCTCCATAAGGAATACCTAAAAATGCTTCGACATTATTTGCCATTAATTCAACATCGCTAATACCACTTTCCTTACAATAGCCAATTATACTATACAAATTCCCTGGAAGGCTTCTATATGAATATGTGATTGCTCCTATTTCAAATTTCGGCAGTGTGTTTAATTTATCAAAACTAATTTTTGTTGATCCAAATCCATATTTTGGAATTAACGATCCAATTGAAATTAATCCTGTAGTTGCTAAAAATTTTCTTCTATTAGTTTTCATGTTATGGTTTTATTTTAAATATTTGATCCAATCTATCATGGTGTTTAACCAGGAATCGACAGGAAGGTTTTGTTTGTTAGTTCCAAATCCATGTCCACCTTTAGAATACATATGGAGATCGGCACTAAATCCTACATTAATCCAATCCAAATATATTTGAACAGATTTGTTTGCAATTTTTAATGGATCATCATTTGCACATGTTATAAATACAGGTGGTCCATAACTTGGAGGAGATTGAGGTTCTACTCTGTACATGTAAGGATATATTGGAGCTAAGAAGTTGGGTTTGTTTTTACTATTTGATTTATAGGCTGCTTCCATTGTAACAGCTCCTCCAGCAGAAAAGCCCATTAAACCAATTTTATTTGGATCAACACCATACATAATTGCATTTGATCTTACGTGATCTATTGCCTTTAAAGCATCTTTATAAGCATAATCAAGTTGGTTTTTTTGAAGCTCACTTTCGTTATTTAATGTTATAGATTTACTTAAAGTCGGAATTAATCGATATTTCAATACAAAAGCAGAAATTCCATTTTTATTCAGGTGTTTTGCGACCTGATATCCCTCATGATCAATAGCATTTATCCACATACCGCCTCCAGGACATATAATCATTGCAGTTTTTTTATTATTGGAATTCTCAACATTAAAAACACTAATGGAGGGTTTAGAAATGTTTTTAACTCTTACAATTCCATCTTTACCTGTTGAAATTGACTCATCTCCATAATATTCTAACCCTGAATTATCATAAGGAAGAAGGACTATCCCTTGTGAAGAAATAGAATAGAGAATAAAAAAAAAAGAATATATTAAATGATTTCAAATTAATTTTATGTTCAATAAAAATATATATTTATAATATTTTAAACTATATATATAAGTAACAACTTGATTATTACAACGTCTACTTTCAAATGTAACTTTTTTTTTCAATTAATTATAATAGTATTTTCACTTAATACATTGTTTATCTAAAACAATATATTAAGTTTGGTTTCTTTTAAATTTTATAATATAGTTATTTTGAAGTACTTTAAACACTTTTTTTTTATTTCTTCAAAGTCTTTATTCGTGTTATTTTTTATTCAAAGCTGTATAGACCCCGTCGAGCCTGAATTTGATTTCATTGAAGATCTTATTTTTATTGAAGGGTTTGCTACTAGTGCTGAAAAAGGCTCATATGTTTCTGTTCAAAAATCTAAATTAGAATATGGAATTTACAAAATATTTCCTGTTAAAGGTTGTGATGTAAGTTTCGTTAATTCTATCACAAATCAAGCTTTTTCTTTAGTTGAAATAGATAATTTTTATTTACCAGCTAAAGATTTTACAATAAATCCTGATGAAATTTGGGAGCTGAAGGTTATTTTACCTAGCGGTGAAGTTTATAAGTCAACTCCAGAAAAAGCCCCACAACCTGTTCCAGTAAGATCTTTAAAGGCTAATTATAAAAAAGAATTACAGACAATTAGGAATACAAGCAATAAAGATGTTATAGTTTCAGGTCATAAAATCACTGTAAGTTTTGATGATCCAAATAATAAAGAGAATTATTATTTACATAGATACAGAACTTTCGAAAAAGAGCAAATTTGCAAAACTTGTATTGGTGGAGTTTTAAGATATGGAGAGTGTGTTATTCCAGAAAATCTGCCTAGATACTTTAGATTCACTTATTTCACATATGGATGTGATAAGGTATGTTGGAATATGGATTACAATAATTCTATATCTATTTTTTCTGATGAATTCACCAATGGTTTAGCGGTAGATTCATATGAAATAGGAAAAGTCCCTTTATACTCATCTAATCCATTTTATATAGAAGTCCAACAGTTTTCAATTACACCTGCCGCTCATAAATACTATAAGACTCTCAAAGATATTACTGACAACACATCAAGTCTTAATTCTCCACTTCCAGCTGCTTTAGTTGGAAATTTATACAATTCTAATGATAAAGATCAATTTGTTTTGGGAAGATTTACTGTCGCTGGGGAGTCAAATACTAATCTTTTTGTTGAAAGAATTAAGTATGGAGAGGATGTTTCTTATAACTTAAGTGGTTTTGGTTACAGATCTCCTTATCCTGAAACCTATGGAATGCCTTTACCTGCACCTCTTACTTATTTTGCTCCATGTACAGATACTAGATATAGAACTTCAATTCAGCCTCAGGGATGGATAAATAATATTGGAAATTAAATGAAGAAATCTTTTAAAACTATATTTTTATTTTTAACTGTCTTCACTTTAGCTATTGTTAATTCTCAAGAATACACTCTTGAAGTAATAGTTAATGATAAGGAAAGCAATACCCCTTTATCAGATGTTACAATCTTAATTGATAAATGTAATTGTGGAGGAATCACAAACAGTAAAGGGGTATTTAGCGTTAGTCTTTCTAAAGACATATACAATGTTGAAATAAATCATCTTGGTTTTTCTATGCAAACTAGATATGTTGATTTAAATTCTAATATTAAACTTAACATTGATTTAACAGAAACTCAAGAAGAACTTTCAGAGGTCATTGTTCGAGCTCGAAAATTAAATGAAAATGTAGAGAGTCCTCAAATGGGGGTATTTGAATTAAAAACTAGAGATCTTATAAAGATACCTTCTGGTTTAGGAGAATTTGACGTTTTAAGAGGCATGACTTTACTTGCAGGAGTTAACAGCGCAGGTGATGTCAGTAATGGGATCTCTGTTAGAGGAGGTTCTTTAGATCAAAACTTGATGCTTTATGACCATGCACCAGTTTTTAATCCCACCCATTTATTTGGACTATTTTCAGTTTTCACTCCTGATGTTATATCTGGTGTTGACATGTATCAAGCTAATATTCCTGCTAAATATGGAGGCAGGATGGCTTCTGTTTTAGATATTAAAGTTAAAAATCCATATACTGATAAATTAAAGTTAGAAGGTGGAGTGGGACTTGTATCAAGTAGGTTAACTCTTACGACCCCTTTAATTAAAGACAAGTTGCTAATGATAGCAGGAGTTCGATCAGGGTTTACTGATTTCCTATTACCTGTTTTTTCTAAAAGATTAAAAAACACTAAAGCTAACTTTTTTGACAGCACTATTAAGCTTTTATACATCCCTTCAGAAAATGATCAAATAACTTATACTCAATTTTTTTCCACTGATTTTTATACAATAGATTTAATAACAAATATTGAGAACATAAGCTCTACAGACAATAGTTATGATTTTAAAACTTTAAATAATACATTAAGTTGGATTCATAGTTTTTCAGATGATTCTAATTTAAAAACTATTCTAGTAAATAGTAATTATAATCCTAAAACTCTTTTTAATGAAAGTGAGTCAGATAATGTGATTAAGTATAATTCAAATATTAATTTTTCAAAAGTTAATTCTGAATTTTCAAATAAAATTAATAATAAACTAAATTATTATCTAGGCCTTCAAGCTAATCGATATTCTATAAATCCTGGATCTCTTGATCCTGGAAAAGGAAACAGCATCACTCCAGTTAATCTAAATGAAGAAGTTAGTTATGAGTTTTCGACTTATACAAATTTAAACTGGAAACTTCAAGAGAACATTTCATTATCACTTGGCTTTAGATTTACCAACTTTAATTTATATGGACCATTCACTAAGAATGAATATAATGAAAGTGAAGAGATAATTTCATTTAAAACATTTTCTGATGGAGAAAAGGTTATAAGTTATAATGGACTTGAGCCAAGGTTAGGTGTTAGTTTAAAATTTACCGATAATAGTTCTGTCAAAATGAGCTATGCTAGAATAAATCAATATGTTCAAAATATTTATAACACTACAACTCCCTTACCAACATCAAGATGGAAAACTTCAGATCCTTTTATAGCTCCTCAAAGTAATAATACATTTGGATTAGGATTTTATCAAAATATTTATGATTCTCGTTTTGAATTATCTTTGGAAGGTTATTATCGTTCAACGAATAATAATTTAACATATAAACCAGGTGCGGATTTTTTCTTGGAACAATATTTAGAACGGGATATAATTCAAAGTCAAGGTAAAGCTTATGGTTTAGAATTTAGTTTAAGAAAGCCATCAGGGAAAATAAATGGTTGGATGAATTATACTTGGGCTAAAAGTTTACTAAAAAGT
>Ga0115002_10002539_pt1 | contig 23725 bp, 21 predicted proteins | sample ArcticOcean_MG_C_8_FD_89576 | JGI IMG/M metagenome (GOLD analysis project Ga0115002, IMG submission 89576) | Marine microbial communities from western Arctic Ocean - ArcticOcean_MG_CB11_86 | ecosystem: Environmental > Aquatic > Marine > Oceanic | place: Arctic Ocean: Canada Basin | collected... | reverse complement strand
TTATTCTCAAAATAAGTATGGAGTGAAAAAGAAGACCGGGGAGGTAAAGAAAAGTTGTTGTGACAACTAACTCGTTTGGTTCGACAATTAGCGCAACCCTTCTGTCCAAAAAAAAACCCTCTCTGTCATTGACAATGAGGGTTTTTTCGTGGTCCCACCTGGACTCGAACCAGGGACCAAATGATTATGAGTCATCTACTCTAACCAACTGAGCTATAGGACCGCTTGAGCGCAAATATACAACTTACTTAAATTTCTTAAAAGGTCTTTTTCATAATATTTAAACTATTTTTGATAAATGGATTCGCAAAGGCAAAAAAAGGTTTCGTCTTTAATTCAAAAAGAGCTGGCTGTTTTAATTGCTGCTGATCTTCGAAGGGGAAGCGTTACTAATCTTTTAATTTCTGTAACTAAAGTTCGGGTGGCTTCTGACTTTTCTGTTGCAAAAATATACCTAAGTATTTTTCCCAGTGAAAAAGCTAATGAAAGGCTTGCGCAGCTTCAGAAAAATTCTTCAAAAATTAAATTTGATCTTTCAAATATTATTAAAAATCAACTACGAAAAGTTCCCTCTCTTTCTTTTTATCTTGACGACTCTTTAGACCATATAGATGAAATTGCTGATACTCTTAAAAACCCTTTTAATCCTATTAAGAAATAAAAATGTTCATGGTTTTTTCTTATATATTGAATCTATAAAAACTACCTGTTTTTATGAAATTATAAATATTTACTCAAGACCTCCTTCAAATGATTATCTTTGCTCAAGTTTCTAATTCTGGAAACTATTAAACTCCACTATGACATTTTCCGATTTAGGATTAGACTCAATATTTATTAATGCTGTTGAAAAAAAAGGATACTCCAGCCCGACTCCTGTTCAAATCAAGGTAATTCCCTGGATACTTAAAGGGAAAGACATTCTTGCCTCTGCACAAACAGGGACTGGAAAAACCGCTGGATTTACATTGCCTTTATTGCAGCGATTGTCAAAAAAAAAACATCATCCATCAAGGTCCGTTCGTGCACTTATTCTTACTCCTACTAGAGAATTAGCTTCTCAGGTCCATGAAAACGTGAAAGAATATAGTGTGTTTTCTGACCTTAAATCAACTGTAATATATGGAGGGGTGGGTCAAAACCCACAGGTTAGAAAAATCAGAAGCGGCATTGATGTGTTAGTTGCAACTCCTGGACGTTTACTCGACTTACACAGTCAGCGTGTGCTTCATTTGGATAAGATTGAAGTTTTGGTTTTAGATGAAGCAGATAGAATGTTAGACATGGGGTTTCATCGTGAGATTTCTAAAATTATCAGCTTACTTCCTGATGCTAGACAGAATCTTTTATTTTCAGCAACGTTTTCAAAAGACATTAAAAGTTTAGCACAAAATATTTTAAGGCACCCCGTTAACATAGAGACCAGTCCAGAGACCTTAACGGTAGAGGCTATTAATCAGTTAGTATTTAAGGTTGATAAAGCTAGAAAAGCTGAGTTAATTATTAAGCTAATAAAAGATGGTGCTTGGGACAAAGTTTTAGTTTTTACTAGAACTAAACACGGAGCAAATAATTTATGTAAAAAGATGAAGTCTTGTGATATAAATGCTATGGCAATTCACGGGAACAAAAGTCAAACTGCTAGAACAAAAGCTTTGGCAGGATTCAAAGATGGATCTGTCAATGTTTTGGTTGCAACAGATATTGCTGGACGAGGAATAGATATTCCACTGCTCCCTCATGTAGTTAACTTTGAGCTTCCCAACATTCCTGAAGATTATGTTCATAGAATTGGACGAACAGGTAGAGCGGGAAGTAATGGTGAGGCTGTCTCATTAGTTTCCGTAGACGAGTATGCATATCTTGATGATATTCAAAAATTAATAAGTTTTAAAATTCCTTCTGAGATTCCAGATGGGTTTCAGTTAGACCCTCGTATTACCGCTGCTCCACCCAAGAAAAAGAATCGTTCAAGATCAAAAAATTCAAAAAGACCAAGAAAACGCAGCGGAAAAAGAAGATGACAGCTTTAAACTTTATGTTAATACTTACTCATTATTGTTTTCTTAAGAAATAAATTAGAGTACTTTTGCCAGCCTTAAGACTAGCCCTATTATTAGTTCAATTAGAAATATTGCTATTATCGCCCATGTTGATCATGGTAAAACAACCTTGGTTGACAAGATTATCGACCACTGTAAAGTCTTAGACGATCGAAAAGAAAGAACAGAGCTATTACTTGATAATAATGATTTAGAGCGTGAGAGAGGAATAACTATACTTTCGAAAAATGTTTCTGTTGTCTATAAAGATGTTAAAATTAATGTGATAGACACTCCTGGGCATGCTGATTTTGGAGGTGAAGTGGAGAGGGTGTTAAAGATGGCTGACGGTGTTTTGTTATTAGTTGATGCCTTCGAAGGCGCAATGCCTCAAACTAGATTTGTGCTTGGAAAAGCAATTGAACTAGGATTAAAGCCAATTGTGGTTGTTAATAAGGTTGATAAGGAAAACTGTACGCCTGATATTGTACAAGAAGCAATCTTTGATCTAATGTTTAGTCTAGATGCAAGTGAAGATCAACTAGATTTTGTAACTCTTTTTGGCTCCTCTAAAGAGGGGTGGATGAGTTTAGACTGGAAAGACAAAACAGATAATATTAAACCTCTTTTAGATGCAGTTGTTGAAGTAATTCCTGAAGCTCCATATAATGAGGGTAATCCTCAAATGCAAATTACTTCTTTAGATTATTCAAAATTTGTGGGCAAAATTGCAATTGGGAGAATATTTAGAGGAGACCTGTTAGAGGGAAAAGATTACTTTCTTTGTAAGGCTAACGGAATTAAAAAGAAAGTCAGAATAAAGGAGCTTCATGTATTTGAAGGCATGGGAAAGGTTCAGGTTAAAAAGGCTAGATCGGGAGATATTTGTTCTATTGTTGGGATAGAAGACTTTGAGATTGGAGATACCATTGCTGATCTTGAATCTCCTGAAGAGCTTCCTAGAATTGATATTGATAAGCCCACAATGAGCATGTTGTTCACAATCAACAACTCTCCTTTTTTTGGGAAGGAAGGGAAATATGTTACCTCAAGGCACATAAGAGATAGACTATACGCTGAACTTGAACGAAACCTGGCTTTAAAGGTTGAAGATGGCCCTACTGAAGATAAATTTAATGTATACGGAAGAGGAATTCTTCATCTGTCTGTTCTTATTGAAACCATGAGAAGGGAAGGTTTTGAGCTTCAAGTTGGAAAACCACTAGTAATCTATAAAGAAATTGACGGTGTAAAATGTGAGCCTATGGAAACGCTTGTAATTGATGTTCCTGATGCGTTTTCTGGAAAAGCCATTGAGCTTGTAAGTCAAAGAAAAGGTGATATGCTTGTCATGGAACCTAAGGGTTCTTTACAGCATCTTGAGTTTGACATACCTTCAAGAGGATTAATTGGGTTAAGAAATAATATTTTAACAGCTACCGCAGGAAATGCTGTCATGGCTCATCGATTTAGAGAGTACGCCCCCCTTAAAGGAGATATTCCTGAAAGAATGAAGGGGTCTTTAATCTCTATGGAGGCGGGAACCGCAACAGCTTTTTCTATAAACAAACTACAAGATAGAGGTCGGTTTTTTATCTCCCCTGGGGCTGAGATATATAAAGGTCAGGTTATTGGCGAGAATACTCGAAACGATGACCTAAGCATTAATGTAATAAAGGGAAAGAAGCTAACTAATATGCGTACTCAAAGCACTGACGCTGCTGTGCAAATTGAGCCAAAGATTGATTTCTCTTTAGAAGAAAGCATGGAGCATATTCAGGTAGATGAATATCTAGAAATCACCCCTGAATCATTACGTATGAGAAAGATTCGGTATGGTGAAAGAAGAAATTTTTAGTTAATTATTGTTTTTATATAAAAATACAAATTCTGAATCAGCTTAAGATAGATTAGTCGCCCCCTGAATTTAAATTCTAATAAATTTCATACCTTTTGTCAAACTCTAAAATTTGATAAATGAAAAATGCATTTTTAATACTTTTCTTATTAGCTTCTTTTTCTGTTAACTCTCAAAATGATATAGTTAAAAACATTGTTGCTGAAGCTACAAACAATTCTCAACTAGAGATTTTAGCCCATGAATTATTGGATGTTGTTGGTCCTAGGCTAACTGGAACACCTCAAATGAAAAATGCTGCCGATTGGGCAATGCAAAAATATGCCGGGTGGGGAATTAAGGCCAGAATACACACGTTTGGAGAATGGCAAGGGTGGGAAAGAGGAATTACCCATATAGATATGCTCTCGCCAAGAAGTAGAACTCTCTCTGGAATGCAGTTGGCTTACAGCCCGTCTACTTCACAAAAAGGAATAACTGCTGGATTAGCAGTAATCCCTGAAGTAAAGAATAAAGAGGAGTTTAACGACTGGTTAACAACAATTAAAGGGAAGTTTATTTTAAGCAGTATGTACCCGATAACAGGAAGACCTGATTATAACTGGGAAAAACATGCGACCCCTGAGTCATATGAAAAAATGAAAGAAGACAAGAGTGAGGTTTCAAGAAAATGGTATGCCAATTTTAGAAAAATGGGCGTTAATAGAAGAAACATAATAAAAACACTTGAAGAGGCTGGTGCAGCAGGAATTTTATCTAGTAATTGGGCAGGAGGATTTGGTGCAAATAGAATTTTTAGTGCTGGCACAAAAAAAATCCCAAACATTGACTTAAGGTTAGAAGACTACTCTATGTTGTATAGAATGATTAAAAGTGGTGTTAGCCCTGAAATAAGAGTTGTTTCAACATCAAAGGATTTAGGCATTGTTACTACGTTTAACACGCTGGCTGAAATAAAAGGTGTAGAAAAACCTGAGGAGTATGTGATTTTGTCAGCGCACTTTGATTCCTGGGACGGGGCAACAGGCGCAACAGATAATGGTACAGGCACCCTTGTAATGATGGAGACGATGAGGGTTTTAAAAGCAATATACCCAAATCCAAAAAGAACAATTCTGGTAGGTCACTGGGGATTTGAAGAAGGCGGGTTAAATGGGTCAAGAGCGTTTGTTCAAGATTTTCCTGAAATTGTTGATAATACTCAGGTTCTTTTTAATCAAGACAATGGAACAGGTAGGGTTGTTAATATCAGCGGTCAAGGTTTTTTGAACTCTTATGAGTATGTTTCTAAATGGCTCTTTCCTGTTCCGGGTGAAATAAAAAAACACATTAAAACTGATTTCCCCGGAATGCCTGGGGGGGGCGGGAGTGATTATGCGTCCTTTGTTGCAGCAGGTGTTCCTGCGTTTAGCTTGTCCTCTCTTGATTGGTCATACAGGGACTACACGTGGCATACGAACATAGACACTTATGATAAAATAGTTTTTGATGACGTTAGGAGTAATGTGATTTTAACCGCAATTCTTACCTATATGGCTAGCGAAGATGAAGACAAAGCTTCAAGGGAAAAAAGAGTAATGCCTGTAAATCCAAGAACCGGAAAACAAGCGCCTTGGCCTAGGAAAAGAGCTCCCAAAAGAAAAAGTTTAGATAATTAATCTATAAGTAGAACGTACGTTTAAAAAAAATGTTCAACAGTTTTATATTTAAAATAGCCCGTAGATATTTTTTTGCAAGAAGCTCAAAGACTATTGTAAATAGGATCAACCGATTTTCGTTTATAATGATTGTTGTTTCAGCATGCTCTCTTCTTGTTGTGTTAAGCGCTTTTTCTGGTCTTAAAGACTTTGGGTTACTGTACACTAATTCCTTTGATCCGGATTACAAGGTTGTGCCAAAGATTGGGAAGTATTTTGCTTTAGACGGTTCAGCTATTAAAAAGGTTTCGTCTCTTTCTGGCGTCTCCAATGCTTCTCTTGTTCTAGAAGAAAAGGTTTTGCTTGCAAATTCTCTTAACTCTACCTCTATTATTTTAAAAGGTGTCGACTCTGGTCATTTTTTAAACAAACAACTGAACGACCTGTCTTTAGTTGGTGTTTTTGATATTAGAGACAAAGACAACATCTATCTTGGCGCATCAGTTGCTTCTGCTCTTGATGTTGTTCTTAGCGAAGACTTTTCTGTAAAAGCTACCGTTCCTTCCTTAAGCAGTTTTTCTTTATTTAACCTTTCCCCCTTCTCTAGTTTGTTTTTCGAAATACAAGGAATTTATCAAATTAGCGGGGATATTGAAAGCAAATATGCTTTTACCTCTCTTTCGTCTTTAAGCGCCCTAACAAATATTCCTTCTAATAATTATTCCGCCATAGAAATAATGGTTGGCGATAGTTTTTCTAAAGAAGAGCTCAAAAAAGAGCTTCTCCAATTTTTGCCTGTTGATTTTAACCTTGTTTCAAAACAAGAGCTAAATCCTGCTCTCTATAAAATGCTTAACACTGAGAATTTTGCTGTTTATCTTATTTTTTGCTTGGTTGTTATTATTGCTGTTTTTAACCTTGTTGGGTCTATCACTATTATGATGGTTGAAAAAACTTCTGACTTAAAAATCTTAAACACTTTGGGGGCAAACAAAAATTCATTTAGCAAAATTTTTCTTTCTCTTGGCGCTATAGTTTCTTTTTTTGGCAGCCTTGTTGGCTGTGTTGTTGGGTCTGTTTTTGTTGTGGTTCAAGGCTCATCCCCTTTTGTCTATGTCCCCGGAACAAGCCTCCCTTATCCTGTGGTTCTTACATTTCAAAACCTCTTAATTGTTTTTTTAACCGTTTCCTTGATTGGCCTTGCCGCCTCATTTTGGACTACCCGAAATCTTGACAAGCGTTTTTTAGATTAGCGCTTCAGTTTTTTCTGAATACTCTTTAATGTTGTTAAGTATTGTTATTATTTTATCGGGATCGTTCTCTGTTAAGATTGCTGTTTTTGTAGGTTTAAAATTTTGCACTCCTTTAAAATAATTACCGTAGTGCTTTCTTGTCTCAAAAACTCCCAACACATTCCCTTTCCATTTTAAAGAAAGCTGTAAGTGTTTTTTTGCCATTTCTGCTCTTTCTCTCAGTGTTGGTGGGGGTTTTATTTCTCCTGTTTCAAAATAGTGCTTTATTTCCTCAAAAAACCATGGGTTTCCTATAGCTCCCCTTCCTATCATTGCGCCGTCTAGCCCATATTTGTCTCTCATTTCTTTTGCCGCTTGAGGAGTGTTGACGTCTCCGTTTCCAAATACTGGAATATTCATTCTGGTGTTGTTTTTTACTTCTCTTATTTTTTCCCAACACGCTTCTCCTTTATACATTTGAGCTCTAGTTCTGCCGTGAATTGAAATTGCTTTTATTCCAACGTCTTGTAGCTTTTCTGCAACCTCAACAATTTTTATTGTTTTCTCATCCCACCCCAGCCTAGTTTTAACGGTTACTGGCAGGTTGGTTCTTTTTACTATTTCTTTTGTAAGGCTAACCATTAAAGGAATGTCTTTTAGTATTCCAGCACCCGCGCCTTTACAAACTACTTTTTTTACTGGACACCCATAGTTTATGTCTATTATGTCTGGGGCTGTTTTCTCTACTATATCAACAGCTTGAAGCATTGAATCAAGGTTTGATCCAAAAATTTGAATACCTACAGGCCTCTCCTTTTTATAAATATCTAGTTTTTTTGTGCTTTTTGCTGCATTTCGAATAAGGCCTTCGCTAGAAATAAATTCGGTATAGACAACGTCTGCTCCATGCTTTTTACATAGTGCCCGAAAAGGCGGATCGCTAACGTCTTCCATTGGCGCAAGTAGTAGTGGAAAGTCCGGAAGTTCTATTTTTCCAATTTTAACCATATGGCAAAAATAAGAATTCCTTTTATTTATAAAAGGATTCTCTTTTAAGATATTTCAAACTAAGTATCTTTGTACCAAAATAAAGCTGGTGGCAAAAAATATTAGGAATTTTTGTATTATAGCTCACATAGACCACGGGAAAAGCACCCTTGCAGACAGGTTGCTTGATTCTACTGGCTCCGTTAAAGAAAGGGACAAGCAGGCTCAGCTTCTTGATGATATGGATTTGGAGAGAGAAAGGGGTATAACAATTAAATCTCGCGCTGTACAAATAGAGTACACAAAAGATGGTGTGGGCTACGTTTTAAACTTAATTGATACTCCAGGGCATGTTGATTTTTCTTATGAAGTCTCAAGAGCAATTGCTGCCTGTGAAGGCGCGCTGTTAGTTGTTGATGCGGCACAAAGCATCCAGGCTCAAACAATTTCTAATCTTTACTTAGCTTTAGAAAACGATCTTGAAATTATTCCTATTCTTAATAAAATTGACCTCCCGTCTGCTAATACAGAGGTTGTTGCTGACGAAGTGGTTTCTTTGCTGGGCTGCAAACATGAGGATATTCTTTTAGCTTCCGCAAAAACAGGACAAGGCGTGGAGGATATTCTTGACGCTATTATAAAGAGGGTTCCCGCTCCGAAAGGACAAGAAAAAAATGAACTTCAAGCGTTAATTTTTGACTCTGTTTTTAATCCATACCGTGGGATTGTAACATATTTTAAAGTTGTAAGCGGAAGCCTCTCCAAGGGAGATAAAATAAAGTTTCTCTCTACAGAAAAAACTTATCATGCTGAAGAGGTTGGTATATTAAAGCTTCAACAGGTTCCTAAAAAAACGATTTTTTGTGGAGACGTTGGCTACCTAATTACAGGCATCAAAGATGCTAAAGAGGTTAAGGTTGGGGATACAATTACACTTGCAGAGTCGTCTATACGCATTCCTATTGAGGGGTTTGAAGATGTTAAGCCGATGGTTTTTGCTGGAATTTATCCAGTAGACAGTGATGACTATGAAGACCTTCGTTCAAGCATGGAAAAGCTTCAGTTGAACGATGCTTCTTTGGTTTTTTCTCCAGAAAGCTCCGCTGCCCTTGGGTTTGGCTTTAGGTGTGGGTTTTTAGGGATGCTCCATTTAGAAATAATTCAAGAGAGGCTTCAAAGAGAGTTTAACATGTCTGTTATAACAACTGTTCCTAACGTGTCGTATCTGGCTTATACCAAAAAAGACCCTAGTGTTCCTGTTTTGGTTAACAACCCCGCCGATCTGCCAGACCCCTCAAGACTTGACCGTGTTGAAGAGCCTTTTATAAAAGCTTCTATAATCACCAAATCTGAGTTTGTTGGAAACGCCCTAAACCTTTGTATAGAAAAAAGAGGCGTGGTTACAAACCAGCGGTATTTATCAACAGAGCGTGTGGAGTTAAGTTTTGATATGCCTTTGGCTGAGATTGTTTTTGATTTTTATGATCGCCTTAAGTCTATTTCAAAGGGGTATGCTTCTTTTGACTATGCTCCCTCTGGGATGGTTTCTTCGAAATTGATTCGTTTAGACATTTTGTTGAACGGCAGCCCTGTTGACGCTCTTTCTTCTTTAATTCATTTTGAAAACGCTCTGCGGTTAGGAAAAAAAATGTGCGAGAAACTTAAAGAGTTGATTCCAAGACAGCAATTTGACATTCCAATCCAAGCTGCAATTGGAGCAAAAATTATATCACGAGAAACAATTAAAGCTTATAGAAAAGATGTTACTGCAAAACTTTATGGGGGAGATGTTACCAGAAAACGGAAGCTGTTAGAAAAACAGAAAAAGGGTAAGAAAAAAATGAGAATGGTTGGAAGTGTAGAGATTCCTCAAAAAGCGTTTATGGCTGTTTTACAAATCAACAATTGATATGAATTTATATTCTATTGAAAACGGAAACTTTAAACTTGATGGTGGCGCCATGTTTGGCGTTGTGCCAAAAGCTCTTTGGGAAAAAACAAACCCTGCCGACCCTGACAACAGGATTGAAATGAGCGCCCGCTCTTTGTTAATTGAAGACGGAAATAGGCTTATTCTTGTTGATGCCGGTCTTGGGGACAAACAAAGCGATAAGTTTTTTAGTTTTTTCTCTCGGTGGGGAGAACACAACACGGGCGCCTCTCTGGCTGCCCACGGTTTTAATAGAGACGACATAACAGATGTTCTTTTTACCCACCTTCATTTCGATCATTGTGGAGGGGCGACAAAAAGAGATGGTGATAAGATTGTGCCCGCATTTAAAAACGCACGATTTTGGTGCCAAAAAGATCACTGGGACTGGGCCACAATAAGTCCAAACCCAAGAGAAAAAGCCTCTTTTTTGAAAGAGAACCTTGAGCCAATTAAAGACTCCGGGCAGCTAACCCTCTTTGAGGGCAGAGAGGCGGGGTTTTTTAAAGAGCTTGGGTTTGAGATGCTTTTGGTTGATGGTCATACAGAAAAAATGGTTTTACCAAAAATCCTCTATAAGGGGAAAACAATTATTTTTGCCGCTGATCTTGTTCCAACTGTTGGCCACATTCCCATCCCTTATCTTATGGGTTATGACATCAGGCCTTTAGTAACCATGAAAGAGAAGGCGCTTCTCTTAAATGATGCTGCCGAAAACGGCTTTTTGCTTTTTATGCAACATGATGCTCACAACGAGGTTGTGTCGCTTAAAAACACAGAAAAAGGGGTTTGTCTTGACCAGTCAATATCTTTAAAAAACTTATAATGCTCGTTCCTTTAAAAAACAAAAAAAAGATTGAACTTCTTTTTCATTCAGGAGAAAAAAAAAGCTCTGAGTTTTTTGAATGCAGACACCTTTCTTCTTTAGACGATCAGGGGGCGCTTAGGTTTGTTGTTGTTGCTCCTAAAAAAAATTTTCCTAGAGCGGTTGACAGGAACAAAATAAAAAGAAGGATGCGCGAAATTGTTCGCAAAAAGCGCTCCCTATTAGAGAGCTCTGGTTTCAACTGGTTTCTTTTTGTTTACCTTAAGGAGGAGGTTCTTTCTTCCGAGGCCATGCAAAAAGAGTTTACAAAACTTGTTCGTTCTCTTTGATTTCTTTTCCCTTGTAATACATTGCGCAGTGGGGTATCCCGTCCTCTAGGTATCTTTCGTTTTTACAAACAAACCCTCTTTCAATATAAAACTTTTCTAAATGTTCTTGTGCTGAAATTTTTATGTTATGGTTTGTGAAGTTTTTTAAACAAACCTCTATTGTTTTTTCAACAAGGGTTATCCCTAAACCTTTTCCTCTTTCATTTTTATCTACCGCCACCCTTCCAAATCCAGAAAACCCCTCATAGTATTCTCCTGGCGGAAAAGCTCTTGCGTAGGCTACAATTTTGTTTTCTTTTCTGCCTATTACATGTATCGCGTTTTGGTCTTTATTGTCCGGGTCTACGTATGCTATTTCTTGCTCTAAAACGAAGATCTCTGCCCTTATTTTAAAAACCTCATACAGCTCCTCTGCGCTTAAGCCTCCAAACCTTTTTTCCTGCCACTCTATCATTTATTGTTTGGGTATTTTTTTTACTCTTCTTTCGTGCCTCCCCCCTTCAAACTGAGCTTCTAAAAACGATTTAATTATTTCCTCCACTTCTTCTTTTTCTAAAAACCTAGACGGAATGCTAATCATGTTTGCGTTGTTGTGTTGTTTTGCAAGAGCTGCGATTTCTTTATTCCAGCAAATTGCTGCTCTTACCCCTTGGTGCTTGTTTGCTGTCATTGCCGCTCCGTTTCCTGATCCGCAAACAACAATTCCCACTTCCGCCTTTTTTTCCTCAACATCTTTAGCAACCTTGTGAATGTAGTCCGGGTAGTCCACACTTTCCTCTCCGTCATACCCCCGGTTTATGGTTTTTACCCCCTTCTCGTTTAGATATTTTTCTATATTTTTTTTAACCTCCACACCAGCGTGATCGTTTCCTAAAGATATTAGCATTCTTTTTTGTTTTAAGTTAATAAATATCTTTTTATTATTTATAAGTTGTTAATAGTTGTTTGATATTTTTCTTTTTTTTTCCTTTCTTTTTTTTATCCCCATTTTTTTTCTTTTTCTCCCCACCTTATTATCTTTTTTTTATTTTTTTTTATTAACGCTCCCTCTTCTTTTTTTTTATCAACATGTTTTAACTTCTTCTTTACTCTCTTCTTTTTTAAGTCTTTGGGTTGTTCATAGTTTGTTGGTAGGTTCTTTTTTTTGTTTAAATGTTGTTTTTTGTTTTTTGTTTTCAAGATATTAACCGTACATAATAATAAGAGATATATTAATATAAACCTATTATGGTATATGTTTAAATGTTTATATCTAAAAAACACGCGGTGGGGGTTTTAAAACTATCTTTGAATAACAAACACAGATGTCTAAAAAAAGGAACCCCCCGACTGATCTTGAAAGAAAAATAGAAAACGTTTTTCTTGAAAACCCCAACAAAGAATTTAACTACAAACAGCTCTCCGCAATACTAAAAGTTAGCGACACAAAAACACGAAACGAGATAATAAAAACTATTTCTAAAATGACAAAAAAGAACAGGCTCCTCTCTCCAGAAAGAGGAAAATACTCACTAAGAAACAACCAGAACAACACAGTAGAAGGGGTTTTAGAGATAACAGCCTCAGGAAGAGGGTACGTTGTAAGCGACCAAACCGAAGAAGACATAATGGTTGAGCCAAGAAGGCTTAACAAGGCTTTTAATGGTGACAGCGTGGTGGTTTTGGTTGGAAAAAGAAAACAAAACGGAAAACTAGAGGGTGAGGTTTTGGAAATAAAAAAGAGAAAAAGAGAAAAATTTATAGGAGTTTTTGAAAGAAAAGAAGGGTACGGATTTGTAAAGACAAGAAGCGCAAGAATGTACACGGATTTTTTTATTAAAAAGGAAGGCATGAGCAATTATAAAACAGGCGAAACCGTAGTTGTTGAAATAAAAAAATGGGATGAAAAAAACGATTCACCAGAGGGAAGGATATTAAAAACGCTTGGAGAAAAAAAAGAAGAGATCGAGGCGTATTCAATACTATACGAGCATGGCCTTTCTGTTGACTTTCCAAAAAAAGTAGAAAAGGAAGCTGAAATGAAAAGTAAAGAAAACAACGAAAGGGAGGTAGAAAAAAGAAAAGACATGAGGAACACCCTAACCTTTACAATTGATCCAGATGACGCAAAGGATTTTGATGACGCCATTTCTTTTTCCGAACTAAACGACAACCTTTTTGAGGTGGGGGTCCACATAGCGGATGTTTCATATTTTGTTAAAGAAGACACAGAGCTAGACAGGGAGGCAAAAAGCAGGGCAACGTCGGTTTATCTGGTAGACAGGGTTATACCGATGCTTCCCGAAAGGCTTTCAAACAATCTTTGTTCTTTGAGGCCAAACGAAGACAAACTAACTTTTTCCGCAATTTTTAAAGTTAACAAAAAGGGGGAGGTTAAAGAAGAGTGGTTTGGAAAAACCGTTATAAAATCAAACGAAAGGCTCTCGTACCAAGAGGCAAAACACCTAATTGACAGCGGGTCAACGAAAATACCAAAAGAGATTTCTTTAGACAATAAAGAAAAAATAGTGGACGAAAAGCTAACAAAAGCCCTTTCGGTAACAAACGAAATAGCGCAAGCCATTAGAAAAAAAAGAATAAGCACAGGGGCAATTATTTTTGATAAAACAGAAATAAAATTTGAGCTAGACGAAAACAAACACCCAATAGAAATTACCTTTAAAAAAGCAGAAAACGCGAACAAGCTAATTGAAGAGCTTATGCTTCTTGCAAACAAAAGAGTTGCAGAAAGAGTTGAAAAGTTTGAAAAAAAACCAAAATTTGTTTACAGGGTTCACGATAAACCGGATCAAGAAAAGCTTAAAAACCTTAAGAGAACGGCAGAAAGATTTGGACACCCCCTTAATCTAGCAAAAGGCAACATAGCAAAAGAGTTAAACGGTTTGCTTTTAGCTGTTAGCGGAAAAAAAGAACAAAACCTAATAGACACCCTAACGATTAGAAGCATGAGCAAGGCAGCGTATACAACAAAAAACATAGGGCACTACGGCCTTTCCTTTTCTCACTATGCTCATTTTACCTCGCCCATAAGAAGATATCCCGACATCCTTGTTCACAGGGTTTTAGAGGCAAGTCTAAATAAAACAAAAATCAAAAACGAAGAAGACTTGGAGGAGCTTGCGCGACACTCAACAGAAAAAGAAATTCACGCAACCAAAGCAGAACGAGACTCAATCAAGCTAACCCAGGTCAAATACATGCAGGGTAAAATAGGAAAAAGATACGAAGCTGTAATATCGGGAGTTATACAAAGAGGGGTTTTTGTGGAGGTTATTGAAAACAAATGTGAGGGGCTTGTAAAAGCAAAAGATCTTCCGGGGGACTATTACACATATGATCTAAAGAACCATATGTTCCAAGGAGAAAGGAAGGGAAAAACATATCGGCTTGGGGACGAGGTCTCCGTTGTTCTCCTAGGAGCAGATTTGGTAAAAAAACAACTTGACTTTCAGGTTGTTTCTTGAGGCATCGAGCGGATTCGAACCGCTGTAAAAGCTTTTGCAGAGCTCCGCCTAACCACTCGGCCACAATGCCATTATTAATCAACAAAAATAAGACAAAAACATTAAACTTTTTTACTTATTGCCACAGAACCAACATCACCGCCAACTGGAGGGTTTGTTTTTTCTATTTTAACATCAACGCTTGTGATGCTTGGATGAATTTTTTTTAAAGAAGAAACCGTTCTTTCTAAAAGCGTTTCAAGAAGCTTCGCAGGCTTTTTCATCTCTTTTTTAACACAGTTAAAAACCTCGACGTAGTCTACAGTGTCTTTGAGGGCGCGGCTTTTTTCTACCAGCGACAAATCAAACTCAACAACAACATCAACAACATAATTCCCCCCAACAACACCCTCTTCTTCCATGCAGCCGTGATGGGCGTAAAAACGCGCTTTGTTTAAATATATTTTTCCCATTTTTTTCAAAGATATAAAAGCAAACGTGTTTTCTATAAAAAGCTTTTCAATATCTTTGTTTTGTGAAGAAGAAAGGCCCAAACTTTATAGAACAAATAATAGACGGCGATTTAACTAGGGGGTTCAGCGAAAGCAACTTAAGGTTTAGGTTCCCCCCCGAACCAAACGGCCATCTTCATATAGGCCACCTTAAAGCAATTTGTTTAAACTTTAATCTTGGAGAAAAATATAAAGCGCCAGTTAACCTGAGGTTTGACGACACAAACCCCGAAATGGAAGCAAAAGAATACGTAGACGCTATAAAAAGCGACATAAAATGGCTTGGATTTAAATGGGATAAAGAATGCTATGCCTCCGACTATTTTAAAGAACTTCATGATTGGGCTGTTTCTTTAATAGAAAAAAACCTAGCGTACATAGACTCTCAGTCCTCACAAGAAATTGCAAGTCAAAAAGGAACACCCGCAAAAGAGGGAACGCCAAGCCCTTTTAGAGAAAGATCAAAAGAAGAGAGCCTGAAGATTTTTAAAGACATGTTTGGGGGAAAAACAAAGCCAGGAGAGCATGTGCTAAGGGCAAAAATAAACATGTCATCACCAAACATGGTTATGAGAGACCCGGTTATTTATCGGTCTATGATCTCAAATCACCACAGAACTGGAGATGCCTGGAAAATATATCCAATGTATGACTGGACTCATGGAGAGTCGGATTATATAGAGCAGGTGTCACACTCCCTATGCACCCTTGAGTTTGAGCCCCACAGAGAACTATACGACTGGTTCCTTGACTCTATAAGTCCCCTAAAAGGGATTAGGCCAAAACAAAGAGAGTTTTCTAGGCTAAACCTTTCCTACACCATAACAAGCAAAAGAAACCTAGCAAGGCTGGTTGAGGAGAACCTGGTCGACGGATGGGACGACCCTAGAATGCCGACAATTTCAGGCCTTAGAAATAGAGGATACTCACCAGAATCGCTTAAGACCTTCGCCCTTACTGTAGGTGTATCAAAAAGAGAGAGTGTAATTGATGTTTCTTTGTTAGAGTTTTGTGTAAGAGCACACTTAAATGAGGTTGCGCCAAGGGCAATGGCGGTTATGAACCCTTTAAAGCTTACGATTACAAACTATGAGGACAAGGCTTTTGAGGAGATAAAATTTGAAATTAACCCACAAAAAAAAGAAATAGGCGCTAGAAAAATAAAGTTCTCTAAAACAATTTACATAGAGAGAGATGATTTTAAGGAAGCTGCTGATGATAATTTTTTTAGACTTAAAACAGGAGGTGAGGTTAGGTTAAAAAACGCATATATTATAAAAGCAACAGAAGTCTTAAAAGACGATAAGGGAGAGATTATTGAGGTTCTTTGTGAATATGATAAAAACAGTAAAAGCGGATCGAATACACCAGAAAGCAACAGAAAAGTCAAAGGCACAATTCACTGGGTGTCTGCCACATATTCTGTTGATGCGAAAATAAATATCTATGACAGGCTTTTTAAAGTTTCAGAACCCGGGAAAGAAAAAGATCTATTAGCTGACATAAACGAAGACTCTTTATCTGTTTTTGAAGCAAAAGTAGAGCCCCATCTTCAAGGGGCCAAAGAAGGAGAAAAGTTCCAGTTTCAACGAACTGGTTACTTTGTAAGAACTGCAAACAAAAAAACCCTAGAGTTTAACAAAACAGTAGGGCTAAGAGATGGGTGGAAAAAATAAACCCCTATCTTAATGGATAAGAATCTTCTTGTTCACCCTCTTCATCATCTTCCTTAATGATACTCTTGGGTTTTGGGCCTTTCGAAGAGCCGGGCAAACCGCCTTTATTAGCAAGGTTTTTAGCGCTTTCCTTTTTCATAGCCTCTCCAATTTGGCTGCTTGCGCTGAAAGCAGCAACCATATCATTTAGCATTGTACTTCCTGCCTGAGGAGAATTAGGAAGAAGGATTAGGTTAGAATTTGTCTCACCTCCAATAGACTGAAGGGTGTCATAGTGTTGGGTAACAACAATAAGAGCAGACGCTTCTTGTGAGTTTATACCAACCCCACTAAGAGTGCCAACAGAGTCCTCAATACCCCTAGCTATCTCTCTTCTTTGGTCAGCGATACCCCGCCCTTGAAGCCTTTTGCTTTCTGCTTCTGCTTTTGCCTTTTCAACAATTAAAATCCTTGCCGCATCACCTTCGTATTGTGCTGCAGTTTTTTCTCTGTCAGCAGCATTAATTCTGTTCATTGCTATTTTCACCTCTGCGTCAGGCTCTATATCTGTTACAAGAGCTTTAACTATGTTGTATCCGTATTCTTGCATTGCCGCTCCAAGCGCCTCTTTAACAGCAACAGCAATGCTGTCTTGTTTAGAAAACACGTCATCTAGTTTCATTTTAGGAACCTGGGAACGAATTAAGTCAAATACGTAGGATGTAATTTGATCTTGGGGATAATCAAGCTTATAAAACGCGTCAAAAACTTTTTCTTCTACAACCTTATATTGAACAGACACCTTAAGTTTTACAAAAACATCATCACTTGTCTTTGTTTCAACAACAACATCTAGTTGTAAAATCTTTAAACTTAGTCTTCCGGAGATTCTGTCTATAAAAGGGATTTTGATGTGAATTCCCGGGCCTCTAACAGCGTTGAATTTTCCAAACCTTTCTATAATTGCCGCAGACTGTTGCTTCACAATAAAGATTGCTGAAAAGAGAAGTAGAAAGAGAGAAAAGAATAGTATTGGGGTGGTAAAAAAACTCATTGTTTAAGTGTTTTAGTTAATTTATTTATTCTTTTAAGGGCTTCGCTAGTTCCAATAATCTCAACTATTTTAAAAAGATCAGGGCCTTTTAAAGCCCCAACGATAGCTAGCCTTAATGTTTTCATTGTCTGCCCAAAACTAATTTTGTTTTTTGTGGACTCTCGGAACAAACCCTCTTTAATTGCCGCGCTATCTTTTGAAACAGACACCTCTAATGTACAAAATTTTAACACAATCAAAGCCTCCTCTTTATTAAGTTTGTTTAAAACTTTAAGGTCATAACTTGATGGAGCGTTGAGAAAAAACCCCACCTCCTTTTGAAGGTCAACAACGAGGTTTAGTCGCTCTTTTACTAAAGAAATTACCTGGTTAGACTTCTCTTCACCAAAAAGAGAAACTAAGTCATCAAAAATTTTTCCAGATGCTTCAATAATTTTTTTTGTTGAGCCCTCTTTTATATGAAGGTGGTTTATCCATGTTGCTTTTTTAATATCAAACCGCGCGCCAGATTTTTGAATTCCAGCACTATCAAAAACAGACACCAGCTCCTCAAGAGAGTGCTTTTCTTTATCACTTTCGTTGCTCCACCCTAAAAGGGCAAGATAGTTTATAAGGCCCTCTGGCAAAAACCCGTATTCTTTAAAACCAACAGAGCCTCCCCACCCTATCGGAAAAACAGGAAAGCCCTGTTCTTCAGCGTCTCTTTTTGAAAGCTTTCCTTTTCCTGTCGTTTTAAGAATTAATGGAAGATGAAAAAACCTTGGAGGAGCCCAGCCAAAATAACGATATAATAAAACATGAAAAGGCAAAGAGGACAACCACTCTTCTCCCCTAACCACAGAAGTTATTTTCATATCTTTATCATCAACCACGTTCGCTAGGTGATAAGTTGGCATACCGTCAGATTTTAAAATTACCTTATCTTCCAGCTCATTAGAGTTAAAAGACAACTCTCCTCTTATTTGATCGTTTGCTAAAATTGTTTCATTTTTTGGGGCAACCATTCGTACGACAAAGTCTCCATTGTTAATTAATGATTCGGCCTCTTCTTTGGCTAATGTAAACGTGTTCTTTAAACCAATGTTGTTGTCGCTCCTATACTTAAAATCATTGCCGTGCTTTTTCTTCATTGCGCTTAAGTCCTCAAGAGTATCAAAGGAATAATAAGCGAAACCTTTTTCAATTAACATCTTAGCGTGAGTTAAATAAAGCTCTTTTCTCTCACTTTGTTTGTAAGGTTTCTCGTCAGGAATTAAGCCTAGCCACTCAAGGCTTTTAATAATATGTTCTTCTGCCCCAGGAACTGTTCTTTGGCTATCAGTGTCTTCAATTCTAAGAATAAAATCTCCGCTATTTTTTTTTGCAATTAAATAGTTAAAAAGAGCAGTCCTAACTCCGCCTATATGAAGCGGACCTGTCGGGCTTGGCGCAAACCTTGCTCTTTCTCTCATAATTCAAATATAACACCATATTATTCCTAATTAAAATATTCCTTATGATTTGAGCTATATTTGTGAACAACTATGTGTAAAATAGATTTTATATCTGAACCTTTTTTTTCTTTTGGAAAAGAAAAAATTATTCACTTTCTAAAAAAATATGCAGAAATGGAAGGGTTTAGTATTTCTGAAATACAATATAATTTTATAGACAAACCCTCTATGTTTAAAATCAATAAGAGCTATTTAAATCATGATAACGACACAGATGTTATCACTTTTGACTATTCAAATGAAAAAAAAATTAAAGCAGAGGTTTATATTTCTTTAGAAATGATGAATGAAAACGCTAAAAGCTTCAGTCAAGACCCTGAAAACGAAGCAGTTAGACTGATCTCCCACGCCCTCTTTCATTGTATGGGCTATTCCGACAAGAGCACATCAGAAAAATCTAAAATGAGAAAAATGGAAAACAGTTTTATCAATGATGTTTCACGTGAAACAATAGACAATGTTTAATTCAAAATATGATGTAATTATTGTAGGAGGCGGACATGCTGGAGCCGAAGCGGCAGCGGCAGCGGCGAACATGGGCTCTAAAACCTTATTAATCACAATGAACCTTCAAACAATAGGCCAAATGTCCTGTAATCCCGCCATGGGGGGGATTGCCAAAGGACAAATTGTAAGAGAAATAGATGCTCTAGGAGGATATAGCGGCATTGTTTCTGATAAAACAGCGATCCAGTTCAAAATGCTTAATAAATCAAAAGGCCCTGCAATGTGGAGCCCAAGAGTACAATCAGACAGAGCGATGTTTTCTTCTTTCTGGAGAGAAAAGCTTGAACAAACGCCAAACCTTGATTTTTATCAAGAGATGGTTACAAGCCTTATAGTAAAGAACAATAAGGTCAAGGGCGTTGTAACAAGTCGTGGAAATAAAATTTCTTCTAAGGCTGTAGTGCTAACAAACGGAACGTTTTTAAATGGTTTAATTCATGTTGGTGAAAAAAGCTTTGGAGGGGGAAGAGCAGGAGAAAAAGCTTCTGTTGGACTTACCTCAAACCTTGAATCTTTGGGGTTTGTCTCAGGAAGAATGAAAACGGGAACACCACCAAGAGTTGATGGGAGAACCTTAAATTATGAATTAATGGAAGAGCAGCCAGGAGATTCATCCCCTTCAAAATTTAGCTATTTAGAAAAAATCAAACCCCTAACCAAGCAGAAGAGCTGCCACATTACACATACAAATAAAAGGGTTCACGACATAATGGAGTCATCATTTGATAGATCTCCAATGTTCAATGGAAAGATAGAAAGTGTTGGACCAAGATACTGCCCCTCTATTGAAGACAAAATTAACCGTTTCAAAGACAAGGACAGGCATCAAATATTTGTCGAGCCAGAAGGCTGGAACACGATAGAGGTTTATGTAAATGGTTTTTCCACATCAATGCCTGAAGACGTTCAATACAACGCAATAAAGGAAATTAATGGCTTTGAAAAGGTTAAGGTTTTTAGACCGGGCTATGCTATTGAATATGATTACTTTCCACCGACTCAGCTAACCCTTAGCTTAGAGACAAAACTTATAGAAAACCTTTTTTTTGCTGGTCAAATAAACGGTACTACTGGATATGAAGAGGCGGCTGCCCAAGGAATTATTGCAGGAATAAATTCAACCAGAAAAATTAAAAAGGAGAGCCCTTTTCTTCTGAATAGAAGCGAAGCGTATATAGGAGTGCTAATAGACGACCTTATTACAAAGGGAACAGAAGAGCCATACAGAATGTTTACCTCTAGGGCCGAGTATAGAACGTTATTAAGACAAGACAATGCAGACATTAGGCTTACCGAGAAGTCTTATGACATTGGTTTAGCAAGAGAAGACAGACTAAAAAGGGTTCGAGAAAAGAAAAGCAAATCGAATGAGTTTAAGCTTTTTTATTCTAAAACAAGCTTTGAGTTAGAGGAAATTAACCCAATCTTAAAGTTTAGAGGATATAAAGAGGCTAAGCAAAAAGACAAGCTAGCCAAAGTATACTCTAGACCTAAAATTACTGGCGAACAGATTAAGTCTTTAAAGCTGGTTTCAGAATATATAAAAAAAAACAATATTGACGAGGAAACTTTTGAACAAACAGAAATTCAGATAAAATATCAAGGATACATTGAAAAAGAAAAAAACCATGCGGATAAACTATCTAGACTAGAGAATATAAAAATCCCTAAAAACTTTAACTATAACGCCCTTTCTTCTTTATCATTTGAAGCCAAAGAAAAGCTTAACAAAATTAAACCAATGACTCTTTCTCAGGCCTCTAGAATTAGCGGCATAAAGCCAAGCGATATTAGTGTATTACTTGTTAAAATGGGAAGATAAATGTTTCACGTGGAACACAAATATAAAAGAGATATACTTGTCTTTAAAGCTAAAGACTATGTTAAGAACAACGAAGAGTTTTCAATATATAAAGACTCTTCTTCAGGGATTTTATGGACTGATGTTCCAGGCCACCTCTCCTACAAAAGCTATTACGACCCTTTAAAATACACCCCCCATTCAGAGTCTAACAGCTTGTTCCGGAGGATCTATAAAATTGCTCAAAAACTCATGTTCTACTATAAGCGCCTCCTTTTAGGAAGAGAGATTATAAATTCAAAACGAATACTTGATTTTGGCTCAGGAGATGGAGCGTTTTTTAAGTTCATGTCATCATCCTCGTTTAAAATAGATGCCCTTGACCCATTGTTTAAGGCGAGCCATATTGAACAAAAGAACTTTTACACAAAGATAGGGGAAGTTCCTGATAATCAATACGATATGGTGTTTATGTGGCATTCTCTGGAGCATGTTCAAGACCTTGTAAACACGATAAATGAAGTTTATAAAAAATTAACAGACAACGGTACTCTTGTCGTTGCGGTTCCAAACCACAAATCTTTTGACGCATCGTATTATAAAGAAAACTGGGCAGCATTGGACGTTCCAAGACATTTGTGGCACTTCTCAACTAATTCGATAAAAAAAATTATGTTTCAATCGGGGTTTAAAGCAAAACGCTCTTTCCCGTTATTGTTTGATGCACACTATATCTCATACCTGTCAGCAAAAAACAATAAATCATATTTCCCTGTCTTATCAGGAATTTTCCTTGGAACTCTTTCTAATTTTATTGGCCTTTTTTCAGGAGATTTTTCCTCAGCTGCATATGTTTTTAAAAAAACAAGCTAGTCTTCTTTTAGGTTAAGCAGCTTTGTCAGATTTAAACAAAAAGTTGAAAAGACAATTTTAGTGCTTACGTTTCGTGTTATAGAATAATGAGCGTCTTCTATTAAATTTACAATGCTAATGATATTTTTGCTATGAATAAAAGGTGAAAGCTTGTTTATATCAAAGTCAGAGCTAGAGATAAAACTTGAAAGACTCGGGGCCCCATAACTAAGAAGAAGAGCCTCTCTTATAAGGTATAGACAATAGGATAAAAATTCTTTTTGCTCCTCTTTTTTTAGCTTTGCCATTTTATCAGACCACGCCATTAAACCAATAACAGCATCTTTGTTTTTTTTTGCTTTAAAAGCTAAGCGAAGGCAATCAACAAAATTCTCTTCATGCTCAAACGAGTTGTCCCCTTTTTGAATATACCGAAGACACCTTCCCCAGCTTCCCATTGATGCAGAGGCAATTTTTTTTGCATCGATATCGGAGTTTGTCGCTTTAATTTTTTCCTCAATCAGTTCTGGCAGAATTGGAGAGAGAGAGGAAATTTGACATCTTGATTTTATTGTAGGCAAGATTTCATTTATGTCCCTTGTTATAATAATAAAGTAACAATCAGCCGGGGGCTCTTCAAGAATCTTTAATAACTTATTCGCCGCTTGAGTCATCAATAATTCTCCCCCCCAGACAATAAAAACCTTCTTTTTCCCATAAAAGGATTTCAAACTTGCAGATCTATGCATAGACTCGACCTCTTTAACCCTAATAGACCCCTGAGACCCAGACGAATTTGATGCGGACATCCAGCCAACTATATTAGGAAATTTATTATCGCCAATATAGGAGAGCCACTCTTTGTTTAACTCTGAAGCAACATCCTTTGAAGAAAAGAGGGGGAAGACAAAGTTTAAATCAGGATGATTTAACACATCTGAATTTTTAAGACCCTTTTCTAAAAGAAGACGCTCAGAGATTGCAAGAGCAAAAAGAAGACCGCCATACCCATCCTTATCAACAATTATTTTAGACTGAGGAAAGCTGTTGTTAGACAAGGAGCTTTGAATCATTTGCTTTAAATGTTCTTGCCCTAAAATTTCATCAAAAAACATCCTCAAATATATATGATATTATATCTTTAACAACAAAACAAAATATGTTTTTCTTAACTAATCAAAGTTTTAAAAACAAAAAGGTGATAATACGTGTTGATTTAAACGTACCACTAGACTCCTCCTTAAAGGTTACAGACGCAACCCGAATTATAGCATGCCGAGAAACAATTGATTATGTAATTAACAATGGCGGCACATGTATTTTGATGGCTCACTTGGGAAGACCAAAAGGAAAAGAGAAAGCCCTTTCATTGTCAAACATTTTAACGGATCTTTCACAAGGCTTACAAAGAAAAATAAGATTTGTAAATGATTGTGTTGGAGATAGTGTTGAGAAAACGGTTTCAACATTAAAACCAGGCGAAGTTTTGCTATTAGAGAACTTAAGATTTTATAAAGAAGAGACTATCGGAGAAGAAGAGTTTGCAAAACAACTAGCAAAACTAGGA
>Ga0115002_10002536_pt1 | contig 23752 bp, 20 predicted proteins | sample ArcticOcean_MG_C_8_FD_89576 | JGI IMG/M metagenome (GOLD analysis project Ga0115002, IMG submission 89576) | Marine microbial communities from western Arctic Ocean - ArcticOcean_MG_CB11_86 | ecosystem: Environmental > Aquatic > Marine > Oceanic | place: Arctic Ocean: Canada Basin | collected... | reverse complement strand
GTGGCATGAATTCGTCCACCAGGTAGGTAAATGGATCCTTCGCGCCGTCTGGTTCCTCGCCGACACGGTACCAGCCGGCGTCGTGGGAAAGGAGCAGTTGACGCTCGAACCCTGCGTCCAACAGCTTTAGCAGTGGGACGACGTGCGCTTCAACTGTGCTGGCTCCGATGCCGTCGAGGGATATCCAGGCTCCGCGCTTCGCGACCTCTACGAGGAGGTCTGGGTCGGGCTCGTGCTGTGCGTGCACGAATATCCACCGGTCTGGATCGACTCCGGCGGCTTCGACGATCTCCAGCACATCCATCGCTGCGACGGCTGCCGCAGTGTGTGTTGCGATGGTGAGGCCTGTGGCCTTGGAGGTTAGGGCCGCCGCTCTGGTGACCTTTTGCTGCATGGGCGCCAGGGTCTCTCGTTCCACCGCTGTCTTGATGAACCCGGGCCTAATTCCAGTGCCGTCGATGCCCTCTTCCGCCTCAAGGATCCACTGGTCGGCAAGCGCTTGCTGCTCCAAATCAAATGTCTCGGCGGGCAGATAGGGCTCCTTGTACTGGCCTGTGTTGGTGATGATATGGAGTCCGGCTGTCTCCGAGATCGTGAGGAGCACATCCACATCGCGGCCAAGGAACATCGGCGTGCAATCGACGAAGGTCTATACACCTTGCGCCTGCGCGTCTCTGATGAACGGGAGCATCGTTGATACGACATCGCCGGGCCAGTAGCGGTGTTTGCCGACTTTGTCTTGCGCCGATGAAGTCCACCATCACGTGCTCGTGAGGCAGGGTCAGGCCCATGTCCTTGGGCTCTATTGGGCCACGTACTGTGATTATGCTGCCGGTTCTAGCCACCCTTGGTCACCATGTCGATCAGGGCGCGGATATAGCCCATTGCGTGGGCGCGGCCTATGTACCTGTCGGCATCACCGGTGACGCCGGGGACGTGGTCGTCAATGAATGTGCCTTCGAAGCCCAGCCTGTGATATGTCTGCATGGCCTCGATCATGTCTACGTGACCGTCGTCTATGAATGTCTCCGAGAAGGTGGGCACTGGGCCCGAAACGTTTCGGAAATGAACGTAATGGATTTTGCCCTGGCCTACGAATCTCTCGATGGCGTCTATGGTGTTCTCGGGCATCTCAGCCACTGTGCCCTGGCAGAATTCCAGACCGTTGTAGTCACTGGGCGCAAGGTCGCATAGTCTCTGCAAGGAGTCGTGACTGCGGAATATACGAGCGATACCGGCCAGAGGTGAGATCGGTGGGTCATCGGGGTGGAGCGCCAGCTTTACACCCGATTCCTCGGCGACAGGTGTTACCGCCTTGATGAAGTACTCGAAGGCTCCCCAGATCTGATCATCGTCAAATTCACCTAGATCGTTGGTTGGCGCATTCTTGGCGACTTCCCAATCGAATACCCTCGCCTCCGCGCCTCCGCGGGCCGTTGGCGTTCTGGACGTGCTCCACGAGTAGCTCGTCGGAGAGCTCGGTGTCATGAAGTTGTATCCGAGAATCGGAACGTCGGCCCGGCCCATGTTCCGTAGCGTGGTACACCAGTTTTCGATCTGCTCATCGCGCCCCGGCAACCCAAGCTTGATCTTGTCGTTCCAGTGACGGTGAACGTTCTCGATGGCCGACAGCTGTAGCCCGAAGCCTTCTACCCGAGTCTTTAGCTTCACCAACGTGTCGTAGTCGAAGTAGCCGAGATCGGGGTCAAACGATGCGCCTCCGCCGACCGCGTCGTCCGCGCCCATCTGCTTACCGAATGCCAGCAGCTGATCGGGGCCGTCACCACGAAAATCTACTCCAAGTCTCATTGGTTGCGTAGCCTCCTCAACCAGTCAATTTTAGCGCTCAATCTAGCGAGCTAATCGGGAATGTCGAGTAGAACGCGTCACTTTCGAGCCTGATGGCAAAAATCTGCGCCTCGCGCATCTGAATTTCGATGCGTAATGGCCGTCCGACTACTTCTGCCAGGTCATCTTTCTCCGACCACCTCACCGGAGCGAATAAGTGGTCTCCGGAAATCGGCACTGACTGATCCCCGTCATATCCGGGAATGGGCTCAGCCGTTTCACCATCGAGCAGACGAACCCGAATTGCGCTGTGGTCCGTCGTCAACACGTTTATGGACAATTCCATTGTACTTATTAGACTCGAACTCGGGATCGGGTCCGGGCCCGGCGTGGTTCGTAGCCTCACTATCGTCGAAAGTAACTTCCTGATAGTTGCCAGGCTCGGCCAGCAGGCCCTTCCCAAGGACGCCTCCTGTTGCCAATAGCAACACCGGAAGCAGGGTCAGCGCCATTAGTCGAAGCCCCATTTTGCGTTTAGTCACGTCGTTCATCCTCATACTCTCGCGCTCTATTGTACGCCGGTGGCAGTGTTGGAAGCCGTCTGATTGCCGATGGCGATCCATCGGATTCGTTTTCTCAGATGCTCCGGGGTCTTATCACCCTATCAAGTTGATGGGTCGCCCCTCTGATATTCTTCGTCCGTAGTCCCTACAATGTATTTAGTCCGGTGGACGAGGGTTCCATTTCGAAAACCCTTGGGGTCTGCGATCAACGCCGACCGTTGGAGTCCATTTGACGCTGAAGGGGGTGAAGCAGTCAACCCTTCAGTATTCTTGAAGATTGCACTCCGTCCACACACTTGAGGCGGGGTCTTCTCCGTTACACCCTCACCTGCCCGCATCGCGCTATACCCCGGCGCATGGCTATTTCTAGTCCAGACTCACCCCTGAGAAAAAATCACACCGTTGAAGCCGAGTTGGCTTCGTTTCGGGCGAAGCTTCTGCTTCAACTTCATCTTCGCCGGTCATTCAAGCGGCCAAAACCACGGAAAATCCACGATTCCGGGTGCGCACGGCACCGGGAATACGAAGATTCCTAAGTATCAGGGTCGGTTCTCCCAATAGAGGCAGCGGGCCATTGAGGCCTTGCCTCGCTTACAAGACTCAAAGAGCTACCAATTACGCGAATGGTTGAACGTAGTGGAAAGCCTCTGTGTTGATCCCCAGCTCCGGCAGAAGTGTACGCAACTGAGCTTCCCAGCCCTCGGGGGTGTCAGCTTCCCCGGCGTGGTCTACCCCTTCACCAACAAAGCGCACCACTCCGTCTTCCTTGATGACAAGTATGTTCAGTCCGGGGCTGGCCCCTTCGTTGAATTCGAACTTACCTAGGTAACTGAACCCTAGCTCAGTCATCCGCCCTCCCAATCAACGGTTAGCTAATTAATCCCAGAACAGGTTGAAACTGGTGCTAGACTCTTTGACGGTGCCCTGGGTCGGGCTCGTGTCTTTCTCAGAAGAACTGTGCTTGTCAGACGGCGGCGCGGCATATGTGCTCGTTGTGGTGGCGACGGCCATCGATATGACCATGATCGCAACGAGGGATGCGTCTGCTATGAACCGGGTTATCATGTGCTTCATTTCAAATACCTCCTGAACTGTACGCGGCGGGTTGCTGAGCCCACAGTTTATTAGGGGAATAACTCGGAGGCGAGGGTGTTGGCCCATCAATGCGGTGGAGGGGTTTGCCTCACGCGATTAGGGGGTGGACACCCTACAGGTGGACTAGCGTTTGCCTGTGTAGACGCCGTAGTACTTGGCCATGCGTAGGCAAACACGCGCGGACACCACCGATCAACAGGGTGGTCGAATTGTGCGAGCCTGTGAGACCATGCTCCACACTGATCTTGAGGCAAGCGCAACAGGGAGGGAACGTTGTCTGATTCCTACACTCTCAATCGAGTGATCCGGGCTACACCGAAGCGGTTGTTCGAGGCCTGGCTCGACAGTGGAGAGCACAGTAGTTTCACAGGCCGAGCCGCCGCCGTGGACGCTGCAGTCGGCGGGGATATCAGCTCGCTCGACGGGCTGATTACGGGCACTAATGTACAGGTAGAGCCGTACCATCGGATCGTCCAGGGTTGGACTGCTGAGGCTTTCGAGTCGCGCGTGGAGATTGTGCTGTCTACGCTCATGGGGCAGGGTGCTATAGCCAACGCCCACGATGATGGCGCAACCATCACCGTGATGCACTCGGAGCTGCCGAACGGCCAGTCTCTGTTCAGCCCGGGATGGTGGGAGCAGAATTACTTCGGTGGAATGGACGCATACTTCGCCAGAAACAGGAATGGGTTCATGCATCCCGCGCACCAGATGGAGGCGAAGCAAAATGGCTGACATGATCAAGTTTAGCGAACACCTCATTGAGGACGGGTTCGCCTACTGCTACGCGCTATCTGCGGTTGACCTTACGGGCAACGGCAGCCTGGATCTCGTGGTGCCGGACACCAATGTCGGCCTCTACTGGTTCGAGAATGATGGCAACGGCTCGTTTAAAAGGCACACGATCCAGAACCGCGTAGGCCAATGGTTGGAGCGGCACGCCGTCGCCGACATCAATGGCGATGGCAAGCCGGAGATAATTTTCGTGGACAACATCAACGGTTGTCTGCTCTATTTTGCATATGAGGGCGACCCGCGCGACAGTTCCTCTTGGACCTACAGGTACATCACGGAGGGTGGACTGCCCGGCGCGTATGACGTTACGGTCGCAGACCTTACCGGCGACGGCAGCATGGACATGGCGGCCTCGGACTGGCGAATCGGCAACTCGTTTGCGTGGTTCGAGGACCGGAACGGAGCGTGGATCAAACACGTGATCGAAGAGGGTGCGGACGAATCGCGAACTATTGAAGCGGCAGATTTCGACGGGGATGGGCGCCCAGATCTGCTGGCAGGGGCGCGAGTCGGAGGCGAGATCATTTGGTACAGAAACCTGGGCGGCGAGGGCGACAAGCGATGGGAGAAGCACGTCATAGACAACGCGCCTGGCCCGTGGCACGGTCACGCGGTGGACATGGACGGCGACGGCGATCTCGATGTCGTGATCACGCTGTGGGACTTCGACCCGAGCCTGGTTGTTGGCTCATCGCCCAAGATAGCTGGCCATCGTGAATCGGGCGGCAAGGGCCTGAATCAGGTCGTGTGGTACGAGAACGATGGAAGCCCTGAGGCTGGTCCGTGGAAGAAGCACATCATTGCCGATAACTTTCCCATGGCGTTCGAGGCTGTCGCAGCCGACATCGACGGTGACGGGCAGGTCGAGGTCGTGGTCACAGCGGGGTCCAATGAGGAGGGCCGCGTGGTTGTGTTCAAACACGACGGCGATCCGCGAGGACAGTGGCGATCGCAGGTCCTGAAAGAGGGATGGCCCAACGTGCGCCAGGTGATCCTGGCAGACCTCACCGGCAATGGCCTGCTAGACATTGTGGCGGCCGCCGAGCGCGGTAGCAACGAGCTGCGATGGTGGCGAAACGAGGGTCCTGTCTAGGGCAACCTGGCGGTCACCCCTTTGGCGAATTTCAGTAGCTCTGCCGGATCAAATAGAGGACTCTCTCCGAAGGGCATTACCGTATGCAATGAAATGGCGATCAGCTCCTTCTGAGCCACAACGAAGCTGCCCACGCCGGAACCATCGACCACGGCCTGGAACGATCGGGGGCCATCAACGCCCTCGGTGTAGTCCACCGCATCATCCTCCTGCAGACTGCCCTGAACCAAATCGTAATGCGCGTCGGCAGCGGCAATCGAGTCGAATTTGATGACGGCCAGGGTCATGGCTTTGGTGGAGTCAGCGTTCTGGTGTGAGACCTGACACATAGTTTCGATCGCGGGGTTGTCGATCTTGGACGGCTCGGTGAGCTCCTGGGTTTTTGAGACCAGATCGGATCCTGGCTCGTCCAGAAATCCCTGACATGTCTCGAAGTCCAACGTCACCTCTGGCAGGGATGTGGCGACTGGTTGTTGCATATCCGCATCGGAATCGTCAACGCCACTCGACGCGGGAGTCTCAGAATCCGCGCCGCACGCGATGAGCAATAGACCTAGAACTGCCAGACCAACTATATATTTTTTCAAATTATCTCCGGTTGATATCAAGATACGTGTTCAAGCTTCCATTGGCGCACAATACGATAATCAATGTTGGCGATCTTGAAAACGCTGAACGACCTTGATTACTTGGGAATTCTTACAAGGCGGACGCCAATGGCTCGCTGGCGATCGTCGGGTCGGCGGGTATTTCTGGAAGCCGACCTCGAGTGGCGGGTGAAGTACCGGAAATAGCCTCCCCTGATCACACGCGGAGAGCCGGGCGCGTCGCCAGGTCCGTGCGGATCGACGGCAGACGACTCGGCGTAGTAGTCCTCTCCGTAGATGTCCTGGCACCACTCCCACACGTTGCCGTGCATGTCGTGCAGACCCCAGGGGTTTGGCAGCTTTGTGCCGATTTCACGAGGTGTCTGGTCAGTTGCATCTGCTTCGCTATCGACATACCACGCATGGTCCCCCAGTGCATGGCGGTCCTCGCCGAAAGACCACATCGAGTTCGTCCCGGCACGAGCGGCGTACTCCCATTCTGCTTCGGACGGGAGGCGGTACTGCCAGTCGTCGTCGGAGTCGTTCAGGCGTGCTATGAACTCGTGTACGTCATTCCAGGATATGAAGGTGGCAGGGAGGGTTGGACTGGAAGTAGCACGGGTTTGTCCCTGCCAGGGAGCGGCCCCCATGGCCTCTTCCCACTGGCCCCGAGATATCGGGTACTTGCCGAGATTGTACCCCTCGCTTATGGTCACATCGTGGGCCGGACTTTCGTCTACATCGCGCCCTGACTCCGATTCGAGCGAGCCCATGACGAATTTGCCCGGTTCAACCGATATCCACTCTTCGGCCAAGTCCCTCCACTCCCCTGCCGGGGTTGCATCCGACACGGGCGCCTGGTCTACGGCGTGGGTCAACGTCTCCTCGGACGACTCCATGATCTGAGACATTAGCTGGCCGCCGGAGAGCCCTGCGTTGAGTGCCTTGAGCAGCATCGTTTCGCCTGGATTCGCGAGGAGCGCAAAACGGTTGCCGCAGCCGGGGCAGAATGCGGCAACAGACATGTTGCCCCCGCCTGGTCCGGCCGCGCCGTCAGATTTCATTCGCCTATCACAATTCGCGCAGATGAATTTCATTTCGCCTCTTCGCGTGGTCAAAGGTTCCGAACGGATAGTACCAGATATGCCTCATGCCACGAATCTGCGCGTGGTGTGACCCGGCACTGTTGCAATACGGTACAGAATCGAACATCATGGATACGTTTTGCATGGGGCGCCTGATGGTCGCAAGCCAGAAGCCCTATGCTACCCAGACTGAGGAGAGGTAAATGAACACACCGGTTATCGATATGCACAGCCACGTCGGGAACGACCCCTCCAACGGCATGGTGGATGATGTCGACGCCTATATTAAAACCATGGACACAGCGGGCGTGGACCGCGCGCCAGTTTCTTGCATATTCTACGGCGATGTCACGCGGTGCAACGACACGACTGCAGCCTTCGTGGCGAAGAACCCGGACCGCTTCATGGGTGTCGCCTTTGTTACGCCCTTCTACCCCGAACAGGCCATCGCCGAGTTGGAGAGGGCGTTCGACGTGTTAGGCATGGTATTTCTCAAGGTCTATCCAAGCTACGTCCGCAAGCCGATCGACGACGAGGCGTACGAGCCTATTCTCCAGTGGTGCAACGACCGCTCGATAATCGTCAAGTGCCATACGGAGTACATGGAAGGCAGCAATACCTATACTGACCCCGACCGGTTCATCGGCCTCGCTCAGAGGTACGAGAATATTCGTTGGATACTGGCCCACTCCGGCAACGTCCGGGAGGGGCAGCTTCGCGCGGTCGCGGCCGCCCAGTCCAGCCGCAAAATATACCTGGAGACCTGCTCATCCTGGGGCGACCATGGCACGATCGAGCGCCTGGTCGAAGGGGCTGGGGAGGATCGAGTGCTTTATGGTTCGGACATGCCGCTGATGGACGCGCGTGCGCAGGTCGGTCGAATTGTCACGGCGGACATATCTCAGGAGGCCAAGCGCAAGGTGCTTGGCCTAAACGCTGCCGAACTGCTCGGAATCACCGTGTAATGGGCCGACTCGCCATACGCTATCTCAACCGACAGACATTGACCGATTGGAGTGACAAGAAATGGGCCAGGTAGACCTCGAATTCAAGCCGACCGTACCCGTATTCGACGCCAACGTTGCGCTGGGCCGTCGACACGACCGGATAGTCAGCGCCGACGCCGATACCCCCGAAGCAACCCTCGCGGAGCTGGCCCGAGCCGGCATCCAACGAGCGCTGGTCTATTCGCCTCATGCCATCGACTTCGACTCGAATGACGGCAACAACCTGCTGTTCGAGACGGTCCAACGGCACGATGCCCTTGTTCCCCAGTTCCTTTGCAATCCATCCGTAGACGACCTGGACAAGTTTGCGGCCGATGTCGCGGAGCGGGACATTCGAGCCGTGCGTCTGGCTCCGAAGGCTCACGACTACCCCTTCCGAGAATGGGTAGCCGGAGAGTGGCTGGAGTGGATGGGCAGCGTGAACATGCCGTTCTGGGTCTCGGCACCCGACATCGACCCATCGGAACTCCGCGAAACGATGGTGGCACACCCTGAGGTCAATTTCGTGCTGGCAGAGGTTCACTACGGTCATTTGTCCTGGGCGGTGCCGCTTCTAAAGAGCCTGCCGAATGGATACATAGAGATATCGAGGTTCGTTCTATTCAATGGCATCGCTCGTCTCCTAGAGGCTATCGGTAGCGAACGCATCCTGTTCGGATCTGCGTTCCCTGAATCCCCCATGGCGCCGCAGCTCTACAGCCTCCACCTGAATGGCCTTGACGACGATACTCTTGCTGCGATATGTTCCGGCAACCTGGAGCGATTGCTTGGAATTCAGTAGCCGTGGACGCGTTGGTGGTGAGGAGCGCCCAACGGTGGCGGCGCTATCCGTGGACGAGGCTATATAAGAATGCTAGGTGAGGCGTTGGCGCTCGCCTCGGCATTGTTTCTTGGTCTCTCCAGTGCCCTGGTCAAGAACCTCACTCCTCGCGTCAACGCCGTATACCTGGCCACACTTCGACTGGTAACCAGCGCATTTCTTGCAGTCGGAACAGCTACTGCATTCGGGCAACTGGGATCTGTCTTTGACGTGCCGCAGAAGACGCTGATAGTTCTGGCAGGGGCTGCGGTGGTCATGATGATCGGCCATGTATCTCTAGTGAAGGCGATTGAACTGGACGATATTTCCAGGGTGCTACCTACCACCACTGGAGTCTACATACTGCTCAGCCTGATTTTCAGCATACTCCTGGCGGACGGCGGCGTTTCGACCCTGACGGTTGTTGGAGGCCTAGTGGTCCTCGTAGGGGTCTACCTGCTCTCAAGCCGACCAGGTCGGGGTCGAAGCCAACCGAAACAGGCCCTCCACGCCCACGGCCTCATGGCACTGGGATTCGCTTCTGGCACCAGTCTCGCGTGGGCCATCGGGGTCATGGTCATGGACGACGTGGTCAACCTCGTAGAGCCGATACCCGCCGCTACAATTCGTATGTCTTTTATGGCCCTGATTCTCGTGGGGATTACGTCGTTGACGGGCGACATCCGACGTAGCAGTAAATCGAGACTGGACATGTCTGTTGCCGGTGTCAGCGGCCTGTTACTGGGCGCCTCCACGCTGACATTCACATCTGCGCTCAAGTGGAGTTCGCCGGCCACCGTGGTGATCCTGAATTCGACCGCTCCCCTATTCGTTGTACCTATTGCCATCACCTGGTTACACGAAAGGGTCACAAGGCGGGTGGCGGTTGGGACGGTCGCGTGTTTCGCGGGTGTAGTCTTAACCTCTCTATAGCAATTACATCTGCGCCAAAACCTGTCCTGGAGGTATTGCAATGACCGAGTTCGTAAAATTCGAAGAGCGACTGATAGGCGACGGCTACAACTACACCATCGGCGTGTCTGCGGTAGACCTGACAGGCACCGGTTCCCTCGACCTAGTGAGCACCGATACCGACGTCGGGCTCTACTGGTATGAAAACGACGGCAACGGCAACTTTACGAAACACGTCGTCCACGAACGCTCCAACGAGTGGCTGGAGCGCCATGCCATCGCCGATATCAACGGGGACGGCAAGCCCGAAATCGTGACCATCGACAACATCAACGGCAGCGTCCTGTGGTTCGAATACGACGGCGACCCGAGGGACGCCGCCTCCTGGTCGCAACACTACATATGCCACGAGGGCCTGCCAGGCGCATACGACGTGGCCGTCGCGGACTACGACGGTGACGGCGAGCTGGAGGTCGTCGCGTCGAGCTGGATCAAGGGCAACAAATTTGCGTACTTTGACCGGCAGGACGGCGAGTGGGTCATGAGCATCATCGACGAGAACGTGAACGACACGCGGATGGTATCCGCCGTGGACGTGAACGGGAACGGCAGGCCCGATCTGGTTGGGACGGCGACACTCGACGACATGTTCGTGTGGTACGAAAACCCCGGCGATCCGTCCAATCGCCCATGGAAGCGGCACATCATCGATACGGCTCCGCGGCCACATCACGGCCACCCTGTCGACATGGACGGCGACGGCGGGGTAGACCTGGTGATGGCCATACGGGGCGATACCAGCGAAAAGCTAGCGTTGGAGACACCTGGCTCACAGATCGCCTGGTACGAGCAGACGGCGGGTGGTGGCTGGACCAAGCACGTCATCGCCGAGGAGTTTCACCAGGCATCGGAGGCGGTGGCCGCTGACATTGACGGCGACGGCCAGATGGAGGTGGTCGCAACCGCATGGGGGCTAGAAGGTCGAGTGGCGATCTTCAAACACCGTGGCGACCCCAGAGGACCGTGGGACATGCAGATACTGAAGTCGCCGTGGTCCAAGGTCGCCCAGCCCATCATCGTCGATCTCGACGGCGACGGACGCCTCGACATCGTTGTCTGCGCAGAGCGTGGAAGCAACGAGTTACGCTGGTGGCGCAACTTGGGCCCAGCTTAACGGCTATACAAGGGGTTGCCGGTCGCAGCCGTCGCCTCACCTTCGACCGTGATCGTCGCGTTCATGCTTGGATGAATTGTGCACGTATAAGCGAACGCGCCAGCGGTGTCGAAGGTAAATTCAAAGGTTGCGTCTCTCCCAAGGTTTCCGCTGTCAAAGCCACCTGCATTATTACCGTTGGAGCCCAGAGTGACCGTGTGGGTCGACTGGTCAAAATTGGTCCATTGGACGGTGGTTCCGACAGCGACCGTCAGGTTCACATGGGCGAACTGCTGTATGTTCGCCTCGACACTCGCCTGAATGCTCGTCTCATCCGTGCCCAGAATATTGCCGCAGGCGGTATATACGCCGGGGTTGCCGCTCTGGTGTGCATTGACGGCGAATACACCTGTGAGCAAGCTATCCAGGGTGACGTCCAGGGCGGTTACCGATGCACCGGAGCCGCCTACAAAGTTGGTGAGAACATGAGCGACGTCTGTAAGTGTTTCGCCGCACTGCCCTACGTGGATGTGGACAAGCTCAGTCTCAAGGGCACCTGCCGTAAGCGACAGCTCGACGAGGATAGTGTCGCCGATGGCCGTGAGGGTAGCTGCGCCGGCCTGACCGGAAGTGTTGAGTTCGTCCAGGGTAATAGTGACTGAATCGCCCTTTGCGGGGATGTCGCCACACGCTGTGTATGTCCCCGGATTGGCGCTCTCGTGTGCGTTGACGGCGAAGCCACCTGTGAGCAGGTTGTCAAGGGTGGAGTCCACGGTGGTTACCGACGCGCCGCTGCCGCCGGCAAAGCTGGTCAGCGCGTATGCTACGCCGCCGAGGGTGTCGCCACACTGGCCTGCGTGGATATGGACCAGCTCCGTCTCCATGGAGCCTGTCGAAAGCGTCAGCTCAACTACCGTCGTGTCTCCGATGGCGGTTAGGGTTACCGTGCCGCTCTGGCCGGAGGCATTCAGCTCATCGAGGGCGATGCTGACGGCCTGCCCCTTCGCAGGGATGTTGCCGCACGCCGTGTAGGTGCCAGGGTTGCCGCTCTGGTGGGCGTTGACAGCGAAGCCACCTGTGAGCAAGCTATCGATGGTGATGTCCACGGAGGTCACCGATTCGCCAGAGCCATCCACAAAGTTGGTCAGCCCGTGTGCTACCCCACCGAGGCTGTCGCCGCACTGGCCTGCGTGGATGTGGACCAACTCAGTCTGCAGGGTGCCTGTCGAAAGCGTCAGATAAACGATGGTACTTTCCCCGACAGCGGTTAAGGTCGCAGTGCCGCTCTGGCCGGAGTCATTCAACTCGTCGAGGGAGATAGTTACGGATTCGCCGGACGCCGGGATTGGCTCCACAGTCGCAGTGGCCGTTGGCGTGGGAGTGGGTGCAACGGTCGAGGTGGCCGTTGGCTCGGGAGCCGACGTTGGCGTGGGGGTGGGTGCAACAATCGCAGTGGACGTTGGTTCGGGAGCCGCCGTTGGCATGGGGGTCGGCGCAACGGTCGCGGTGGCCGTTGGTTCGGGGGTGGCTGATGCCTGGTCCTGAGAAACGGTAGTGGGTACGGCGACCTGCTCCGATGTCGGCTCGGCGTCATCCGAGCAGGCCGAGAGCAAGATTAGACCCAGGAGAGTAATGCCGGCAATGACTATGAATCGAGGCATGATTTGACTCCTCGGTTACTACAGATTAGGTGCCCATAAGCAACAATTACTCCCGAATTCCAGGCCGCCTTACCTTTCGTAATACGTGATACTTACATCGACAGATTCCCCGAGGCCGGAGCCGCGTACCGGTCATCCAACATCGGACGTGGAACGCTACTCGGCGTCACGAACACCTTCTTTTGCTGGAGTGTCGGGGCCGCCATTCCTTGCTTCAAAGTGGACCGGCCGGTGGGCCGTGCGATCGACGGTCAGCTTAAAGATATCGAAGCGGTTGTAGCCGCCGGTCACGTCGTGGTATTGCTTCGGTTCGACACATGCCGAGAGATCTATGTCGGCGTAGAGCAGTCCCTCATCGTCCTTCATCACTTCGGACACCGGCTTTCCGTGGGGTCCCATCACGACCGAGACCCCTCGTGGACTGCTATCCAGGATTCGGCCGGCATCAGGGTCTCGAGCTGCGAGTAGATCTCGAGTGGCCTGATCCAAAAAGGCAGCCGCGACGATGTTGAAGGCTTTGGCCTCGAAGGAGTGAACCGCCGCACGAATCTTGATGGCTTCTTCAAGGTCGTAGTTGTCGGAGGGCACCTGATCGTGGGTCGGCCACGTGGGCGGGTAGGTTGACATGTGAACCTGTTCGCCCTGAGCCATCAGGGTGTATCGTGCGAGCGGATTGGTATTCTCCCCGCAGATCAACATGCCCAGGCGGCCTATTTTGGTGTTGCTGACCTGGAGGCCGGCTCCGTCTCCTCTTGCCCACACCAACTTCTCGTAGAAGGTCGGGACTATCTTCCTGTGGTGATTCAGGATGGCGCCATCGTCCCCAATCAGCACATTCGAGTTCCAGATAGTTCCGACGCTTGCGTCCGTGCCCTCGTTGAAGCCCATCGATACGAACACGCCGGCCTCACGCGCCGTATTGGCCACCATGTCCAGCTCCGGGCCCGGCACCCGAATCGTGCTTGCGGCCAGCGCACGGAAGAGGTCGTGGTTGTGAATCGGCGCCTGCAAGGCGCACCAAAGGGGAAACGCGGGGATATACGTTTCTGGGAATACGACGAGCTGTGCTCCGTTGCCGGCTGCCTCTCGGATGATGGAGCAGGCCTTGTCTACGGTTGCAGCGACATCCATAAAGACCGGGGCGACGTGTGCTGCGGCGATTTTATAAGCGGGATATTGGATCATGAAATCCGTCCTTGTTATTACAGAATTGGTGGCACTGAAATGAGTCCGGTCGACGGTGCTCCAATTATGCCATTTTGAAAAGCATGTCGGCGGTGACCTGGTGATGCAACGGCTCGCCATTAAAGTAGCGCGCGAACTCTTCGGCCACGGTCTCACCCAGCCGGAGTTTCGATTCGATGGTCAGCCCGGCGGCGTGAGGGCTCAGGATCACGTTTGGGAGACTCCTGAAGGGACTGTCGTTTGCCAGCGGCTCCTCTGGAAATACGTCCAGGGCAGCCGTGAATCGACCGGACTGGAGCTCAACGAGCAGCGCGTCGTAGTCGGCAGCATCGGCACGAGCGGTGTTCACGAATAGCGCTCCGTCCTTAACGAGGCCCCAGAGTCGCGTATCCAACATGCCCCTGGTCGCTTCGGTGGTGGGCGCATGGTTCGTAATCACGTCGGACGTAGCCATCAACTCGTCGAGTGCATTTACCCTGCTGACGCCCATCTCCGCTGCGTCCTCAACATCCAGGTAAGGGTCATAGACGATGGTGTCGGTGTCAAAGGGCCGCAACAGCCTGATGAGGGCTCGGCCGACGTGACTGGCGCCTATGATACCGACGCGTTTGCCGTATAGCCCGGTCGGCTCAAGCTCCTTGTATATAGGCCACGCCTCTCCGGCCTGCATTTTGCGGTCGACGATATACACCCTGCGAAGCCCCATCAACATCATGCCGAGCGTCCACTCGGCAACGGAGGCGGCGATGGTGTTTGCGGCGTGTGTGACAACTACTCCCCGCTCGAAGACCGAGGGCGGGATAAAACGCTTGATGGACCCGGCGGCGTGCCCGATTATTTTCAGCTCGTAGGCGGCGTCGAGTAGCTCATCGTCGAACAATGGCGGTCCCCACGACGTAAATACGGCGGAGCACCCTTTGATGCGTTCCATCACCTCGTCCTGCGAGAGATCGCGCCCGGTCCTGTTCCATTCGACCTGCCCCAGGCCCTCCAGAACTTTGATGGCGCGGGGGGACATGATCTCATCGAGAAGCGGACTCGGGGTCAGCACAAGGATTTTTGGTCGCGGGTCGCTGCTCATGTAATCCATTCTATTCTGATCTTCGAGCGCCTAATTGCCGCCCTCCAGCTCACGGAGCTCGTCCCGCCAGCGGGGATTCAGTAGCAGGACATCCCATATCTCGTCGAAATCGAGTGACTCCTTGTCGGCCCAGACGACGGAATCAGCGATGTCACGCTTCAGTCTCGTTTTGTAGACGATCGAGGGTCGCGGGATTGTCTCACCCATCATGGAGACCTTGACCAGTGCGTTCTGATAGCTCGCCAGGTCTGCCTGCGCCAGATCTTCACACCCTGCCGTGAAGAGCGCCTCGTAGGCGTCCCTCATCTGCCTGTCCAACGCCGCCTTCTTTAGCGCGACGGTCTCAAGCTCATCTCCGTTGAATTCCAGCACCATCCAGATGCCACCCTGACGGTGGTCCCTGGAATCCGGGCCGAACTGCACCCGGGGACGCTCCTCTGTAGTCATCCCGGAAAACTGGGCTGTCAGGATGTCGAGCATCTTGGACTTTTGAACAGCTACGGAATCATCAGGAGCGCACAGTGTCAGACTTGCGTCCCTCGACACAGCCGCCGCGACTTTTGGGGGCTCCGGTATTGTGGTCGCCGTGGCTTCGACCGTGTCAGACGGCTCGGCATCGGTGGTAGGCGTCTCCGAAGTTGGTGTGTCGGGCGCAGTTGGGACGGCAGTCGCCGCCGAGGCCGCAGGTTGAACCGCTGCAGGGGCATCGTCGGCCGGGTCCGTGTCCGGACTCCCGGTGCAGCCGATAAGGGCAATCGCCCCGAGTAGGAGTCCTGCTCTGTACAGCGATTTCATCGCTATCCTCCTCAGTCTCCAAGTCCATTTTCGACACTGTATACGCCCGCTACTAGCGTGTCCAGCTTTCCATAATGATAGGTCGCGTGGATATTTCTGGAGGGAGGTCTGGGCGTTCTCTGAGTTGCGCCGTGGAACCGTTGAGTCAAGTGGATTGCACCATGTGAATGGGTCACTGGACACTGGGCGGGACGCCTGGCGGCGATGTAGTGCGCTATCTAGCCGCTGATGCTCTCTGCATTTGAGGTTCAAAAGAAGGCGGTTCTCATTGCGCGATTGTCAGCGTGGTAGACTGTCACCTCTAATGGTCCCGTAGAGTCCGCGATTGATCTTGCTTTTTCCACCACCTACTGATCTATCCGCGCCCAGATGACGCCTCCCGATGGGAACCGCCATGAATATATTGCTCCGCATAGTGAAATACGGCTGGCGGCATAAACGGCTGACAGTCGGTGCACTGGCGGCTATCACCATCTCGACCATTGCGGTCATGGTGATTCCTTATTTGTTGGGCGTTGCCATTGACGAAGCCCTGAACAGTGGAGATCACAGTAGATTACTCTTTTTCACGGGAGTGATCATACTGACGGGCTCGCTGGGGGGAGGGGTCAATTATGGCGCGTTCTACCTGAGCACATCGGTCTCCCAACGCGTTGGATATGACCTGCGAAACGACTTCTTGCGCAAGCTCCAGGGCCTCAGTTTTGGGTTTTATGACCACCGGCAGACGGGAGACCTCATGCCGAGGGCTACCGTCGACGTGGATGTGATGCGGGATGTCATGAGCGGTAGGCTAATCCATTGTTCTAATTCCGTACGTATCGGGATAGAACAGCACAAGTAGCGCACGTTTCAATCACAGCAACGAAACGAGTACCAGCCCGGTGGGATTGCCGTTCCACATACATACGTGAATCGAATGGGACGACAAGCTACGAGAAACAGGTGCAACGTTTGTTTCCAGTGTGCCGAACAAGGGACTCGATCGAGTCAGGTGAAGCAGAACGACTCACGATCGTTGATGGGAAACAAGGCAGATCGGCGTAGCAGATGATCCGGAACGAACGAATAGTTTGGAACCGGTCACTTTTAGAATTTCTTTGTAAAAAGAGAGACGCTTTCTGAAGTGAAGACGCGTGGTGTTTGGCGGCCTGGGTCTATGGGTGGGGTGGTGGAGCTGGGGGGACTCGAACCCCCTACCTCCGCCTTGCAAAGGCGGCGCTCTCCCAGATGAGCTACAGCCCCCAGACCGAATAGCAATGGGGCCGTCCTGTTAGAACGGCCCCATTTACCCTTAACATCTGAGTAGTGGAAGGAAATAGTTTCATTTTCGATTTCGCTCGCAATGGAGCGGTCAACTTCGCGGTGGACTGTCTAAACGGAGTGGTGCTTCGGCATCCGGGGAACTCTTCTCGATTGCTCAAGATCCGGCTCAACCCGGCGCATCCGCGCCCACTCATCCACAGACCGACCTGGGAGACATCCGAAGAATCGGATGAATTTCCCTAACTCCCTAGAAAGGAGGTGATCCAGCCGCACCTTCCGGTACAGCTACCTTGTTACGACTTCGTCCCAGTTACCGATCCCACCCTCGGCGCCTGCCCCCCCGAAGGGTTGGCCCAGCGACTTCAAGTGTTACCGACTTCCATGACGTGACGGGCGGTGTGTACAACCCCCGGGAACGTATTCACCGCAGTGTGCTGACCTGCGGTTACTAGCAGCTCCACGTTCATGCAGGCGAGTTGCAGCCTGCAATTCCAACTGAGACCGGCTTTTTGGGATTAGCTCCAGATTGCTCCTTGGCAACCCTCTGTACCGGCCATTGTAGCGTGTGTGTAGCCCAGGACGTAAGAGCCGTGCTGACCTGACGTCATCCCCACCTTCCTCCCCCTTTTTAGGGGCAGTCTCGCTAGAAAAAGACAACTAACGACAAGGGTTGCGCTCGTTGCGGGACTTAACCCAACACCTCACGGCACGAGCTGACGACGGCCATGCAACATCTGTGCATCTGTCCCGAAGGAGGGCTTGGTTTCCCAAGCTTACAGAAGCATGTCAAGCCCTGGTAAGGTTCTTCGCTTATCATCGAATTAAACCACACGCTCCGCTGCTTGTGCGGGGGCCCGTCAATTCCTTTGAGTTTTAGCCTTGCGGCCGTACTCCCCAGGCGGGATACTTATCACGTTAGCTACGACACGGGGGGGGTCGATACCTCCCATGTCTAGTATCCATCGTTTAGGGCATGGACTACCCGGGTATCTAATCCGGTTCGCTCCCCATGCTTTCGCGCCTCAGCGTCAGGTACAGCCCAGAGAGTCGCCTTCGCCTCGGGTGTTCCTCCCAGTATCTACGCATATCACCGCTACTCTGGGAATTCCACTCTCCTCTACTGCCCTCAAGTCTACCAGTATCCCATGACCCCTCCCAGTTAAGCCGGGAGATTTCACATGAGACTTAATAGACCGCCTACTCGCCCTTTACGCCCAGTAAATCCGGACAACGCTCGCATCCTACGTATTACCGCGGCTGCTGGCACGTAGTTAGCCGATGCTTATTCCTCGGGTACCGTCCTCACTCTTCCCCGAGAAAAGGGGTTTACGACCCGAAAGCCTTCTTCCCCCACGCGGTGTCGCTGCGTCAGGCCTTTTAGCCCATTGCGCAAGATTCCCTGCTGCTGCCTCCCGTAGGAGTGGGGGCCGTGTCTCAGTCCCCCTCTGTCCGTTCGTGCTCTCACACCGGATACCCGTCTAAGGCTTGGTAGGCCATTACCCCACCAACTACCTGATAGGCCGCAAGCCCCTCCAAGAGCGACGCTCACCGAAGCGAGAGCCTTCCCTTCTTCGACCGTAGTCTCCGAAGCGTACGGGGTATTAGGCCGGATTTCTCCGGGTTATCCCCCGCTCAAGGGTAGGTTACTTACGTGTTACTCAGCCGTCTGCCACTACTCCAATCCGCCGAAGCAGATTGGAGCCGTTCGACTTGCATGCATTAAGCGCACCGCCAGCGTTCGTCCTGAGCCAGGATCAAACTCTGAGTAGTTTCTCTATTTCCTTCCACTATTCAGCTGTTAAGGTTCACTAGCCTACGTTCGACGCAGCCTCTACCAACTGCCGGTTGAGGCAGCTTTGCCTGGGGGCGCGTCGAACTACACCGATATGATAGCTGACCCCATACACTTCGTCAACCCCAGATTTCCCCTATTTTCGGTGATTCGCATCTGAATTTTCACCCTTGACAATCAGTTGTGTAGCCACTAGCGTGTGGGCACTTTACGGGGATGCCATTCGTCCCCCGAAACCACAGGGAGTACGCCATGAACCCTTCGCTAGGTTATCCACCATCGAACCGCCCCGCCACGATGGGCGTGAACGGCATGATCGCGTCGGCCCACCCCCTGGCGACTCTAGCCGGGCTGAGCATCCTTCGAGCTGGCGGCAACGCCTTTGACGCCATCGTCACGACCGCGTCCACCCTTAATGTGGTCGAGCCCTACATGTCCGGTGTTGGCGGCATCGGCACGGCCCTCGTCAACATCGCGGCCGAAGGACGAGTCCGCGCCCTGGACTTCTCTGGCAGGGCACCCCTAGCAGCCGAGCCTTCAGCCTTTACCGACGCCGCCAAGAATGATGGGATCATGGCCGCGATGGTCCCAGGGAACCTGGCCGGCTGGCTGACGATGCACGAGGCGTACGGCTCGATGGAATTGGAGCGCTTGCTAGAGCCTGCCATCGGCTACGCCGAAAACGGTTTCCCTGTGACCCACTTTAACTCCAAGATCTTCGACGCTTCGGCCCACCTCCTGAACAAATTCCCGGCCTCTGCAGGAATCGTGCTTGGCAACGGCGGCAGGGCTCCGGCACCAGGGGCAAGGCTGCGTATGCCACAGCTGGCCGCAACTCTGCGCAGGATCGCAACGGGCGGGCTTGACGAGTTCTACCGTGGTGCACTCGCCCGTGAAATCGTTAAAGGCAACAGGGAACTAGGAGGCCTATACACCGAGGAAGACCTCGCAACGTACCAGCCTCAGTGGCTCGAACCCATCAGCATTAACTACAAGGGATACGAGGTATTCACGGCCCCACCGAACTGCAGCGCGTTCCAGGTGCTCCAAACACTCAAACTGCTTGAGACATTTGACGATGCTGACCGGGCCTTTCAGCAGCCTGATACGCTGCACATGTTCATGGAGGCGGTCAAGCTCGCCGTCACCGACCGAATCAAGTACGCCGGCGACCCCGACTACGTCTCCGCACCACTGGACGCACTCCTATCGGACGGATACGCGAAGCAGCAGGCCGCACTCATCGACCGTGACACCCCGGCCATCGTGTCGGGAGAGAGATACGCCGAGGAGCGCCCCGATGGTGCTCTGAAGCCTGGTAGCCCAGAGGCATTCGACGCCGGCATGACTACCCACTTCGCCGTCGCCGACAGAGATGGCAACGTGGTCAGCGTCACCCAGACCCTTGGCGGTGGATTCGGCTCCGGCGCAGCCGTGGGTAACACTGGCGTTTTCCTTAACAACATGGCCAGCTACTTCGAACTCGAGGAGGGCAGCCCGAACCGTATCGGACCGGGAAAACGCGTCGATTTTGTCGTCGCCCCCACACAGACCTTCCGCGACGGAAAGTTCCACCTGAGCATCGGTACTCCGGGAAGCTGGGGTATCCTCCAGACGACACCGCAGTTCCTGACCAACGTCCTGGACTATGGAATGACCCCGCAGCAGGCCATTGAGGCGCCACGCTTCCGCTACTTCGAAGGACGGCGTGTTCAGATGGAGGATCGATTCCCCCTGCATGTGCGCCGAGCCCTTGAGGCTCGGGGTCACGAGATAGACCTTCTGGAGTCATGGTCGACGGCAGTCGGCGGTGCTCAGGGCATCCAGTTCGATCCAAACGAGGGCACCTTCCAGGGAGGCGCAGACCCCCGTCGGGACGGCTTCGCTCTGGGATACTAACAAGCACTACCGAATAGGGTTACGCCCCACAGTGAGGACTGAATGTCACGAGTAGTAGTCTTCGTATTCGATGGCCTACAGATGTCCCAGGTGACCCAAAAGTTCATGCCAAACCTGGCGACCTTCGCGTCTGGCGGCGTCCGCTTCGGCAACCACCATCCTGTATTCCCGACTGTCACCCGCGTCAACGTTGCCAGCATCACGACAGGTCGCTATCCGGGCGGTCATGGGCTGGCCGGGAACAGCTTCATTCACCGCGAAATGGACCCTGCAAGGGTCCTGCCCGCACTGAGGACGGAGTTATCCGAGGTGATCGAACGCACGGGCGAGCTACTGCTCGCACCAAATCTGGCCGCCATCCTCGGGGCACATGGCATGGAGTACGTTGCTGTGGGCACAGGCTCGGACGGCAACGCGTTCATGCACAACCCCATGGCGGCGCGGGACGGCGGCGCAACCATCCACCCAGACTTCTGCGAACCGGACGGCCTTCACGACGACGTCCTGTCCCGGTTCGGGCCATGGCCCGAGATCACCCACCCCGCCGAGGCGCGGATCGAGCGCGGCATATCTGTTCTGACTGAGTACGTCATTCGGGAACGCGACCCCGCAGTGGCACTGTTCTGGAGCAGCGAGCCGGATGCTTGCCAACACAAGGCCGGTCTGGGCTCGGAACTGGCGACTCATGCGTTGGGCGTGGCCGACGCCCAGTTCGGCAGACTGATTACATGGCTCAAAGACTCGGGTCGCGATAACGACACCACCGTCCTCGTAGCCGCCGACCACGGGTACTGTACGGTCATCGACGACATCCCCGTTGTGCAACTCCTACAAGAAGCAGGCTTCCCAGAGGGCGCCGATCCTGGTGAGGTGATAGTCGCCTCCAACGGCGGATCGATGCTCTACTACGTCGGCGGGCGCGACGCGACAACAGCCGACCGACTTGCGACGTGGTTAATGGAACAGCCCTGGAGCGGCGCCATGGTCGCCTCCGATGCGCTGGGCCAAATCGACGGCACTCTGCCCGCATCCTTAGTAGGGGTCGAGGGGCCACGGGCACCAGACATCGCCATGTCATTCGCCTGGAACTCTTCCCTCAACGACGCAGGATATGCCGGCCACCACTACAACTCGGGACTGGCCGCAGGCCAGGGAAATCACGGCTCGATGAGCAGGCACGAGCAGCGCTGTGCGTTCATCATGGCGGGGCCGGGGGTTAAGCAGGGCGAGGTATCGAGTGCACCAACCGGCAACGTCGACGTCGCGCCCACGATACTTCGGATACTGGGCGTGGACGCCCCCGCCGGGATGGACGGCAGGGCGCTGGAGGAGGCCCTCGTAGACGGCCCCGCGCTTGACGAGGTCGAGTGGTCCTCGGAAACCCACGTCGCTGAGCGGAATCTTCCGAATGGCAAATATAGTCAGCAGATCATGGTCTCGAAGGTCGGATCCACAACCTACGTCGACGAGGGTGCTGCGCACGCTTAGTCGGGCTGACTCAGGATCTGCCCTTAGGCCACATCCTGTTAGCGGAGAATGAAGCCCAGCAAGTACTACGGACTAATGCCGTTAGCTTGCAGTATCCGCCTCACGTCGTCTATGGGGATGCCCTCCCTGGTGTTGCCGTCCCTACCGACTAGGGTGCGGGCCCGCAGGACCGAATTGATTACCGCCTCTTCCGTTGACTCAATAGCCGCCCTGAACAGAGGCGTCAATTCCGAGTCGTCGAGCGACCCGCTACCGTCGGTGTTCGAAAACGCGATGATGAAATCGCCGCTACTGTGGTCAGCGATACCACCCGCCCGAGCCAGGCCCATCGCAGCACGACGTCCGATACGCCCCAGCTGCCTTGAATCCACCGGGGCGTCCGTGCCCACCACCATCATGATCGAGCCGCCCGCACGCGTCGGGTCGAAGGAGTCTGGCGGTGGCAGTAGCTCCCGGCCGATACGGACGCCGTCCATGCGCAGCTCACGAGGGTCGCCAGTGTTGGTCAGGGTAAGCACTCCGACGGTGTACTGACCACCGTCGATTTCGCACAGCCGTGACGCAGTTCCGATTCCACCCTTCCACGCGAATCCAGTCATGCCCGTCCCGGCACCAACCACACCCTCATCGGTATTCGGCGATCTAGTGCCGTCGATGGCAGCTCGAACGTGCTCGGGCCGAACATGCCGTCCAACGATGTCATTCAGGAAGCCGTCGTTGCACTCCCCTACCACTGGATTGAAGGAGTAAACGCCGGGGTTCTGCTCAGCCATGTAGTCGATCAGGGCGTCGGTCGCCCGCCAAAGGCTAAGCGTGCTGGTCAGCACAATCGGGCTCTCTATAACTCCAAGCTCCGATACCTGCAGAAACCCGAGGGCTTTCCCGAAACCGTTGAGTACATGGACCGCGCCTACTACCTTGTTTTCAAAAAGGTTGCCCTGGTGCGGCTTTATCACCGTCACGCCCGTGCGTACAGGACCACGGCCAATATCGAGTGGGCCCTCGCCGTCGATCAGCGTAACGTGGCCAACGGTCACGTCGGGGATGTCAGTTAGCGCGTTGTGGGCTCCACGGGGCAAAATGCCGATCTCCAAACCTAGGTCGGCTGCCCTCGGTCGCTCTTCATCCATTTCTCATTCCCTCCACTATGTGGTTTCCTCGAATTTCAGGGGACCGTCGGAAGTTGCGCGGTATCGCCGGTATCATCCTGCCAGACACGTATGCGTGCCGCCATGCCCCGAATACGGTCCCGCTGAGCTGGGTCGTTGTACAGGTTGGTCATCTCGTAGGGGTCGGTGTTCAGGTCGAACAGCTCGCACTGATCACCTGGACTCAAGTTGAGCTTCCAGCGGTCCGCGGTGACCACAGAGCGCCAGGGCAGATTGTTCATGTAGTTCATCTCAGCGGCCTTCTCTTTGGACAGCGTCGGCCTGCTCTCCTCCGACGTAAGGTCCCTGTCGCCGAACCCATTATGCTGAATGAACACGTCGTTGCCTTCGAGCGTAGCGTTCCCCGACAGGACATCAGCGCGGCTAACCCCCTGGAGGTACGGCGGGACCGGCTGACCCATCAGGTCCAATATCGTGGGGAGTAGGTCGATCTGCGAGAAGTTGCCCTCGACGAACCGCTGCTCCTGGCCCAGCCCCGGCGCGCGAACTAACAAGGGCACGCGGGAGACCGGTTCGTAGAAGCTGCGAAGCTCCAGCAT
>Ga0115002_10002535_pt1 | contig 23754 bp, 26 predicted proteins | sample ArcticOcean_MG_C_8_FD_89576 | JGI IMG/M metagenome (GOLD analysis project Ga0115002, IMG submission 89576) | Marine microbial communities from western Arctic Ocean - ArcticOcean_MG_CB11_86 | ecosystem: Environmental > Aquatic > Marine > Oceanic | place: Arctic Ocean: Canada Basin | collected... | reverse complement strand
ATCCTGATCCCTGATCGAAGCATTAAAGTCGACAGTCTGACCAAGCTGGACCGTAGCCGATCCAGGTGTCACCACCAGAGACGTTACGATTTGCTCTGTGTTATCAGGCTCAGTCGGACCGCCCCAGCCGCTGTCGCCGCCTTCGCAACTGGGAGTGCCCAAGGTCACGGGAAGCAAGAATAGAACCACAAAAAAGCTCTTCTTATTCTTCATGCCTTCATTATGCCCCGCCTTATAGGCGTCGTCCAGAACTTCTTGAGATATTCCATCCTTATTTTTGGAGTAGCGAATCACCGTCTCGCACTGACGGGTAACCCCGTACGATCCCACCTTGAGCATCCAAAAACTGCTTCTCAGGGAAGGCATCGTGGATCTGCTTGATATGCATCAACAAGTAGTTGACGTCACGGGCAAGGAAGCTAGTGATCCAAGACACTCTCCCGTTGAGGTCAAAAACAACCTTCAATGTGTATGCCCAGAGGAGGAAGAGGACCCCTGCCACGAACGGCCACAGTCCAATGAACGCTAGCGCTATGCACAATGGCCAGGCTAGCCAGAACAAGACCATGGAAGTCATCATCCTGACCGAATTCTTGGCGGTTTCCTTGTCCACTAGATAGTTGCCACCTAGGTATACGAATGTCCGAAGATCCGTGTTGACCATATTGGCGTAGTCGGAGTCCTGTCGGGCACGCTGCTGGCTGATCGAATCTATTCCCACCCTACCCCCCTTGGATGATCATCCACCTTGTCCAGTAGTGCTTTTCTTGATTCTGCCCCGCCCCACTCAGGCCCGCAACTCAGAACGCGCAGAACACTGCTGGATAGCTGGTGTGGCTGGGTGCCACTGAGGGGTGCGCGGGGGCTAGTCGCCGCCGGAGGGATGCGCCTCGAACCACTCGCGGGACATCCGTTGGGCCTCAGAGCTATTTGTTCGCGAGTCATCCGTGACTCGGCTATGTCTTTGTTACTCTGCGCATCCTCATATCCCTGGGCCTCCGCAAGATTCGACCACATATAGGCAAGCACATAGTGCCACCGGCACACCTTCGCCATTGGCGTACATATTAGTTCGCCAGGTAGCTACTTACTGCAGCAGCCCTCGCGGAGGCATGTGCATTAAGCACAGAAATGGCAGATTGAAAATCTCCGCTGCTGTTCAAGAATGTGTACCGAGCAATTTCAGCCGTTGCATACGGCTCAATTACCGCATCCGGTGGGTGGGTCAGTGACAAAGATGATTTCGGAGCGCGGACGGATGGAGAGCCGTCCTCCGTATTGGGCCGCCGGCCTCGCAGGGGCGGCGATCTTCATTCTGTACCTGGCAACACTGGCTCCGACTACGGCGTTTTGGGATGCCAGCGAGTACATCGCGACCGCGCACACCCTCGGGATCCCCCATCCACCAGGGAACCCCCTTTTCTTGGTCCTGGCGCGCGTGTTCAGCGTACTGCTCACACCGTTCGGGATGTCTGTGGCGGTTCGCATCAACGTGTTCGCAGCCGCCACCAGTGCAGCGGCTGCCAGCTTCATGTTTCTGATCGCTCACCGTCTCGTGAGTTCCTTCGTGACAGAACGCTGGATGGCGCTCGCCGGCGCTGCGTGCGCAGCCATGCTTAGCGCGACTGCGTTCACCGTCTGGAACCAGTCCACCGTGAACGAGAAGGTCTACACGGTGAGCGTGCTGGTCATCGCGGCGGCGTCATGGTTGGCCGTGCTCTGGTACGACAACCGCACGCAACCGAAGAGTGAGCGGTACTTGTTAGCGGCTCTCTACATGATCGTTCTGGGCTCCACCAACCATCTCATGTCCGTGCTCCCCGTTCCCCCACTAGGGCTCCTCGCGCTGATCGCGGGTCCGGCCTTTCTCGCCCAGAGAGGCTTTTGGCTGCGCGCGGTTCCCCTCGTGCTCGTAGGGCTATCGTTCAACCTGGTGCTGCCGGTGCGTGCCGCGATGGACCCTGTTATCAACGAGGGCGAGCCCACCTGCGAGAGCGTGGGTGGAGCCCTCGCAGCTGTGTGGACCAACGGAAAGGCCGGCTGCCCTGCCCTGGCAGCCAACCTGCGGCGCGACCAGTACGGCAAGCCGCCCGTTTCCCAACGGATGGCGCCGGTCGGGGCGCAGCTCGCCAACTACTTCCAGTACTTCGACTGGCAATGGAGCCGGGGCGTGGACGCGTCCGAAGTGCCGGGCAATGCGCGCACTCCCTTCACGATGCTGTTCCTCGTGCTGGGCGTCGCCGGTCTGTACGCGACGCTGCGTGCTGACAAGGCCCTGTTCGTTTACTTCACAGGGCTCACAGGAGTGCTCACGCTCGGACTGGTACTCTATCTGAATTTCAAGTACGGCTTCTCGCTCACTCCGGAAGTGACCGACCCGAGCCTGCACGAGGTCCGCGAGCGTGACTACTTTTTCGTGGCAGGTTTCGCTCTCTGGGGAATGCTTGCCGGGGTGGGCCTAGCCTGGGCCTGGTCGACCGTGGCCTCGTCCCTGGGAAGCGCGCGGGCTTCTTTGGCGACGTCGCCCCTCCTGCTCGTCGCGGTAATCCCGCTCACGCTCAACTGGGAATGGGCTTCGCGGGCCGGGGACTGGGCAGCTCGGGATTGGGCTTACAACCTGCTCATGAGCGTCGAGCCCTACGCCGTTCTATTCACCAACGGCGACAATGACACCTTTCCTCTCTGGTACCTGCAGGAGGTAGAAGGAGTGCGGAAGGACGTCACCGTGATCGTCGGCCAGTATCTCCATACGCTGTGGTACCCTAAGCAGCTACAACGCCTCACGGCCCCCGCTCGGCAGCGTCCCTACCAAGCTCCCGCAGGGGTCACTCTCTATACCGATCCCGGCCTCCCTGACTCCGCGATCCTCTCGGCGGATCCGGCCCTCTTGGACCAGGTCGTCGGGGGTCAGATAACACAGGAACTCGCTGTCCCGTTTGCGGCATTTTCTGTGGCGTATCCCTCCGGGACCAACCTGGACCGGAGCCTCCGGCTGGCGCTGGCCATCATCCGGGACAGCATCACTAGGCGGCCGATCTACTTCGCGACCACGAGTGGCATGATGGGCGAGCTCGGCCTAGGGAAGTGGGGGGTGCGTCACGGACTCGCCACCAAACTTGTCCTCCAGGCCGATGAGTTTCTGGATGGACCTGGCTTCACACAACTCCCGACCGAACTGGGCGGTGAGCGCTTCGACGTGGCCAGGTCGCTCGCTCTCTACGACCAGATCTACTCCTACCGGAGTCTGCGCGACCGCTCACTGTGGGCAGACCGCTCCACCCTGAACATTCCATGGCAGTACTATGCCCTGGCGCTGCAGCTCGCCGACGCAGTAGAGCGTTCCGCGGGGTCGCCCGAGGTGGCGGATCGTTTACGGCTGGATGCGGAGAATTTTCAGGTCACTGCAGAGGGCGGGTCTAAGGGGAGCTGAGAACGACGTCACTGTTATCACAGCTCCGGCCTAGCGCACGAAGAACCGCACCGTATCCACAATCCATGGTTGTACGGGAACGTGAGCTGCGTCGCCAACGACTCCGATCAGGCGGTGCGCGCCTGGCGTCACAGCTTCGAGATTGAGGCTGTCAGCCCCGGTCCCCAGGTGGATGATCTGGCCAGATTCAGCTGGGATCGGTTCGCCCTCCGCCGATACGTCACGATCGAGGAAGAGGTGAAAGTGCCCGCTGTTGGGCGTCGTATCCCCCGCCGGCACGACTACGAAGTCGTGAGCTGACAGGCGGACCATCACGGCAGGGGCCGGGACCGTATCTCCGTTTTGGGGCGTGACGATTTCCATGCTAGGGTCGGGGTCAGCAATCGCTGCTGCAGCATGGGGCTGATCGTCCGTAGGCTCAGGTCCACACGCCGCCAAGGCCAGGGCCACCATGCTCGCTCGCAACAACATCGTCGTCTGTCTCATCGATCGTCTCCAAGAAGGGCGTCGCCAGGCTAACTCAGAGCAGAATAGCCTCTCTGCTGTGGACGACCAACTGTAGCGTCTGTAGTCAAGGAACAAGGAGTGCGCCCGGCGGGTGCTGGAAGTCCACACAACACATCGGCACGGGGTTGGCACCGGATGACAAGCGCCCGTTTTCAGGGAGAGCACAGGAAGTGGTGGACGCTCGCTGCGGTCGCGCTGGGGCTGTTCATGATCATGCTCGACAACACGGTCGTGAACGTAGCGTTGCCATCGATGCAAAAGTCGCTCGACCTCGAGATCTCTCAGCTCGAGTGGATCGTGACCGGCTACACGCTCACGTTCGGCGCATTCATGCTCACCGGGGGCAAGATCGCAGACCTGTTTGGCCGGCGACGCACGTTCGTCGCCGGCCTTGGTATCTTCACGCTTTCCTCGCTCGCTTGTGGCCTTGCTGACAGCGCCGCGACACTGATCTGGGGGCGCGTCGTCCAGGGGGTCGGTTCTGCTCTGATGAACCCAGCCACGCTCTCGATCATCGCGGTGGCCTTCCCTCCCCGGGAGCGGGGACACGCGATCGGCATCTGGGTGGGAGTGTCGGCGCTCGCCTTGGCGATCGGCCCTGTCGTGGGCGGCGTACTTGCCGAGCATGCCAGCTGGCACTGGATCTTCTTCATCAACCTACCCATAGGCGTTATCGCAATCGTTGCCGCATTCGCGTTCATCGATGAATCGCAGGACACGTCGCTGGAGCAGCGCGCCGACGTGCCAGGGTTGGTGACATCGGGGCTGGGGTTGTTCGCGCTCACGTACGGCCTGATCGAGGCGAACCACTTTGGGTGGGGCTCGCCACGCATCGTGGGCGTGTTCTCGGTAGCCATCATCTCCCTGGCGGCATTCGTGGCGTTGGAGAGGCATCAGCGGCTGCCGATGCTCGACCTGGGGCTTTTCCGCGACCGGATGTTCGCAGGAGCTAACGCGGTCATGCTACTGAACTCGCTAGCGATGTTCGGAGTCTTCTTCTACGTGTCTTTGTACATGCAGCAGGTGCTAGGATTTTCTCCGGTGAAGGCCGGGTTGATGTTCCTGCCGATGACCGTGCTGATCATCATGGTAGCACCACGGGCGGGACATCTGGCCGACCGGACGGGGGCTCGCCTGCTGGTGGGTGTCGGCCAGCTGTTGGTAGCAGGTGCACTTCTCTTGTTCGCGCAGATGACCGCGCAATCAACGGCCTGGTCCCTGGTCCCTCCTATGATGATCTCGGGCGCCGGGATGGCGATGACGATGACGCCAGCCACTGCGGCCGCAATGGGATCAGTGCGAGCGGACAAGATGGGTGTGGGATCCGCTGTCCTGAATAGCGCACGCCAGGTAGGCGGCTCAATCGGCATCGCACTGATGGGTGCCGTAGTCGCGTCGCGCTCGTCGCCCTCGCATGGTCAGGCGGGTCCGGCCGCGTTCGTGCACGGCATGCAGGGCGGTTTCTACGTCGCTGCCGTGATCGCTCTGGCGGGCTCGATGGTGGGGATCGCAACGCTGCGGAAACGGAAGCACATCAAGCCCGTGGCGGAGGCTGGGACTCCCAGCTCATTAGATGAAAAAGCACAGGGCATACCCAAGAACCATCCCCTCAGCGAAAGCAATCCAAACAACGCCGTAATCTGAGATGCCCAGTTTTTTCTTCCACCACTCAACCTGCCTTTTGTGCCAATCTATCACTGTCATACATCCCTCCCCAGAGTCATCTAAAGTCGCATGATCAGACGAGCCAAATAGTGCTAGGTAGCTGGGTGTGGCCAGATGCCACGAGAGGGACTAGGGGGCTAGCCGCCGGGGGGATGCTCCCCTAGCCACTCAGTGGACAGCTTCGGCTTCCGATTCTCTCATCTACACCTTTGTGCGCGATACTCAGCAGGCGTGCATTCAAACCCATTCACCGACCACAGCCCCCTCAGTTCCTCACGGGCTTGGGCTTGAAGTAGCAACATGTAGTCCACGTATTTCACGTTGGGAGGATATGTCGCCACAAGAGCCATCCCTGCGGCGATCATCTGGGCGTTGATGATCTCATCGCCAGACCATAGATAAGCGATGGTCCGTCCATATCTGTCTTGGAGCTCGATGTCGTATTCGAGGATCAGGTCTGATCCTGGCGGCGCGAGTTGCTCCAGCGCCTCTTTAGCCAGCGAACCAAACTCCCCCTGGTTCATCTCTGGCGCATCTATGAGGAGAAGTCGAATCCTCGGCCCACCGCTGCAATCCAGCGTGTCTCCGTCCACCACACGGGACACGAGGCACGAATCGCTGGAGCTTGGTCTGGTAAGGTCACGTGTCTGGACAGGCTCGTTGTACTCGGGCACTTCAACGTCTGGCCTCGCCACCGGAAGTGGCTGTCCGAACAGTCCCTGACACCTGCGATTCGTTGTAGGCGTGTAGCCTGCTTCTTCCGCCTCGGCATGGGAGCCGAAGAACAGCAGTTCAGACCTGAGGCTTATCCATACACTACACGCGACAGGGTAGTAGATTCGGCCCCTGGAGCTTGCTATGTAGTGCGCATTCGCAGCGATGCCTTGGGCTTCGACTGACGCGGTAAGGATCAGCCCGAGCAGCAGCAGGACGAGCACGAGCAGCGGGGCCTTCTTCATCGGGCCATTCTCCACGCCGTAAACCGATAGAAATCTCTGCGCCTGCCCCGCTGACTTGAACCCTCGCATCTGACGCTCTCGCTGTCGAGTCGGCTGATGCGAGACCTCAGCCAGATTGTTCGCGTAGCGGTCCGTATTGTGATCCACAGAAGGTTTGATGTTTCGGGGGGATGCGCCTCTATCCACTCGCGGGACAGCCGTTGGCCCTCGGCTATTCGTTCGCGAGTTATCTGCACATCCGCTCCGGTCTCGTTTCAGCGGGTCACGCCACCGGCCCTGTGACTCTCGCTGGCGTTTCGCCACGACATGGTGTCTACACACTTTAGAGTCAAAACTCGAGTAACCTAGCGTGCTCCCCCGATGGGGTCGGCCACGCCATCCCTACCGGGAATCAGAGTTGAAGAAGTCCCCCACACCCAGGGTCCTGGTCGTCGAGGACGAACCGGACATCGCCGCCTTAATCGCCTATCAATCTACAGACGCACACCGTCGACATGCACGTCCACCGCCTTCGAAACAAGCTGGGGAACGTGGGCAACCTCATCAGAGACCATTCGGGGGTTCGGGTACAGGATCAAGGTCCCCGAGGGCATGTCTTGAGTTCGCATATTCCCACGTCAGATGTGTAACGGGGACGTAACAACCGATCAGATTAGCCGCATTTCCTCTCTTCTCAATATTCCCTTAATCGTCAGGCCACAGTTAAAATTCACCCTCATTCTCAATAGTTTTATTTGTTGACGACACTAGCCTGCATTTCTTGCACTATAAAAAGTCATTATGCGAAGAAGCCTGATCGCCATTCTTGGAATAACACTTTCCTTAGCAGCCGCAGATATCTCCGGACAGGAAATATCCGCCCGTTCCGCAAGCATCCGCCTGGGCGGCCGGATGCACGCCCAGTACTCCGCATCTTCGGCCTCTTCCGCCGCGAACGATTTCTTCTTCCGCCGCGCTCGACTCACCCTCGACGTCACCGTCGGCGACTTCTTGAGCGCTCGGCTGCAGCCGGACTTCGCCAGTGGTAAGACCAAGCTTCAGGACGCCTATCTGCGCCTGAATTTCACAGACGCCTTCCGGGTCTCCATAGGACAGTTCAATAGGGCCTTCGATCTGTTCAAGCTGTCCAGCACTACGGATCTCTCGGTCATCGAGCGCGATGGCCGTGTAGAAGGCGTGAGCGGATGCACCGGCGTGGATGGGGCCTGCTCGTATAGCCGCCTGACCGAGAAACTCGGGTTCGCAGGGAGAGACCAGGGTCTCAGGGTCGATGCGTCTGTCGGACGCCTCTCCTTCCTGGGAACGATGACCAACGGCACAGGTCCCAACACCGCCGACGACAACGACTCGAAGTCCTACTCGGGCCGGCTGACCTTCGCCGCCACCTCCAACATTGACATCTCCGGACAGTACGGTGTGCACGACTACGTGGCCGACGGCAGTGTGAACGAGTACGCGGAAGCGTGGAGTGCCGACGTCGAGGTCGGCGTCTGGCGTGACGGTCTGCACGTCCTGGCCGCAGTCGCGAGGGGAGACAACTGGAAGGAGGTCGACGCTGAGGGGGACGCCGTGACGTTCCTCGCAGTCCAGGGCTTGGCGAGCTACTACGTTCCCCTAGGTGGGGCCCGGTTCGTCGGCATCGAGCCGCTGGTTCGCGTAAGCTACGCGGATCCAGACAACGCCACATCCGCCGATGGCGCCGTGATTTTCACGCCGGGCGTCATGCTATACATCCATGGTAAGAATAAAATCGGGTTCAACGTGGACGGGTTGTCGCGGCAGACAGGCACAACGGAGTTCTCGTTCAAAATGCAGGCTTTCCTCTACTTCTGATGTCCATTCCTGTAACGCCTGAAACGACACCGTGCGCGTCAAGGAGCGGCCCCGGCAGGACGCACTAAACAAGGTCTAGCTAGAGGTGCCTGAGATTGATTGGGATGCGTGGCACTTAGAGTGCGCCTCAGAAACGCACAGTACTGCTAAGGACTGTCAAAACTAATTGAGGTGCCCCCCCCGATTAGGAACGCCCCATTCCCACGCCCGCGCAATACGTTACCGCGTGCGCGTGCGGGATGATCCTCGCAATCCTCGCTCTACTACCTGAACGCGATTTTCCGGTAGCGAGTCAAAACGTGAAGGCTGGACAGGCCACGAAGGGGGATAGGATCCGTCTTCGAAGCCAGGAGGACAGGGGTCGCAGGTCACGGTCTCGCCATCCTCAATCCACTCACCACACTTATCGCCCATGTTGCCGGTGCTATTTCCCTGCGACGTACCGTTCTCGTGGTAGAACTCAACCGGTCCGTCCATCTCACCCGTTTAATACCCAGGAACGATCCGTCTATAGCAGGGCCAAGGAGAGCAACTCGTAGTTATATCCCACGAACATCTCCGTACCGACCTTTATCGCAGGAGCTCGTAGCTTACCCGAACGGCCCAGCAACAGAGACAACAACTCTTCGTCGGTCGGTTGGTCCATTGCCAGCTGGACATCAATAATTTTCTTCCCCTGCGCGATTCTCAGTCGCGTGATGCCCTCCAAGGCTCCCAACGCTGCTTCGCCAACAAGTGGGTTCTTGGAGGCGTTCTGCACGACGCCATCCTTGATTTCGTTCTGCGCAAGAAACTCTTGCGTGCGGTTGCAACTCTTTCAACCAGGTCGGTGGTACCGCCATGCGAGTGTCTTGGCCATGGGCTCCTCTTGGATGGGGGGCTAGTTGCCGCTGGGATGGACCGCAAGCCACTCGCAGTGCCGCTACGAGGGACACGTCTCCCCTACTGGGAGATTAATGGCGTCTATGCCGGACGCGAAAGGAGAGAGCTTGCTAGTGATGAGAGACACACACCAGCCGCTCAAAGGATGATTGAACGCCGGGGCCCTGAAGAATATGCTGTCCATGTCCATGACCTTGCTGACGTCCCGCGAACCGATGTCCGCGCAGGAAGCCGATGGAGTCACCTGCGCATCAACCCCAACAGGGATGACTGCTAGAGCGAGCATGAATTGCATGGTTCTCTTCATGCTTTCATTCTGTCCCGCCCCACTCAAACCCGCAACTCAGGATGATCCAAACAGCGAGCGTATGCGGAGTCCACCCCAACTTACGCGGGGATCACGGCTCGGCGTCCCTCAAGCCCACGGTTGCAATGGACCTGGCCTAGACAGCATACCCAACCGCACTAGGTTGGTCACGCCACTTCCAGCCGCCCGTCCCACGCCGACGGCCATCTACGGCACACAACGACCAGCCCGGAGCCATCATGAGTGAGCTCACCCAGAATTTCGAGAACCATGCAAAGATCGTGAAAGTTTTTTTGTGGGCGAATGCGTTGCTCGTGTTTCCGACGCTCTACTTCGCATTCCTCGCTGTAACGGACTTCTCGCTGGAGCGCGTGGCCTTATTCCTGTTCTGCGTTGGTACAATGATCATTGCATTTTACGCACGTATGTTCCCACTCGGCGTGCAAGATCGCGTTATCCGGCTTGAGGAGCGACTCCGGATGGAGCGACTCCTTCCGCACGAGCTGCGGGACCGCATTCCTGATTTTACGGCGGAACAGCTCGTCGGGCTTCGGTTCGCCTCTGACGAGGAACTGACCGATCTAGCCCGCCGTGTCCTTTACGAGGACATCTCGGACCGCAAAGAGATCAAGGGAGCGGTCCGGAACTGGCGAGCTGACCACCAGAGGATCTGACAGCCGCACAGTCTCCTTCGAGGGGCGCGTCAACCACGTCCTGCAATTTGCTCTATAAGTAGCCTTAAGGTTCACCCACTGATCGAAGCGTTGAGGCTCTGGAGGGCGACTGGGTCACTTCTGAGGTCACCGGAGGAGGCGGTCAGCAAGTCCAACCCAACGAGTGCGAAAGAGCGACTCAAGGTGGTGATGACTTCCTTATCAACTACCCCACGATGCCCCGTGTCTCGCAATAAGCATCCAGGGCATGACAGGCTTGATTCCTCGCTGCGCTCAAGCGTATCGAGGAGTGGGCTCTGCCCCACCACTGTCGTTATATAGGGACGGGGTGTAAATCTCGTGAATCATAAAACCCCCTAATCAAACCAACCTACTAATGATAAGGATGCCGAGTGCACGCTTTTCAGTCGGTGACGTGGTGCAACACAAACTGTTCGACTACCGAGGTGTAATCGTCGATGTCGATACGCACTTTCAGGGAACCGAGGAATGGTACGAAGTCGTGGCCCGTTCGAGACCACCCAAGTACCGACCTTGGTATCAGGTACTGCCACACGGAGCCCAACATCAAACGTATGTAGCTGAACAAAACCTAGAACGAGATCACAGTGGCCTCTCCATTCAACATCCCCTAGTAGAGCACTACTTCACTGATTTCAGCAACGGGCGGTACATCAATGATGTTCAGAGCCACTAGTAATTTTGAAATTACGAAGCAGGTATAGTCTCAGGCTTCGAAAAACCTGAAGACGATAGCCCGGGCTATACGACGCCGCAGGCAGTGAAGGCAAGCGTCGAACTGGCAGGCAGAGTGCTTATGGGGTTGGCAGCAGCCGTGGGCACAATTGCGGGCATCAAGAAGGCCAACGATTGCATAGCCTTCAACGTCCGCCTGTCTGAGGGCCAACGACGAGACGCTCAGGCCCAAGCCACCTACAATTGGCTGGATGCCACGGAGGGGCTAGTTGCCGTCTTCTGGCCGGGGAGACAGGGTGGGTAGGTGACGGTTCCGCCGTCCTCAATCCACTCACCACACTTCTGACCCATGTTGAAGGTGCCCTCTTCGCCATCAATTTGTTGTATGACTAGTAATATTCAGCACGCCCATGCTGGCAGCCACGAACCTATCGCACGTGTCCTCATTTCTATCTTCGTAATAATTGCCCCAGAAGGCCCTGCACCAGAAGGAGGACTCGTTGACGTGGCCCATGACCTCATCGCCTTTGACCGATGGGTCCACTAGTTCCTGTTGGGACAACAGAATGGTCACGCAGACACGCTCAGGTCGATCTTATTCAATCAACTGAGCCACGCTCATGGGGGTTGGGGTGACGGCTTGCCACGTCGCACAGGCGGTCAGGTTTAGCAGCAGGAAGAGCAGTAGAACGGCGAGGAGGCGATCACAAACCTCCGTGCTTTGCACGACCACCGAGCGAACTTTCAGGCCCTGGAGGCCGCCTGGGTGATCCAGCGATTGCAGGAGGAGGCGATCAGCGAGATCAACCCAGCGAGTGCGCGAGTCCGCAGCCTAGAGGTTCTGTGCCGTGCGCTGGGGCTGTTCGACGACAAGCGTGGGGTCGAGGTCGAGCACTGATTCCCGGAGGAGATGATGGCGGCGCTTCGCGAGGAATTGGAGTCGCTAGTAGGGGAAGGGATACTACCATGAGGTGTTCTCTAAAAAAGCTCCCGTACCCAATCTACGAACCTGGTTCCTTTAGTCACCAAACAGGTTCAATACAATTGTGAGGATGATGCTGAGGATGATGCAAGTGACGATAGGAAATGCAAAGGTAAAATTTTCTGATTGATGGAAAATATCCCCGGGGAGTTTTCCAAATGGGATTTTCTTTAGGACTGGGTATGCAAGTCCTATAAAGAAGATAGTGAGACCTGTCAGAATGATGGTTTTCTGCATACCCCAATTCTGCTCTGCCCCACTCAGACCCGCAACTCATGACGCGCAAAACACTGTTTATTGGTTCAGTGTTGCGCTTGGTGGAATAGGGAGGGTGCCCGGTACTGGGAAGTCTCGACCAGCGGGACTCACGCGGTCGATCTGTGCCGACCTGCACGAGTACGCCCTTCCCCCCCGGTCTAAAGTGGGGGGGGTAGTGGCAGAACTCCCCAACCTCAGAGCTACCTGGGTATCCCCAAAAGCCCCCAGGATGCTTCCTGACGCCTACTGGCCATGACCTACGTGCAACCCGTCGACTGATAGGTCAACGGGGATGCTCGTCCATCCCTGCCTTGGTTTGTAGCGATACAACAGGCTGTCACCCTCTCGATCGATCGCCACGAGATGGATCCACTCGTTATCACACAGTTGTGAAAGGGTCGGCTTCCGCCGAACGATTGCAAGAATCCGATCTCGTGGTGCTTCGATCACAACGATCAGCCGCACCGGCTCGTGATACGGCATCGAGCCGCTCATAACTGATTGCCAAGCCAGGCCGGTCCGCAAATCACTTTGTGGACCTGACATGATGCCGATGCGCCCCACTACATTGTGATAGATCTTGCTACCGCTGCCGTAGACCTCCGGATCCGTCGCTGAGAAATAGTGCTCTGCGTTAATCCACTGACCGACCACCATAGGACCGTCCAAAATGCCCTCGAGTAAAGCTCCGGTCGGGTCGACCTTGTAGTCATGAGAGTTCAGAAACGTCCGCCCTCCGAGATTGGACGCCTTCGTCAGTTTACGACTGCCGATGATAAACGCCGCATTGCCAGACAAGCCCCATTCAGGACGCGTGTCACTCCAGTCGCCCGCACGCCTTTCAATCTCACGATTGACCAACGATGCTGAAGGATGATCACCGACGCCGGGCAAACGGATGCATCGCTCTTGGTTGGTCTTGATCTTTGTTTTTTGCAGATCCACCCGGAAACGCGCAAGGTCATCGCGATGCGTCTCAGGAATATCTTCGAGATCGAAAATCTCCACAATGTCGGTTGTTGTGTCATGCTGTCCCGCGATGAATACAGTGTCTTCAGGCACCGGGATGCCTGTTTTTGCCAAATGTGCGCGCACGTGCGGATTGTTGGCGATACCGGCGAACACGCGTGCATTGGGTTTGCCTGGATTGCCGCCGCAGGCGCCGCAGTCGAGTGCCGATTCATACGGGTTGTTGTCGGTGACGCTGGTGTGGCCGCAGACTAGAACTAGACGCGCAAAATTCTTGGTCAGCCCCATCGTTCGCAACGCCATTTCGATGGTGGTAGCTTGCTCTTCGGGGGTCATCCCAAGATCGCTGTCGGCCTTGTCCGCCATCATGGCCGTGGACACCGGCGGCGCAATCGCCTTTCTTGCCCGCGTCCGCCACCTGCGATAGGTCGCCGGAAAGATCGTCCGTCCGATCAGCGGCGCGCCGAAAATCCAACCGATCGATTCCACGGTGATATACGGCGTCAGGACGTGCGTCTTGAGATCGTGCAGCATCTCGTGGAGGGTGTGTAAGAAAAACTCCCCTTTATCGTGCCGGGCGACCCTCTCATCCTGATTGGGCCTTGGAACTTCATGAACCGTGTGCTTGGCTGCCACGATCACTGGATACTGCTCGGTTTCATGATGGTGCCCGAGCGCGCGGTTTCGGAGCGCGATGGCAAAGAATCCGGCGAAGCCGATGGTTTCGTGATTTCCAACGGATTCCAAATTGCGCCGAAAGGGCTCGGAGCGTACGTCGATACAATACATCGATTGGGTAAGTGGCCGTCCGTCGTCTGCAGTTGCGGGCGTTGAAGCCCCCGCACGAAGTTTGCCAATGAGGTCTTCGTGGTAGCCAGCCTCGAGCGCCTTAAGCCACACCGGCCCATGGTCGGTTTCCGGAAAAGCGTCGAGCCAATCTAGTAACACCTGTAGCGCTTCCGGCTCCGCTTCGGTGATCGCCGACGCTGGGAGTTGAAGCGACTCAGCAAGGCGGGTCAGCTGCCAAGCGGCCGCTAGTCGTCCCGTCTGGTTCGGGTTGGATTCGGCGGCTTCCTGTTGATTCTGCACGTGTGCCGAAATGGCCCCGAATGTGCCTTCTATGCCAAGCTCTGATCGGCAAGCCTGCTCGATCAGTTCCCGTTCGTAGAAAAGACGGACCGCCAAATACTGGACCAAATCGATCGGGTGGGCAGCTTGCCATTCATAGTCGCCGTGTTCCTCACGCCAGTTGATGAAACTCGCCCAACCGCACAGCGCCGTCAGTTCATGAGACAGGTAGTCCTGCCTCACCTCCTGGGGGATCCCCAGCGCATCAAGATGTTCAAGCAGCGCCTCATCCGCCGAGGCAGGAAGTGCGGCAATTTTTGCACTGCTGTTTGCGATACCGCAGGGCGACCATTCTTTAGACGCCAGCGATCGCCACGCCAAATAGAAACCACTCGTTCTTTCAGGCATCGACCACGCGGCGTGTTCCTCGTCCAAGAAGGCTTCACACCATTTAATGAGCTCCCGATCGATGACCCAGCCCAGTTGCATGTGAAAGGTGCGATCGCACCACGTCACGAGCGTCATGTATCGGCCGATCGCTCGCACCTGATCCTGTGATCTGTTTTTTGGAGTGACACGCTCACCGAGGGAGAGGATTGTGTCGCGATATGGCGATCGATCGATCAGCGCCGCAACGGTCTCGTCCGCGGGCGCTGTGATCCCATTCAGCAGATGGGCACGCAGCACATCGACGTGGCTCACCGCTTGGCTACCGAGCGGCGCGTCTTCGCGCTCACCTAGTGGCCTGAGGGCGGCATCCACATGCGCGATCTTGATCCTGCCTGACTGGACAAACTGCCGATAAGTCTCATTTGACAGATAGCCGTCGCCGCCGACAAACCGCTTACCCATCCGAACAGCTTCTTCGAAATGAAACGTTTCGAGAGTGCGAAGCGGATTGTGATGAACAAAGCTGCGCATGGGCCAGTAGTGCGCAATAACCGAACTGGACTGTGCCACCATCTCACGCAGTGCCTTGGCCTTGGGGTCCACGTTCGATTGGTGTCCTTTTACGGGCTCCATAAGGTTCCTCCAACAATTCGCGCCACCTCGCTCAGTCCGACCTCCAACCATTCATGCGGCACACCACCCAGAAACACCAGCGGCACAATTACGATCACGAAGGCCGCGAGCTCTGCAGGACGGAGATCGTCATACCGAAAGTCGGTGCGATGGGGGCCGAAAAGAAGCCGCCGCATCAATTGGAACAGGTACCACGAAGCAACGAACCACGTGCAAAAGACAATGACCAGGCTGAACGAGATGGTTGTCGACGGTCCCATTAAGATCCCAAGGAAGCCAAAGAACAGCCCATACGGCGGCAGCCCCACCGCCGCCATAACCAATATCGCTATGCAGAGTGAGAGGCGCGGCATCGGTCGGAACAGGCCACCGATTTGTCTAATCCCTAGATCACCGTAACGCACTCGGATGCGATCCCAAGCCAGAAACAATCCACACATCGCCAGTGACGCCGATGCAGCGAAAAGGGCCGCTTGCGGAGTGATGCTGCCGGCGCTTGCAATGTGCCACCACAAAATCGAATACAGCGCGAGCCCGCAATAGGCCAAAAGGGGCGGAACGCTGACCTGCACCAGCGCTTTCACCGATCCGTACAGCGCTCCACACGCGGCCAGCACGCTGACGGACGGCAGGATTTCGGACGGCAACACCGGAAGCAGCGCGCTGAGCGCACAGACACTGATGGCTGGCATCAGAATCGACAACACGACCCGCAAGGTCTTGGGCCCTCGAGTCAGCGCAGCCACATATACGCCGTGAAAAGGAAACAGTGGCATGAGCAACGCCGCGAACAGCAAGATCACAACGTTGCCGGAGAACGCGGGCACCTTAGTCATTTCACGCGACGCGATCGCGACGGCCAGCGAGGCTGTAACCGGAAGAACGTACCGCGATCGATCGAGCGTCCGCACCGTGCTTTTCAACTTGCCTAGCAGTCTCAACGCAGCGCCATCGAGATAGAGGCGATTCATGAACAACAGGTACAAGTGGGTGCGGAGATTCTTGCTCCACTCCGAACGATGGGCTCTGACGCCGGCGCGCTGTCGGTAAAGTGACAAAACGAGCAGCACTGACAATCCCGCGATCGTCAAGAACACTCCGTTCGGCAATGCCGCCGCCTCAAAGTGGGCGGTCACCACACCGGCATCCGGAAAGAGGAAGTGCGCAAACGCCTCCGCCGCAAACAAATAAGCCGTGGAAATTCCCGCGATCGCAAGCAGCAACGCGCTCTGCGCCATCGCACCCGTAGCCCTAACACGGAACAGCGTCAACATGGCGTGAGAAGCAGTCGCCCAGCTAAAGAAAAGGATGATGATCAAGCCTTGCGAGTCTTGCAATGCAATGTTGAGGACTTGGTGCACGCCCACCAAAATCCCCAAAGGCAAAACCAAAGAGATCATGAAACCCAGTACCCAACTGAGGCCGCTCGGTCGAGGGCGTACCGACGGTTGCGGTGCACGCTTCGGTTCCTGACGCGCCTGATGGATCACGTCCCCACAGTTGAGAAAGATGGTCGCCTTGAACAGGCCGTGGGCCATGAGGTGAAAGACCGCGAGCGAGAACGCCCCGAGGCCGCACTCCATGATCATGTAACCCATCTGCCCGATGGTGGAGTACCCGAGCGTCTTCTTGATGTCGTTTTGGACCAGCATCATGCTGGTGCCCAGAATCGCCGTGACCAGCCCCACCGCAAAAACAACATGAAGCGTGGTCGAACTGAGCACATACAGCGGCGCCAAGCGAGTGAGTAGAAAGCCGCCGGCGTTGATGATTCCGGCGTGCAAAAGCCCGTGGATCGGCGTCGGTGCATAAAGTGAATCCGGCAACCACATGTGCAGTGGAAACTGTGCCGACTTACTCATGGCGCCAACAAAGATCAAGAGCGTCACAGCCGTGGAGCCACTCATTTCAAACCCGCCGCCCAGCGCGAACAAGGTTTGATCCGCCGCGGCGCGCTCGAACAACTGTGACAATTCAACCGTTCCGTACAAATGGTACGCCAGGACGATGCCGGCCAGGAACGCGACATCGCCCACTCGCAGGATGATAAAGGTCCGAAACGAACTCTGCGCAGTGGGAACATGCGCGTAGTTGTGCGAAAGTAGGCACAACAGCCAGCTCAACAGCTGCCATGAAATAAGCAGCGTCACCAGATCCGCACTCGACACCATGAAAAGCAGCGACGAAATGCAAAGCGCCATGAGCGTGTGGTAGCGTGGCTGACCCGGATCTTGCTGCAAATAGCGAATCGAATAGCGATACAGAAGCGAGCCGATCCCTGAAATCCCCACCATTGCGATTGCTGCCAGCCGATCAATGGACAGGGCCACCGACGGCAGGAAGCTCCAGGGCGCATCAAACAATTCCACGCGCATCGGCTCAGCATTCGCAACCACTTGCCAAGCCACTCGGAGTGAAACGGCGAACGCGGCCACGATTATCCACCAGGCGATCCGGTAATTTCGGTCGCTCACCACACGGTCTGGTAGCGCGGTGAGCAGCGCTGCCAGGAGTGGTGCCAGAGGCACCAGCAATGGGTAGTAATTGACTAGCGCTGGTTCCACTAGTTAGTCCCTTGGTTTGGTTCTGCCGCACCCACTCGTGAGCCGCATGGGGTCGTTGACTGTTCGGTGTTGCCCGATGAGGTGTCGAAGAGACAGCCGTCCGTCGAGCCGGCAGGTGTTCCGCCGCCCCATACGCCTATAGCGCCAGCGCCCTCTCCGAGACCATCGCCGCCCAGATGCTGCTCTGTCATAGCGATCTGAAGTCACTCCCGCCAAGCGGCAATGCCAGTCTTGGCGGTTGAGATGACATCATCGCTGCTGCGAAGAATGTTGGGTATGCAGCTTGCTATCCCCCGCCTGGAATAACCCCGACGAAGCGACCGTTGATCAGCAAGTGGACCCATATGCTGAGAGCGTATCCCAGCAGGATGGCTGGTGTCCACTTCAGATGGCCAAAGAAGGTGTAGATCCCACGGGCTTGACCCATTACCGCGACGCCGGCGGCGGAGCCGACCGCCAGCAAGCTGCCGCCGACGCCGGCGGTAAGAGTGACGAGAAGCCACTGGTTGAGATCCATCTCTGGGCTCATCTGCAGGACGGCGACCATTATTGGAATGTTGTCTAAGATCGCAGAGGCGAAGCCTACCACGACATTCGCTGTAGTCGGGCCAAGCTCCAGGTACAATAATTGTGATACTAGGGCGAGGTATCCTATGAAGCCGAGCCCGCCGACACACATGATGACGCCGAAGAAGAACATCAACGTATCCCATTCGGCTCGGGCGAGCTCTCGATAACTATCGAACGCCCCAATATCGCCGATCTCGCCGGGGTTGGCTCGACCCATCGATCCCTGACCGGGAGTCCGTTTCAGGTAGTAGCCGAAAAACTTGAGGTAGGCGAGCCCTGTCATCATGCCCAAAAATGGTGGCAAGTGTAGTAAGCTATGGAACGAAACCGCGGTCGCGATCGTGCACACGAAGAGGAAGATGATTCTCTTCGCACCCCGCTTCATGGTGACCGCACCTGAGTCATCGATAGTCGGGATCTCATGCGAAACGAAGAAGGACATGATTGACGCGGGCACGAGATAGTTCACGACGGAGGGGATGGCTAGCGCAAAGAAACTCTGGAAATCAACCAGTCCGCTCTGCCATACCATCAACGTAGTAATGTCTCCGAAGGGGCTGAATGCTCCCCCAGCGTTTGCAGCGACCACGACATTGACACAGCTGATGCCGACGAAGCTGCGATTGTTTCTTCCTACCGTGAGGACGACGGCGCACATGACCAACGCAGCCGTGAGGTTGTCGATGATGGGAGAGAGCAGAAATGTCATGACCCCTGTGGTCCAAAACAGGCGTCGGTACCCGTATCGTTGATTGACCAGCCACTCTCGCAATTTTTCGAATACGTTCCGCTCGCTCATCGCATTGACGTAGGTCATCGCGACGAGCAAGAACAAGAACAGCGCTGCAAACTCGATCAGAAATTGCTCCACTGCGGCTTCCGCCGCGTGAATCAAGTTGTTGCTGGCATACGCGTAACCGACGAGTGCCCAGATGAGGCCGGCCGCGAGCAATACAGGCTTGGATTTCCTGAGATGTACGAACTCCTCCAAGACCACGAAGACGTAGGCTGTCGCGAACAGAATAAGCGCAACGATTCCGACCCAGCCATCGACGAGCACTAGCGAGCCGACTTCCACAGCTTCCTCTCCTCAGGTTCTCGGTGTCGACTGGACCATCGACAGCAGGGATCCGATGGTACAGTGGGCTGCCAACGGGTGCCGAAGATGCTGCCTGCGGTGAATAACATACCGATTTCGGCGTCCTTCTTTATGCCGGGTGATCACGCCGGCTTCCGCGAGATGCCCGACGATGCGCATGGCGGCGCGCTCAGTGATGCCGATGCTGATGGCAACATCCCGCATCCGAGCACGGGGGTTCTCGGCGAGGCAGATCAGGACATGCGCGTGATTGCTCAAAAAATTCCATACAGAGTTGGGTTCGCTCATGACCTGAGCCCCGTGCACGATGAGGTTTCCATGATTTGAATTTCATGATATCATATACCTGCCTTGCAGGTCAACGGTTGCGGATGACCTGGCCAGTAGGGCAATAGGCGTCCTGTCCCAATCGAAACGAGGGCTCAAGGGAGCTCGTCGATAGCAATGGCTGAGAACCTGCGGCGTGAACGGATTGGATGGCAGATGGAGACCGATCGCCCGGGATCGCGCGTCGCCCAAAACGGACTCTGAGGGATGATCCTCGATCAAACGGACGAGCACCGGGGCACGAGGATTCTTCTCATGCTCGTGTGTTTCGTCATTGTCGTTACGGGTCTCAAGGCAGCTGCCGGTGTCCTGATTCCGTTCGTCCTCGCGCTATTTCTCGCTATCGCATCTATGCCCGTCATGTTTGCGCTCCGCAGACGCAGGGTGTGGGGGCCTTTAGCGATTGCTCTCACGGTCTTGCTTAATGCCCTCGTCTTGGGGGGTGTGGTCATGCTCGCGACGAACTCACTCGGCAACCTAAGCGAGAAGGTCCCCCAGTATGCTGTGCTCGCGCAGGCGCTGGGGCGGAAGTGGTTCTATGTGCTCGAGGCCCGCGGCTTTCCCGCCTCCACGCTGCTGGGCGTCGATCTCATCGAACCGGGCCGCGTCGTCGCGTTCACGAGAGGTGCGCTTCAGGCGGTGGCGTCACTCCTCTCGCAGGTGTTCGTGGCGAGTCTGGTGATGATCTTCGTCCTCGCCGAAGCGACCGTCTTTCCACCCAAGTTCGAAGCGATTTGGGGAAGGAACCGACAAGGTCAGTTCCGCGTCACGGACATCGTCAAGGAAGTCCAGACATACCTAGGACTCAAGTTCATCATCAGTCTGGTGACAGGGGTGTGCGCAACCGCTCTGTGCCTCTTGACCGGGCTGGATTTCGTGGTACTGCTCGGGCTAATTGCGTTCGCGCTCAACTTCATCCCCACCATCGGGTCGATACTCGCTTCGGTTCCGGCCATCCTGCTGGCTCTGATGCTCCACGGTGAGGGCACTGCGCTGGTAGTGGCACTCGGCTACTTCGGTATCAACACGGTGATCGGGAACATCGTGGACCCTTACGTTATGGGACGTCGGCTGGGGCTGTCGACGCTGGTGGTTGTCCTCTCCATGGTCTTCTGGGGCTGGGTGTGGGGCCCGGTGGGAGCGCTGCTCTCGGTGCCGCTCACGGTGGTGACCAAGATCACCTTGCAGAACGTCCCCGACCTCAGCTGGATCGCCGTCTTGCTCGACAAGGTTCCGCCGCAAGCGCGGGTGGGGTCGGAAGGAACCGGATAGTGGTGCGCCGCACGAACTAGGGCGGTAGCGAACCTCACGGTGGCCATAGCTGACCTTGGAGAAGCGGCCAAGCGAAACGCGGGATCAATCGGGCTTCGATAGGAGGATAGCAGTGACGCCTTTCCAGGTAGTTATCACGATCGCGTACTTGGGTGGAATCGGTCTCTTATTGACGGCCGGATACCGATTAATCGTTCGTTTTGCGCGGCCGGAAGCGACCAGCACGCCGACACCGATCCCCCAACGGAAAGATGCAGGTACACGGGCGAGCAGAAGCGCTGAAGACAGCCCATAACAGTCCTCACGGAGGGGCTGGGGGCTAGTTACCGCCGGGGGGATGCGCCTCTAGCCACTCGCGGGACAGCCGTTGGGCTTCGACTATTTGTTCGGGAGTCATCCGCTCTTCAAGTTGGTCTTTGCCACTCTGTGCATCCTCCACTCCTTGGGCCGCCGCGATATTGAACCACATGTGGCCAAGCACCATATCCTCCGGTACGCCGAAGCCATTGGCGTACGAATACCCGAGGTTGTTCTGGGCACCCGCGTTCCCTTGATCGGCGGCCAGCCTATACAAGCGCACCGCCTCTACATCGTCCTGCGGTACGCCTTCGCCATCGAGGTACATAACCCCAGGTCGTACTGGGCACGCGCATCCCCTTGCTCAGCGAGAGCACGCAGTTGTGCTAATTCCATAACCTGCGCATCAACCCCCAACGGGGGTGACTGCTCGAGCCAGCACGAATAGCAGGGGTTTCTTCATGCCTTCATTCTGCTCCGCCCCACTCAGGCCCGCAACTCAGGACGCGCAAAACACCGCTGGATAGCTAGGTGTGGCTGGGTGCCAAAGCGAAGATGCGCAAGAGGTTGTGGCAAGCCTGGCGGGGACGTAACTCAAGAGCCTGAGGATGCCACCAGAACGCTAAGGAGTGGGCGACATGGATGCCCACAGTTGGCAATCGACCTACGGCGTCGTGCTAAGGATTTCCCGGACTCGTCAGAGGACCACAAGCTTGCGATTGCGACGGCTAAGTATCTCGAACAACTCGCAGCGAAAACAGACGAGCTTCCGCCCTACCCCGGTAGACGGATGACCGGAGACGAGCTTGGGCCCTACTTGAAGTTTCTTGAGGAGAAAGGCGTCCCACTGACCCCGGAGCAGAAAGCCGACCTAGGGATCGACAGCGACGATGAGTAAGACCCCGCCTCCTGAAAAGTACCTGTTACGGGAAAAGGCCAAGCAATTGCCCTACAACTCAAGGGACCACCTGAGATTTTTGAGGGCCGGGACTCCTCCGCAATTCCAAAAATGAAAAAAACGAACAAACGATCCATCAGGATAGTCCTTTCCTCGATCATCCTCGCTCACGGAGCTTTCTTAACACCCTCCGCACGGGCACAAGAAATTCCCGTATCCCCTGGCTTAACTATCTTCCCTGCCGGAGTTGTGCCGTCGGGAGCCCTTCAACTAGACGCGGGGATCTCCTATTCAAATACCGTCAGTGGAAAGAAGGGCCTACACATAGGCCGAGCGATTCTCCGCTATGGCGTGGGCCAAGTGGAACTCCAACTGGAACCCGGCTCCCAGGTAGTCCATTGGGGAACCGAAAAGTACCATGGCTTCGAAGACATGAGGCTTGGTATGAAGACCACACTATTTCGTAGCACTAGTGGACGAGTTCATATATCAGGCCAGGGTACGATGAGCATTCCCACCGGGATCGCCCAGCTTACCGCTGGTGATCCCGAACTCCAACTCTCCACCATCGCCGACTTAGTGTTAGGAGATTTGTTTTTCTTATCGACGCGCTTGGACTGGCACAGCCCTTATTTTTCTGGTAATGAGAGTGGGACCATTATGTTTTTCCCGGGCATCGCAATCCCTTCTATTTCGGGTGGTGCCGGCTTAGGGTGGTCTCGCAATATCGACAATCTGTCCCTTGAAGGGAGTTCGACCATATTCGGTGGTCTGGAGCTTAGTCTTGGTCAGTCGACCGCACGTGAATTGAACGCTGGACGCAATCTCTCTACGAATGACCCCCTGTTTTATGGTATGCGGATCTACCGTCTCTTGACTCGCTGACGTTGGAAATTTGCCTAATCCCACCAACCGAATATTGACGCGATGATCGCCTCAAATTTTTGCAGAATTTTTCTCTGGGCTAGGAGTCCCAAGGCAATCTGAAATTAGAAAACCCCCTGCGCAAAACACTGTTTATAGATCAGGCGGTGGGCGTGGTGAAATAAGGGGGGCCGGTGGGGCTGGATAGCTGGTGTGGCTGGGTGCAACGGAGGGGAGCTAGGGGCTGTCCCTACGAGGGACATGTCCCCCATACCGGACGAGCCAGAACCCAAGAGGTCGCCGAACTATCGAAATTAGTGGGCGCGCTACCGATGAGAGAGACACACCAGCCGCTCAAATTGTGATTGAACGCCGTGGCTTGGTAGAACATGCCCCCCATATCTCTGACGCGGCTGACGTCCCACGAACTAATGTCCTGATTGAACGCCCGGGCGTAATAGAACATGTAGCTCATGTTCGTGGTCTTGCTGACGTCCCATGAACTGACGTCTTGATTGAACGCGTCGGCGCCGAAGAACATGGAGTTCATGTTCGTGACACTGGTGACGTCCCATGAACCGATGTCCTGATTGAACGACATGGCACCGTT
>Ga0115002_10002532_pt1 | contig 23772 bp, 22 predicted proteins | sample ArcticOcean_MG_C_8_FD_89576 | JGI IMG/M metagenome (GOLD analysis project Ga0115002, IMG submission 89576) | Marine microbial communities from western Arctic Ocean - ArcticOcean_MG_CB11_86 | ecosystem: Environmental > Aquatic > Marine > Oceanic | place: Arctic Ocean: Canada Basin | collected... | reverse complement strand
ACGTGAACGAACGCAGGAAACCCGATTCGACCTCAAAAAATCAGCGACGTAACAACGATGACACTAATCTGGTGCCAGATTGCTCATAGATCAGAGGTTCCCTAAAGCAATATGCTGCGGTGTTCCTTGTGCGACAGCGCGGCAATCCGGCACCGTGAGATTCTGCCCCGGACCTCATCGTTCGCGAGGTAGGGGTCGGCGGCGATGACGGCCTGACATCGCTCCGGGCGTGAGGCCGCCATTGCCACTGCTGCGAGCCCGCCAAAGGAATGGCCGATAAGGCTTGCGCTGCCAACGTCGCTGGCGGTCCAGCACTCTCGCAGAGTTAGGTCGTTAGATTCTCGCACAGCATGGGCTCGGCGGGCGTGCGACCATGCGCTGGCAGATCAAGGTCAATGCAGAAGTAATCGTTGAGCGAGGGGAGCAGAAGATCCCAGACACGCTGGTTGCCAACCGCGCCGTGCAGCAGCAGGACGGCTGGCGCGCCGGGCTGACCGCTGATTTCCAGCCTGAAACGACCGTGACTGGTGTCGACGGCCGTCTTCATTACTCCGCCTGGCAAAGCATCCCTGTTGTTGATCGCGCGGGGCGGCTACGGTCCATAGTCCGCGAGCGCGAGCCCAATATCGTTATGCCGCCGCGAAATTCGGCATGACCTCCTCGGCAAAGAGCTGTGCCGGCTCTTGCGTATCCTTGCCGAAGAATTCCATGACGAACATGGTGCAGCCAAGGTCGATGTGCTTTTGAATCGCTTCGCAGCACTGCTCGGGCGTGCCCGTGATGGCGATGGGACCTTTGGGGTCGCCCATGTGGCCGCCGAAGATCCGCTGCGCCTGATCAGCCATGGGGCCGGCACGTGCCGCGTCGGGCGCGATGGTGACAAGGCACTGCTGACTGACCGTGATGTCGTTGAAGTCGCGGCCCACATCGTCGCAGTGACGCTTCAGGACATCGACCTTGTGTGCGAGATTGGGTTGTTGCCCGGCCAGGTTGTTCCAGATGTCCGCTTCCTTTGCGACCAGTTTCAGGGTCACCTTTTCCCCGGCACCACCAATCAGCAGGGGAATCGAGCGTGGCGGTTTGGGCTGGCAGACGACGTTCTCAGCGGTGACGAACTTGCCCTTGTAGGTGACCTCTTCCTCGTCGCCCCACATGCGCTTCAATAGCTCAATGGTCTCGGCCAGTTGCTCCAGTCGGTCTTTGGTGGACAGGAACGGCACACTGAAGTCGGTGAACTCGCGCGGCATCCAGCCGCCACCAAGGCCGGCGATCACGCGTCCGCCGGCGATGTTGTCAATCGAGGCGATCTGCTTGCCGAGTTGCGCGGCGTTGCGCATGCCCGCTGGGGTAACCAGCGTACCAAGCTCGACGGTTTCGGTGATGGCGGCAACGGCCGCGATCATGGACCAGGCTTCGAGAATAGGCAGCTGCGGTGATTGCGGACCGTACAGGTGATCGCAAACCCACAGGGACTGGTAGCCCATTTTTTCGAACCCCTTCGCGGCGTCGGCGGCTGCGACCCATGGCCGTTTGATCTGGGGCAGGGTGACGCCGAAGTGTGCTTGAGTCATGTCGTGGTCCGTTCGATTTGGTAGGGCGCTATGGTAGACCTCTCGGCGCGCTGGGTAAAAGTGCCGCGTTCGTCGATTGCGACCCGATCAGCGAGTAGGCCAGCGCCACGCGGGTGATTCGATGTCGTCGCTGACGACCGTCTCGGCCAGTTGCTTGTCGAGCTCAAGATGCACGCAGTCGTCGTACGCGGTCAGACTGTCAACGAGGCTTTGGGCATGCGAGATCACCCATAGCTGGGTGCGGTCGGCACAGCGTTTCATGAGGCGGCCGAGCGGTGGCAGCAGGTCCGGGTGCAGGCTTGTCTCGGGCTCGTTTAACACCATCAGCGTGGGCGGCCGTGGTGTCAGCAGCGCAGCGATCCACAGAAGGTAGCGCAGTGTGCCGTCGGACAACTCCGCCAGACTAAGCTCCCGCAGCAGGCCGTGCTGACGAAACGCGAGCTCGAAACGGCCGCCTTCCCGACGAACTGAGACCTCGGCGCCGGGAAACGCGTCTGCGACGGCCGCGTCCAGGGCCTCCACGTCGCCGATCTCTCGTATCGTCTGCCATGCGGCTGGCAGATCGTGGCCGTCATTTGACAGCACTGGCGTGCGGGTGCCGATCTGCGCCTGGCGCACCGGCGAGCCGAAGTCGGTGCGAAAGTGATCGTAAAAACGCCAGGAACGTATCTGTTCGCGCAGGTGGATCACCTCCGGCGCGCGCTCCGGGTCCGGCGTTCGGGTGAGCATGCTGTCAAAAGTCGGCAGGTGTTTCTCGATGACCTGCCATCGGCCGCTGTCGTCGCGCGCCCGAATCACCGGGCCGCGCCGGTCCACCATCGTGCGGGCATCGTGCCAGGTGTCGCCGTGCCAGATGGCCTCGCGCTTGATGATCGGGTCGTGGTCGAACATCGACCCGCCGGGAACCGGTTCGGGCATGCCGTAGTCGATGGCGTAGCTGAAGTCGCTGCTGCAAAAGCCGAAGCGCAGGTTGATGGGTTTTCTTCGACTGCCACTGCCCTGAACCGGCGCGTCACCGGAGCGCATCTGCCGGCTGAAGCTCTCCGGTCCGGCCCACAATACCGACTCGAAGCCGCCCTCGGCTGCGAGCGAGCTAGTCGCGGTGCCGAACGCGGTCTCGCTCAGCAGGCGCAGCCCACGATACAGATTGGACTTGCCGCTGCCGTTGGGGCCGGTCACGACGTTCAGGCTGCCGAGCGGCAGGATGAGTTCTCTGAGCGAGCGATAGTTGGCGACGGCAAGGGTATAGAGCATCCGCCCGAACATAACGATTTACGACCCTGAGGTCGACTGGGGTGATCGCCATCGCCTGTTCGTACGGGTTGTTGTGCAGGTTTGCGCGAATCTGTCATGGGCTTTAACGTGCAGGCTCGTCACCACTTTTGAATGGCTATGGCACGAATTGATGTTGAGCATAGACAGGTCCTGTTCGATCCGGCGCACGCGGTTAATCAGGGCAGCATCGTTCATTTGCAGGATGGTCGGCTCATGTTGGGGTTCAATCAGGAACGCACGCGCGAGCATGCCGACAGTGGCCAATCCTGCGTCATGTTCTCGGGCGATCTGGGCGACACCTGGACCGACCCGCAAGTGGTGCAGCCCTATACGGATTACACCGGCAACTGGGACTGCGCGTTTGCCGAGGTCGGCAGTGGTGAGCTCATTATGCACACAAGGCTGTGCAGCTTTATGGCGTCGACCGCGGTCATTGGTCACTCCGAGCAGACGACGGGACCACCGCCCGGACGGCCGTATCGGCTCAAGCGCCAGACGGGTTACGGGCTGTGCCGATCCGCTGATGCGGGTGCCACATGGTCGCCGCTGATCCCGGTCAACACCGCGCCGATGGCGGATTCGGGTACGGGACCCTATATCGCGGGCGGGTCCGGTGCGGGCCACATCATCGAGTTGCCGGACGGGGGCCTTTTGATGCCGCTGCACGGTAGCATTTCGCGGGAGTGGCCAACCCGGACCGGCGAGACTATCCGGAGTCTCGTGCTGCGCTCGGATGATCTCGGCCACAACTGGGAGTACTGGGCGACGGTTGCGTTTGATGCGGCCAGCATTCTCGACTTCTTTGAACCCGCGATGGCGCGGCTCGAGTCGGGGCGTCTGGTTTGTCTCCTTCGCAGTCAGGCCCGGCCGGGGCGGGTCGATCACTTGTGGTGTGTGCACTCGGATGACGACGGCGCGAGTTGGAGCCCGCCTGTTCGAACACCGATCTGGGGTTTCCCGGCGGATGTGGTCCAACTGCAGGATGGCCGTGTGCTTGCCGTTTACGGCTATCGCCGGGCGCCATGGGGCGTTCGGGCCGCGATCTCAGACGACGGTATCACCTGGCGGGTCGAAAGCGAGTTCGTGGTCCGGGCGGGCGGTGCTGCCGCATCCTCCCAGTCCCAGTACTGGCATATCGGATACCCGACAGTGACCCGGGCGGCAGACGGGACAGTGATCGCTGCCTATCACGAGTATGTCGACAACCCCGGTCACGGCGAGGCCATTCAGGCGATGTGGATTTCCCGGTTCCACGTGTGATCTCACGACTCCTCGCGCATGAATGGGAGGTTCTGAAGACGCTCCGGCTGGCATCGTTGAAGGACGAGCCCGATGCATTCTCGCCGACGTGGCTAGACACCGCAGCGCTGGGTGATGACCGATGGCGCGCCGGTGCCGAGCGCTTTGGCGTCCCTGCTGTGGCCATGTTCATCCTTCGGCCTGACCGGGGCCTCATGTCGGCGACGTGCGACATAGACGGCGTTGGCCACATTGGCGCCATGTGGGTGCAGCCCTCTGCGCGTGGCAGCGGACATGGCAGTGCCCTGCTCGACACCGGTCTCGACTTTCTCGCCAACTGCGGTTGCGAGATGATTGAGCTGTCCGTCACGGAAACGAATGTGCATGCCTTGCGACTGTACGAAAGTCGCGGCTTTGAGTTGACCGGAGTTGATGAGCCGTTGCGCGATGGATCGCCCCTCAGGAATCTCTTTATGCGCTGGCAAACCGCGAGTGGGTCGCAGCAATCGACGCCGCAATGCTGAAATTCGATGCGGCCATGCATAAGCGGCGATACATAAGCGCGATACATAAAAAGGAGACGCAAGCATGGCGAGTGACGTTACGTTGACCGGTTTGCCCGCGCCAGACGGGGCGTGGCCGACGTCCACCGCAGACGACGCGGGTCTGGATCCGGCCGCGGTGGCTGCGGCTGTCGCGCTCGCCGCTGACAGAAACTCCACAGCGCTCGTCATTGCGCATGTCGGTGCTGGCGAGGCCGGTTTGGTGGCAGAGCATTACTGGCATTGTGAGGGCGGCTTCGGCGATGCGCCCATGCTTGGTCCGACCTTCCTTGACGATGGGCGTAGCATCGAGGACGTGGCGTCTGCGCAGAAGTCTGTCGTGTCCGTACTCACCGGTATCGCGCTGGGCAAAGGTCTGCTCACACTCGATGAGTCCGTGGCGAAATACGTCGGCGGTGGTTGGTCGCGGGCGGGCTCGGCAGCTGAGGACGTGATCACAGTCAGGCATCTCCTGACGATGACGTCCGGGCTCGACAACTTCTCGAAGGTGCAGGCGGCGCCTGGGAGCCATTGGGAGTACAACCTCGGTTCTGGCTGGCACACAATGAAGCGGGTTCTGAGCGGCGTGGCCGGCATGGGCCTGAACGACCTTCTGCGGACATGGTTGGGCGAGCCGCTTGGTATGACCGAGAGCGCCTTTGTTGACCGGCCGACGGGGGTTGACCGGCCGACGGGGGGCGCGAAACCGGAGGAACAACCCGGCGTCATGTATCCGAATGGCCAAGCGATTGAGGGCTTCGCGACGTCGGCGCGGGATCTTCTTCGGTTCGGTCTCGCTGTGCTCGCGGGTGGGCGTGCGGGCGACGTGGACCTCGGCGTGCCGGCCGACTATCTGCGTGCGTCGCTGGCGCCGTCGACACTGCTGAATCCAGGCTACGGCTTTCTCTGGTGGCTGAATGGTCAGGCCTTCAGTCTGCAACCATCAGGTGCAAGGAGCGAGGGTCCGTTGTTGCCTGCCGCCCCGGCAGATACGGTCGCGGCGCTTGGGGCACTTGGCCGCGCGGTGTACGTCATTCCGAGCCGGTCGCTTGTGATCGTGCGAATGGGCGGAAGTCCGGGAGAGAACGTCACCACATCGAGTCGGTTTGGGGAGGAACTCTTTGAGCGTTTGCGCCTCAGGTGAAGAGCGATCGCAATCGCGCCACCAGCAATCGCGCCACCAGCAATCGCGCCACCAGTAATCGCGCCACCAGTAATCGCGCCACCAACAATCGAGTCACCAACAATCGAGTCACCAACAATCGAGTCACCAACAATGAAGAGGGAATTGACAGGCCGAAGAAGGAATCAGGAATGAAAATGGAAGCCGGGAAGGGAGCACTCAGCTACGAGGTTGACGGTTCGGCGCAGAATCCGCCCGTTCTGCTCTGGCACGGCGCAGCGTGCACGCTGCGTCAGTGGGACCCTGTCGTCACACGGCTCGCGGACCGTTTTTACCTGATCAGATTTGACGCGCCAGGTCAGGGCCAGAGCTCACCACTGCCAGATCCGGATGACTATACATTTGAGCGCTATGCTGCGATCGCGAACAGGCTGCTGGATCACCTTGGCGTCCCGTCCTGTCACGTCTGGTCGATGGCATGGGGATCGCGGGCGGCGCTTGCCTACTGTTCGCTTTTCCCGGAGCGGGTTCAGTCGGCGGCGCTCTATGATGCGAGCATCGGCACCGCCGACACGAAGGCGCAGGCCGAGGGGCACAAGCTTGCTGTCGCCAGGCAAGCGAAAGCGGGAATCGCGACTTTCGAGCGGCCTCCCGGCGCCAACGAACACGCCTTTCCCGATGCGGTGGCAGCATCGCTGTCAGCCGCACGCAAGTTTGACCTGCCGGCCGCGGCTCGCACCCTGCAGATGCCGGTCCTTTGCGCGACCGGCGATCACGACCCCAACCTTGAGTCGACTCGCGAGCTCGTGAAGGTGGCGCAAAATGCGCGCCTCGAGGTCATGGAGAATGTGGGACACGGCTCGGTGCTGCAGCGTCCGGACCTTGCCTGCGACCTCTTCACGACGTTCCACGAGCAGCTCGGAACCCTGTAATTTTATCCAGTATTTGCTAAATTGACGAGCAATCCCCGCGCCCTCGCGTACTCCGATGGATTCATGGCCGCGCATCGTCATTCACGCCGATATGGACGCATTCTATGCGTCTGTCGAGCAACTGGATGCCCCGTCCCTGCGCGGCAAGCCGGTCCTTATTGGACCCAACAGCTACCGCGGGGTCGTCCTGACGGCGAGTTACGAGGCGCGCCCGTTCGGCGTCGGTTCGGCCATGCCCGTCGCCGCTGTCCACAGGCGATCATGATCGCCCCGCGCTTCGAGCGCTATCAGGAGATATCCGACACAGTCATGCGGATATTCGAAGACTTCTCGCCGTCCGTTGAGGCGATCTCGCTGGACGAGGCGTTCCTTGAAATGTCGGGTTCAGCGCACATTTTCGGTTCCCCGCACGACATGGGCCGCCAGATCAAGCAGGCGGTGCTGGACGCGACCGGGCTCATCATCTCGGTCGGCGTGTCTGCAACCAAGTATGTGGCCAAGGTCGCGAGCGCCCACGACAAGCCCAACGGATTGACGGTGGTGCCGCCCGATGATGCAATTGCATGGCTTGCCCCCCTGCCGATCAAGCGGCTGTGGGGCGTTGGCGTAAAGACGGCACCCAAACTGCTTGCGCTCGGGTTGGCAACCATTGGTGATGTGGCTGCCGCGTCCCCGGCGTTTCTGTCGGCGAACCTTGGCAATTCCGGTCTTCATTTCCAGGAACTCGCGAACGCGCGTGACCCGCGTCGGGTGTCGCGGGGGCGCTCGGCCCAGAGCGTTGGGTCTGACCGCACTCTGAGCAAAGATGTGACCTGCAAGGAAGATATCGTGCGTCATCTGCGGCGATCGGCTGACCGGATTGCGCGGCGTCTGCGCAAGAAGGACTATCTGGCGAAGGGCGTGCGGGTCCGGCTGAAGACCTCAAACTTTGAGTCGCTCACCCGGCAACGCCAGTTGCGGCGATCCACCGACACCGCTGCGATCATGTTGGACGTTGCGATTCAGCTCCTTGATGAGTTCAAGGACCCGGGGCCGTTTCGCCTCGTTGGCATGGCGGCGTACGATTTGTCCTGGCGCAGCGAGCCGAGGCAGATGGATCTCTTTGAGGATGTGGCTACGCACAGCCTGGAGACGGCAATTGATGGCTTGATAGAACGCTTCGGCAGCGACGTCATGATGCGCGCGAGTGATCTCGATCATGCTGGGACCGTCTCGGATAACGGCGTGAACCTCGATTTTCTGGACACGCGTGACGGCGAACGCCTGACACGACCGGGCAAGCCGGAGGACTAGCCCGGCCGGGCGCCTGTGCTACTGGCAGGCGCAGGGCAAGTCCCCTAAAATGCGCATCGCCGCCGGGGCGGGCGTACCGCTGGCTGAAGCGATGACGAACCGACGATGAGACCAGGGTCAGATCCCGTGTTTTTTGAGGCACCGATGGCTGAAGACAAAGCATCACCAGAGAGTGGCGGGACGGAAGAAGGCTACCGTGTCCGGTTGGCCCGATCGGATAAGACGGTGTTTGTGCCGAAGGGCAGCACGATCTTGTTTACGCTACTCGAAGCGGGCTACAACGTGGCGTTCTCGTGTGCTTCGGGGATGTGCGGCACGTGCGAAACCGATGTGCTGGAAGGCCAGCCGGACCATCGCGATTTTGTTTTGTCAGAGGAGGAACGAGCCGCAGGCAACGTCATGATGATCTGCTGCTCGGGTTCCTGCTCGCCGGAACTGGTGCTCGACCTCTAAACAGCATCTCGCGGTGCCGGATTGCCGCACTGTCGCGCGGGTACACCGCAGCATATTGCTTTGGTTCCAGGAAAGGCTGCTGAAAAGAGCTCCCTGCACTTTTTCTGAGTCGCGGGCCTCAGCCCGTCTCGCCGGACGGGCGATCAGTCCGGGCGCCGTTCGGCGATCTCGCGGTTAGTGAGGTTTATCGCTGCCTGGTTGTGGTGTGACGTCGACCTGCCCCGGTGTGGTTGCACCCGAGATCGGTGTCACGTCCGCGACGTCTGGTGAGTCCGCGCTCGGAGCGACCGCATCGGCGACCCTGACCGGTTCGACGTCATCCTGATTGTCGGTAGTCGTGTCGGTAGTCGTGTCGGTGGTAGCGCCGTGTGTGGGTTCGGTCGCAGTGTCTGTACTGGCTACCGCTGCTCGCGCTTCAGGGGCGTTCGCATCGTCGTTAGCGCTCCGGCCCGTGCGGTCCACTCCGTCCACTTTATCGTCGTCGTCGTCAAAGTCGTCGTCACCATAGCCGTCATCGACGGCTGCGGCGCCGGTCAGGCCATCGTCGAAATGGCCTTCCGCCGGCCAGGGTGCGAATGGAAACGGCCGCTCTTCGGTGTTGAAGGACAGAAAGAGCAGAATCTCGTAGATATACGCGCAAAGATTCTCGCTGAACTCCATGAGTGACAGGTTGGGCTTGCCGGTCACAAGGGCATGGACGAACTGGAACACAACGACCAGAAACCAGATCGCTTCGGCAAAGCCGTAGATAACGACAAACAGCAGCATGAAAACTCCGCGCATCCAGGTGCTGCTGCGAGTTAGTGATTCCTTCAATTGATCGCTCATGGGGTTTCCTCGACTTATTCTCGACGTTTGGTATGACCGATGTGTACGGCCATGCAGTTCTTTCCCGTGTTGACGGAGGGTGCGAAGTCACGCAATGCGCCATCGCTTGAACCTCCACTTCAACCATTCGCTGAGAAAGCAATTTCGATACCAGCTTCTTGATTCTTCAACAAAACCAATCACCTGCGATGGTTCCTCGCGGTCATGCCCGCACCCGGAACGCCAATCTACATCAATAGTTGAGTACTTTGACCATTGCGTGAGACGGACACAACAGCCGACGAAAAAAAGCGGGGGCTGCACGTGCAGCCCCCGCCCGACCTTGGCCCCTGACCCCCGTTGATTTGGGCAAACGCCGGGAAAACCGGCTCGCTGGGGGAGGTTGGTCAGCGTGTCGCGAGTTGCGGCGCAACATTCAGGTCCAGTTTCAGAACAACGCGGCGGTCAAAGAAATAGCCCTCTCTGGTTTCGTCGCTAGCCACCGCTCCGGTCTCGCCGTATGCCGTACTCGTGATCTGACCGGGACGGGCCCCGTTGTCGATCAGCAGGTCTTTGACCCGGGTGAGCCGTGCCAGGGAGAGTTGCTCGTTGTATTGCTCGCTGCCACGCGGGTCGGCGTAGCCGGCAAGATCGATCGTCGCGTCCTGGTTGCGTTCGAGCACGCGGGCGACGCGTTTGAGCGCTGCCTCGTAATGGGCCTCCACCTCGAATGACGCCGTGCGGAACTGCACCGAAATCTGTGGGTCCTTGAACGCGACTGATTCCAGGCGAACCATCTGATTGAGGTCTCGATTGAGACCAGCGACCAGCATGCCCATCTCCACTTCGCGCTGACGGTGCGCCTCGTCGGCGTCAACGAGCGCAGCGGAGAGTTCCTCGCTGCGCCTGTGGGTCGCGGCCATCTGGCCGAAGATGCCGCCACCGATGATGGCACCGAAGCCCGCGCCGACCGGCCCACCCGCCACGGCACCGATGATGCCGCCGACGACGGAGCCTTTCTTTTCTTCGGGAGCCATCACTCGCTCGCCGGCGAGTGCGGGGGTGGCAAGCGCCGCGACCAGGATGGCGGCGGCGATTGCGCGGGCGATCGTGGGGACGGGGACGAGCGTGGGGGCCATCGTGGGGGTATGCAGGGGGCGACGCAGGTTCATTGGTTTCAGGCTGTTGTTCATGATCATTTCCATTTCGTTAAATTGAGAAGCAGACTCACATCTGTGATGCTCAAAGCCCATTAAAGCGGGCAACCCTGTCAGCAAAGGGACCGATTAATGGCAATGTCTGGACGAAATGTGGCAAAAAATGACAGCCCTTTGGCGAGACCGAAACCTGCCGAATCGCCGGAGCACGGCGGTGAGCGGTAGCCAACGAGTTGCCGTCGTGGAGGATGATGCGGCGCTGCGGCAGAACTACGCGGACGTCTTTGCCAGGCAGGGATATCAGGTTGAGGGCTATTCGGACCGGGTGACAGCGGTTGCTGCCTTCACGGCTGTGTTGCCCGACCTTGTGGTTGTCGACATCGGGCTTGGTGATGAGGTCGACGGTGGCTTCATGCTTTGCCAGTGGCTGCGAGCACAGTCCGGAACACTGCCGATCATCATCGTTTCTGCGCGCGATGACGACTATGACATCGTCAGCGGGCTGCGCATGGGCGCGGACGATTATGTGACCAAAGATGTGTCGCTGCCCAACCTCGTGGCGCGCGTCGCTGCGCTCTTCCGGCGGGTTGAGGCGATGCGTGAGTTCGCAGATCCGGCCAGATTTGACCGATTTTCCAATCGTCTGTCGGTCGGCGACCTGGACATCGATGGCGATCGCATAAGCTGTCAGTTTGGCGGCGCCGCGGTTGACCTGACACTGACCGAGTTCTGGATGGTGTGGAGTCTGGTTGAGCATCCGGGGCATGTCAGGAGCCGCGACCAGTTGATGCAGGGATCGCACATCGTCGTCGACGACGCCACCATAACAACGCATGTAAAGCGCATTCGTCGCAAGTTTAAAGCGGTTGCGGCAGGTTTTACGTGCATTGAGTCGGTCTACGGCCTGGGATATCGGTGGAATGCTGACAACGTCTGACGCCTCAATGGCGGGGGTCCCTGCTTGAGAGTTGCCGCGCGGGCGAGATTCATCCTGGTACTGCTTCCGTCTGTTGCTTTCGCGATCGGCGCCTGGATGGTACTCAGTCAGGCGATGGGCGAGTTGACCGGTACGCAGGAACGACAGTTGCGGGTGCTTGCTGGGCTCTTTGCCGGTGCGATAGATACCGGGGCGGTGGAGCGGTTGTTTGATCACGCCGCTGACACGCAACGCGATCTGTATGCAGCGCAGTGGCACGGTGATGAACTGGTCCTTGACGGGCGCAGAGACGAATGGCCTGACGCGCCCACGGTCCAATACGGTCAGGCCGATCTGGTTGAACTCCGCGACACGTATAAGCCCGAAACCCTTGGCTTCACCCTGGCCTCTGCGGTGACTGATGACCGTTTGCTCTTGTTCGTTGCCGTCACTGACGACCGCGTGGTGTACCGTCAGTTCCCCGGTCGCAGTGTCACGCGCAACGATCATCTGCGACTCGATGTTGGGGCGGATGTCAGTGAGCGGGCGGGTGCGGGCGCGCGTGCGGTAGGGGGCGCGGTCCACCGACTGGTAATAGCGCCGCACCAACCCGGGCCGGTCGTCGTCCACGAGGTGACCGAGTTGGGCCGTGCGCTTCGCGAGTCGATTGCGGTGCGGGGCGAGTGGCTTGCCACGGCAGAAGGCTACAACCTGGAACTCTCGGCACCACGGGCATGGTTGGGTGGCGCAATCGCCCTCAGCGTTTGGGACGTGGACGATGCAGAGAGTCGGTCGCTGCGATTTGTCATGGGCCACGACGCGGAGTCGGCGCCAGGGTCGATCTCGGCGCGGTCTGGTGACATTGACAGGCAACTGGCAGCGTTTGTCGCGCGCAGTGGCGACGTTGACGCTGCGGAGTTGCAGGATCCCTGGGGGCGTCGCCTCGGTTTTGCGGGGGTTGAACCTCATGCGATGAAACCGCCCGCGCAACAGGTCAGCGTCGCCGCAGGCACCGGTGACAAACTCAGATTGCACGTTTCGGGTTCAGGTGAGTTGCACGTGATTCAGACGCTGCTGCGCAACGGCTGGATTCTCGCAGGGGTGACATCGTTTCTTGTCGCGCTGGTTGTCTGGTTCATCATCGCCGGATGGGTGAAGGGGCGATTGTCTGCACTGACCGGATTGTGGCGTCAGGCGATCGATGCACAGGGTCGGGTCCTTACCACGGACGGGTATGAATCAGGCGGCGAGAGCGGGCTGCGCGACGAGTTCAGCGATCTGGCGACCGAGGTTGGTGATGGCCTTGCGCGTACCCGCCAGTACCTTGGTTACCTCGAAGGCGCGGCCAGCCAGTTGACGCACGAGATGCGCACACCGATCTCGGTTGTCCGGTCATCGCTTGAGAGCGTTGATGTGGCCAACCTCCAACCGGAGGATGCGACCTATTTAAATCGGGCGCTGGCCGGTGTCGGTCGGCTCATGACGCTCCTCAACAAGTTGACCGAGGCGCGCAGGCTGGAGGAAGCATTGCACCCGGATGAGATGGAGGTGTTTGACCTCGCCGACGTGGTCCGTGGCAGTGTCGAGGGATACGCGTCAATCTACCGGGATGTTCAGATTGAGCTCAACCTTGATGTTGATTCGGTGAAGGTCGTCGGGGTTCCCGATCTCTTTGCGCAGTTGCTCGACAAGCTGATGAGCAATGCGGTCGACTTCTCGCCAGCCGGCGAGGTGATTCGCGTGCGGCTTGGCGCGGATACTAACTTCGGCGTCTTGCGGGTGGTCAATGCGGGTCAAAACCCACCTGAAGGCCGGCTTTTTGATTCGATGGTGTCGCTGCGTTCGGGCGTGGGTGACGGTGAGCACCTGGGTCTCGGCCTGTACATTTGCCGTGTAATTGCAGATTTCCACTCGGCGGACATCGACATAAAGGCGCGGGAAGATGTTCAGGGCGCGGTCGTCACCGTCCGTATACCTGTTGCGCCACTACTCGCGGGCGTGCCTCGACGCTAACGCTTGCTGGGGCTTTTGGTGTTATCACAAGGCGGGCCGCACCGGTGCGTTGATCGATAACGTGCCGACCGATTACCTCATGACCCTTGTGTGAACAAGTGCCATAGTCGTACCGGCCATCCGGCCCCGACTGCGCTGCTAAACTAGGGGCCCACCTCCTGACCCCGGACGCGACGCCCATGGCAAAGAAGCCGAATGTGCTCATCTTCTTCACGGACGACCAACGCTTCGACACGATTGGGGCTCTCGGCAACGATGTGATCCGCACTTCTAACATCGACCGCCTGGTCGCACGGGGCACCACGTTCACCCAGGCACACATTCCCTGTGGTACTCACGGTGCCATCTGCATGCCGAGCCGCGCCATGTTGCATACCGGACGGACGTTGTTTCATCTGCAGAACTCGGGCGAGACGATTCCGGACGAACACACAATGCTTGGCGAGCTTCTGAAGACCGCGGGTTACTCAACCTGGGGCGCTGGCAAGTGGCACAACGGCCGGGAATCGTTCAACCGATCATTCGACGATGGTGACGAGATCCACTTTGGCGGCATGGCGGACCACTGGAACGTGCCAGCCTATCACTATGACCCGTCAGGCAAGTACGACAGCAGATTGCCGTACATCCGGAATCATATGGAGTTCGGCAACAACAATGTGTCCTGGCGGGAGGCTGATCACATTCATGCCGGGGTTCATTCCAGCGAGATTCTGTGTAATGCCGGTGCTGATTTTATACGCAACCAGAACGGCGAGGTGCCGTTCTTCTGCTACATCGCCTTGCTCGCACCGCATGACCCACGGACGATGCCGCAGCAGTTTCTAGACATGTACCCCGCCGATGAGATTGAACTGCCGCCCAATTATCTGGGTGGTCATCCGTTTGATAACGGTGCCCTCAAAGTGCGTGACGAAGTGCTCGCGGAGTTTCCCCGGACACCGGAGGAGATCCGTCGGCACATGTCCGAGTACTACGGCATGATATCGCACCTTGATCACGAACTCGGCAAAGTCCTGGATGCACTCGACGATCAGGGTCTCGCCGACGACACGATTATTGTCTTTGCCGGTGACAACGGGCTCGCGGTTGGGCAACACGGGCTGATGGGCAAGCAGAACTGCTACGAACACAGCGTGCGGGTGCCGCTTATCTTTGCCGGTCCGGGCGTCCCTGAGGGCAACCAAACTGACAGCTTCGCGTATCTGCTTGATATCTATCCAACACTCTGCGAGATGTTGGAGATCGAGACCCCTGCGAGCGTGGAAGGTCAGAGCCTCGTACCCATATTGGACGACCCGCGCGCCTCACTCCGTCAATCCTTGTACTTTGCGTACGTCTCGTCCCAGCGCGCGGTGAAGACCCGGGACTACAAGCTCATCGAATATCGGGCGCGCGATCGCGGGCCACAGGCACAGTTGTTTGATCTTGAGAATGATCCGTGGGAGTGCAACAACTTGATTTCTGATCCGTCGATGACGTCGACGGTTGCAGACCTTCGGCGCGAGATGCTTCGCTTTCGCGAGGAGTGGGAGTCTGGGCATACCGAGCGCAGCGCCCGCTTCTGGGAGCGCTACGACGCTGCTGTCTAAGGTTGCCGGGAGGGTGGGCGCGCCGCCGCTTGATCCTCGCGGATCCGCACGCGCGTGAACCGTCCGGAAAGGCCAGCGGTTGCCCATCGTTCGCGGGCGGTACCGGTGGCCATAGCATGCGCGGCGCTCGCGGCTGAGGTGGTAATCCGGCACCGTGGGATGCTGCTAGTTACCTGCCGCGATTTCAGGACCTTTCGCGTCGTTTGCTCGGGGTTACCCAGATCGGCAACGATGACGCTGTTGAGGATGGGATCCGGGCGACTGAAGAATTGCGGGCGTACTTCGTCGAGGTCATTGCGGTCAAGCGAAAAGCGTCAGGTTATGACTTTATTGGGCGCCTGATCTCGCGGCAGCGGCAGTGGAGGAGGTGTTGCGCTTCGAGCCCCCTGTGCAATGGATGCCGAGATTTTCCCGCGAAGACCTGACGTTCTATGGCAGGAAGATCAGAAAGAACCGGTTGGTTGTTCCGGTGATCGCCAGTGCCAATCGGGATGCAGCGGCTAATGCGGATCCGGACACGTTCGATATCACCCGCAAGCGCGTCCGTCACGTGGCATTTGGCCGCGGAATACATCTGTGCCTGGGCCTTGCCCGAATGGAAGGCCGAATAGCGATGACGAGGCTGTTGGAGCGATTTCCCGAAATATCCCTGGCGCCGCAGAAATCGAGTGGACATCCGTCGATCTGGTGCGCGGGGTACAGAGCCTCTCGATCAACGTCGAGCAGGCGAACGTCGAGCAGATGAAAGTTAAAACTGCGCTCGTGCACTGATGCTTTTGGCCGGCCGCATCTGATCCGTTCCCCGTTGACGACTCTCTCGCTGAAGGTTGTCTCTCGCTGAAGGCTCTTGATGTGTCTCTCGCTGAAGGCTCAAATATATCCAGTTGATACCGCTAAATCGCTGCAGCGGCGGCTTGCATCGTCGCCCAGGTCGTCGCTAGCCGATCTGTGCCCCAGGGCATAGGCATCAGGACGGGATGCTGTACGCCGGCATCGATGTACTGCCGTGTGAATGCGGTCACTCCGGCCTCGTCGCCGATGAAGTTGATAGCCTGAATCATGCGTTCCGAGACCGCGGCCGTCGCACCGTCGCGATCCCGTGCGGCCTGGCGCTCACGCAACTCGTCGATTTCGTCCCCGAATCCCGCAGCTCGGAACATCCGGGCATAGCCATCGGCCATGGCATAGCCGAAGAGGTCGCGTCGGGCCGACCTCGCGGCGGTTTCCAGTTCGCCGACGCAGGTATGAACGTAGGCAAAGATGGTCGCGTCGCCGCCCCGGCGCACGCGTTCTATGGACGGTGCGACATGGTTGGATGGCAGGTAATTCAGGAGCACGCCGTCTGCGATCTCGCCGGCCAGGCGCAGCATCTGGGGATTTAAGGCAGCCATCACGATCCGCGGGCGGCGCTCGCCAAGCCGCACGCCGAGGCGAAATCGTTTCACTTGCCAGAAGTCGCCTTCAAAGGTCACAGACTCGCCGGACAGACATTCGCGCAGCAGGGCCACGTATTCGCGCATCATCGCTATGGGGCGATCAGGCACCGTCTCGCCATGTTGTTGCAACACACCCGGCGCAGAGACGCCGAGCCCGAGCCAGATGTCGGCGTCCGGGCTGAGCGCTTGCAAGGTTGCCGCACTCATGGCGGTCAGCGTGGGGGTTCGCAATTGCACGGGCACGATCCCGGTCCCGAGTGATAGTTCAGGAGCGACAGCGGAGACAGCGGCCAGCAGCGAGAACGCATCGGTGCCGTTAGCTTCAACGGTCCAAATGGAGCGATAGCCGAGATCACGGGCTTTGTTTGCGACGTCGATGATCGCGCGGGGACCCAGCACGGCGAGGCTGCCGAAGGTCACGCCCAGGGGGGTCTTGTCGGTCATTGGTTCTCCAAAAATCTGCATCACTGATGTTGGCGACGCACTATACCTGTCCTTTGTCGAGCCGTCTTTTGCTGAGCCTGTCCTTTGCCGAGTGAGTCGTTTGCAAACCTGTCGTTTGCGGGTCTGCCCTCTTGCCATCCATCCTGCGCCGTTCATGCCGTACCTGTGGTGTCGCCGGGAGACTCCGGGGTCCGTGGTTGTCCCGTTTTGACCGGGTCCGTACTATCGGGCCTCTGCGAAAGAAGAAACTGCCGTCGTGACGTTGACGGCTCAACCCAAACGAGCGAAGGAGAGAAATTGTGGGAGATCGACTGAAGGGCAAGGTTGCAGTTGTCACCGGTGGCAACAGTGGCATCGGTGAAACGACGGGCCAGGTGTTCGCGCGGGAAGGCGCCAAGGTCATTCTGATGGCTCGGCGCGAGAAGCAGGGCCAGGCGGTCGCTGCGGCGATACGAAGCGACGGTGGGGAGGCGACGTTTATCGCCTGCGATGTGGGCGACAACGATTCGGTTCAGGTGGCAGTCAGCGCCGCGGCCGAGACGCACGGACGCATTGACGTTCTGTTCAACAACGCCGGGGGCGGTGCTGGCAGCAGCTTTCCCAACGAGCCCGTAGACGAGTGGCTGCGGGTTATTCACACCAACCTGACCGGCACGTTCTTCGTCAGCCAGGCGGTGTGGCCGCATCTCGTCGCAGCGGGTGGCGGCGCCGTCGTCAACATGTCGTCGCTCGCGGCACAGCGCGGTTTCAGTCCGAAAATGAAGGAAGCTTTCGGCGCGACGTCGTCGTCGTACTATGCGGCAAAGGCCGGGGTTGACGCGCTTACGCGCTACATGGCGGGCATCGGCGGGGAGAGTAACATCCGCGTCAATTGCGTGCGCCCGGGTCAGATTCTGACGCCTGGTGCGACCGGTGGCACCAGCAAGGATGCCGACGGTGGGCACCACGTGTTTGAGAAGATGTTCGACTTTGCGCAGATAGTGCAGGGGCCGGGTCTGCCCACGGATGTGGCGAACCTTGTCCTTTTTCTGTCGTGTGACGAATCCCGTTTCATCACGGGAGAGATGATCAATGTGGATGGAGGGGTTGCCGCGAAGATCTGACGCATGTTCAACCCGTCGCTTGTTCCTGCGTCTGTCGGGTGGGTGGGTTAAATCGCTGATTCCTGCCCGGCGCTGCACACATCTGGACTAAAGTGCGGTCTTTAGTAAGGCGGGGCGTAAATACGTGCGAACAAGTAGCGCGCTAAATAGCGCACTAAGTAGTTCCTGTCCCAGCACTCCGTTCTGGGGCGGGCACGGCGTGCGGTGCAGGGATGCACCGCCATTTTCCGCAGGCCTCGTTTCTGCAAGCCTCTTTTCTGCAAGAACATGCGAGGTTTGCTTGCAAACCGACTCCCAAGAATTGTCAGGGTGGCAATTTTGGGACAAGAACCAAGTAGCGCAGAAAGTAGCGCACTAAGAGGGTGCATTGAACAGACGCACAAAAAATCGGTGCGTCAGAGTCGTTGGATTGATGTGAGGATGATAGCGGGCGATGCTGTCTCGTGGATTGAGGCCGCGGATGCAAGCTCCTTAAGAAAGTAATGGAAGGGCACGAAGGCACTTTTTCAGCAACCTGCCGCACGAGTTACGCACGCCATTGACGTCGATCTACGGCAGCTTGTCGGTACTGGAATCCGGGGTGTTTGACACTCAGCCCGACAAAAAAGAGCGGCTGACTGCAGCGGCGCTCAGCAATGCAGAGCGCCTGACCGGCATCGTCAACGACATCCTCGACTTCTCGTGACTCGAAGCGGGAAGGATTAGCATCGACAAGTCCTATGGTGAAATTAACGTGGTGGTCCGGACTGCGGTTGAGGCGAGGGACGACTACGTTCACCGTTGCTACGTGACGGTGAAGCTACAGCTGAACGATGCGCTGCCCGAAGTCTCCTTTGATGAACCTCGAATGATTCAGGGGGTGACCAACCTCGTCTCCAACGCCGCAACGTTCTCTGGTGACGATGCAGAAATCCAGGTGATCACCACGCGTGCTGACGGTGGTGTCCGGATCGAGGTGCGCGCTCAGGATTCGGGCATTCCGGCGGCTCAACACGCGGAGGTGTTCGAACGGTTCTCTTCCCTTAGCGCGCAGCGCAAGGGCAAGATGCCCGGCACTGGTCTCGGTCTTAATATCTCGCGTCGGTTGGTCGAGATGCATGGCGGCAAGATCTGGTTTGAGAGTGAAGAGGCTAAGGGATCAACGTTCTTCGTCACCCTGCCGGGCTAAATGTCGGACACGCGAGCGGTTTCGCGCGCTTGTGGACCCTGCGATTAAACTTGACAGCGACGTCCGCTCTCGCCGCGTGAAACGTGCTAGTTTCCCGAAAGCCCCAACCACCTTGGCTGGGTTCAGGCTCCATTGGGCAATGCTCGGACTATAAGACATGGCAGCAGAGATCACTCGACGACAACTGTTGCGAGCCGCAACCGTCGGCGGCATCGCCGCAACTGCGTCCTTTACTAGCGCGCGGTCGCTCGCATCGTCGGGCGAAGTGAATGTCTTTGCCTGGGGGGACTACATTCAGGAGAACATGCGCCAGGCCTTCGCCAACAAGACTGGCATTGTGATCAATCTCTCAACCTATGGATCTAACGAAGAAGCGCAGAGCAAGCTGAGAGCGGCCGGCGGCAAAGGCTTCGATCTTATTTTTCCATCGGTAGACACGCGCCCGGACTATGACGAGGGTGAATTACTTGCCGTGATTGACGAGTCCCGTGTGCGGGTCGATCAGATTCAACCCGCGCTTTGGCGCAGTTCCCGACGACTGGGTGCCGCCAAGCGCGGCAAGCGGCATCTCGTGCCATTTAACTGGGGCACGGAGGGGATGACATACAACAGCGCCGTCCACAGTTTCGCTGGTCCGGTTTCCTACGGTGATCTTTGGGGCAGCGGACTTGCGGGGAAGGTTGCGGCCCGCCAGAAGTCGCTTATTGTGACGCTGGCCCTGTACCTTGACGCGACCGGGCAGGTGCCATCGAACCGGGCAATGGACCTCTACCGATCCGAAGCGGACACACGGCGCATTTTCGATGAGTGCCTGCGATTCCTCAAACCGCACAAGCGCAACATCGGTGCGTTTTGGAACAATGCGACAGAGGCAACGACCGCATTTACGGACTCCGGCTGTACCCTCGGCCAGACCTGGGACACGACAGGCATCAAATTGCACAATGAAGTTGACAGCACGTGGACCTATGTCGCGCCGAAAGAGGGCGCGCTGGCGTGGATGGACACAATGGCGATTCCATCCGGCGCGACCAATGTTGATCAGGCTTACGAACTCATCAACTTCCTGCTGACCCCGGAGATGGGGGCCGTGCATGCCAACAATACGGGTTACAACACCGCAGCGCGGGGCGCTGATGCACACCTGTCGGAACAAAACCGGCGGGCCTTTGAGATGGCCTACCCGGATGGTGCGATTGACAATCTGTGGTGGTGGCCGATGTTCACCCCGTGGTTCTCCGGGGTGCGTCAGGAGTACGTTGAGAAAATTGCCGCGCTCTAATGGACCAGCCCTGCAAGCGTTGAGAGGGAAGCAGGTTTGACTCGGGACAGTGGCCGCGGGGTTGATGTCGAGTTGAAGGACACGTGCGTGCGCTTTGGCGACTTTACCGCGGTGCATGCCACGAATCTGACGGTCAGGGCCGGTGAGTTCTTCTCGATACTTGGACCTTCCGGATGCGGTAAAACGACCCTGTTGCGAACGATTTCCGGGTTTTTGGAACCCACCAGCGGTGATGTGAAAATCGGCGGCAGGTCCATGCTCGGGGTCGGTCCGCAGGCGCGGCCGACCGCGCTCATCTTTCAGAGTCTGGCCCTCTTTCCGCTGATGTCGGTCTGGGAGAACGTCGCCTTCGGGCTCGAGATGCGGGGCTGGAACCGGGACAAGCGCCGCGGCAGGGCGCAGGAACTGCTCGATCTCGTGGCCCTCGGTGACCAGGGGGACAAGAAGCCGGACGCGCTTTCCGGAGGGCAACGTCAACGGGTCGCAGTAGCGCGCGCGTTGGCGGTGGAACCATCCGTGTTGTTGCTCGATGAGCCGTTGTCGGCGCTCGACCTCAAGCTCCGGCAACGCATGCGTTCGGAGCTTCGGGACATACAGCGCAAGACCGGCGTCACCTTCATCTACATTACACACGATCAGGGTGAGGCCCTGACGATGTCCGATCGTATTGCTGTGATGGTGGACGGGCGCATTGAACAGGTCGGGACCGGCGATGCGATCTATAGCGCACCGACCTCCGCTTTTGTGGCGACGTTCGTCGGCGCCAACAACGCGTTTCCGGGCAAGATCATCAGCGACAACGCGGGCGACGCGGTCATCGAGACATCCGCGGGAAAAGTGCACGGATCCAACCCACAGAAGCTGGCCGTTGGCTCGGATGCCATTGCCTTTGTCCGGCCTGAAAAGACGCAAGTGCTGTCGGGCCCCGGCGCCGGAGTCGGCCAGGCGAACCGCACGGACCACCTGGTAGGGGGCGCAGTTAATCGCATCGAAGTTCAATTCGAGCGTCGGGATCTGGAGGGGCCGTTCGTCAACCTGTTTTTTCGGCGCGGCAAGCATCGATGGATGGTGCACGCGCCGAATGGGGCGGGCGCCCATGAAGTGGGTTCGTCCTGTGCGATTGGGTTCACGGCCGCCGATGCGTTGGTCCTGCCGGCGCGCCGTCCTGCGGACGACAGTGGCGCATGAACGCGCTCGGTCGTGCATTCGGACCGACCATGGGCACTGCTGTTCTCCTGCTCGTCAGTATCTGGATCATCGGCATGATTGTCGGTCCCCAATTGATCATGGTGGAGCAGTCCCTCTGGTATATCGACCGGGGCGGTGCGGCGGCTGCGATATCAGCGGACATCGATAGATACTATAATGATATCGATATGCTGGGGTTTGATCGCGACGACGCCGGCGCGCGAGGTCCTGGTGTGAGCCGGGACAACGAGATTGCGAGGATTGACGAGCAGATCGCGGGAATCGAGCGGCAGATTCGTGATCTCGAAGCGGTCGAGTCAGTGCCGCGAAAGGTCTACTCCTTGCGCAATTACGCTGGAATGGGCAGGTCGCACTTTTTTATTTTCCTGAAGACGATTGCTGCGGCTGTCGCCGTGACGGTCATCGCGTTCGTCGTGTGCTATCCCGTTGCCTACACGGTCGCACGGCTGGCGACACCGGGAAAAGCGGCGATCCTCATGCTCGGCCTGATCGTGCCCTATTCCATCAATGAACTATTGCGGGTCTTTGCCTGGCTCATGATTCTTAACTACAACGGCGTGGCCAACCTGCTGTTGGGCGCGCTGGGTTGGGATGCCGTTCCGTTTCTTGAGAGTGGGGCGGGCGTGTTCATCGCCATGGTCTACGCGTATGTCCTGTTCATGGTGTTTCCAATCTACAACACCGTCAGCACCCTCGACTTTTCCCAGGTTGAGGCCGCGCGGGACATGGGCGCGCCGATGTGGCAGATCCACCGGCGTATCATTCTGCCGCACGCAAGGCCCGGCATCGCGGTGGGCTGCATCATGACGTTCATGCTGGCGGCAGGTTCCTATTCGGTGCCGTACATCATGACCCGCGGCGTCGCTGAGCCGTGGTTTACGCAACTCATCTACAACAAATTCTTTGAGTCCAACAACTGGAACGGCGGCGCCGCGTATGCGTTTACGCTGCTGGTTGCGTGTGTCCTCTTCGTCTTTCTGATGATGCGCGTCTTCAAAGTCGGCATCAGGGACATTGCGCCATGACGGCTGTCGCAGGCGCGGTGCGGTGAGCGGCAGTCGAACGCTTCTCAACGTCTATCTGGTGATCTTCTTCGCCTATATGTTCCTGCCGATGATCCTGATGATGGCGGCGGGATTCAACGAGTTTTCGCCGCCGTCAGTCACGGTTTGGCGCGGCTTCACGTGGCGGTGGTTCGGGGTTCTGGCTGACGATGCTCGTATGTGGCAAGGACTCGTCAACTCGTTGCTGATCGCCGCTGGGGTCATTGTGATCTCGCTGCCGGTCGGGCTTGCGGGCGCGTTGGTGTTGACGCGCGTCGAGTCACGGTACAACAGCCTCTTGTACGCCATCATGGTGTCGCCGATTCTGACGCCGGGGATCATTTTGGGTATCTCGACGCTGGTGTTCTGGCGCGAGGGCGGTGTGGTTGGCGGTTTGTTCACCGCGGCGGTTGCCCAGACGACTTACATTTCGTCGTACGCAATGCTGCTCTTCATCGCGCGCCTGGAACGTCAGGATCTGGCACTGGCGGAAGCGGCGTTTGACCTCGGTGCAACCCACGCCCAGGTTTTCCGCCGCATTACGCTGCCGTTTCTGATGCCGACCATTGCAACGGCCGCAGTCATCGCTTTTTTGCAGTCGTTTGAGAATTACAACACCACGATATTCTCGATTGGTGGATCACATACGCTGGTAACCGAGATCGGTTCGCGCATGCGCTTTGGCCTCAGTCCTGCCGTCAACGTGCTTGGAACAATTTTTGTGGTTCTAACGATTGTTTTTGCGGCGGGCTTTGCACTGCTTCGTCGGCGGGAAGAGCCTCGCCGCGGCTAACCGTTCCCGGCTTTGTCAGGATGGCAATTTGGGGACAACTGCTCGTTCCTGTCCGGGAACTCTGTTGCGGGGCTGGCACAACAATTAGCTCGCGCCAGCCGCGTCCAGGTAGTCGCGATGCAGTGCGTCCACGCTGGCGCTCAACGTCTCGAGATCGCCATCATTCACAATGACGTCGTCTGCGAGTGCGAGTCGGGACTCGCGGTCTATTTGTGAGCTGACGATCGCTTCTGCCTGTTCGCGTTCCACATCGTCGCGGGCCATCGTCCGCTCGATCTGCACCGCAACCGGCACGTCAACGACCAGCACGCGGGTGATGTAGCCGCCCTTGCCGCGCAGTAGCGGGTTGACGACGATGGCGTAGCTCGACGTCGCTGCCTT
>Ga0115002_10002531_pt1 | contig 23773 bp, 28 predicted proteins | sample ArcticOcean_MG_C_8_FD_89576 | JGI IMG/M metagenome (GOLD analysis project Ga0115002, IMG submission 89576) | Marine microbial communities from western Arctic Ocean - ArcticOcean_MG_CB11_86 | ecosystem: Environmental > Aquatic > Marine > Oceanic | place: Arctic Ocean: Canada Basin | collected... | reverse complement strand
GGCCGCCTGAAGAATTCCGGTCCTGCGTTCCATTCCCTCAAGGCCAAAAAACGGTACCAGAAGCAACGCCAGAACAGGCCCTCCTATCAAACGTACCGTACTCGCAGCAAAAACGTTGAAGTTTATCTTTATTTTTTCGATCTCGCCCATCTGCACTCCTAGTGTAATGAGCATCACCGGAATCATCGCCTGTCCCAGCAAACCACTCAGACGTGACAGAAAAATCGGTACTTCTACACCTGACATGTTGAAAGCCAGTGCCGGAATCAAGGCCAGCAATGCCGGGGTTTTAAAAACTGAAAAAACTGCTGTCATACCTCCGTTGCGAGCCCAGCTTGCCACGCCTACACAAATCACAAAAGAGATAAAGACGATAGCCAAAAAATATATCGTCGCCGGAGTGCGTGATGCATCTCCCAGCCGAAACTCAATCAGCGGCAGCCCAAAATTTCCGACGTTGCCAAATGTTGCAATCAAAACAAATGCTGCTGTCATTTCCTTTGATCGCCGAAGGGCTTTGGCCACCAGAAAACCCAGAAATGCCATCGCAAGCTGCGCCACAAAAATATAAGAGACCATCTTAAATGCCAGTTCAGCTTCAATTTGAGTCTTGCTGATAATATTGAAAACAAAGGCGGGGACAAACACAAAATAAGCCGGACGTGAAAGTGAGCGTGCTTGAACTTGTAACCGTGGACCAATGAAATAACCTATTAATACAAGGATAAAAACCGGCGTAACAACATTGAGGAAAACAAAAAATATCCCTCCGATATTATCAAAAAGCTCAAAAACGTTCATGTTCAGGTTGCAAAAATTTTAGTAAAAATTTTAATCAGCAAATATTTATGGAAATGTTTTGTCAGGATGTTCGCATTCTTTAACAATCGCGCAATGTTCACAGTCAGGTTTTCGTGATTTACAAACGTAACGTCCATGCAGGATCATCAAATGGTGTGCGTCTTTTTTCCATTTTTCCGGAACTGCCTTCATCAAATTTTCCTCAACCTGCAAAACTGTATTTCCAGGCGCAAGTCCGGTTCTGTTAGAGATCCGGAAAATATGAGTATCAACTGCAATTACCGGCTGTCCGAAAGCTGTATTCAAAATAACATTAGCTGTTTTGCGTCCCACTCCTGCGAGCGCTTCCAATTGCTCTCTGTTTTGCGGAACTTGAGCTGCATGATTTTCTACAAGTTGAGCACAGGTTTTGACTATGTTTTTCGATTTCGTTGGCGCAAGTCCGACGCTCCGGATGTAAGACCATACTCTTTCTGAGCCCGCCTCATACATTTCTTGCGGTGTAGGAAATGCTGCAAACAATTCCGGAGTAACTTTATTCACCGAAATATCGGTGGCCTGCGCACTAAGAATTACCGCGATCAGCAACTCAAAAGTATTACGGTAGCAAAGCTCAGTTTCCGGTTTTGGAATTGAGTCGCTCAATTTCCGGAACAGACTCTCAATCTTTGTTTTTTTCATGAACAGAGTATCTTGTTTCCGTTTAAATTAAAGCAAATTACTGAAACATGCCCCTCATGAGTTAAATTGACAATTAGTGTTAAAAAAATGACAATGGTCAGCAATTCAACAAGGATTTCAAAAATAGTTCAGTCTGCCAATATCTGCAACATCAAACCCAGCAACATCTTCCGTTTATGAAAAATACAGATTTTCTACCACTAAGAATAGCGGTCCTCGTAGTATCCGATACCCGTACAGCAGTGACAGATACATCCGGAAAAACTCTTGCTGAACGGCTCACTAAAGCAGGGCACACACTTTCAGAAAAGTGTTTTGTTCCGGATGATATTTACCAGATCCGTGCCGTACTTTCACGCTGGATTGTGGATCCAGCAGTAGACATTGTCCTAACCACCGGAGGTACAGGACTCACAGGTCGTGACGGTACCCCTGAAGCAGTCAAACCTTTATTTGACAAACTAATTGAAGGATTCGGAGAAATGTTCCGCTGGGTATCTTATGAGGAAATCTCTACCTCTACTATCCAATCACGAGTCACAGCCGGAGTTGCTAACGGGACTTATATTTTTTGTCTGCCGGGCTCTTCCGGAGCATGCAGAACTGGATGGGACAAAATCCTCGCCTCACAACTCGATATCCGCAGCCGGCCCTGTAATTTCGCAGGAATAATACCAAGACTGACTGAGTATTAAACGATGAGTAAAAAGTCAAAAAACAATTGATCTTGATCCGGAAAATCCTACAAAAACGCGTTTGGTAATCAGTCAGCGTTTTAGTTTTTTGCTGCCTCAAGCTTCAGGAATTCCTGCACAACAGGCACTAGTCTTTCCATACCTTCTTCCTTTGGACACACCACAGGTAAACCCAGGCGGTTTTCAAGATTTTTTTGTTCAACCTGCAGTTCGCTGTTAGTAAGCTCTGAACCGTTTAGCGTCACAGCCAAGGTTTGAGCGCCATAAAGTCGAATCAATTCCAGTTCCTCTTCAATCGGCGGCATCGGCCAAAGTTCCCGACCATCGTCTGTCTGATAATATTTCTGTTTCGGCGCGTACTGCAGGATCACTCCTTTCGCCAGTGCACTGCATAAGTATTCCGAACCACACGGGCCGGAAGGGTTGCGTAACGAAGACTGACCTTCGAGTAAAATCAAATCCGGATTCTCCTCCTGATCACAATGCATAATTGCAGACTCAAGTTCACCACTGACAAAATCATTGAGCGTAGAGTCGAGAATAAATCCATAGCGTCCGCCCTGCAGTTTCCCAGTCTGTCCAGTGTAAATCATTTCGGTACGAATTCCATGTTCACGGCAGGCATCTCTAAGCCATATACTGGAGGTCCGTTTTCCCAAAGCGCAGTCTGTTCCAAACATGGCTATTCTTGGAGCACTCACATTTAAAATGTCACCTGTCCAGAAAGCAAGATCCCTAGCTCTTTTCGGTTTTCTAATATCAAGCAGTTCAGCTTGATTTTGCTGAGCAGTAAGCACAATTTCCGCATCATCTCTCAAATAGTGGTGCAGACCATTGACGATATGCATGCCCCAAGAAAGTGCTTCCAGCAACTCCAAACGCAATTCATCCGGAATAACGCCACCTGCCGTGGCAATCCCGATAATAGCATAGACTCCGCGACCGCATTCTTCTGGAGTTGTATTGTTTTTTGTACTTTGTGAGCGGAGATAATCTTTTATCGACGCATGAACCGGGATGTCAACCGAATTCCCGTCGACCAGTTCTCCGGCGTCTTTTCCTGCTGTGTTTTGATCGATAACCGCGAGGATCTCATAGTGCTCTGATTTCCTGACAAGTCCAAAAGCCGTTTTTGAGTTATGGGAATCAAATTTTCCGCTGGTGAGTAATATTGCCGCTTCTTTCAATGGTGCTCCAATTTAAGTATTTTTGATTATTGACGGCTTATCCGGCCGTTATATTGACCTCATTAATCATGCATCGTGCTTCAGTAATTTTTTAAACAGAAGTGCGTCGCCTGAAGGATTCCTATAATAATTTTTTCTACTGCCTGTTTCTTTGTAAGCAAGTTTGCTGTACAATGAAACAGCGGATTTGTTGGCCGCATGGACTTCCAGCCAGAGTGATTCTATCCTATCCAACTTGGCAAGCATTTCCAACTGTTCCAGCATAAATTCTGCAAGTCCGCGTTTTCTCCAGTCCGGATGCACTCCTAACCTGAGTATTTCCAGTTCAGGAGGAACAGACTGAAACGCCAACATACCTACAGCTAAGGCATCCGGAGTTTCCAACAGCCAATTGTTAAAAGAAGGCTGCTTTTGCATTTCTATGTAATCTTGTTCATTCCAGGGAGAAGTGAAGCAGCGAAAATCCATTTCCATTATTTCTTTTGCTGAAGGCTGCAAAGAAATTTTAATATCATGGACGGGATAATCGGAAGACGCAATCATTACTTCTTCTACAATATTCTTTAAAAATAACTTGTAAACTACCAGAAGATTGATTATAAATATAGGTTTAATTTATTATTCAAAAAAGAGAAGTGGAAACTGTTTGTCAAGGGATGAAGACAACAGAGCCGTTTCTTTATGATTCACACCAGAACCAGTTAGTCCGATTTCATCCTGCGGGCACTTAACCAAGCCATTATAAGGAGATTTTATGGCTGTCATTTCAATGAGGCAATTTTTAGAAGCTGGAGTCCATTTTGGACACCAGACAAAACGTTGGCATCCCAAAATGTCACCGTACATTTACGGCGTAAAAAACGGAGTTCACGTAATCGATCTGCGCCAGACCTTAACAAAGCTCAAAGAAGCATATGAGTATGTGAAGGCATCCGCAGAAGAAGGCCGGGTACCGCTTTTTGTCGGCACTAAGATCCAAATCCAAGGCATTGTAAAAGAAGAAGCTGACCGTTGCGGAAGTCCCTACATCAATTTCCGCTGGCTGGGAGGTTTACTGACCAACTTTGGTACAGTCAAGCAGTCCATCGCACGTATGAAATACTTTGAAGAAATTGCCGGAGAAGACGGAATTTACGAAGGTGTTATCAAAAAAGAAGCTTTGATGATGGAACGTAAACGCATTAAATTGGCACGCTCCCTCGGTGGAGTACGGAACATGAAAAGCATTCCGTCCATGTTGTTTATCACAGATTGCCACAGAGAACAGCTTGCGTTGAAAGAAGCCCAAAAGTTAGGAATTCCAGTAGTTGGTGTTTCTGATACTAACTGTGACCCAACTGGTATTGATTTCATGATTCCGGGCAATGATGATTCACCGCGTGCAGTAGCATTGTATGCTAATGTGATATCGACCGCAGTCATGGAAGGTTTAGCTCTTCGTAAGCAAAACCGAATTGACTCTGCTCCGGTTGAAAAGCCGCCTGCTAAAAAAGCAAAAACTGCAACAAAAAATCCTGCCGGAAAAGACGGTGATACTCCTGAGAAAAAAGCTGGATCTACAACCATTGAAACTGAGAAGAAGGCACCTGTTGTTGACTTAAAAGACTCTGCAAAGACAAGGCCTGCTGTGGTAAAAACTCCGGTAGCTGAAGTTAAAGCTCCGGTAGCTGAAGTTAAAGCTCCGGTAGCTGAAGTTAAAGTTGCTGAGAAAAAAGCTCCGGTAGCTGAAGTAAAAGCTCCGGCAGCTGAAGTTAAAGTTGCTGAGAAAAAAGCTCCGGCAAAAAAAACCAAACCTGCAGCGAAAGTAAAAGCAGCAGCGAAAAAGGCAAATGCGCCAAGCAAAGTCAATGCTGTTGAAAAAAAGCCCACAGCAGCTAAAGCAACTAAAAAGTCAGACGCAGAAAAATAAAAACTCCTTCCAGAAGACTTTCCGGATTTACATATTGTATTTCCGGAAACCACATTAAATCTAATAAAACAATTGGTAGAACAAAAAAGATGACAACGATTACAGCGTCAGCAGTCAAAGATTTAAGAGAAATAACCGGGGTAGCAATGATGGATTGCAAGAAAGCCCTTGTTGAAGCAAATGGGGACATGGAAGCCGCACAGGATTACCTGCGTAAAAAAGGCCAAGCCAAAGCTTTAAAAAAATCCTCCCGTGAAACCCGTGAAGGCGCCATCTGCTTTTCAACCAGTGCGGATGGGAAAAGCGCGGGTTTAGTGAAAGTTGCCTGTGAAACTGATTTCGTCGCACGAAACGACAAATTTCAGGCATTCATCAAACAACTTGCAAATCAAGTCTGTGAGCAGGGTACGGATAATCTGCTGGCGCAGCTGCTGGTTACGGGTGAAGGTGATGTTGAGGCGTTGCTGACCGGAACAATTGCTGAGTTAGGTGAGAATATGCAAATTCTCGACAGCAGAAAAATGGAAATCAGCAATGGTGCATTCGGTGGATATATCCACAGCAACGGAAAAATTGGGGTGGCCGTTCCGCTGGAAACAGATCAGCCTTGTGATGATGCGCGCCTGGAGTCATTGGCCCGTGACATTGCCATGCATATTGCCGCATTTCCTGCAGAAGCAGTGAAGGCAGATCAGGTTTCAAGTGAAGTGCTGGAAAAAGAAAAAGATGTCTTTACAGCACAGGCACGTGAATCCGGAAAACCAGATAACATCATTGAAAAAATGATTAACGGACGTTTGAATAAATTTCTCAAAGAAGTATGTGTCGAAAGCCAACCCTTTGTTAAAGACCCTCAGGTTTCTGTAAGACAATTGGTTGAAAGCACTGCAAAAGAACTTGGTGTGAATATAAATTTCAGCACCTTTGTAAAATATCAGTTCTAAACGAAAAACTATGACCCCGAAATTTAAACGTATTTTACTGAAATTAAGCGGAGAAACTCTCGGGGGAGAGCAGGGCACAGGATTTGACTACGATACAATCAGGGCCCTTGCCGAAAGTGTCGTTTCAGTTCACAATCTTGGCGTAGAAGTGGGGATTGTGGTGGGCGGAGGCAACATTTTCCGTGGCTCAAAGTCGGCAGAAGGAAACGTCGGCAGAGTCGCAGGAGATCACATGGGAATGCTGGCCACCGTGATCAACAGTATCTGCCTGCAGGAAATTCTGGAACAGCGTGGAGTTTTAACCCGCGTCTTGTCTGCAATTGAACTGAATGCTATTGCAGAACCATACATCAAGCGTAGAGCAGATCGACATCTGGAAAAAAAGAGGGTGGTGATATTTGCGGCTGGAACAGGAAATCCATTTTTTACTACCGATACTGCAGCAGTATTACGTGCTTCTGAGGTTGGTGCGGAAATTGTGATCAAAGCCACCAAAACCAATGGGGTGTATGACAAAGACCCAATGCTTCACTCTGATGCAGTACGTTACGAAAAATTAAATTACGACCAAGTACTAAATCAAAATCTGCGGGTAATGGATGCGACAGCCATTGCTTTTTGTCGGGACAATCAACTCCCCATCCTCGTGCTTAACTACCGTGAACCTGACTCCATCCTCAAGGCAGTGTGTGGTGAAGTAATCGGAACCCTGATCAACTAAAGAGAAATATGACACTGGAAGCTACAAAAGATGTTGAAGAAATGGTTAATCACAAAATGGATCTCACCATTGAGAGCCTGAAACAGGAGCTCAGTAGCATCCATGCAGGAAGGGTATCTCCAGCAATGCTGGATTCCGTCAAAGTTGATTATTACGGAAATCCAACCCCAATCAATCAGGTGGCAAACATCTCAACACCTGAACCTCAGATGCTGGCGATCAGTCCCTGGGAAAAAAATATGATCAAGGAAGTTGAACGCAGTTTACAAGGGGCAAATTTGGGTTTCAGTATCTCTAATGACGGTAATATCATCCGTGCAGTTACTCCACCTTTCACTGAAGAAAGACGAAAAGATTACGTTAAGCAGATCAAAAAAATCGGCGAAGACACTAAAATCGCCGTGCGTAATGTACGTAGAGACGGGAATGACAATCTGAAACAGATGGAAAAAGACAAACTTATCTCTCAAGATGAGGAAAAAGTAGCTCAGGAACACATCCAGAAAGTAACAGATCGGCATACAGATTTGGTGGATGAGTTAGTAGCTGCAAAGGAAAAAGAACTAATGACTCTTTAGGACTTAAATGCTAGCAGCACTACTGCATTCAATTTGGCAATATCAAGTTTTTGAGTCTGTCGTTTTCCGTGGCGGAATGGCATTTTTAACGGCCTACCTGCTGATTGTGTGGGTGATGCCGAAGGTGATTCGATCATTCAGAAAAAGGGGAATCACCTCAGATTTCATCACAGCGCCTGCTGACACAAAGCCTTACACCGGGGCACCTCCCATCATGGGTGGCGGGGTTTTGATTATGGGAATAGTTTTTGGAGCAGTACTCTGGTGTAATTTGAATCAGTACGTAGTTGCTCTGTTGGTGATCCTACTCTCGTTTGGAATTATCGGTGCAGTTGACGATGTGGCAAAAGTCATCAGCAAACGACGGGTTGAATCTGGACATGAGGCTCGAAAATCGTACAGCGAAAAAGCAGATGGAATAAGCGGACGCTGGAGACTGGTTGCTCAATTTATCGTTTCACTGCTGGTTGTAACTGGATTATATTTGTTTGTCGACATTGATGGACATTTGGTGGTTCCGCTGGTACCACTCAAAACGGCGTATCCGTACTTGCCGAAATATTTGTTTATTCCATTCATGACCCTCATCATCGTTGGCGGCGCAAATGCGGTAAACCTGACAGACGGTATGGACTCACTGGCGACTGTACCTTTGATGACATGTGCCATGTTTGTCGGACTTGTGGCTTATATAGGAGGAGATCCGGAATTAGCGGCAAGGTTGAAAATTCCAAGTCTCTCTCATGATATTAAGGAACTGGCTGTACTCTCAGCACTGGTCATAAGTGCATGTGTCGCTTTTCTTAAATATAATTCGCCACCGGCATTGATTTACATGGGTGACCTCGGTGCACTTGCTTTAGGCAGTATGGTTTCGGCCATGTTTATATTTGTAAAAGCAGAATTGTTTTTACCGATTGTTGGCGGTGTTTTTGTGTTTTCGGTACTTTCCTCTATCATTCAACGAACGTTTTTCAAGTTCGTGATGTGGAGAAAAGGTCGGGCCAAAGCAGAGCGTTACCGCTTTTTTTTACGCTCACCTTACCATCATCATCTGCAACGCCTCTGGACATATTCTGACAAGAAACAGGATATAGTCTCAGTGTGGATTATTTTGCAGAATAAGTTAGGAATTGACCCTGTTCCTGAGGAAAACAAGTTGTTAACTCCGCAGGAGGTTAACAGCCGCGTGATCTGGCATATGCACCTTAAATCAATCTGGCTGTTCGTACTAACGCTGATTATTTATTTCAAACTCCGCTGAGCTGTTGGTCGGAAAAGAATAGAGAGTTGTTTTTTTGGCTGATGCTGATTAGGATAGATGAACCAGAAAGAATGTAGCAGAGAGAATTATGAATTTTGAAGGTCAAACAGCACTTATAACCGGAGCCGGCAGAGGCATTGGTAAAACAATTGCCCTAAAATTGGCTGAGTCCGGAGCGGATATTGTGCTGGCAGATATGAGTCCGGAAGTTGCGAAAGTACGCTTAGAGGTGGAATCATTGGGTCGGAAATGCCTGACTTTTGAGGCAGATGTGACTGATTTAGCAGCCATTGAAGCAATGGTGAAAAAAATTATTGAAGAGCTTGGAGGTATTCACATTTTAGTAAATAATGCCGGAATTACTCAGGACAACCTCTTTATGCGTATGAAACCGGAACAGTGGTCAAAGGTCATTGATGTCAACCTCAATGGTGTTTTCAACGTTACCAAAGCAGTGATCCGGCCTATGGTTAAGCAGCGCAAGGGGAAAATTATAAATATCTCTTCTGTGGTGGGCTTTACAGGAAATCCTGGACAAGTAAATTATAGTTCAACAAAATCTGCACTGGTTGGATTTACCAAATCGTTGGCACGTGAAGTTGGAGCACGCGGTGTTACTGTCAATGCTGTTGCTCCGGGATTTATCGATACTGCAATGACACAAGCTCTCAATGAAAGTCAGCAGGAAGTAATCCTGCAGCAAATTCCTCTGGGACGCATGGGTGATGCGGAAGATATTGCCAACGCAGTTTCTTTCCTGGCTTCTGAAGAGGCTTCGTACATTACCGGAACAATTCTTCATGTGAACGGCGGAATGTACTAAACCTTTGTACTAACATAAATTGAGTTGACTATTTTTCCATTTCTGAGGAAAAAGAAAGCTCGTTTTAATCTTTTAACCCTTTAATTGAAAACAAACATGGAAGAAATACAAGCGAAGGTCGTCCAAATCATCAGTGAGCAATTAGGTAAAGATGAGTCTGAAATAACCATGAGCTCAAATTTCATTGAAGATTTAGATGCAGATTCACTGGATACAGTAGAACTGGTAATGGCACTTGAGGAGCAATTTGAAGTTGATATTCCCGATGAAGCCGCTGAAAAAATCACCACAGTTCAATCCGCAGTCGATTTCATTACAGAAGCAAAAGCCTGAGTTTCAGGTTAATACTTCAGAAGATGACCTCCGCACTGCTGTTCAGGCAGTGACAGTCATCCGTTCACTTTGTCATTCTGAAAGAACATGGGAAACCGCGTAGTAGTTACGGGGCTTGGTTGCACCTCCCCACTCGGAAATGATGTCCACACTTCTTGGGAAGCCTGCATAAATGGGCAGTCAGGAATAGACAGGATCACCAACTTTGATCCTGAGTTATACCGTTGTCAGATTGCAGGTGAGATCAAGAATTTCGAGCTACCTGAAATTATTCCGATCAAAGAAGCTAAAAAAATGGATCTGTTCATTCAGTATTCCATTGCTGCAACTCAGGAAGCTATGATCGATTCAGGACTGGAGATTACTGAAGATATTGCAGAAGATGTCGGTGTCTCGATGGGTGTCGGTATCGGCGGTCTGGGCTGTATTGAAAAATACACGAAGATTCTACTTGAGAGCGGCCCCAAACGTGTCAGCCCGTTTTTCATTCCGATGACTTTGAGTAATTTGGCACCGGGTTATGTCTCCCTCCTCTTTGGAGCGAAAAATTATACTGCCTGTACTGTTTCCGCCTGTACATCATCAAATCACGCCATTGGCACCGCAGCACGTACGATTGAACGTGGCGATGCAAAAGTGGTAATTGCCGGAGGTGCTGAATCCAGCGTAACTCCTTTGGGAATTGCGGGTTTTGCTTCAATGCATGCGCTAAGTACCAGAAATGATGCTCCTCAGCAAGCAAGCCGACCTTTCGACAAAGACCGAGACGGTTTTGTGATGGGTGAAGGTTCTGGAATGTTGATTCTCGAAGACTACGAATTTGCCAAAGCACGTGGTGCCCGTATCTACTGTGAGATAACCGGTTACGGATTCAGTTCCGATGCATTTCATATGACATCTCCTTCTGCAGAAGGTCCAGCCAGAGCAATGAAAATGACTCTCAAAGACTCCGGTTTGGCTGCTGAAGAAATTGACTATGTCAACGCGCACGGTACCTCAACTCCTGTTGGTGATCTTAACGAAATAAAAGCTATAAAAATGGCTCTTGGAGAAAAAGCCGCACAGCAGCTTTACATCAGTTCAACCAAATCTATGACTGGACACCTTCTCGGAGCTGCCGCTGCAATCGAGGCTGTTTTTTCCATCAAAGCTTTGCACCATAATTTTATTCCACCCACAATCAATATCGACAATATGGATCCTGAATGTGATTTGGACGTTACGCCCAATATCGGAAAATCAAAGGAATTGCACGTTGCAATGTCAAATGCCTTTGGCTTCGGTGGAACTAATGCTTCAATAATATTTCAGAAAATGGACTGAAGCATTTACCAGTAAACACCTTCAAGTCAAGCAAGGAGCTTTTCAATAGTAAGCTAAAAAAAGACAATCCCCCCATCCTTCTTCCAAATTAAATCAACATGAGCAGCACAGAATATCAAGTCGACCGCAGAGAACTACTATTCGTCGTTAACGAAACTTTAGCCGCAGGAAAATTGTGTGAACTTCCTGATTTTTCAGAGTTTGACGAAGAGATGTTTACAATGATCATCAATGAAGCAAGCACTTTTTCGGAACAGGTACTCGCACCACTTAACGAAAATGGGGATCGGCAGGGATGCAGAATTGAAAATGGTTCAGTAATAACTCCGGATGGGTTTGCCAATGCCTGGAAACAGTTCGGCGAAGGTGGTTGGTTGAGTATGAATTTACCTCCTGAATACGGAGGACAGGGTCTTCCGGAAGTTATTTCGATCATCGGTAAAGAAACCCAAATGGCAGCCAATCAAGGTTTTACCATCGGTGCCTCGCTCACTTCAGGAGCAGCTAATCTGATTTACACTTTTGGTTCAGCAGAACAAAAAACTAACTTTTGCGAAAAAATGTTCAGCGGCACATGGTCCGGATCGATGTGTCTGACTGAACCTCAGGCCGGCACTGCAGTTGGCGATGCCGCCACAACTGCGACTAAACAGGAAGCAGGGTATTACTTAATAAAAGGCACAAAACAGTTTATCACAAACGGTGACCACGACATGGCGGATAACATCATCCACCTCCTGCTGGCACGTACCACGGATGCTCCGGAAGGCACAAAAGGTATCAGCCTTTTTATTGTCCCTAAAATACGACTGGACGGTACACCGAATGATGTAAAAGTTGTGAGTATTGAGCATAAAATGGGAATCAATGGCTCACCAACCTGTTTGCTGTCTTTTGGCGATAATAATGATTGTCAGGGTTATTTACTGAAAGCAGAAAACATCGGTATGGCGCAAATGTTCCAGTTGATGAACGAGGCACGTTTGCTCGTAGGTTTGCAGGGACTCGCGGGTGCAGGTGCGGCAGTACAAAATGCATGGGCCTATGCTAAAGAACGCACCCAGGGTCCATCAGCAGTTCATCCCGGAGAGAAAGCCTTGATCGTTGAATTCCCGGATGTACGCAGAATGCTGATGCAAATGAAAGCGGTCACTGAAGGACTCCGCGCACTGATGTACACGACAGCATGGTACATAGACATGGCGAAGCATGGTCCGGAAGAAAGCCGTGAAAAATACCAGGATCTACTTGACCTGCATATTCCAGTTTGCAAATCATTCGGCACTGATCAGGGCTTTGAAGTTGCACGTGTAGGCATCCAGGTTTTGGGTGGTGTTGGATTTACCCAGGATTTTCCGCTGGAGCAAAATGCACGTGACCAGAAAATAGCCTCAATCTATGAAGGTACAAATGGCATACAGGCACTCGATCTGGTTGGGAGAAAATTCAACACCAAAAAAGGTCAATTGCTGGATGTCCTTGTAGAGGAATTGAGCTGGTTTGATCACAATTCACCAGAGGGTGAACTTGCAGGCTGGGTTGCAGAGTGGGAAACTTATCGAACGCTCATGCTGCAAAGTATTGCTAGTTTGAAAAAAACAGGAGAAGCAGAAGGCAAAGATGGTTACGTACTTTATGCAGTCAATATGCTGGATTTAATGGGTGATGTACTCTGTTGTTTCTATTTGCTAAAGCAGGCAGAGTCTGCCCAGAAAAAATGGAATAACATGCTTGCAGGTGCGGCTTCTCAAGCAGAGTTACTTGAGGAAAATGAAGAAGCGCAGTTTTATTGGAACAAGCTGCGTACCATCGAATTTTACGTCTGGAGCGTATTACCACGTGCCTTGGCAAACGCAAAGACTATTAAAAACGCAAACCTTGCGCCTTTAAGTGCTTGTTTGTAATCATACTTATTTTCAGGAAAAATGTGGAAGAATTCATAACTCAGTTCAAAAATAACCGCTTCGTCCGTTACAGCGTTCTGAGCGGTTTTGTACTGCTGGCCTATTTATTGGGTGGAGCAGTTGCGATCCTCATCGCGGTTTGCGGATTATTTCTCGGTAGACTGAGTTACAATGACGTTATTGATGATGTTGATATTTGATTCTAATACTTTAAGAAATTCCTCTACAAAAACAATTCAATGATTATTTGCTCCAGCAGCAGCGACAGTTGTTAAAAGAGCAAACCAGCCTGTAACCTGAGACTCTCCATCTTGAAGCTTCACTTTGCTACTTCAAACAGTAATAAAATCAGGGAGTTATCCACACTGCTGGAGCATGAGTTAATTTCAGTGCCGCTCGATTTACAGGAAATTCAAACCACCGATCTGCATGAACTGCTGAAATTCAAACTCCAACAGGCCTATGATGAACTTCAAGCTCCGTTGATTGTAGAAGATACATCTTTGTATTTTAACGCCTGGAAGGAACTGCCCGGACCACTCATAAAATGGTTTTTAGCAGGCATGGGTTTAGAGGGAATCGTACAGGCTTTATCCCCGTTTGAAGATAAGTCCGCGCAGGCAGTCTGTTGTTTAGCTTTCACGGATGATGGAAAAACCATGCATTTTTTTGAAGGAAAGCTGAAAGGGCTGATCGTGGAACCAAGAGGTTCCCGTAATTTTGGCTGGGATGCGATTTTTCAAGCAGCAGGACAGCAGCAGACGTTTGGTGAAATGTCCGCAGAAGAAAAAAACCGTATTTCACCACGTGGAAAAGCGGCGGCAGAATTTAAGCAGTTCTTAAAACTGCAGGCAACGCAAAGGTAACATCTTCCTTGACTATTTCAAGATCCGAGACTTGGCTTGAGGAAGCCATTTTCCGCAGTTCCGTAACAATGCCCTGCACAATATCCTCAGGTGCGGATGCGCCTGCGGTAATACCAATATTCCGGACGCCTTCCAACCATTCCGCTTTTAATTCCGCCGCGGATTCTATCCTACGCGCTTTAACTCCGGTAGTTTTAGCAACTTCGAGTAAGCGCACAGAATTTGAACTGTTCTCCGCTCCTACAACAAGTACCAATTCTACTTCCTTACTCAAGGCTTTGACTGCATTCTGGCGATTTTGAGTTGCATAACAAATATCGTCTTTAGCCGGTCCCTGAATTTTTGGATAGCGTTTTTTAAGCGCATCAATTATTTCTGCAGTATCGTCCATGGATAAAGTGGTTTGTGTTATATAACCAACTTTGTTCTCATCCTCTACTTTTAAAGCAGCAACTTCTTCCACGCTGCCAACTACAATTATCCGTTCCGGTGCTTCTCCTACAGTACCTTGAACTTCTACATGATCGTGATGACCGATGAGAATAATTGTGTGTTCTTGCTTGGCATAACGCTGGGCTTCTCCATGCACCTTTGTCACCAGCGGACAGGTTGCGTCAAGTACCTTCAATTTGCGTTTTTCCGCCCTTTGCCGAACTGCCGGAGAAACTCCATGAGCTGAATAAATGACATGTGAACCTTCCGGAATTTCATCAATATTTTCCACAAAAACCGCACCGTCATTTCTAAGGCGCTGAACAACATGCTTGTTGTGTACAATTTCATGCTGAACATAGATCGGAGCGCCATAAATTTCCAATGCTTTTTCGACAATTGTGATCGCACGATCTACTCCTGCGCAGAACCCTCTCGGGCTGGCCAGTAACATATTAAGCGCGTGCTGTGAGCTGTTTCTATTCATAGATCTTTAAAATGACGAACATGGTTTGCATTTTGCTCTAATTAGTCTATAAAGTAATTGACAACATTTCAATCTTTCAGCAATACAGTTGCAAAAAAAATTTAACCGCGACCAAGCATGAGTAAAGAAAAAAAACACCGTAAAGTAGACTGGATACGCTTGAAGGGTACCACAAATTTTTATCCGACCTATGTTGACGGCAACCTTGACAAGGTCACACCTACCGCTGCAACGTACAGTACACAGTTTCAAACTATCATTCCACGATACAGTCTTTCCATGTCGGAAACCCGCAACGCCGGGTCTGGTCCTACTTTTTTGGAAACTGCTTATCAGCCTCCCTCAAAAAAGCTGGAGCAGGATGAACAATCCACGAAGACAGCTCCGCAATCCGTTGAGGAAAAGCTCAAAGCGCCACGTCATAAAAAAAAGAAAATCCGTACCGATTTTTGGGAATAACTGCTCAACTGGGATTAATTCATAAATAAACCAAAAAAGTTCTATTCAGTGCTATACTGTAACTCTCTGCAAATTTACTGCATCAAGATGTGGCAAATTTGGAGTCTGAAATTCGCCTCATGAGACAGTACCAGCTGCCAATTAGCAACCCTCCAAATACTTAGTTAAAATAGCTTGACAAGAACACGATAAATTTGATCTAATGATATGTTTATCACAGAAAAATATTCTCTATGTTTGAGACCCTTTCAGACAAATTAAGCGGTTCGTTACGCAAGGTACGTGGCAGAGGTCGCTTGACCGAAGAGAATGTCGGTCAAACTCTGAACGAGGTCAAAATGGCACTGCTGGAAGCAGATGTCAATTTTAGGGTAGTAAAAGCGTTTTTACGTTCAGTCAAGGCGAGGGCAATTGGTGATGAAGTACAAGACAGCCTGACACCCGGACAGCAGTTCATCAAGATAGTCAACGAGGAATTGACAGAAATGATGGGCGGCGCAAATTCAGGCTTGATAGAACCGGAGTCCCCTCCACTGATCACCATGCTGGTCGGGTTGCAGGGTGCAGGTAAAACTTCATCCGTGGGAAAACTGGCGCGGCTTTGTCAGACAGAAGGAAAACGGCCGTATTTAATTCCTGCAGATATTTACCGACCGGCTGCAATAAGACAGTTGGAGGTCCTGGCTGAGACTTTAGGAGTTTCTTGTTACCCTTCAAAGACGGATCAAAATCCGCTGGACATCGTCCGGAATGGACTTGAGGCAGCAAAGCAGGAAGAAGCCGACGCGGTTTTTATTGATACTGCGGGTCGTTTGCATATTGATCACGAATTGATGGAGGAGTTGAGCCGGATCAAAGAAACGGTTATGCCTCATGAAATTATTTTTGTTGCTGATGCAATGACCGGCCAAGAGGCAGTAAGCGTTGCAAAAGGTTTCAACGACCTCCTTGATATCAGCGGGGTGATGTTGACAAAAATGGATGGAGATGCACGCGGTGGTGCGGCACTGTCCATCAGGGCCATTACGCAAAAACCGATTAAGTTTATTGCGGTTGGCGAAAAACTCGAGAATTTGGAAGCATTCCATCCAGAAAGAATTGCTTCCAGAATTTTGGGCATGGGCGATATGCTCTCACTGATTGAAAAAGTTGAAGATTCTTTCAGTGAACGTGAAGCCCAGCAGATGCAGAAAAAGCTGAAAAGCAACGAATTCACGCTGGAAGATTTCAGAGATCAGCTGCGTTCCATGCGTAAAATGGGTTCCATGAAAGATGTGATTGGAATGCTGCCCGGCATGAATGCTTCTGCAATGAAGGACGCAAACGTTGATGAAAAAAAACTGGTCCATATTGACGCCATTATTTCATCAATGACCATTAAAGAAAGACAGAACCATAAACTTATGAATGGTTCTCGGAGAATGCGGATTGCAAAAGGAAGCGGTACAAGTGTCAGCGAAATAAACCGGTTGCTCAAACAATTTGTGCAGATGCGCAAAATGATGCAAAAGCTCTTAAAAGTCTCCAATCCGGGTAAAGCCATGCGTATGATGCAGGATATGATGCCTAATTGACAAGATTGAAAACAAAGATATTTTGTTGGAAACTTTACAAATGAAATTTAAACCTAAAAACTGAAACATTATTAATATGGTTAAAATACGTCTTGCCAGAGGTGGCACAAAAAAGAAACCTTACTATCGTGTTGTTGTCGCCGATCAACGTTGCAAACGCGACGGCCGTTATCTTGAGCATATTGGTTTTTACAACCCAATGGTTACTGAAAACCGTTTCGAGATTGACGCTGAGCGTGTTAAGCACTGGTTATCTGTAGGTGCGCAACCGACCGATCGTGTCAGCAGATTAATGAAGCAGGCAAAAACAAACGCGTGATTAGCGTGTTGTGCTAATCGTTTTATTAGATAAAGGCCGCGTTGAGTGACTTTAGTGATTATGATGATTTGACATGGTTCGCCACCATTGTCGGTGCGCACGGCATCAAAGGTGCGGTTCGAGTTAAGTTTTTTACAGAAACGCCTGAATATTATTTGTCTGTAAAACTTTTCTTTTTAGAAAATGCAAGGCAGTTGCTACCCATAAAAGTTTCACGAATCTTGCCTGCAAAAAAAGGTTGGATCATATTTTTTGAGGAAATTGATTCACGTAACGCTGCGGAAAAGATTAAAGGCTGCCGTTTGTTACTGCCTGATGAGCAGTTGAAGCCTTTAGAGTCAGATGAGTTTTTTATACATCAACTTATTGGCTGCAGAGTAGAAGATCAAAATGGACGTTTTTTAGGAGAGGTCACCGATTTTCTGGATACTGGCGCTAACAACGTTTACGAGGTGCATAACGGCGAAAATGAATTCCTGATTCCGGATGTCCCGCACGTTGTTTTAGAACTGGATCTTGAGAAACAGCGTATGGTAATTGATCCTCTGCCAGGATTGATCGAAAATGTAACACCGGAGAGTGATGCTGCGCTTTGAGGTTTTGAGCTTGTTTCCGGAAATTTTTTCTTCTTTCCTGGAAGAAAGTTTAATTAACAGGGCGATTGAGCAGCGACATCTTCAGGTAGACCTGGTTAATTTCCGCAGGCACGGCCGTGGGAAACATCTTCAGGTAGATGATACACCATACGGCGGAGGTCCGGGAATGGTGCTGAGAGTTGAGCCAATTGCACAGGCACTTGCGGAACAAAAAGCGCTTCATCATGCTGCTGGACGTGAAACGTACACTGTTTTAGTTACACCGCAGGGACAGCCTTTTACACAGGCAAAAGCCAAACAGCTGAGCCAGCGGGATGCAGTTTTAACACTGATTTGCGGACGCTACGAAGGATTTGATGAGCGGATTCGCAGTTTGGTGGATGAGGAGATTTCAGGGGGTGATTTCATTTGCTTAGGCGGTGAAGTCTTTGCGATGACGATAATTGAAGCAGTCAGCCGTCTCGTCCCAAATATCCTCGGCAATCAGGAATCAGCTGAGCAGGAATCTTTCTCTCAATCATTGCTGGAATATCCGCAATATACGCGGCCTGCAAGTTATGAGGGAATGGAAGTTCCGGAGGAGTTAATTTCCGGAAACCATAAAAAAATAGCAGAGTGGCGAGAAGAGCAAGCTTTACTCCGGACAAAAAAACGACGTCCGGATCTGCTCTAAAATAATCATAGACGTTGCCTGTAGAGGAACAAACAAAGCAAGAAATAATTTTCACCCTAAGCAAAGAGAAAAAAATGGCTACTGCATTGGAAAAAGTTGAGCAATCGCAATTACGCAGCGACTTGCCGGAGTTAAGAGTCGGATCCAGTATCCGGGTAAACTACCGCATTACAGAAGGAAACAAGGAGCGCATCCAGGCTTTTGAGGGTGTATTGATTGGCAAGCATTGCAGTGCCGGTAACAATAAGGCAACTTTCACTGTCCGAAAAGTAACTCAGGGTTACGGTGTTGAGCGTATCTTTCCGCTACACTCTCCACGGATTGAAAGTATTGACATCATTAAAGTCGGAAAAGTACGCCAGGCAAAACTTTATTATCTGCGGGATCTTCGTGGAAAAGCAGCTCGCATTAAAGAACGCGTCAGGTCTCGTTCCAACGCTTGAGCTTGAAGAATCGGCAGCAGGCCGTGGATTCAAGAATATAGCAGGAGTTGACGAAGCAGGACGCGGCCCTCTTGCAGGACCTGTCGTAGTTGCAGCGGTTATTTTAGGAAAAGATTGGAACGCTGAGCATCCGCTGGATGATTCAAAGAAGCTCTCTTTACTAAAACGAGAGCATTTTTTTGAAATCATTTGCAGAGAGGCACAGGCATTCAAGATTGTTTCAATTTCTCCTGAGGAAATTGACAGGTTGAATATTTTGCAGGCTACACTTTTTGGTATGTCCCGATGCCTGGCAGAAATAACACCTGCTCCGGATTATGCGCTCGTTGACGGGAATCATTATCCGCAGACAACTGTTCCGGGAGAAGCTGTAATCAAGGGTGATGCGCGTTCAAAAAGTATAGCCGCTGCGTCTATTTTGGCCAAAGTGACACGGGACAGGTTTATGGTCGAAAATGCAAAACGTTATCCGGATTGGAGCTTTGAGCGTCACAAGGGATATCCGACCAAGCTTCACCGGGAAGCCATTGCGGAACATGGATTGACTCCGCTGCATCGAAGATCTTTCCGGCTCAAACCGCTGCAGAAGAGTTTGCTGTGACAAAGCAACGCCAGCAAACTGGAGCAGCAGGAGAGCAAATCGCCTGTGATTTTTTGCAGGAGCAGGGTTATCGTATTGTTGAGAGAAATAACCGTACCCGGCTGGGGGAACTTGACATTATTGCGGAATACGGGGAATTTCTTGTATTTTGTGAGGTTAAAACACGCAAAGGCAGCGGTGGACCGCATCCGTCTTTGTCAGTGACTACAAAAAAAATTGCAAAGTTGCGTCAACTGGGTGAACTTTATCTCAGCCTGAAGCATCTGACACACATGCAACCACGATTTGACGTGATTGCAGTACAACTGGCGGATGGAAAACCGCCGGATATTGATCATTTTATCAACGCTTTTTAAGAAAAAAAGGGGAAACAAATATGGCTCATCACAAGTCAGCACTTAAGCGAGTAAGGCAAACCATTAAGCGAACAGCACAGAACCGTTCACTACGCTCAGACCTGCGTACAGTAATCAAAAAGTTCCGCGCAATTCTAGCAAGCGGAAATACTGAACAGGCACGCGAAGCTTATTCAGGTGTTCAAAAAAATATCGACAAAGCAGTTACGAAAGGTGTTCTACACAAACGTACCGGCGCCCGTTATAAGTCACGCCTTGCCGTTTCCATGCTAAAGACAGCAACAAGCTGAGCTAAATTTTCGCTTGTAAAATTGCGTTACGCATATCCCCTCTATTTGCCAATTAGAAAAAAGCACTTTCTAATTGGTTTCCCTTCGTGCTAAGATAAGCCCTGAGATCTTCCAGAGTTTATTTAACGTATTTTAATTGTAAGGGATGGCATATGGACTCATATTTTCTTAAACGGCGCATCCATAGTTTGACTGGTATTGTGCCGGTGGGACTTTTTTTGGTGTACCATCTGTACCTGCAGTTGTATCTTCACTCAGGCGCAGAGGTTTACAATGAGGTTATCAACAGTTTTTACGACAGCCCATTGGCAATTTGGGCCTTAGTCATTGTTGTTTACATACCGCTTTTCTTTCATGCCTTCTTTGGTATACGGCTTATTTTCGAATCCAGTGTTCAGCCTTCATACACTTATTTCTCACATCTTTTGTACTGGCTGCAGCGGATAAGTGGCATCGGCGTACTGCTTTTTATAATTGCGCATGTTTGGAATGCCCAGCTTGGTCCATGGTTCGCAGGCACCTGGGGAACTCATTATGAACATCTTTCTAGCGGTTTTGCAGATCCTGATTCAGGCCTGATCACCAAAGCGGTTTATCTGCTTGGTATTATCGGATCGGTATTTCATTTTTCAAATGGTCTCAACACTTTTTGCATGACCTGGGGTATTGCTCTCACTCCAAAATCCCAGATACGGGTTCGTATTTTAAGCATTTTTCTTTTCTTCATTTTAGCCGCCAGCGCCTTTTACGCACTGTCTGCAATTTGGTAAACAGAGAGATATAGATGAACAAGCAACGAGTTATTGTAATTGGAGGAGGATTAGCCGGACTCGCCGCTACCATGAAAATGGCAGAACTTGGTATGTCTGTGCTGGTTGTCTCATTTTTACCAGTCAAACGCTCACATTCAGTTTGTGCGCAGGGCGGCATAAATGGTGCGGTCAACATCAAAGGCGAAGGTGATTCTCCAGACATCCATTTTTATGATACTGTCAAAGGTGGTGATTTTTTGGCACACCAACCGCTCTGTAAAGACATGTGCCATCAAGCACCGTATGTCATCAACTTGATGGACCGATTGGGAGTAACATTTAACCGCACTCCGGAAGGCAATCTTGATTTCCGCAGATTTGGAGGTACGCTCTATCACCGCACAGCATTTGCCGGAGCAACCACAGGCCAGCAGCTTTTATATGCACTTGATGAGCAGGTTCGTCACTATGAGGTGCAGGGCTTAGTCGAGAAAATGGAGTCGCACGAATATCTGGGTGCTGTACTTAACGATGACGAACGCTGCGTCGGCGCGGTAATACATAATTTACGCAGTGGAGAAATCAAAGCAGAAAAAGGCGATGCCGTTATTTTAGCCACCGGAGGTCCCGGACTGGTCTACGGTCGCTCCACCAATTCCATGGTCTGCACAGGAACCGCAGTCACATCTGCATATTTACAGGGCGCTAAATACGGTAACGGTGAGTTCATTCAAATTCATCCATCCGCCATTCCCGGTCGTGACAAATTGCGTTTGATGAGTGAATCTGCCCGTGGAGAAGGCGGAAGAGTCTGGGTGCCACGCAAGGCTGGAGATTCACGTAAGCCCAAAAAAATTCCGGAAAAAGAACGTTTTTATTTTCTTGAAGAACGCTATCCCCTTTTTGGTAATTTGGTACCACGTGACGTTGGAGCGCGTGAAATTTATGATATTTGTGTTAACGATAAATTAGGTGTTAACGGGGAAATGAAGGTCTATCTCGATTTGACTCATCAAACTCGGGAATTCCTTGATCATCGTCTGGGTGGAATACTAGATACATACGAAAAGTTCACCGGGGTTGACCCTCGTGAAGAGCCGATGGAGATTTTCCCCGCGGTCCATTATTCCATGGGCGGCATCTGGACAGATTACACGCGTACAGCAGAAGGTTTGATCGACCATCAGTCCCCACAAAATCAAATGACTTCGATCACAGGACTTTATGCCGCAGGGGAAGCGGATTATCAGTATCACGGTGGAAACAGACTTGGAGCTAACTCTTTGCTCAGCTGTATCTACACTGGATTGATGATGAGTCCTGGTGTACTCAATTATGTTAAAAATGTTCCGGAAGCCGCAGAAGATGTTCCTGAAGCAGTCTATACCTCTTCCGTTAAAAAATGGCAGGATAGTTATGCAAATATAAAGAGCATGAACGGTAATGAAAATCCTTATGCTTTGCACAGGGAAATGGCGGAAGAGATGATTTCCAATGTTTTGATTGTCAGGGAAAACACCAAACTGAAAGCAACTCTTGAAAAAATTGATGAATTCGAATTACGCTGGAAAAACATTAAATGCTTAGACACAAACGATTGGTCTAATCCTGTGCCGAGTTTCATCAACCAACTCTGGAACATGATTCAGCTTTCCAAAATCATTACTAAGGGAGCTTTATTAAGAGACGATTTTCGTGGTTCACATTACAAGCCAGAATTTGACCTCAATCAGCCGAACGATTTCCGCCCTGAGACATATTTAGAATTTGAAAAACAGAAAGACTCAGGAAGCGTACATGAAGATGCTTTTACTCCGGAACATTTAGCGTATATGAAACGTTTCTCTGAAAACAACATCAAATGGCTCAAAACTACCATTGCGACTTATAAGAATGGAGGCCCAGATATTTCTTATGAGCCGGTGGACACTTCGCTCATTGTTCCACGTCCAAGAAAATACGACTGAGGATAGAAAATGCCAAATACTGTTACCTTCAAAATAAAACGTCAAGATTCTGCAAGTTCCGGTTCCTATTGGGAAATTTTCACAATTCCTTATATTCCGAACTCGAATGTAATCTCCTGTTTGATGGATATTCAGGCAAATCCAATAAACGCAAGAGGAGAGGACGTAACACCTGTAGTGTGGGCAAGCAACTGTCTGGAAGAAGTTTGTGGAACATGCACAATGGTCATAAACGGTAAAGTAAGGCAGTCATGCAGTGCTTTAGTGGATAAACTAGAAAAACCAATCACACTGGAACCGATGAGTAAATTTCCAGTTGTTAGGGATTTAGTGGTTGATCGTACAAGGATGTTCGGGGCACTCAAAAAGGTGCGGGCCTGGGTTAATGCGGACGGATACCACGACTTAGGACCTGGAGACCGTCTCTCCCAAGAACATCAGGAAACAGCTTATAAGCTTTCCGAATGTATGACCTGTGGATGTTGTGTGGAAGCCTGCCCGCAATACAGTAGCAACAACAACTTTCTCGGAGCAGCTGCCATCAGTCAGTCACGTCTGTTCAATATGCACCCAACTGCCAAAAATGAATCCGACGATCGGCTTGACACTCTGATGCAAGAGGGTGGAATTTCTGATTGTGGTAACGTCCAAAACTGCGTGGAGGTCTGTCCAAAATCTATTCCGCTGACTGAATCAATTGCCGAAATGGGTCGTCAGGTTTCAGGCAAACTTATGCGTAATATTTTTAAGGCATAGTTTATATTTTTGTCGTAAACAGCAAAATGTATTCATGTC
>Ga0115002_10002529_pt1 | contig 23788 bp, 17 predicted proteins | sample ArcticOcean_MG_C_8_FD_89576 | JGI IMG/M metagenome (GOLD analysis project Ga0115002, IMG submission 89576) | Marine microbial communities from western Arctic Ocean - ArcticOcean_MG_CB11_86 | ecosystem: Environmental > Aquatic > Marine > Oceanic | place: Arctic Ocean: Canada Basin | collected... | reverse complement strand
TACTTCAATCGGATTGCACAAGATGACCTCGGGGTCGAAATAATCGATACAAATCGCAGCCGCAACGATATCAACAATGGAATCAATCGCGCCTACCTCATGAAAGTGGACGTCTTGCGGCGGAATGTTGTGGATCTTTCCTTCCGCGATTGCGATCGCTTCGAAAATATCTAAAGCACGCTGCTCAATAGCCGTTTCAAACTTGGCATCTTTGATCATATTGACGATTGTGCTGTGGTGACGATGATCGTGTTGATCTTCGGCATACACTTTGGCATGGGTGCCAGATATGCCCATCTTCTCGCCACGCGCTAACTTCAGTTCGAATTCGCCAGCAACCGACAGACGCGCAAGTTCGTCACGCAGATAATGTTCGGGTACGCCAAGGTCAATGAGCGCTGCGAGGTGCATGTCCCCCGCAAGCCCGCACGACGGTTGGTAAAAGAGCGCTTTCAGGCTAAATCGAAATAGGTCTTCGAAGTTGCCGCCGCAACGAAATTCTCTTTCAAATGCTGCAGGGTCTGCATGTCTGCGTTAACGACATCCACACCATGCTGGAGAACGTAGGCGTACGAGCGTTGGAAACCGGTCAGATTGGCTTGAAGGAGTTTTTCATCGTAGTACTTGTCAAACGCTTCCGGGTCGCCCCAACCGAGCCATCGGCGACCCGCTAAGAAACGACCCGCCTTCATGCCCACAAGACCAATTCCGGAATCGCGCACTTGGCTCAAAAACGGTTTGATGTCCTTCATCGGCGGAGAATCCGGAAGCACGGCACGGTCTTCCCAATCGTACCATCCGCCGGGTGTGATGGCCGTCATTGCCAAGCTATACCAGCCAGTTTTGGCTGCAGCGTCCAATACATTCTTGGCATTTTCGTGCGTCGAGACACCGAGGTGTGAGACCTTGCCTTTTGCCTTCGCATCTTCGAAGGCCCGATGCAGCTCTTCGTTGGTAATAACCGATACATTGTTCTGGCCCATATAGTAGTAGGCGTCGACGTGCTCAATCTGCATCTCGCGCAAGCTCTCTTCCATAAAGCCGATCCACCCTGCAGCGGCTTGTTTAGCCTGCGCCATCGAAATCGACTCATCAACCCTGAGTTCTACGGGAACCGCACCTTTTGAAATAAGGAAGATTTTGTCGCCATTCTTCTGCAAGAATTTGCGCATGTTTTTTTCGGCATTGCCGTAGTAGTGCTTGTAGCCAACGTCGTACGTATTCACCCCGGCATCGAGGGCTGCATCAAGTAGGTCGTCGTGCGCGTCGCCCGACAGCGTTGCGCCGCAGCCAAACACCAAGCGACTCGAGTTGTGCCCGGTCTTACCGAGTTGCGTGTACTCCATTTCCGGCCATGGATCGTTCAAGCCGGCGGCTTCTTTGCCGTCGAAAAGCGCAGCCTTCACGTCACCGGATTGCAACAGCGAATGCGCGCCGACTCCGGCCATAGTGCCGTACTGCACGAACTTTCTTCTGGTACTGTGCAAAAAAGAAGGCGCAACAGAGGACGGGGTCTTCGAAGCAGCCATACTGGACTCCAGTGAAATTGATCTGCCGATTTTACCCCTTGCCAGCCATCATGATCAATTAGTGGTAGATTACGCCTTAATCGAGGAGGGTAGAGCATGCGCAAACTATTCATGGTGGCGTTAGCACAGTTGGCGATTATCGGTGCCTTCGATGTGCTTGCCGCCAGTCCGTTGGACCTCAAACCAATCGATGAGTGGTCGCCACGGTTTGCATCCCACCTTGCATCACGCGCAGGATTTGGTGCAACGCCTGCGGAAGTGAGGCGCCTCGCACAGCTGCCCCCGAAATCGGCAGTGCGCCAGTTCGTCCAAGGTGCCGGCAAACCCAATACGCAAGCCTTCGATCATTCGGGCATCTTCGACGAAGGGCTCGACCCATTTCCGGCAAGCCGCCCAGCCACTACCGAGCTTGCCAAACAACAAGGTCACGCGCTCGGCATCGAGGTCAAAGCAGGCGGCAACCGGCCGCTTCAGCCGGTCGTCAATAAATTCTTCTATTGGCTCCGTGCAAGCCGGCTCGAAACAGATCGGGTCTCGTACTGGTGGGCAAACCGAATGCTCACAACGAACCATCCATTGCAGGAAAAGATGGCGCTGTTTTGGCACGGCCACTTTGCAACAAACGAAGACAAAGTGCGCGATTACCGCAAGATGCTTATGCAGCTCGAGCTGTTCCAAGCCCAAGGACTCGGCAATTTCGGTGGCCTCATCACGGCTGTAGCCCAAGATCCAGCGATGCTCGTCTTTCTTGACGCAGGCGTAAACACGAAGGATTCACCCAATGAGAACTTTGCGCGTGAGATCATGGAGTTGTTCACGATGGGTGTGGGTAACTACACCGAGCGAGACGTACAAGAAGCTGCGCGCGCGTTCACCGGCTGGAACGTAGATCAATTGCAATTTGTCGTGGATGCCGACACCCACGATACGGATAGCAAAGAGTTTCTCGGACACAAAGGCAACTTCGACGGAGTCGAGGTTATCGACATCATTCTCGAGCAGCCGATTACGGCGCAGTACATCGCCGCCAAGCTGTATCGTTACTTCGTTCGTGACCAACTATCCGACGATGGCGCTAAACAGTTGGGTGATGTGTTCCGCGATCTCGACTATGACATCGCGGGCTATCTAAACACGTTGTTCATGTCTCGCGACTTCTATGCCAACGAGAGCATTGGCACGCACATCAAGAACCCAACGGAACTCGTGATTTCGACCTATCGCAAAATGGGGCTGAATGTCGTGCCTGGCGTTCCCGACTTCAACACTGTCAGCGGCGCGTTGGGCCAACGATTAATGCATCCACCTACTGTGGCGGGTTGGTCTGAGGGACGTAGCTGGATCACGCCGAGTTTGCTATTTGAACGAGGCAATTTCGTGCTGGACGTGGTCTTCCCCAACATCGGATTTATTCCACTGGATCGGTATCCTGGGTACACCGGTGAGGTTGTCAACGTACAGCGCAGGCTCCGTCAAGGGATGTCTATTACGGCTGCGACGAAACCAACCGGCGTCGCGGGCGGCGAGGATATGATGGCGGCGTCCAACCTTTTGGCGGACCGTGATGAAGCGTTTAATACACGATTGGGCAGCATGCGTGGGTGGCAAATGGCGATCGAGCGCGTACAGCCGATTTCGCGACACACCGCCGACATCAAGCTTGCGGATATCGTGACCCAGCAAGAGCTATCTACCGCGCAAGAAATTGTGGACTACTTTGCGGAGACATTTTTTACCGTGAAGCCGGACGCGGACACGCTCGAAGCGATGGCTGCGTATCTCGAACGTGAAGTTGGCGGAGCAGACATTACGCAAGCAAGAAGTTATCTAGAAGAACCATTGCGCAAGCTACTACATCAACTACTCAGTCTGCCCGAATATCAATTGGGATAGGGGACACTCATGCGACGACGAAACTTATTGAAAGCCGGCGCAACAATCGCCGGACTATCGTTCATTCCCGGTCGGCAGCTGTTGGCATCCGACAAGCAGCCGATATTGGTCGTTGTTGAATTGTCCGGAGGCAACGACGGATTAAACTCAATCGTGCCTTATGCGGATGATGCGTATTACCGTCATCGACCCACGCTTGGTATCCGCAAGAACGATTTGTTACCGCTCGACGATCATTACGGATTCAATCCGGGCATGTTGGGCATGCAGCGCTTGTGGGACGATGGCCTACTCAGCATTGTGCACGGTTGCGGCTATGAACAACCCTCGTATTCACACTTTACCTCTATGGCCTATTGGCACACGGGAACGCCTCACCGCGGTGATGAGTTCGGCTGGATGGGGCGCGTTGCCGACCAGCTTGCGCCAGCCCGTAAAGATGACATGTTGGTCAACGTTGCCAGTTCCCAATCCTTGGCGGTAAAAAGCAAAGTGCACACGCCGGTTGTGTTCGACAATCCGAATCGCTTTCAGCGCCACAAATGGTTGGCGGACGCATCAGATGTCATGCTGGACCAGCCAGAACATGTGCCGACGGACAACTCGAACAGAGACTTCCTGCATGCGGTGGACGCCAGCGCGCAAAACTCCTCAGCACGGATCCGCCAGGCTTGGTCGAGGTATAGAACACCGATCGACTATGGGGTTTCGCCCATGGACTTGCCGAAAATTGCGGCATGCATTGATGCCGGTCTTGCGACTCAGCTTTATTACGTCTCGTTCAGGAACAACGCCTTTGACACGCACGTACAGCAGCCAGCGTTGCACCAGCGTTTATTAAGCTATGCATGCGACTCGATGCACGGCTTCGTGCGTGACTTACAGCGCTTGGGTCACGCCGATCGCGTCGTTGTGATGGCTTTTTCCGAATTTGGCCGTCGCGTACCCGAAAATGCGAATTTGGGTACCGACCACGGTAGCGCGAATGTGATGCTACTAGCTGGCGAGCCAGTAAACGGCGGTCATTACGGTGAGGCACCAAGTCTTACGGAACTCGTTGATGGGGACAATCTTGCCTACACAACCGATTTCCGCCAGGTGTACGCAACGGTTACCCAGGACTGGTTAGGCGCGGATAGCGAGCAGGTCTTGCATGGCAAGTTCGAAACACTCCCGGTGTTTGGTTAGCTAATTAATTGGTCCGCTGTAGGAGGGGTTTGAGCCCCGACTCCCGCATCGAAATTCGCAGCTGAAAAGGGTGGTGTGAATCTGTGTGGGCGCGGCTTTAGCCTCGAAATTGGCCTGAAAAAACGGTGGCCTCAGCTAGGTTTCGGCATAAGAATCGCAGCTAAAACCGCTCACAAAAGACACCAATTATTTGACGATAGCCTCTATAGCCGCTCCTACAAAGCAGGGCTGGGGCCTTCTCGGCTAACGCAATATGCCTAATCGATTTACCGCGGTTTTTGCAAGGTGGGCGACGCGGAATTTGTCGGCGTCATAGGGCAAATCGCAACCTTGGCAGGCCGACATCCGATCTGGATCCTTTTCCACCAACGCAGTCCGCAGGTTCTGATATTCCTCCGAATTCCAGATATCTACTAGCTCCTGCTTAAACAGGTTACCCAACACGGTCTTGTGTTGCAGATCTCGGCAACAAGCCACGACATCGCCATTTGAGGCGATGACCATTGAAGTCCATGGATATGGACACAGATTATATTTGTTAGCCTTCTCGCGCTTCTTTTCCTTTAACCCTGGCACATGGCCGGTCGCATTGTGAAAGACACGCGAAGCCACATTCAAGCGGGGTGACGCGGCAAATAAGTTACGCAAAGCGGATACAGAATCGGTGTTGGTGGGGACCGCATCGGGATCAAAGCTAGTTATGTCGGTCACTTTCAACCGAATATGACTCAATCGCTCATTCACCAACAGCGCTTCCAGGTTGGCTTTGACTTTACCCCAGGAGTTTCGGGTGCCTCGATGTTTTTCAAACAGTGCTTCGTTAGCGCAGAAATCAACACAGAGTTGATAATTAGCGTCTTGCGGCAGCTCGTTCAAGCGGTCCTCTGTGCAAAAGAAGCCATTTGTGGAAAAAATGAATTCATCAAACCCATGTTCCATAGCGATCACGCAGATTTCACCGATTTCCTTGTTCACGAATGGCTCACCATCCAACGTCCAGAGCAACACGTTCGTCTGCACGCCCCCACGACGCAGTTTTTCCACCAGGATGCGCGCCTGATCAGGCGCAAGTGTCGAACGCGTGACTATGTTGAAATGTTCCGGATCGGACTGCGGACAGAAAGCGCATCGAAAATTGCATGTATTCGTGAGCTCAACAGAGATGTCTTCCGGCACATACGGCAGTTTGCTTGTCTGACCTATGCGCCAGTGGTAGAAGATGCGTCCATAGTTGAATAGCTTGTTCACATGTCTTGCTTAATGGCTATGCGATGCAAGTGGTCTCTCGCGAATGCTGAATATGAGCTGCATTCATCTAACGAATGCCGTCCCATGCGGCTCGTTCTGCGCCAGCCGGGTCGTTCTGGACGGCAGATTCATCATCGAACACCATGGTCGCCCGTTCGACGCTGTTGTACGCCGCCCATCCCGGATCGCCTTCATTAACAAAGTCGATCCATGCTTGATGCATGACTTGCGCGATATGCTGTGGGCGCTCTCCGGGGCCGATGAAGGCATCGACACCCGCGCGCGACAAGTTGTCGAAGGCAAAGGGAATCTCTAGAGCATGCGTGGCTTTGAGCCGACCCTCGAACGCACGTGACTGCCAATTGAATAGATACATCCATGTTTCCGCACTGTGGGATTGGCGCGCTTCGGCCAGGCGAATTGCAGGAATACGGAACATGTGATCCGTCGTTAGGGCGATCAAGATGTCTTCCGGACTTGCTTCTTGATTCGTCGCTCGGTACGCATCAATGGTAGCGCTGGCGCCATATGCATCAGCGATGCGGTCAAGTTTGGCGGCATCGACCTCGCCATAACCCCAAAGCGTGGTTTCATCCTTGTTGGTACCTGTCAATACCGCAACGTCACTGCCACTACCGGATGCGATCGCATCAATCGATGCTTGAGGCAGTAGTTCCGTTCCGTGCGCGGGATAAAACGGCGATACCGGTGTACCTAGTTTGTTGGTAACGCCCGCTCCAGTCTCTAAAGACGCCAGGGTGCGGGTCTGCGCCTCGAGAATCTGCTCGGTACTCGCCGCCAATACACCGACCGCATTGTTTATGCCAAGATCGCTTAAAAATCGTTCCGTCGTTTGCTCAGCCGCGTCTTTTGGCAGGGTGTGGTGTGCAGCACCACTTTGCGGAATCGCGCGTTGAAATAGCCGGTTGGCAGAGTCACAACCCAAGAGCGTCGCAACGCTAAAACCGCCCGCGGACTCGCCGGCAATCGTAATCTTGGCGGGATCGCCACCAAAACGGGCAATGTTGTCCTTGACCCACGTGAGCGCAGCGATCTGATCCAATGTCCCGTTGACGTTGGAAGTCTTGAAGTCTGCCCCAAAATGAGTCAGGTCAGCGAAACCTAATGCGCCCAGGCGGTAGTTGATCGAGACGGTGACGATGTCGCCATTTTTCGCAAATGCCGCCCCGTTGTACCAAGGAATGCTGCCTTGACCGGTACGATAGCCCCCGCCATGGATCCAGAACAGCACGGCCCGCTTGCCACCATCGCAGGCTGGCGTTGCGATATTGAGCGTCAAACAATCTTCACTCGAACGCACCGGTTGTGCGTCTGTCATCCCGCCGGTCGCAACTTGCGGTGCCGCCGGCCCGAATTTGAACGCCTGGCGCGGTTCACTCCAGGTTGCGTGTGGTCGTGGGGCTTTGAATCGCAAGTCGTCTACCGGCGGTGCCGCATAAGGCACCCCGGCGAACAAAAATGTGTCTTCTTTACTGCGGCCCTCAAGCGGTCCGCTCAACGTATCGACCGTTATTCGCTGCATACTGCCCCCCCTAGACCGAATTTGATACAAACCTCAAGAATGGGTCAAGGCCCAGTCGCCAGGTTTGCGTGCAGAAGATACCACGGCAATTGACCGAGTGGTTACGAACCCCTACATTCTGGCAACGGGCCTGCCGAACGGGCGGTGCTCGACATCAGCCGCTTCCGACTGGAGATGAATTTGCGCAAACTACGCTTCGCGATATGGGCAATTTGGTTAATCGCGCCCTTGCTACACGCCGAGATTGAGTTGGGCCGCACAATGTCATGGAGTGCATACAACCTCGGCACCACGGGTTACAACCAGGCTGTGGCCATCGGCAAGGTCATGAAAGACCACTACGATACGAACCTTCGGGTAATTCCGGCAAAAAACGATGTATCGCGCCTCTTGCCCCTCGTTCGCGGCAGAGTCCAGTTTTCAGCAAATGGCATTGCCACCTACTTCGGCCAGGAAGCTGTCTTTCAATTTGCGGGGCGCCGGTGGGGACCAATTCCGCTACGGATCGTGATGGCCGGAAACGGCGAGAGCAACCAAGCCCTTGGCGTCGCTGCCGATCTAGGCATCAAGACCTATGCGGACCTGCGTGGTAAACGCGTGCCATTCGTGCGTGGCGCACCGGCGCTCAATGTAGGGACAGAAGCGTTCTTGGCCTGTGGCGGATTGACTTGGGATGATGTGGAACGCGTGGACTTCCCCGGATACAACGCAATGTGGACGGGTGTAGTCAATGGACAGATCGATGCGGCGTTTGCTACCACCGTGTCTGGTCCAACGCGTAAACTGGAAGCCTCGCCTCGTGGCATATTCTGGCCGCCGGCCAAGCACGATGACGAAGGGTGCTGGCAGCGAATGCATGCGATCGTACCGTTCTTGACACCGCAGTTCGCAACCCGCGGTGCGGCAATCAGCGTCGACAACCCACACGAAGGGGCCACGTATCCTTATCCAATCTTGATTGCGATGGAAGATCAGGATGAACAGCTCGTACACGATCTTGCCAATGTCATCCATGTGCATTATGACGAATACAAGAATGCCGATCCTGGCGCGATCGGTTGGGCTATGGATCGCCAAATGTTCAAATGGGTCGTGCCATTTCACAAAGGTGCGATCCGCTATTTCAAATCGATCGGCGTATGGGACGAAACGCACGACGCTCACAACGACGCTTTGATCGAGCGGCAAAACGTTTTGGGTAAGGCCTGGAATGACTACTATGCAACTGCGGAAGATGATGACATGTTTGCTTCCGGGTGGATGAAGGTTCGTGTCCAGGCGCTGGAAAAACACGGCTTCGATCCCATTTGGCGTTAACTTCCACGAACTTCATCGGCGGCTTAGTTGCGACGTTGGCGATGGCTGCACTTCTGCTCGCAATGGACACGCTGCGGTTGTTTGGCGACCAGTGGTTAGGCGCGTTCATCAGTATTGAAACGCAGTTCTACTACGCGTTGATTGCTTTGTTGTTTCCGGTTGCATTCATTGTCTATCCAACAAAATGGTGGCTCGATTGGCCGCTGGCGCTTACCGGGTTGGGTATCTTGATTGCGTTCATCGTCACTGCCGAAAAAGCCCTGGACGAAGCGTGGGAATTTGAGGCACCGGTCTGGGCGACTTTTTGTTCGCTTGCAATCTGGATGCTGCTCCTCGAAGCGTTGCGACGCGCTGCAGGAACTGCACTCTTTGTCATCGCGGGTGTGTTTTCGATCCTGCCACTGATCACTGACTACATGCCAGGACCGTTGAGCGGGCTTGCAGCGACGTGGCAGGAAACCGCCGCCTATCACGCACTGTCCATCGAGAGCATATTTGGTTTACCGTTTCGAGCGTTTGCAAACTTGGTGATCGGTTTTGTAGTTTTCGGCGTTGTGCTGCAATACACCGGCGGCGGCCAGTTTTTTCTCAATCTCGCCTTCGCATTGCTAGGCAAACAACGCGGCGGCCCGGCCAAGGTTGCGATCGTCTCGAGCGGCCTCATGGGTAGCATGAGTGGCAGCGTTGTGACGAACGTGCTGACAACAGGCCAACTCACAATTCCCGCGATGCGCAAAGCCGGCATGGAAGGTCACATAGCGGGCGGTATCGAAGCGTGCGCGTCGACCGGCGGCGTTTTGCTGCCCCCCATCATGGGTTCAACCGCGTTCATCATGGCAACGCTTCTGGACATACCTTATGTGGAAGTCGCAGCCGCCGCGGCGCTTCCGGCAATCCTCTATTTTGTCAGTTTGTACATCCAAATCGACGCCTACGCCGGCCGCGAGCGCCTCCAGGGGCTTGACGACGATGAGATCCCATCCATCGGTAGGACCCTAGTCGAAGGGTGGTACTACCTCGGGGCGTTCGCTCTGCTGGTTTTCTTATTGATCTTTCTGCAACGCGAAGCGGTTGCCCCGTACTACGCAACGGCTGCGTTGTTGGTGCTCAATCAATTCTCGCGAACTCATCGACTCGACCCCAAAGGTGTCGTCGACCTGATGTTCGGTGTTGGCAAACTGCTGATTGAACTCATTGTAATTCTGGCGGGTGTCGGGTTAATTGTCGGAGCGCTGTCGGTCACGGGCCTGAGCGGGACGCTCGTCAACGACCTATTGAGCATTGCGGACAACGATGTGGCTATGCTTTTGGTAATGGGGGCCGTTACAAGTTTTGTGCTGGGGATCGGTATGACCGTTACCGCCGCCTACATATTCTTAGCTGTGGTCCTCGCTCCCGCGCTGATCGGCGCAAACATCGCGCCTTTGAGCGTGCACCTTTTCATTCTCTATTGGGCAATGCTGTCCTACATCACACCCCCAGTTGCGTTGGGCGCATACGCGGCGGCTTCGATTGCGGAAGCAAGCCCGCTCAGAACGGGATTGAGCGCAATGCGCCTTGGTTCGGTGATCTACGTCATCCCCTTCATTTTTGTACTCGACGATGGTTTTATCCTCGAGGGCACTTGGATGGAGGCTGCGCATCTTTTCGCCGAGGCGATCGTTGGCGTGTGGTTAATATGCGGTGCCTTGCAGCGCTATCTACCGGGGGTAGGGGATATGAACAACCCGATTGCGCGCTTGCTCGTCGGCGTAGGTGGATTAGTGCTGGCCTTTCCCGACCTACATCTGGCATTACCCGAGGCGCCGAGCAACCTAACACTCGCAGTCACTGGCGTCATTAGCGCAGCTGTTGGGTTGGGTATTACGAAATTCCTTCGAGGTCCTGCGGCGTAACCAAGGGAAAGCGGCGCGGAAACGTGTCGAACGCATCGTTAAGGCCAAGCAGAGCACTCGCGTCCCCGTCAATTTTCAACTCGCCTGCTTCGAGCAAGGTAGCCCCGTCGACCAGTCCAAGCATCAGCCGCTTGAAGTTCAGTGATGTCGTTGTGAGCGATGCGGATGCATTATTCGATAGTTTATCAGGAAATCCATGTAAGACACTGTTTTTTATAGATAAAACATAGTCACTATCCAAATCTTCAAAATGTATGTTCAGTTCCATTTCTACATCGGCTACTGAAGCAGGCATGAGTCGTACAGCCATTGCTTGAAACAGATTGTCGATTGGCATGCCGCGTGCGATGCCTTCACTCGCCCTGAATACGGAACCTCGCAGCGACCCCGCCCGCAGTTCTAACGCGCCGCATAGATAGAAGTTTCGCCACGGGGCTGACTCTGACTGATAGCCCAATTGTTCAAAGCAGTCAGCCAACAGTGCACGCGCTGGTTCATAGGTAGGGTCCACCATCACCACGTGATTCAATAGTTCGGCAACCCACCGATAGTCGCCCGCCGCAAAGCTCTCGCGCGCGCTGTCTACAATCGAATCCTTGCCACCCATCAAATCAACATACCGCTTTGCCACTTCTTGGCGTGGTAATGCGAAGAGGGTGGCGGGATTTCCATCAAAGTACCCGAGGTACTTCACATAGACGGCTCGGCTGTTGTGGTGCACCGTGCCGTAATACCCGCGGTTGTAGAATTCGTGGGCCAACGAATCGGGCAATTCAATCTTTTCGGCAATCTCTTCTTTATTCAGACCCTTGTTTGCCAGGCGTAAAGTCTGGTCGTGAATGTACTTGTACAAATCGCGTTGTTTCTCAAGATATTCGCGAGCTGCTTCACGGCCCCAAATCGGCCAATGATGCGAAGCAAACTGCACATCCAGACGATCACCAAAGAGCTCGATTGATTCGTTAATCTGGCTCGACCACGCCAATGCGTCGCGTACTTGCGCACCGCGCGGTGTATACACGTTGTGCAAATGGTGCGAGGTAATCTCTGACATGCACAATGCGTTGAACTGAGGTATGTAGAAAACGAATTCGGCGGGGGCTTCCGTTCCTGGAGTCATCTGAAATTCGAATTGAATACCATCGATCTCGCGAGTCTCACCGGTTGACTTAACAATATCGTTTGGGACGACGAACCCAGTGGTGCCTATCGACAAGGCAGCCCCAAGACCCGTTGTTACGAATCCACTCGGGGAGGGCGCCAAGAGATTGCCATACATGTATGTGGCGCGCCGGTTCATCGCGTTCCCGGCGAGCACGTTCTCACTGAGCGACTCATCAACATAGTGTTCCGGTGCGATCACAAGGACGTGTCCGCTAGCCACGTCCTCAGGGTCAACGACGCCAAGCACACCGGCAAAGTGGTCGGCATGGCTGTGCGTGTGAATGACCGCAACGACGGGACGCTCGCCCAAGTGCTCGTTGGCTAACTGCAACGCCGCGGACGACGATTCCGATGACGTGAGCGGGTCGATCACTATCCAGCCTGTTGCACCGCGGATGAGTGTCATGTTCGCAATATCAAATGAACGAACTTGATAGATGCCGTCGACAACTTCGAACAATCCGTGGTGCTGTGCATTCAACTGCGCTTGGCGCCATAAACTAGGGTTGACGGTGTCTGGCGCGTCGTCTTGCAAGAACGACATCTTGCTCAGATCGAATACAGCCGAACCGTTCTCACGTGTAATCGTCATCGGATCCAACGTTGCGATCAAGCCGCGAGCTGCATCGGTGAAACTCTGGCGGTTTTCGAACGGCAGTTCGCGGCGTTGGGCAGCTTGGGCTGCAATCGTTGTGCTACTGGCTGGCTTAGGTTCGGCTTGCTCGCCGGTTAAGGGTTCGTGATCCATCGTTTAACTCTCCTAGTCGAAAGTTTCAGTCGGCGGTCATTAAGCGCTGTAAACAGGATCAACGCGTACATCTACCTCAAGGGTCTGCTTGCCGCCACCCAAAATCGAACCACGGCTCGGCGCAACGTCCGAATAATCGCGGCCCAAACCAACTGTAATATGCTGATCGTAGGTCACCTGATTGTTGGTCGGATCAAAATCTACCCAACCAAAGTCCGGGCAGTACACGGACATCCATGCGTGCGACGCTTGTGCGCCAACTAGATGCAATTCGGATTGGTTTGCGCTGCCGAGAATGTAGCCGCTGACATAACGTGCCGCGAGACCTAATGAGCGCATGGTAGCAATCGCTGTGTGCGCAAAGTCCTGGCACACCCCAGTTCGGCGTTGCAGGACCTCAGATACGCTCGTCGAGATGTCGGTCACACCTTGTTGATAGGTAAAGTCACGATAGATCCGCTCGTTTAGCATCAGGGCCAAGCGCAACACCGGCATTCCGGCTTCCTGAAGGTCCTGCGCAAACTCGCGCGCAGCTCGCGCATCGACCAACTGCGATGAGTAGCAAAACTGGGCGGCGTTCCACTGTTCGTCATTCGCCGGAAGCTTGAGTGCACGGGCTACGCCTTCCCAAGCAGGGGAGAGGTCAACCAAGATTTCATCCTTGGCAAAGATCTCTACTTCGCATTCCGACAAGATCGCTAGATTGCGGTGAACGGAATGTAGCCGCACTTCGTGGACGGAATTGCCAAAGTAGTCGTTGCGCTCAACGACCTCTGCATCGCTCTCAGACAACGTGATCTGATGATGTGGCAAATGTTGGCGGTTCTGCAAATGGCGCGGCTGCATGCGCAGTAACTGATGCGAGGAGGTCACTGGAAGCTCATAGTCAAAGCTGGTTTCGTGGCGGATGCGATATTTCATCGAGATCGTTCGGTGTGGGCGAAATAGGTGACCGTAATGATTTCGGAAAGCTCGGTAAGCGTGGCATCCAACCGGAAAAAAACGCGACGCAGCTGCGTTCGATTGCCTGCTTGGCTGACAACCGAGGCGAGCTTTTCAGGCACCGCTAGGGTCAATTCGTGATATGCGCTGAGTAGAATACGTTGAGAATTGCTCATTTCGTCAGTCGTTTGCTCCAACGGCATAAAGCTCATGTGTTCCCGCAAACGCACGATCTGATAGACAACCGACCTTGGATTGCTTTCGTCGAGCAACAACAGGTGCAACAGGTTCTCCAATACGGGAAGGTTCTTGTACCGCGAGCGGTAGGTGATCATGCTATCGCTCAAGTCCAATAACAAATACATCTGCGGAGGGCTATATGACTCGCTTGTCACCACTTCGCGAAGGATCTGAATGCCGTATTGCGCTCGCTCAATCCGGCGGCCGAGGTCCAACATGCGCCAACCGTAGCCGCGAGTCATGTTCTCCTGAGTTTGTCCAGTCAACGCCGAGATATTGACGATCAATGCATCCATGAGCTCAATCGCGTCGGGCACACTGCGCACGCGACGGCTCGTGCGCGCAGTTTCGGCCAAAGCCACGAACATTTGCCAGGCGTCACCGGATAGCCGTTCTCGCACGTGCAATGCAACACGTTGCACGTTTTCCAGTGTCTTCAACAATCCGCCCTTGCTGTGCTCGTCGAAAAGAATCGACCACCAATCGCGCTCGCGAACCCCTAGCGTCTGAGTTAGGAACTGATTCGCACCAGCTTGGGTAAGCATCCGCAGCGATACCAACAGGTCCATCACGGTTGCGGCAGTCTGCCTTTGCCCCTCCAAATCACTGTTGCCCACATGGGTAAAGAGACTGCGATAGGAGCGTACGCCACTTTCACAGCGTTCCAGATAGCGTCCAAGCCAAAACAGATCGTCAGCCGTACGGCTTGGAAGGTCGCGATCGCTTCTGCGGGCTGTGGCCCAACCCGGTGTATCCGCGGCAATTTCCGGCAGGACATCCTGCGCAACCCACACGTCTTTACTTATTTCACCTTCATCGGTTGCCAAACGGGCAATACCACCAGGCAACAGTCGGTAGCCACTTTCAGTTGCCGCAACGAAAAGCCGTAAGGTAGTGGGCGCGGCTTGCAAGTTACCCGATGTGCTGAGGTACGGAGAATGCGACAACGCGATGGGCTCCCGCGCAACGTATGCGTGTGGTTCGGACACCATTGCATCTGGCGATGTCGCATCCAGCCCCGCGGTCTGAAAGTGGCTTAACGACGCATGCAATGAATCCGAGCGGGAAAATGCTGACTGTATTAGCAACTCCGACTGATGGCGTTCTACATATGCGAGCGCCTCGTCCTGGCCATACCACCAGCTTGCAAGACTTGGTAGCTCTAGTTCTTGATCGAGAAGCAGCGTGCTCATGCCTGGCAGGAAGCTCATGAAGGCATCGTTCTCCACAACCCCCGTGCCCAGAGCATTAGCCACGAGTCACCATCCTTGACGAGCAATTTCGGTCAGCCCCGCAACGCCGTCAAGTGACCGGGGGTCCAATTGCAACGCGTCACAAGCTCGTGACGGAATCAGACGATAGAGCGCATTGACGGGCTTCAAGCCTTCGAGGGTTTTTAACCAAACCCTGTTCCCCCGCACCGTGAGATCGCCGCCTTCCACCACTGGAAAGCCGAAATACTGGCCGAGATAGGTATGCTCGAAATACCCAGCCTGCTCCGGGCCGGAGCTCAACATCACCGTGATGCCATCGGGACGGCACAAATCACCGAGTTTTTGCAAATGCGTTGCAAAGGCGTCGAAAAAGTTAGCCAGACGATTGATGGATAGCTCTGCAAATAGCTCAGGTAATGCCTGGGCAGACGCGATTCTATTTTCCAGGCAAATGCCTAACCCCTGTGGCGCCTCGGACCAATCTGCAAGCACTCGCCATTGGCCGTCTGGTGAACGCCCAAGATCAAAAGCAATCAGTTGCAGAAACTCCGTGCGCGGCGCCTTGTAGTCATGCGGTGGGAGCAGGAATTTCGGATTGCTGAACACAAGGGCCGGCGGCAAACCGTTAGGGGATAAGAGCGAGCGCACACGATAAAGGTCGGCAACCACCGCGTTCAGTAACCCGGCACGCTGCATTAGTCCACTCTCAATCTGTTGCCAATCGGCATCACTCAACACAAACGGAATTGGGTCCAGCCTCGATGGCCGGACAACGTCAAGATTTCGCACGAGCATGTCTTGACGGCGGTCTTCCGGATTCCCCGGATCGGTGGTGATCGCAAAGTGCTCAAGGACCTGCTGCCAATGGTGTGGGATCGCGCCACGGCCGAGTTCGTCATAGTGTGCAGACGCGACTCGATAATCGACGAACCGAGGGCTGTTTCCCAACGTAGGGTTAACGTCATTACTGTCCATGCAACTGTGACCTACTTCTTTTCAAGCCGCTGCCAATAATCATTGGCGGCCGCCTTAACGCGAGGCGCAAGCCACAAAGCCGAAATCATGGTGGGTATTGCCATCAATGCAAAACTACCGTCGATAAGGCTGACTGCTGCATCTATCGATACTACCGAGGCCAAGAGAATGAACCCTACGTACACGAACCGGTATTTCTGCACATGGAGGGCGCCAAAAACGAAACTCGTACACTGCGTGCCATAGAAGGCGTAAGTAAAAATTGTTGTCGTCGCAAAGCAGACGACGCACACAAATATGATCAGGGTACCAGCCGTCCCCAATAGCTCGCTAAAGGCACCAGCCGTCAATGTCACCCCGACCGCATCATTCTCGAGCCATACGCCCGACACAAGAATCATCAAAGCTGTTGCTGTACAAATCAACAAGGTGTCGATCACAGGCCCCATCATGGCGACGAGTCCTTCGCGGATCGGCTCGGAAGTACGCGCCGCGCCATGCGCTAAAGACTCCGTGCCCATGCCGGCCTCATTGCTGAACGCGCCACGCTGAACCCCGTAGACCATCATGCCCATTAGACTCCCACCGGCGGCGGCTTCGCCGGTGAAGGCATCGCTGAAGATCAGGCGAAATGCCGCGGGCACCTCATCAATGTTCAAGATCAACGCGACACCAGCTGCGCCTACATACAGTAACGTCATCGTCGGAACGACGGCTGCAGCGACCAAGGCGATGCGTTGCAATCCACCGAGAATGACAAGCGCGGTTAGGCTCATCAGAGCGGCGCCACAGGCAAGGTTGATGAAAAGAGGATCCGTCTCGAGGCCCAACCAACCATTATCGATAAAGACCAAATCCCGCACGATCTGCACTAGTTGATTGCTTTGCAAAGCGGGCAAACATCCGATCATGCCGACCACCGCAAATAGATAGGCCAAAAAATGCAGTTGCCGCGGCATCGCTTCGCGGATCACGTACATCGGCCCACCTTGAAGCACACCCTCGGAATCTTTGCCACGGTACATGACCGATAGGCTACAGGTGAAAAACTTAGTCGCGATGCCAATGATGGCGGTAATCCACATCCAGAAGATGGCGCCCGGTCCCCCAATCGTGATCGCCAATGCAACCCCGGCAATGTTCCCCATACCGATGGTCCCCGCGAGCGCTGCCGACAACGCCCGAAAGTGGCTGACGTGCCCTGGATCGTTCTTATCATCGAACCTCCCACGCAATAGCGCCAACGCATGAGGTAAATAGCGGAACGGCGTGAACCCAGAAAAAGCTAGGAAAAACAGACCCCCACCCAGCAGTAGCACCAGGAGCCAGGGTCCCCAGGCCAAATCCGCAAAGGTAGTTGTGGCGTTTTGAAAGAGTTCTAACACGAACCCGGTTTATGCCTATTTGTTTGCAGCGTAACCGTTTCCTACAACGGCCGCACCAACCACATGACGTCCCGCATCGGACCATTCGAATGCGCGCCTAGCCAGCGAAAACGTACCGTCCGTCGGTATGGTCTGGTGACTCGATAACCGGCTGTTAATCTATGCATATGTGAACTTGGCGTACTCAAGCTCGCCGCGCACGGACCAGCGTAAAGGTATAGCCTGTAGTGCAACGAAAGGTCTAACCGATGGTCGACATCAACAAATTGCAAGTCGAGCTCGAAATGGCGGCCGACTACACAGGCGGCGGACTCGGCCGGCCGAGTAGGTATGTGGATACGTACTCTCCGACGCTGCTGCATCCAATCCTGCGCGAAGACACCCGCCGTGAGGTTGGAATTCCCCTCAATTTGGTTTGTCAGGGGCAGGACTTATGGACGGGTTATGAGTTTTCTTGGCTCGATCGGCGAGGCGTCCCTCAGGTCGCAGGCCTACGACTACGGGTTCCTTGTCAATCGCCTTCGATAGTCGAGAGTAAATCACTCAAGCTCTACCTCAATAGTCTAGCGATGACTAAATTCGACAGTCTCGCCGACGTCAACAAAACGCTCGATCAGGATCTAACCGGCGCGTTTGGCTCGCCATTGATCGTGGAACTTCTCGACTTAGCCCAACTGAATCAACCGGTGCAGCAGTTTGCCGGGGTTTGCCTTGAGAAACTCGATGTTGACATATCGCACTACGACCGCGCCCCGGGTTTCTTGGGCATCGAGGATGAGACTCGAATCGTTCGACAGAGCTTCTACACCAACGTGTTCCGCAGCCTCTGCCCGGTGACCGGCCAACCGGATTGGGCGTCGATCAGTATCGACTGTATGGGTATGCCTATCGAGCAAGCCGGGCTATTCAAATACCTCGTTTCGTACCGCAACCACCCAGCGTTTCATGAAACTACCGTCGAACAGATCTACCACGACCTCACTCAAGCGTGCCGACCGCAGTCGCTATCCGTCTACGGGCGGTTCCAACGACGAGGTGGGCTCGATATCAATCCTTTCCGCTCCAACGACCAAGCCGAAGCGCCGCTCTGTCGATTACCCAGGCAGTGACTGCGGTTGGAGAGGGTGTCAAAACACCCTCTTAAGTCGCGATTGACGCTTTGCTAATCGCCGGAAGTGCCAGCCTCTTGATAAAACTCTTGCTCGAGCAAGCGTGCGCCACGCAACGTGCCACCCATGGCGTAGTTGCCTTCGTGACATGCATACTCGAAATTGTGCGCGTCGGTCTTCGGCCAGAGCAACTCGCCGCCGTACGTCCCAGTGTAGTCGGGGTCTTCAACCTCGAACTGGTACAGCAACCCTTGGTCGCTGACCGGGCTGAATCGTTCAACCACGCGCAATCCTTCTCTTGCTACGCCGGGCAGTTCGTCGAAATTGGTGGTTTCGACGTTCAGCGTATCGCCATCCCACCAACCGATCGAGTCACCGTCGAGCGAGCGCATAGTTTCCGGTAGATGTTCCGAATCCATTCGTACGACCCGTGTCCAGTGCATCCATTCGATATTGATCATGACATGGGTGTCGGTCTGCACAATGGTTTTGAGGTTGTTATAGGGCAACGGCCGAATCGGCACGCTGGCGGTAGGTTGATAGATGCAGCGCACGCCCAACACCATGTTCTCTGGTCCGTCGTACGGTGTATCACCCGTCTCCAACCACCAAGCTTTGCCTAAATTTTGCCACGCAAAACGAGGTGCGTCGGCCCGTCGCTCTCTGGCAGCGAGGGTCATAGTAGGCATGCGTCCATTTGCCGGTTCCGTCAGAATCGAGGTACGGAATTTACCGTCGATCGCGAAGCCTTGGGATCCCCACTCGAACCAAAAGTCGTTATAGGCTCCGACATTGCCCCCCGCCTTTGGCGCTTCTCGATTTGGATCGCTCGGCTGAGACTGGTTTTGCCGAGATTGTGCCGCTCTAGACGCCATTGCATGCGCTTCGTCCTCAGTCAGGAAAAGACGATCACCGAATTCTTCTGGCCGTTGGAATGGGGTGAGGCTGGAGATGTCATAGCGGCCCGACAAGTCGGGCTTGCCGCTTGCGGTTCTCGGGACCTCTTGGTCCGCGGGATATACCGCGGGTGCTGCCGTGGCTAGAACCAAGGCCATAATTAGAACGGATTGCTTGTGCATGAGAATACCTTTCGAATGGCGCAGTTGACGAACAGTTATCTTAGCGCGTCGCACAATAAAGCGCATGCTGTTTCCCCACGATGCGAACTAACGCCGCGACAGATCACCCTAGTTGTACGCCGAACTAACGAGGACTTTAGTTTGACCTATTCGAACGGCACTTCGCCTTCGCACATTGTCCTGTGAAGTTTGCGCGGCTGGTCACCATGATCGTACACCGCAGCATGTAGCGCGCATCGGTTGTCCCACATCACAAAATCGCCTACCGCCCAACGGTGGCGGTACATCGCGTGCTCCTGTATCGAATGCTGATATAGAAAATCGATCAAATGTTTGCCTTCGGCCGGAGTCATCCCTTCAGCCTCAATGCACCGGGCAGCAAACGTTACATACAGCGATTTACGACCGGTTACCGGGTTGGTTCGCACAGCAGGATGCCAAATAGGATCGGGCACTTCTTCGGGTCGGTCGGTCCCGCTCACGACATGCTTGAAGCGCAAGCCTTTGAGCCAACCCTGCATGACTTCGGACAGGGTTTCGTATGCCAGATACTGATTACAAAACACCGTGTCGCCACCATGGTCCGGTATTTCAACTGCAGCAAGCGAAGTAAACGAAGGCGGTTTCGCAACGAAACACGTGTCAGTATGAAACCCGCCAGACATTGGTTTCTCCGGATCCCCCCGGTTTGCCACCATGTGTAGGTGTTCATAGTCGGTGTGCATGTCGACGCCTGGCGTTGACATAATAGGCCCGAACCGAGCGATGCACGCCAAATGATCTTCAGGTTCGACGAATTGCCCCGGGAACACCGCAACGCAATATTCGGCCACCAGCCGCCGTACGGCCTCGACTTCTTCGTCCGTCATATCAGCAATTGAGAGGTTAGTGATTCGTACCCCCGTATATCCCGACATGATCTCGGCATGTAACGGGAGGTGTTCGGTCGCATCCAATACCGCAGCCATAGCTTTTCCTCCTCCTTCCGTCTGATCCCTAATGCTCAACTCTAACTCCGATGCGCTTGCCAGACCACACACCCACACAAACCCAGCTTATAGAAGGGAGCAGTTCGAACGCGCAAAACTGAGCCGCTGGCCAACCTTCATTCAGGGAAGTCCATGTTGAAGCCAATCGCACCGTGCTGCCTTGTGCTAATCGTGACAACCGTCACGTCGAGCTGCATGTTTTCCGAGCTCAAAGATGACCTCGCGCAGATGGACGAGTCTTTCCAGAATCTCTGGGACTGTGTCCAGCGATCAGTCCGACGCCAAGGCGATTGTTGTCTTAGCGCTGCGCGATGCGGATGGTGAGCAAATCTCCGCCTTTCGAGTGATGTCCCAACCCGGAGATTCACCTTCAGAATAGACCTCAACCAGGCGTACTTGTTTGCATTTGATGATGGAACTAGGACTTCAAATTTCAGCCCGAGGAACCTTTCGGTTGGGCCGCAGACGGCCAACCGGTTGGCGAACAAGATTCGGTCCCCCTTAGGATCACCTTGAATAGCGCCCTGCCCATCCCTCGAAAATTAGTTGAGGAGCCACTGGAAAACCATATCAACGATAACCTTCACTTCAACGTGGGTACTGTCTCATCGCTGGACAATCCTTGGCTGTCGGAGGAACAAGCTGCCATATCACTTAGTATTCGGTTTTCGCCAGGGAGAGCAGTGCCGGCGTGATCAAGCTAACCAGCCAACTACCCTCCGCCGCACAAGCCCAAGCACTAAGGCAGCATCCTTATCACGGGTTTGTACCATGCCCTGTTCGGTGTGACCCTGAGCTTTATGCCGTTCCTCCCATCCGAATCTGTGGTGCCAATCACACCAACGTTGATTAGTAGCTTCACGTTCACCAGCGTTTTGGCTCCTATCTAGCCGTTACAACCATGTTTTGGATGGTGGCCATCGTCGTTGGCATTGCAACCAAGGGGCGACTGGGTTTCGCGTTAGAGTATTAGAGATGCGACGCACGTCTGTGATTGATATGCTCCGCCATACCACCACAATTCGAAGGTCTGACGATGAATCGAACTGAGTGCATACTGACGGCAGCCCTTTTCACCTTCGCCTGCGTTCCGGCGCTGCCGGCGCAGGAGGGCTCGATCCCGCGTACGGCGAGCGGGCGACCCGATCTGACCGGGAACTACAATGCCGCAACGCTCACCCCAGTGGAGCGTCCGGCACAGTTCGGAGACAAGGCCTTTCTCACCTCTGAAGAAGCCAAGGCAATGGCCGACCGCGAGAGTGGCCTCCAGGAGAAAGGGGCGGCACAGTCCGCTCCCGATCGCGATGCTCCTCCGGAAGGCGGCGCCAAGGTCGTTGGCCTCGAGGAGACGGCGACAGGCGGCAACGAGTTCGGTGCTGGTAACGTGGGTGCCTACAACCTGTTCTGGATGGATCGTGGCACTGACGTCAATGTCATCGACGGCAAGATACCCACCTCGATCCTCGTCGAGCCCGCGAACGGCCGGCTGCCACCGATGACGCCGAAGGCGCTGCAGGCGGTTACGACGCTCTTGACGAGCCTCGTGCGTCCGAACGACGGCACGGCGTGGTGGGTGGATGTGGACGGTCCTGGTCCCTACGACGGACCCGAGTCACTGCCGCTTCGCGAGCGCTGCCTGATCGGCTTCACCGGGGTCGCCCCGACCCTACCGGCGCTCTACAACAATTATAAGAGGATCGAGCAAACCGACGATCACGTCGTCATTCTGCTCGAGATGGTTCACGACGCGCGCATCATCCGCCTGAAGCGGGAAGGCCGTACCGTCGAGCACCCAGGTCCCGAAGTTCAGCGTTGGCTGGGGGACTCGATCGGCTGGTGGGAGGATGACACGCTGGTTATCGACACCGCAAACTTCTTGCCTCAGGAAGGCGGCTCGGCAGCCAAGCACGTCGTCGAGCGCTTTACCATGCTGCAAGGTGGTGACTTGCTCTATCGCTTCACCGTCGAAGACGAGTTGACCTGGACCGCGCCCTGGACCGGCCAGTATCTGTGGCGAGCGAGCGACGAGTCGCTCTACGAGTACGCCTGCCACGAAGGCAACTACGCCATGGAGAACGTATTACGGGGTGCCCGGCTGCTCGAAGCAGAGGCGTTGGGACAGCCGCTTCCAGAAACTCGCTGAAGGGGAGCCGCGGTGGGCGAATGGCGGCTCTCGCAGGCCGCTTGTTGGCGTTCGAGCAGCGTAGTCGAGTGGATGCTTACGAGTACACTTCAAGTAGTTTCGAAGGTCACGCAAAGCAGTTGCTCAAGCGCGCCGCGGGAATGCTCCTTCGCGACCCTAGGGCGACCCTGAGTAATCGATCCAGAAGATCTTCTCGGTATGGGGACTAAGATTGAGCCGCAGGGGTGTACGACGAGCTGTCTGAGAGTTTGACCGGGAAGAGCAGCCCCGCGGAGCCAACAGGTGATGCTGCAAACGGGGCTGCCTCGCCTATCGCCCCAGCCGAGTTCGTCCAACTCATCCGCGTGGTCGAGCAGCTGGTTGTGCGTCGACCAGTGCATGCCTTTCGGCTTTACGCAGCGCCTCTTCCTTCGGGTAGGGGCGCTGTTGCGTTAGGCCTTCGAAAAAAACTCTGCCGGCTGAAAGGGCGCAACTCGTGTCACTATTCGAGAGCCAGCGTCATCGTGGAGTGAACGAAGCGAATCCATATGTACCTGAACACACCAAGATGACGCTGGATGCAAAGGGAGCTCGGGCCACGACTCTGGAATTAATCATGCAAACCCCGATGTTAGGCGATTGTGGCGGAAGCTTCCCAAGCTGAGGGTCGCCGGTTCGAACCCGGTCTCGCGCTCCAAATTCATTAACGGTCACAGCCTTTTACGGCTGTGGCCGTTTCTTTTTTTGCAGGCGTGCCCCGGGCCGTAATTCTGGGAAGAGCATACTCTTTCAGCGGCTGAGGCGTCGACTTCCGCCAACGGAGGTGACGTGATCGATCCAACCTAGTTAGCGGCGATGCCGAAAACGCAGCTTGTTTTTCCTATCCCCATCGCGTCGAGCACCACGAATCGTCGATCTTCCCCCACTTCATGAGTGATAACGATGTCCGGATACCCGCCCTTCGCGATCGACCGGAAGCCGTGAGTAGGCGACGCCGTCCTCCCCGGAAAGCTCGGCTGAAACAGAATCTCGATGGTCTTGTTCAGACTTTATTCACTATCCGATCGATGGATCGGAGGAGGTGGTCCGCCTCGTGTCTGACGCACTCGTGCAGCATGGCGTGTTGCAGATTTCGGCTGATCCCTGACCCAGCCATCATCGACAAGGTCCTCTCCCACGTCCGCCAGTCCCGCGCACCGCCGGCACAG
>Ga0115002_10002528_pt1 | contig 23794 bp, 20 predicted proteins | sample ArcticOcean_MG_C_8_FD_89576 | JGI IMG/M metagenome (GOLD analysis project Ga0115002, IMG submission 89576) | Marine microbial communities from western Arctic Ocean - ArcticOcean_MG_CB11_86 | ecosystem: Environmental > Aquatic > Marine > Oceanic | place: Arctic Ocean: Canada Basin | collected... | reverse complement strand
GAGGTAGCTCCCCAGGCACGACAGCCAGACGGTCGGCACGCCGCGCACCGACTCGACGAGAAGATCGTCCCACTTGAAGCGAGTCTTCTGAGCGATGCGGTGAGCGCGCTCGACAACGACGCGTTCGAGAAGGAAGCCGACAAGCGCACCACCCACGACGAGGATGGTCCGCTGTACCCAGGCGATCTGGAAGAATTCAGTCATGTGTTGGAAGGTAGGGCCCCAACGCGCTCCGTCCATCGCATCCGGTCCCGGGAGCTCTTCGACTCACGCCCGCGGGGCCTGTTGCGCTGAGTCTCGAGTCTGTTGTCCGCTCCCGGTACAAGCCGTACCATGCCCTAGCGTCTCAGACGGGAGAACAACGTGAGCGAGATGGACTCGGCCAACGCGGCGGGCACTGCGGTCATCCTCCCGACCACTTCATCGAGTTGGTCGCGGCGGGACTTCATCAAAGGGGTGATCGCGTCCGGTGTCTCCGTATCTGGCATGTCGTACTTCGCAGCAGGCTGTACGACACTTTTACCAGCTCAGACCGGCGGCGTGGAGCGACTGCTTTCCTTGACCGTGAATGGTCAGGTGCGCCGCGTCGATGTGCTGCCGGGCGAAACACTGGCGATGACGCTGCGCTACAAGCTCGGCCTCACCGGCACCAAGCTCGGATGCGATCGAGCTGAGTGCGGCGCCTGTACGGTGCTCATCGACGACGTGAACCACTACTCGTGTTCGACACTTACGCATCGCGTGCGCGACCGAGAGATCACGACCGTCGAGGGGCTCGAGGGTCCCGACGGCAGCCTGCATCCGGTGCAACAAGCGTTCATCGATGAGCTTGGCCCACAGTGCGGGTTCTGCACGCCGGGCCAAGTGATGTCCGCGGTGGCTCTGTTACGAGCCAACCCGAGTCCGACCCGGCAGGAGGCGCGAGAGGCAATGTCGGGCAACCTGTGCCGGTGCGGCGCCTACGATCACTACTTGAACGGCGTGATGCGTGCCGCGAGCGAGGCCTGACATGGCTGACTTGATCGGCAAGGATTACACACCGCCCGACATCCACGCCAAGGTGACGGGCCGCGCTAAGTACGCAGAAGACTTCCGCATGGACGGTATGCTCTACTGCCGACTTCTGAAGAGTCCGATGCCGCACTGCCGTGTGCGCAGCGTCGATGCATCCGCGGCTCTCGCGATGGATGGCGTGGTAGCGATCTTGAGGGCGGACGAGGTGCCGGAGCAGGCTGGTGCCTCCGACAACATCCTGACTGACGAGCCTCACTTCGTCGGCGAACCCATTCTGGCGGTCGCGGCTGTCACTGAGACGATCGCCCAAAATGCGATCGAGGCCATCGTACTCGACCTCGAGGCACTCCCATTCTGTACGGACCCCCTCGAGAGCCTGCGCCCGGGTGGACCAAACGCACGCACGGACGGCAATACGATCGTGCCGCGAGAGGGTGTTCAGGAGCTCAAGTGGACCGCAGAGGACTTCGCGGCCGCTGGCGATGATCAGCTACCGATGGGCGAACCTGGAGCCGAATGGTCGTACGGCGACATCGACTCAGGGTTCGCCGAGGCGACCGTCATTCTGGACGAGACGTTCGTCACCGCAAGTACGTCGCACCACTCGATGGAACCACGGACGGCGATGGCCTACTGGCAGAACGGGAAGTGCTACCTGCACGGCTCGACCCAGAGCCAAAGCTTCCTTCAGCCGTCCCTCGCTCGATACATCGGGATCGAGCCGGAAGACTTGGTCTACATCGCTGAGTTCTGTGGCGGTGGCTTCGGATCGAAAGGCGGGCCGTACCCGCTGATCTCGATCCCGGCGCACATGTCGAAGAAGACGCAGCGCCCGGTGCTCATGAGGATCAGCCGCGCGGAGGAATACTTCCTCGGTTCCGCTCGACCCGGGTTCCAGGGCCGTATCAAAATGGGCTTTCGGGCCGACGGCCGGATGACCGCAGCCGACCTGTATATCGTGCAGGAGAACGGCCCAAACTCGGGTTTCGGCGACATGGGGAGCGCAGCAGGTGCGCTCTCGATCGTCTACACCCCACTCAACATGCGTTACCGCGGTATCGCGGTTTTGACCAATACCCCGCCACGCGGGGCACAGCGGGGTCCGGGTCAGAACCAGCTCGCAACGGCGGTCGAGCCATTGCTCGACAAGGCAGCGAGACAACTCGGGATCGATCAGGTCGCAATCCGACGCATCAACGCGCCGACCCACGATTCTCGCTACGGCGCAAACCGCAGCCCGATTACGAGCGCGTATTTGCGCGAGGCGTTGGACCAAGGTGCCGAGCGTTTCGGCTGGGAGGAACGGCGCGCGCGCAGTGGCCGACGAGAAGGCTCCAAGGTGCGCGGCGTCGGTGTCGGGCAGGCATTCCATTCAGCGGGATCGAGCGGATTCGACGGATTGGTGCGCATCACGCCAGAAGGCAAGCTGCACATCCATACCGGCGTCGGGAACCTAGGCACCTATTCGTATGCGACGACCTCGCGGGTCGCCGCCGAGGTGCTCGAGGTACCCTGGGAAAACTGCGAAGTCGTGCGGGGTGACTCGAGCAAGGGGCTGCCGTGGAACCTCGGGCAATTCGGCAGCAACACGTCCTTCACGATGACACGTACGAATTTCGCGGCCGCAACGGACGCGGTGCGTAAGCTCAAGGAGATCGCCGCACGCCAGCTTGGGGGCTCGGCATCGGACTACGACATCGGAAACGAGAGGGTCTTCGCGCGCGGCAACCCCGGTCGGAGACTCACGTACGCGCAGGCCGCCCAGGCGGCCATCGAAATCGGCGGAGTGTACAGCGGCCAGGAGGCACCGGAGGACATCAACGTGATGACTCGCCGCGCCGTAGCTGGCCTGGCCGGCACGGGCCTCATCGGCGTTGCCCGGGACAATCTGGAACAGACCGGGACAGTTCCGGCACTCGCGGCTGGTTTCATTGAAATCGAACTCGACCTCGAGACGGGCTGCGTCGAGATCCTCGACTATCTCGGCGTAGCCGACTGCGGAACGGTCCTTCATCCGCAGGGGCTCGCGACTCAGATCAAGGGTGGAGGGGTGATGGGCTTCGGCATGGCCGCCTCGGAGCGCCACATCTACGACGCGCATTGGGGTCTGCCAGGGTCGGTCGGCCTTCATCAAGCCAAGCCACCGACCTACCTGGACGTACCGTCCGTCATGCATTCGCACGCTGTGGATCAACCGGATCCGAACAACCCCGTAGGCTCGAAGGGCATCGGTGAGCCAGTGATGGGGTGCTCGGCTGCCGCGCTGTTGTGTGCGATCTCAGACGCGCTCGGGGGGCACTATTTCAATCGCACACCTGTTGTGGCCGACATGATCATCAACGCTGTCTCGGAACGCGCGCAGTCCCACAGGCCGCTCGAGGTCAACACCCATTGAGGAGGGGCCCATGTTGAAGGATATGATGCCGGGCTTCGAGCTCTATCAGCCGGCCGACGTGGACGATGCCGTGCAACTCATCGACCGATACGGCACGCGCGGGTGGAAGCTCGCGGGTGGATACGACTCGCTCGACTGGTTCAAGAACCGGGGGAAGGGTCCCGAGGCAGTGATCGACCTCGAGGGTCTCGATTCACTCAAGGGCATCAGCGAGACCGCAGACGGCGTTGAGATCGGCGCACTGACCACACTCACTGAGATCGAGCGTAGCCCCCTGCTACGTGAACGCTACCGTCTACTCGCCGATGCCGCGCGAAGGGTCGCGAGTCCTCAGATCCGCAACGCCGGCACGCTTGGCGGCAACGTTTGTCAGGATACACGCTGTTGGTACTACCGCTACGGCCTGGACTGCTACCGTGCGGGTGGAAACACTTGCTACGCCGGGGCCCCTGGTGCCATGAATCGAGAGCACTGCCTCTTCGGTGCCAGCCGTTGCGTGGCCGTCAGCCCGTCGGACACGGCAACTGCACTCGTGGCGCTCGAGGCCGAGATGATCGTGCGCAGCACGCGTGGCGAGCGTGTAATTTCGGCCGGCGAGTTCTTCATGCAGCCCTCGGTCGATATCCAACGCATGACCGTGCTCGACCCAGGTGACTTGCTCACGACGATTCGGCTGCCCGCCCGTTGGGCTGGCGCCGACTTCTATTTCGAGAAGGTTGCCGACCGGAACAGTTGGGACTTCGCGCTTCTCAGCATAGCCGCTGCATTTCGAACGAGCGGGACCCAGATCGATGAAGTAAGCATCGTATGCGGAGCCGTTGAGTGCATTCCGCGGCGCCTACACGCCGTCGAGGGACTGCTGAAAGGCCGACCCCGCACCGACGAAACAGCGTCGATGGCCGGCGCGGAGGCGATTAGGGAAGCCGAGCCACTCGACTACAACCACTTCAAGATTCCGCTGATGGAGAATCTGGTAAAGCGGGCAGTGAGGGGCTGAGCGCGGTGGGCCACGCACGGTTCACCGAAGGAAGTCAGTAGACTAAGTACGAGACGTCCACCCAGCTGCGGTTGGGCAAACGGCGTACTCGGGTCAGGCCCGAGTTCAAGATTGACCGCTGAACCGCACAGTTCGAGTACTGGACCTCCGAGCCGCCCGTGACGGTCTGCAGGCCGAGCGTAGCGTTTCCGGCTAGGACTCCTCCAAAGACACGGCTTCCGTTGCCCTGGGTCTCGAAGTCACCCTGGACGATGATCACTCCGTAGAAGGAAAAGCCTCCGCGCAAATCCAGATTGCCCGCCACGAGCAAGATGCCCTGGCCGAGCCCCCCACCCTGAATGTTGGCATTTCCGTTCACGAAGATGATCGGGAAGTAGGGTTCGCAAACGCTCCCTGTTTCGGGATCACCCCAGTTCCAGCGGTCATCGGTGTTGCGCGTGCCGTTCCCGTACAAACTCGGCCCAATTTGTAGACTGCCCGTCGGGGATTGGATATCCGCCATCACGACCAACTCGTCCCAGTCAACGCTCCCGAACTCAGTGAACGTTTCGTCCGTTATGGAGGCATCCTGAGTGATCGGGGGCACGCCCGTGACCGTCCCCGCGCCCTGAGTTCCCACGGTAGAGGTCAAATCGGTCACGATACCTGGCTTGTCCTGGGGTGGTTCCGTGCACATCCCCCATAGAGGGGGATCCCCATCCTGTCCGATCACTGCCGCGTCGCCACGAATCGAGATATTTCCACGCGTTGTCAGAGCTGCCCGAGGGGCTACGTTGGCGGAGCTCACATGAGCAATCACCCCGACGCGGTGCGTCCCGCCTGCGCGCAAGGGACCTCCGCGACGGACCACGCCAGTCACATCGACGTAGTAGAAATAGTCGGTCATCTTGGTGACCGTGGCAGACCAAGTCCCGTCCTCGAGTGCGCCCGCAGTGGTCACTGCTACCCGAAGCCGGCAGGACCCGAAAGGTGGTCGTGTCCCAATCGGTCAGAACTTGAGCGACGCTCCGCTCAGTCATGTTGAAGGCCACCGACGCTTGATTAATAGACCACCCGACTCTGTATTCCTGCTGAGCCATGTAGAGCGCGCCAGAGATCAACACCGCGAGGATCACCAGCGCCATGATGACAGCAGGCAGAGCAAAGCCGCGGCAGGAAGAGCGAATCGTCATCATCGAACCCCAGAGTGAAGAATCATACGGGCTGACACCTCAGTTCCTAGGGTGTATGTCCACGATGAGCGAGTCCTGAATCACCCCTCCTGGAATCTGGGCGCCGGTTCGCAGCGCGAGCCGAATTGTTGCCACCTGGGCGGGTACGATGGCTGCCGTCCCGGCCCTGCGCGCCTCTTCTGGGCCCATGCCAGTGCGCACATTCTCTTGTGTTTCAAGCTCGATGTGAAGGCGCATCTCGTCATTCATCTCCGCCTCAACGCGGTCCTTCATGAACACGATACGCACCAGTCGTGACAGTCTCCCAAGCCACCTCATCTTCGTCCCCTTCCCCTCAGGCAATTCCCATTACGCGGTTCACGGCCAGATAGAACTCGCGCCAGTGCGCTTCTTCGACGGCCAAGCGTTTGCTCCCGATCCGAAGCAACGAGTAGAACTTCGCCCGGCGGCCCTTTGGCGAGACGCCCCACGACGAGTCGATCCAGCCCCGCTTCTCGAGCCGATACAACGCTGGGTAGAGCGACCCCTGATTGACCTCCAACACGTCCTCCGATACCTGGCGGATCTGCTTGGAGATCGCCCAGCCGTGCATCGGACCATCCGACAGCGACTGCATGATCAAGAGGTCGAGCGTGCCGTGAAGGAGATCGGGTCGAGCCTTTTTCATCAGTCGTCTCGCGTGAAGCCAGGATACTATGGCAATCGACATCAACGACTGACGTTCGCACCCTTGGTGTCGATTAACAAGGTATGTGCGTCCGCGATCGCTCGGCGTGCTCGCGCCGGTCGATTGCGAGCTAGAGGGGCCAGCCCAGGCCTCCAACGCCCCCCAGTCACAACGCACTCGCATGATCCGGCATCGAACCGACGATGCCGCGAGATCGAGCTGGCGGCCAATATCCGTCGACGTACGATCGTCGAGGTAGTGCAGCTCTAGAATGCATCGGTCGAGATGACCGAGTCCACTCAGGAGCTTGGTGGCCGTCACTCGATCGGTCGTGAGTTCAGCCAGATCTCGGCGGGGCTGTAACGCATACTCCGCGGACCACTCGCGTCCCGCTCGCTCGTGAGAGTGCCGCCTCCTCACCCAATGAAGGAATTCGTTTCGAACCACCCGATAGAGCCACGAAGAGCACTTGGACTGACCGCTGAACGTGCCGCCCTTGAGCCACACCTTGGCGAGGCAGTCCTGCGTCATGTCCTCGAGATCATCTTCGTCGACAACCCAACGGCGAAGTTGCAGTTTGATGATACGTTCGAGTGCTACCCACTCAGCGGCAGCCTCGGGTATCCTGCTACCAGCACGTTCCGCCCCCACAGCACCTCCTCATGCGAGCTGATATGATGCCGTCCAGTCTTCCGGATGGCCTGGGGCACTCGCGCCCGAGCACGCGATGAGTGCAGGACGCGTGCGACGTCGGACTCGTTGTCCGGGCGTTCGCAAGCACGTGCAACGGCATCAATAGGAGACAGGTCCGTCTGCTTTCGTGGACTGCAGGACTGTGGTCGACGCCGCGTGCCTCCCACTTCTAGACTAGACTTCTCGACTGTCCGCGACGGCGGGCGCCTTCTAGACTGGACAGGCGCCGCCCGAAGCGAGCGGCCTGCCGGACGGCTTTGTTTTCCACAGTGAGATCAGGTGCAATGAAGAAGCATTTCCACGGGATTATTTAGTGGCCTCTCAGGCAGATAAGATGACGCCGCGTGCGCGGTACGTGGAACTCGAGGCACTTCATGCGCGAGCGCACGACATCGCACAAGCGCGTTCGCTACGCCTGGGTAGTGTTCGCGCCGCCACGTTCATCGCTTCCGCCGCAGCCCTGATCCTCTGGGACATTCTCAACGGCATATCCGCACTTATCGCACTCGGGCTCGGCCTGCTTCTGGCAGGCGCCTTCGTGGTAGAGGTCGCGGTGCACCGCCGGGTGCGAAGGCGAGAGCGTTGGCAGGGAACCCTCAGAGATCTGTGCGCCGAGGGCATCGCCAGAATCGATCGCGCGTGGGACGATCTCGACCAGATGCTACCGGAACGGGAGTCACGTCCGCACGCGATCGATCCGGAACATCCCTACGCTCACGATTTGACCGTGCAAGGTCGCGCATCCTTGCGCCGCTTATTCGGACCGATCACGACCGCACCGGGAAGACGGACACTCTTGCGTTGGCTGCTCAGTGCAGCTCCTCCTTCCGTCACTACCGCCCGAGCGCAGGCAGCACGTGAACTCGAGGACAGTCTCGCGGACCGTCTCACGCTCTCCGCTCATGGGCGCCACGCCCCGGATGCGGACGAGCCAGCCTTGGGCCGGTTCCTCGTGTGGGCAGAGGCGGAGGCGTGGACGCTCAAAATCTCGTGGCTCCGTGCCGTGGCGCTGACTCTTCCGGTCATGCTCGTCGTCGCCATCGTTGGGGACGTCTTCCTGGGTGCACCGCCTCTATGGCTCCTCCCAGGACTGGGCCAACTCTGGGTGCTACGGAAGGTCGCGTCGCGCTTGACGGATGACTTCACACACGTCGAAGCGATGGGCCCAGCGCTCGCCGCATACGTGCCCCAGCTCGAGCAGGTCGAGAGCTGGCCGATGAGTTCCTCCGCGCTTCAAGAACAACACGCAAGAATGCAGACGCAGGGCGATTCGGCGCACCGGCAGCTCGCCCGGCTGGCGAAGGTGGTCGACACCGTGAGCAGTCGGCGCAACCTCATCTATGCAGGCCTCGCGCCCATATTGCTACTGGACGTTCATCTGGGTGTGCGCTTGGACCGCTGGCGAAACGCGAACGGAGCCGCCGCCCGCGGCTGGATCGAGGCCCTGGGCGAAATCGAAGCGCTGTGCGGACTCGCGTGCCTGGCACACGACCACCCCGACTGGGTCTTCCCGACGTGGAACGAGCCCGGCTTGCCATCCGGTATCAAGGCGCCTGGAATCGGGCACCCCTTGCTCAGAGACGAGGAACGGATCCGTAACGAAGTGGAGGTCGGCCCTCCTGGCTCGTTTCTCCTGGTGACCGGATCGAACATGTCGGGGAAGAGCACCTTGCTTCGCTCCATAGGCACGAACTGTGTTCTCGCCGGAGTCGGGGCGCCGGTGTGCGCGACCGAGCTCGAGCTACCTCGCGTCCGCGTGTTGACGAGCATGAGCATCGAGGACTCACTTGCCCAGGGCGTTTCGCTATTCATGGCGCAACTGCTTCGCGTCCGCAGCATCGTCGAGTCCGCGCGAGTGAAAGGAGACGAGGGTCCAGTCTTGTATCTGCTTGATGAGATGCTGCACGGAACGAACAGCGCAGAGCGACGGATCGCGGCGCGCGCGGTGCTCAGGCACCTGCTCACACAAGTCGCGATCGGCGTGGTCAGCACACACGACCTCGCTCTAGCCGACGCACCTGATCTGGCCGAGGCGGCGGCCTATGTGCACTTCCGCGAGACGGTCCACCGTGCTGGAGGCACCACTCGACTCGACTTCGATTATAAGATGCGGCCCGGGCCCGCCCAGACGAGCAATGCCCTCGCCCTACTGGAGGCGGTCGGCTTAGACTCTTTTGTCGGCGACACTGACCAGATCGACGAAGATACCCACTCAGAGTGACGAACTCATGAAGCTCCCCTTGCCCCTGATCGCGACCCTTCTGTTGTGCACCGCCTGCGGCGGGGCCGACGGGGGCAATGACGAGCCAACCACACCCGTGCAAAGCGCGGGAGTGGTGGCGCACATGCCATCTGCGGCAGAGCGTACCGATATCCTGGCGGTTCTCCAGGCGGTCTTCGACGGTTTGGCCGGCGATCCAGATCTCATCGCGAACGCCATGGACGCGAACATCGTGATGCGCTCGACGGATGCTCGCAGCGGCACGCCGGTCTTGGGCAGCTCGACGCTCGAGGGGCTCCTTCAGCGCGTCGAGGCCGGCGGAGAGACCATGATCGAGCGGATGTGGGACGCTGAGGTGAGAGTGGATGGCGACCTCGCAACGATCTGGACGCCGTACGACTTCTATGTCGGGTCAGAATTCAGCCACTGCGGCGTTGATGTCGCGACGCTGATGCGCCGCGACGGAAATTGGAAGATCATCAACCTCGACTGGACGAGGGACGTGCCACCCAACTGCGTGCTGCACCCGGACGGTCCGCCAAGCGGATAGGACGCTCTCGCTACCTCAACGAATGACTACCCCAACCAGATGGGGCCTCGTACAATCGTGGGAGCCCGCGCCGCAACGTACGCGGATCGACCTCCCGACTCCCAGGCGCAACCGTGACTCGACGTTCCCAGCACGGGCAGCAAGCCCTACTCGCGTTCACGATCCTGACGCTAGCCCTCGTTTCAGAGGTGACTGTCACAGCTTCGACGGCGTCCGCTCAGCAGACGCTCCGTGCCAAGCCCCATCACGTCGTGTACGGAGGCATTCTCGAGGTCGTCCAGACCGTAGGACGAAGAAGATCGTCTGATTCAACGCCACATTCAGGAGTCGGGGGACACGAGCTCTACTTTGCGAAGAACGGCGAAGAGGCGATGCGCGTCTTCATGCGCCGGACCCCCGATGTGGTAGTCACGGACCTCAAGATGCCGGGGGGCGATGGGATCGAACTCATCGAAGCCCTGGTCGGGATGTTCCCGGACGTGAAGGTAGTCGCTGTAACCGGGGCAGTGACGGATATGCTCGACACGGCAAAAATGATGGGGGCGCGCGCGACGCTCACCAAGCCGGTCAGTCCGCAGTCGTTACTCAAGGCGGTCGCCCAAGTATTGTCAACTCCAAGCTGAAATACTCGCTCGGCGCAGTAACGAGAGGCCAGCCGACCGACCCGAAACAACACACGAACTTTACAAGAGCGTCTGTTGAATGAGAACGGTGCACGGAAGCACCGTCCTTACTAGGAGCAAGGATGCTCGAGCAGGCCCATTCTATAGTTGTTCTCCTCACCAGTGAGTTCTCCCACGTCCACCAAAGTGCCCGAAAGCACCTGGAACGCTCCGAGCACATCGAGACTGCTCGAGCCCGCTAAAGAGTTCAAGTCGTTGAACAGGAGCGGGAGCACTCGCCCATCCCGTTCTGGTTGCACGACATCAATGGGTGCGACCCGATCACCCTCCGGAACCGGCAACGGACGAATCGCTCCGACCAAGAGACTGAAGAAGGTCGCCGGCGCCGCAAGTCCAAGAGCGAGCACCAAGACCGCGAGCGCGGTGGTGCCGGCGGCGCGGCGCAACCCCTTCACCGCCAAACGAAGCGCGACGAACGGCAATACGGAGGGACGTGTCATGCCGCCACTACGCTGGCAGCGCCGGAGTTGTTCCTACCCGCCCTTCGCGCGAGCACTGAGAAGGCGTTTTCAATGGGGGGCGCCCGCACTGAGCCCGAAGCGTCAATCAGTCGACCGGCTTGCGCCACCGACACATGCGCTCGAAGCTTGCCGGGCAAGACCTCCTCGCGATGACGGACCCCGCCATGACCACCGAAGACGCAAGCGCAAGCGAAGCTCCTACCTCGACTTTCAAGACCAATCTGATTCGAGTGCTGGTCGTGCAGGTCGTGACACTCACGGTGCTCGCACTGATTCAGCTCCGATACCACGCCTAGGGTCGAAATTCCATGCATTGGATCAACTGGCTCATCGTCGTCGTTTATCTCGCATACGTGATCATCGACGGCATCCGGAAGTCCAAAGACACCGACACCATCGACGGGTACTTCCTGGCCAGCAAGAGCCTGCCGTGGTGGGTGGTCGGACTCTCTGTGATGGCCACCCAGCTCTCCGCAGTCACGATGATCGGCACGCCCGGCCAGGGCGCTACGGACGGCATCCGCTTCATCCAGCTCTACTTCGGGCTACCGCTCGCGATGGTCATCCTCGGCGTCACGCTCGTGCCGTTCCTTCATGGCTCCGGGGTCTATACCGCCTACGAGTATCTCGAGCGCCGCTTCGATGCCAGGACGCGCTCGTTGACCGCATTTCTCTTCTTGCTGTCACGCGGCATGTCAGTGGGGGCGATCATGGCGGCACCCGGTGTCGTGCTCAGTGCCATCTTTGGCATTCCGCTCATTTGGAGCGTCGCGCTGATCGGATTCCCAACGGTCCTCTACACCATGGTCGGCGGCGTTCAGGCAGTGGCATGGGCCGATGTGAAGCAGATGGTTTTGATCATCGTGGCACTGCTCGCCATCGTAGTCGTGCTGCTCGTGCAGATGCCCGTACAGCCCGACGACGCGTTGCGAATCGCAGGCGCAACGGGCCGGCTCAAGGCATTCGACTTCAGCTTCGACCTCACCGAGACGTATACGTTCTGGTCTGGAATGATCGGTGGCACATTCCTGATGCTCTCGTATTTCGGAACCGACCAGAGCCAGGTGCAGCGGTACCTCGCGGCCGAATCCGTCGACGCCGCGCGCTCGTCGCTGCTCATGAGCGCATACTGGAAGATCCCGCTGCAGGGCCTCGTGCTGATGGTGGGCGTGCTCGTATTCGTCTACTACCAATTCACCGCGCCCCCACTGCTTTTCAACCCGACACACGAGTCGGCGGTGATCGCGGAGCGCGGAGCCGCATACGACGCTCTACAGCGGGAGTACGCGTCGACGTTCACGTTACGTGAACAAGCGGCTCGGGCCGCTGCCGACGCAGGTAACGAAGCCGGTGCCGCCGCCGCGATGGAGACGTTCCTGGCGCGCGAGGCCGACATCCAGGTCATCCGAGGTCAGGCGCTTACTATGGTCGAGGAAGTGACCGGCGAGGCATCTCGGGACACCAACTACATCATTCCGCGCTTCGTGCTGTCCGAGCTCCCAATCGGACTCACCGGACTATTCATTGCGGGCGTGTTGGCCGCGGCGATGTCGAGCATCGCGGCTGAACTCACGTCGCTGTCGACAACGAGCGTCATCGACTTCTATCGGCGCTGGGTGAAAGACGACGGAGACGACGCGCATTACCTCAAGGTCTCGAGAGCCGCGACCGCATTCTGGGGCGCCTTCGCATGCATGGTTGCCATATACGCGGCGACACTGGGATCACTCATTGAGGTCGTCAACCGATTCGGGTCGTTCTTCTACGGCTCGATTTTGGGCGTTTTTCTCCTGGCGATGATGCCACGCACGAACGGTACCGGCTCGTTCTTCGGACTGCTCATGGGGATGGGCGTGGTCGCCGTCGTCGCGTTCGGAGCACCTGACGTTTCCTTCCTATGGCACAACGTGATCGGGGCAGTGACGGTCGTGATCGTCGGTTTGGTGCTCGGCGGAAAGGGAGGCGAACAGGAGGCATAGACGGCTAGCATGACCGTCGAGGGCTCGGCTGAAGCGGAGCTGGGCAAGGCGCCGAGAAGATCTCAGGCAGTGACTCCGTAGGACGTGCATTGCATCACCCTCCACGCACATAGAGTCCAGCCATGTTTTCTGCCCATAGACTGACCGAGCGCCTGGTTGCGCTTCTGCTGCTCCCCGTGGCCACCGCTTGTTCGAGCGGCGCGGTCCCATCGACTTGGACCGGTACCGTTTCCGATAGCGCCGGCGTCCAGATCGTCCACAACCCCACCGAAGGCATCTGGGGACCGGAGGACGCTTGGAAACTCAAGGAAGTCCTCTCCATCGGTGAGATGCTCGGCGAGGACGAATACCAGTTCGGACAAATCGTCAGTGTGGATAGCGACGCTGCGGGCAACGTCTACATCGCGGACCTCCAGGCACAGCACGTGCGTGTGTTCGACTCCGAGGGCGTGTACACGCTCACGATCGGCCGACCGGGCGCAGGGCCCGGGGAGATCGCGGGCGTGTTCGCACTGCCAAACGAAGTCTTCGTGGCAGATATCGGAAACCGGCGTGTCAATCTCTACGGACATGATGGCGAGCTGGCCGGGAGTCGCCTTGTCGATATCACCAAGGGCATCCCCATCCGCTGGGATCGCATCGGTGACGAGGTCGTGGCACAGCTTCGCGTCATGGTCTCCGGTGAGGACGTGGAGCCGACCGGCGATGTGATCGTCAAGATGGGCGGCGAGGAGGAGGCAAGGGAGATCATCACCAGCCTGCCGGTGGGACAGAGTCTCCAGTTCGTGAACGGTCAGCCGCAGATCCGGGTCTTCGAACCAGAACCGATCTGGGACGCGAGTTCCGACGGTCGTGTCATCATGGCCGTGAATGAAGCCCTGCGCATCGAGGTCCGTGACGCAGAGGGCACCCTGGTTCGCGTCATCAACCAACCGCACGAGACGAAGGCCGTCACCAAGCGAGATCAACGTGTCGTTCTATCTGCCATGCGGAAGCAGTTCGAGCAAGCGGGCGCGCCCGCAGCCGCTATCGACGCAGCAATGGAGCGCTTCCAGTTCGCAGACACCTACCCTGCGTTCGTTACCCTAACGCACGGGCCGCTGGGTTCTGTTTGGGTACAGCGCATGCTCAGCAGTGACGAGATCTCAGACGAAGGCGACTTCAATCCTCAGGACCTGGGCTCCAACACCTGGGACATCTTCGATGGTGAAGGGAGGTACCTGGGCGACATCACGTTCCCGGGGAAGTACCAGCCGATCAAAGTCATGGGCGATCGCATCTACGGTATCGCGCGCGACGAACTCGACGTTCAGTCGATGAAGGTGTATCGGGTCGTGATGGAATAGGCGTCTCCGGAGGGGTCAGCGCCCCGTGTGTTCATCGTCCTGCCGCAAACGCGGCCCAGTCACTCGCCTCCAGCGAGACGAGATTGGCAAAGAGCCGGTAAGCACCGGGCACTCTGCCGGCCCACTGCCGGAAGAACGACAGTGCCGTGTACACGTACACACCGTCTCCGACCGACGCGACCAATAACGACCCGTGCCGCGCGGGTTCATCCGGATCGCGAAGCTCCAGTAGGGGCGTGTACTCGTCACCCCATTCGCTCGCGAAGTAGAGGCCGCGCTCCTGCACCCAACCGTCGAAATCGTCTTGCGTGATCGGATTCGGAGTCGTGAAGATCGGCGCACCGGGTTCCAGAATCGTTATCGCAGCGGTTTCGTCCGCTACCCGCGGGGCGGGCCGCCCGATGGTCAGATCGTAAGGGGCGAACCGACCATTCGAGAACTGATATTGGTTGTATTGATTGATGACCGTGCCGCCAGCGCGGGCGAAATCGAGCAACTGATCGTTCGCGGCACGGACGTCGGGCCGGGTCTCGTAGGCGCGAACGCCCAACACGATCACGTCGTACGCGGAGAACGCACCGTCCCGGACCTGCCCTTCGCTGAGCATGTCCACACTGGCGCCCATTTGACGAATCGCCGTCGGGCCGTCGTCGCCTGTGCCCATAATGTACGCGACCCGTAGCCCATCACGGATCGCGACGGGCACGACCGTCACTCGGGCCTCGGCAGCCGAGAACATGGCCGAGCGCTCGATGTGCTCGTAGTCGATGAGCGCGAAGGATTCGTCATAGGCCTGGCCCCCGACTTGGGCGACCGCCTCGAAGACGTACTCACCGGCGGTGACTGACGGCCCCGCCCGAATCTCGAACGCCACCGTGCGTTCGGCACCCGCGGACGCCAGATCGAACGCGTGCGACGAGGGAGAGACCGTCCACCCTTGGGGAGCCCGCAAAACCACTTCGCCCGACGCGCCGTCGTCAGCTTCGGACCGCAGCGCGACCGTGACCGTTTGGGCATCGGACTGGCCCTGGGGCCACACCACTCCACCCGGCGTCACGGCAACGGAAACGGCTGGCACGATCAGGACTGGCTTCTCGAACTCACCCTTGGCTTGATCGACGCCTACGTAGCGCATGGGGACGGACCGCTCCGTGAGCGTTCCGATGGCTCCACCCTCGTGATACGGGGTGAATCGCAGGCCCGCTCGAGCAACGGCGCCGTCGCGGGGAAGCCCCCACAGTTGCGGAGCATCCGGCCAGGAGTACATCGCCCCGGGTCGGTCCTCCTGTAGAAAATAGAGCCGAGAGGACGCGGCGCCCTCTGGAACCGACAGCTCGTAGGTCCACGTAACGAGGCTTTGCGGAGCCACGCTCCCATCGTCGGCGAGGCCCTCCACGGAAAGCTCCGTGACCGGCCAGCCGGAAGCAGGACCGCCCACCAACTCGACTCCGGGGCTCCTCAGCGTCGCCCGGCCACCGTTCCAGAGCTGGGCTCGCACCTCAATGCCTTGCCCGGGCACGACGAGATCGTCGGACGCACGCACCTCGAAGTGGATGCCGGCCGCCGCCATAAAGGCACGGGTTGCGACGTTCTTCTTCTGCTCGAGTGCTCCCTGGAACTCCGTGCTGCCACCACCCACGGCCAGAGCCCGCTCAAGATGATCCAGAGCCTCGGCGAGGTCATCGGCGATCGCAAACAGGTCCAGGCCCAACTCGGTTCGAGCCTGTGCAAGTGAGCTGCGGTAGGCCTCGAGGTGCGCCCTGGCTTCGGCTGTGTTTTCGTCGCTCATGCCAGCGGTGAGTCCGACCAACGTCGTATCGATGCCCGAGAACATCTCGTCTTCGGCGCCCTCAACATGGGACGCTACAAAGGCCGCTCCGGTAGTCCTCGGGCCGGCCGGCTGTGCCGCGCCCATATCCTGCGAGCGGTGCTGGCTACGACTCTCCATCGAGAGCTGAAAGTGCGAACGCCCGATCAGCGCATCGTAGGCTCCCGTTTCGACGACGATGCTGGGAGCGTCCGCTGGTGCAGGTCCGCCGAAACGTGGACGCGCTGACTGGTACAGCTTAGCGGGGGTCCACACCTCGACACCCCTCTCGAGTTGCTCCGGGTAACGAGTGGGGTCACCGGCCGCCTCGAATACCTCACGAGCCATGATGCCCGCGGCCTGATGCTGCCCGTGGCCATCCCGAGGTGTGCCACTGAACACGGACACGATCACGTGGGGACGGAAAGTGCGCACGACCCATACCACATCGTGCAGCAACTCTTCCCGAGGCCACAGACTCAGGGCCTCGTCCGCCGTCTTGGAGTATCCGAAGTCGAAGGCACGCGTGAAGAACTGGCGCCCGCCCTCGAGTGCACGAGCCGCCTCGAGTTCGCCGGTCCGAATCACGCCCAATCCTTCCCAGAGCTCCGGCCCGATGAGGTTCTGTCCCCCGTCGCCACGGGTGAGAGCGAGATACGCCGTTTCCGCACCCCACCCCCGGGCCATCGATGTCAGCAGGCCCGTGTCCTCATCGTCCGGGTGTGCCCCGATCATGAGGACGCGCTTGACCCCGTCCATCTGACGGAGGAGAAGTCCCGTAGGCACGAGACCTGTGCCCTCCATTGACTGCGCTACCAAACTGCCCGTGACCACCGCCAGAGGCGCGACCAGGAGAAGCATGGCCGTCAGGAGCACGGACCTGACCCATCCGAAACTGAATGATCCCATCTTCACACCGACCTCAGCATATCGCATCGAAGAACGACCGAAAGAAGGAAACATAGGGCGGAGCCTAGTTCCCATGACACCGGCTCGCGAGGCCTACTCCCGCTTGGGCCAGGGCAACGCGAGCGCAGCCGGAGCTCGGGATCGCCCCACCCAACCCGCTAACGCCGCCAGCGTCAGCACGTAGGGGAACGCCAAGAAGAGCTGATACGGGGCATCCAAGCCGAGCGCTTGGCCCTGGAACTGCAGGGCGTTCGCGGCCCCGAAGAAGAGCGCTGCGAACAGCACCAGCACGGGATTCCATCGACCGAGCACCACCACGGCGATCGCGATGAAGCCCCGCCCAGCGCTCATGTTCTCGGCAAACGTCCCGGCATGCGCGAGCACCAAGTGCGCACCGGCAACACCCGCCATCGCCCCACCAAATACTGTCGCCCAAAACCGCGTCCAACGTACGCGCACGCCAGCTGCCGCCGCCGCGTCCGGTGCCTCTCCGACCGCACGGACCTCGAGGCCCCACTGCGTCCGGTAGAGGAAATACCAAAGAGCCGGAGCAAGCACATAAGCGAGGTACGCTGTCGGCGCCTGGGCGAAGAGCGCCGATCCGACCACCGGCAAGTCGGAGAGCAGGGGGACCGGGGCAGGAGCCAACGTCGGTACCGACAGCACTGCACCGGTCGTGCCGAAACGCGCCTGGTAGATGGCACCCGTGAAGCCTAGCCCACCCAACGTGATCGCGGTCCCCGTGATGATCTGATCGGTGCCCAGGCCGATCGAGAACGCGGCGAAGACGAACGCGACCGCCGCTCCGGCGCCCGCACCAACGAACATGCCGGCCCACGCACCGCCGAGCGCCATCGCTCCAAGGGCACCACCCAAGGCACCCGCGATAACGGAACCCTCGAGCCCAATGTTGATGACTCCCGTACGCTCGGTAATCGTTTCACCCATCGCGGCAAGCGCGAGCGGCACACCTAGGCGGACCGAGGCTTCGAGGAACGCAACCAAGACGACGAGCTCAGGCATTCGCACGCCGCCTGACCTGGTCCACCGCGAGTACGCTGAGGATCACGAGTGCCTCCACGGCGGAGACCCAGGACGCCGGGATGCCAGCCGCGCGCTGCATCTCGGCGGCGCCACCCTCCAAGGCGCCGAAGAGTAGACCGGTGCCGAGCACTGCAATAGGGTGAAGACCGCCGAGCAGAGCGACCGCAATCGCTGTGTAGCCCCAACCCGGCGACAGGTCCTCATAGAGTGCGAACGTCACACCAGCCACCTCGACACCACCCGCGAGTCCAGCAATCGCTCCGGACGCCAGAAACGTGAGCAACACAACGCGATCGGTCTTGATCAGTCCGGCAATCCTTGCCGCTTTCGGTGCCGCCCCGACCGCCCTGATTTCGAAGCCGATGCGGGTCCATCGAAACATGGCCCACATCGCGCCCCCAAGCAGGAGCGCCAGGAGAAAGCCCGAGTGTAGACGTGTTCCCGACACCAGCAGTGGTAGCGTCGCCGTCTCCGCGATCGCATCCGTCTGGCTGAACACGCCTCGAGATTCCTGCAGCGGCCCCACCACCATGTAGGCCGCGAGGTAGATGCCGACGAAGTTCATGAGGATCGTCGTGATGACTTCGCCCGTCCCGAGCCGCACGCGCATGAGCGCAGGGATCGCGGACCAAAGCGCGCCCGCCACGGCGGCCGACGCGAGAACCAGAGGTACGAGCACGAACCCGGGGAGGGCACCGCCGACTAGGCCGACCCACACTGCCGCGACCGCCCCAGCATAGAGCTGGCCTTCCGCACCGATGTTCCAGATTCCAGCCCTGAACGCCAAGGCCACTGCAAGACCGGTCAGGATCAGCGGGACCGCCCGCACCATCGTGATCGACAGGATCGCGTTCGAGCTGCCGAACGCGCCACGCATCATCGCGAACCCCGCCTCAATCGGGTTGAAGCCGCCGAGCACGAGGGAGCCTGCCGCGACCGCCAGGGTCAGTACCAAAGCCACTAGGGCCGTCCAGGCCGGACTGAGGCGCCTCACCTCGAGCCCCTGTCGTCCGGAACGCCAGCTGCACCGACCATCAACGCGCCGACGCCCTCCCTGGTCCACTGTTCGCGAGCCACCTCGGTCAGCCGACCCCGCACGATCACGAAAAGTCGGTCGGAAAGCTCGAGCACCTCGTCCAGATCCGTCGAGATCAACGCGACCGAAGGACCGTCGACGCTGGACCTCACTGCATCCACGATCTGCCCATGCACGAAGTCGGTGGCCGCTACGTCGAGGCCGCGAGTAGGGTTCTCGGCGACGAGCAGATCCGTAGCCTCCGGCAGCTCACGACCAACGACGAGCCGTTGCTGGTTTCCTCCTGAGAGAGAACGGGCCGGCACCGAAACGTCAGCCGCGCGGATGGCGAATTCCGAACGCAGACGCTCGGCTCGTACCTCGATTTCGTCCCACTTCAGTAGGATCCCGGAGCGAAAGAGCTCGTCGCGATGGGCGGCCAGAGCCACGTTCTCCGTCAGGTCGAACTCGAGCGCGAGCCCCTCGGACGTCCGGTCCTGGGAGATGAAGCCCGTACCGCTCGCAACCTCGATGTCCCCAGACGTAGGCTCGGCACGCCCAGCGAGGACGAGCGCCAGTTCACGCTGTCCATTCCCCTCGACGCCAGCGATACCGACGATTTCGCCACGGCGAAGGTCGAGGGAGACGCCTCGTAGTGCTTCCTGCCCCCGCGGCCCGGTGGCGCGCACGTCACGCAGACGCGTGACGACCTCCCCATCCGCGACCGCGTGTGGTTCCCGACGTGGGCCGCTTATGTGATCCGCCCCGATCATGGCGTGGGTGAGACTGGTCACCTCCAACTCGGAGCGGGGTGCGCTCAAGACCGTGCGACCCTCCCGAAGCACAGTCACGTGGTCCGAAACCGCGAGCACCTCGTCCAGCTTGTGGGAGACGAGTACCACAGCTCGACCGTCCGTGACGAGACTCCGCAGCAGAGCCAACAACGTGTCGACTTCTGGCGGGCTGAGCACAGCCGTGGGCTCGTCGAGAATCAGAATTCTCGGATCCCTGAGCAGCGCCTTGAGGATCTCGACGCGCTGTCGGTTCCCCACGCTGAGATCCTCCACCACGGCGTGCAAGTCGACGGTCAGTCCAGCTTGCGTCATGAGTTCAGCCGCTCGGTCCTCAACCTCTCGCAGCGGCAACCTCCACCCTCGCGACCCGGTGCGCCTGCCCAACGCGAGGTTCTCCAGCACGGTAAGTCGGGGCACCAACTTGAAGTGCTGGTACACCAGCCCGATACCGTTCGCCCATGCATCCCGAGGGCTGTGCAGCGTCACCGCAGTCCCACGCAGCGACAGCGTCCCAGCATCAGCGCGCAGCACCCCACCGAGAACGCTCAGGAGCGTCGACTTCCCCGCCCCGTTCTCTCCCAAGACTCCATGTACCTCGCCAGCACGCACCTGGAGATCCGCCCCGTCGAGCGCGGTAACGCGCCCGAAGCGATGGACGATGCCGTCGAGCCGGGCGAGGACTTCGGTCACGGCGTCCCGGGCTCGTCCTCGACGTAGGCCACGCGTGGCACCACCAGCTCCCCTGAACGAATCATGGCCCGGGCGCGATCGACACGTGCGAGGAGATCGGCCGGCACACGTCCGGCGAGTCTAGGGTTGAGCACGAAGTCGACTACTTCGCCGTCGCTGCCCGCGTAGAGAGGTCGCCCACCGAGCTCGCCTGACTGCCACATGGCCACCGTCTCCAGAAACGCTTTGGGAATTCGGAGGACCGCGCTGCCCAAAATGATCTCAGGAGCAATGCCGTTCTGGTCCCCATTCATGCCGAGCGCCCACGCCGTCCCCCCTGCATCGACGACCTCACGCACCGCCTGGAAGACCCCGTAGGAAGCCCCGTCCACGTTGTGGATGATCGCGTCCGCGCCACGGCGGAGCTGCGCCACCGCGGCCTCCTTCGCCGCCGCGACGTCGTCCCAGTTGCCGATGAACGCCTCGAGAACCTGGACGTCTGGGTCGATGGCCCTCGCGCCGGCCGCAAAAGCCAAGAACGTGCCCTTCGCCGCAGGGATCTCGACTCCACCCACCATCCCCACGATACCCGACTCGCTCATGCCCGCGGCGACCATTCCGGCGAGATAGCTGCCTTGCTCCAGCTGGAAGATGAGCGGTACCACGTTACTCGAGTACCTCCCGCCTCCGCTGACGACAAACGTCGTGTTAGGAAACTGTTCGCCGGCGCGCATCGCTGCGTCTTGATACTCCGAGCCGTGTGCAAAAACCAGGTCGTAGCCCGTCGAAGCATAAGAGAGGAAAGCTTCGTCGAATTCGGCGGGGGTACGGGTCTGTTGATGGCTGACTTGGGCTCCGAGCGAGTCCCGCAACAACATGAGCCCCTCATACGCACCCGCGTACCAACCGGCGTCGCTGACCGGACCTGCCGTGAGCAGCGCGGCGCGAATGTCCACCGAGGCTTCGCCTTGAGCGTCGCGCTGATCATCGGCACACGCCGATACCAACAACACAATCGCGAGTACAGAAAGTCTTGCGAACCGACGCATCACCGCGTCTCCCTGGATAGGGTCCCAACCAAGTCCGGCCTCTCGGCGTCGAGCACAGTGTAAACCACTGCCTGTTGGGAGTTCAAAGCCGCCGGTATGTTGTCGGCCATCCCGGATCAATCGAGCGGCGACAGGTCGCCGGACAGCGCTCCCACATAGGCCGAACGGCTCATACTAAAAAAGGCCGGAGCAAAGACCAATGGAAGACCAGCAACGAGGGAATTGGAGTTCGAGCATGGGCTTCGTGCTCGCGGCGACGGGCTCTGCCATCGGTCTCGGCAACCTGTGGAAATTCCCCTTCATCACCTGGGAGAACAACGGCGGCGCATTCGTGCTGGTCTACCTGCTGTGCATCGCGGCGGTAGGACTCCCAATCATGATGGCGGAACTCCTGATCGGTCGCTCGACGCAGAAGAGCGCGGTGGGCGCGCTCAAAGAGGCAGTCGGGCCGGCCTGGGGTCTCGTGGGCCTGTGGGGTGTGCTGTGCGGCTTCACACTGCTCAGCTATTACACGGTCATCGCGGGCTGGTCACTGTTCTACTTCGCGAAGACCCTGGGTTGGGCCATCAGCGGCTATCCCGCCGGGCTGGCCACAGGTGAGCTTTTCGGCGAGCAGGCCGGCAACGGCAGTCTACAGTTGATGCTCTCGTTGGGCTTCAGCATCGCGACCGTCGGGGTCGTCTACTTCGGAGTCCAAAAGGGCATCGAACGAATCGCGCGCCTCTTCTTGCCCGTGCTCTTCGCTATCCTGGTGCTGCTGCTCATCAGCGCACTCGGCATGAGCGGATCGGGCGAGGCGCTCGCGTTCATCTTCCGGCCGAACTTCTCCGAGCTCGAGCCGACCGGCGTGCTGGAGGCACTCGGCCACTCGTTCTTCACGTTGTCCCTCGGCATGGGCGCGATGATCACGTATGGCTCCTATATCGGACGCGACCAGTCCATCGTGAAAGCATCCGCAATCATCGTGGCGCTCGATACCCTCATCGCTTTGATCGCGACCGTCATCATGTTCTCGGTGATCTTCAGCGTGGCCGGGATGTCGGAACAAGTCAGCGGCACCGGCACGGTCGGCATGCTCTTCATCTCGCTGCCTGAGTTGTTCTTCACCGAAGTGCCCTTCGGGAGGGTGCTCGGCCCGCTGTTCTATGTGCTCGTGGCGCTTGCCGCTCTGACCTCGACGATGTCGCTGCTCGAGGTCGTAGCGAGCTACATCATCGACGAGCACAAAGTCCCGCGCCACAAGGCGACACTCATGTGTGGAGGCGTGATCTTCGTCTTCACGATCCTAGCCGCAGTATCCTTCGGGGCGGTTCCGTTTGTGACCAACCTCGAGTTGGGCGGAGCGCTGGGAGACCTGCTGTTCGGCGGCAAAGTTGGTTGGTTCTCGATGGCCGATCACTTCGTGTCGAACTGGATGCTGCCTACCGGTGGCCTCGCAGTCACGCTAGCTGCCGGCTGGTTCATGACACGCGACGCCACCGAGGGCCAGCTGGTGGACGGCACGGAACCTGGATGGTTCGCCTACGGCGCGTGGCGATTCTTCATCCGGTTCGTGGCCCCGGTCGCCGTCGCCTCGATCATCATCGCGGTGCTCTTCTTCGGGGTGGACTTCAGCTAACTGAGGGCTGACGCCACACGCTTACGCCAGGTTACCCGGGCGGACTATTGTCCATGGTCCGTCCGGGCAACCAGGCGCCCCCCTAATTCACGGCCGACGGCAACTTCCGCACCACGATCGTAGGCACATCGAACTCATCCGTTTCGATATAGGCAGTGAGACCATCTGGGCCGAACGACGAGGGCATCTCCATCTCGCCGGCCGCAAAGCTCCCTACATACTGCCCATCGGTATTGAGCACGTCGATCGGTCCATCACTCACGGGTTGCTCGCCGCGACGTTGCACCCAGATCCTGCCACCCCGCGTAGTCTGTAGGCCCCGAATCACCGGCACCTCCGGGAAGAACTGCATCTGCTCGATCTGACCCTGCATCATTTCCTTGATCGCGTCTTGGTTCACTTCCTGCCCATCTCCACCGCCGGGTCCGACCATCCTCATGCGCATCTGAGGGCCCTCGCCCGCAGCCATCTCTTCTAGCCGCCGCTCCTTCTCGGCCTCCTCAATGCGGTCGGTGACGGCAAGTGGTCGGAAGGGCCGCTGGAGGATCCGTGACACGCCTCCGTCCGGTCCGGCGATTTTCACCGCGTACGCCGATGAATCGGAGAAGGTCACGCCCCCGTTTGGCAGCGCGCCGACAAGAAGGTCGGGTTCGAACGTGCGAGGTCCCGCCATCGCCATCGAAAAACGCATGCCTCCTCCCTCGAGCGTCT
>Ga0115002_10002525_pt1 | contig 23805 bp, 13 predicted proteins | sample ArcticOcean_MG_C_8_FD_89576 | JGI IMG/M metagenome (GOLD analysis project Ga0115002, IMG submission 89576) | Marine microbial communities from western Arctic Ocean - ArcticOcean_MG_CB11_86 | ecosystem: Environmental > Aquatic > Marine > Oceanic | place: Arctic Ocean: Canada Basin | collected... | reverse complement strand
TATAGGTCGGCAGACTCCGATCCAGTTCGAATTCCTCGGTCAACGGAGCGGTGATACCGATCCCCGAGCGGCTGCCACCACCACCCAGCAAGATACCGGTCTCGCCATCATCTCCTGCATCTCCTGCATCTCCTGCATCATCTGCGACTGTCGGCGTGCTACCTTGATCTTTTGGTATGTACATCAATCCGGCTGCTCGCACTGTACCAATCATGACTTCACGGCTTTTTTCCTGGCCCGCTTCGCTGGTGTAGAAAATCGTACGAAAAGAGGAAAAGCGAACGACGGGTGAGAAGGCTTCAGCCACAGCTGAGAACAGTTGGTCTCCGAGTTGCTGGGGACTCTCAAAGCGCCGCTCAACCATGCGGCTCCAACTGAGAGCTCGACAGTCCAATTCCCTGACTCGCACAAGGATACTGAGCCCCTCGTCAAGCACGGAAACCACCAGCAACTTGTCCTGTTTCAGCACAGCGGCGGCGCTGCTGCCGGTCGCCTGGATCTGGCTGGCTGTGATATCCTCCGGATGCAGCGCAATGTCCGCCCGCAGCCCGGCTGGCACCTTCCTGTTGAGATCAATATCCCAGATCTTCATATCCCAGGTCGATTTGGCCCAGGCAGACACACGAGTATTCAACACCTGCCGAGCGGCACGGCGGTGAATGGATGTAATTCGGACACTGGGGCCATGTGCGATCCAGACGTTGACCCGGTAGGGCGAAAACAACCAGGTGTCCTGCGCACTGGCTTTCACTCCTGCTGTAACGAAGCCCAGCCAGCAGAGGGTCAGCACAAGAGCACGGCGCAGCAGGCTGGATCGCCGCGACTGTCGCGGTCGTATCGATCCCGTTAGCAGGCCGTTGTTATTCATCGTGGTTTACACTCGGTTTCTCAATCGTTGATGGCTCAGGGCAGGTCCGGCGCCAGCTGCCACCGCTGCACTCCCTGGTAGAGTGAGACTGGCGGCTTGGGGTTCAGGCGGATACCGGAATGGTGGGCATAGAAATCGGTCATTTGCCAGAGTGGGATCACGGTCACTTTGTCATGGCAGACACGGTGTAGGTTTCGCACGCGGCTGCGAACTTCCTGCCAACGCATGGCTGATTCAAGCCACTGCAGGGAACGGTTCACATGGTCATCGCTGACAGCAGCCAGCCCCTCACTGCCGAGCAACTTGCCGGCATCGACAATCGGCTCCCACATCGCCAGCTGGCAATACAAGAGGTCATATTCACCACTGTCGTCCAGCGTTTCTCCTGGCGGCAGTTCCTTCAGCGAGATTTCGATCTTGATGAAATTCAGATGGAACTCGATGGCCTTGCAGACATTCCGAGCTGCTTCAGTAGCCGGATGAGCGAGCACCAGGGCTGGAATCCCCTCGAACTCCTCGTCCTTCTTTTCGGCAGCTTCCTTCATCCGTCGCTGGGCCAACGTGAACAGCGTGACAGCCAGGCGAGGAGAGTACTGACGCGGTTGAATTGACTGGTCATAGGCATAGGAGAGCGGGTCAGATCGTGACATACCGGCGGCAAAAGGCCCGCTGATCAAGCGACAGCCAACAGATCGGTGGCCCCGCAACAAGACGTCATCGAGGATCACATCGCGACGGATGCCGAAGGCAATTGCCTTGCGGACCAGCTCGTTCTGCATGTGTTCATGCTGGACATTGGGTATCAGCATATGCACAGTCGGCAAGGCATATCGATGGACCCGGATCAGCGGGTCTGCTGAGAGGGCAATGGCATCGGGTGGCAAGAGGTGATCAAGCACGTCAACTTCACCCGACTTGAGGGCACGGATCGCCTTCTCCGTATCCTCATACAGATGTTCGACGATTTCTGCTGGCGGAACGGTATTTGGATTCGGCGGAACGTAGGGGAAACGGTTATTGCCGTTGCTCTGGAATCGTGTGGCAACTTCATCTTCACTGGAAACAACGAAGGGGCCATCAATCCGGCTGGGATCGTCCTCGGCTAGATTTTGATCGATGAAGACCTGCAAGAGTGCCTCGGGCAGTACATGCGGCCGGCGAAAATGAACTTGCAGACCATACACATGTTCAACGTCGACATGCGACAGCAAGCTGGCCCACTGGGTGTTATAGGTTGGGTGCTGGGGATCAGCCATGTCCAGCAATTTTTCAGCCACGCGGTATCCATCGGTCTGATGTTGCTCGGCGATCTGTGCCGGGTTGATGGACAAAATCAGGCTGCGGCGGTCATTGGACTGGCGAATGGTCCCCATCGGAAACTGGTAATCGCCCTTTTCGGGACCTGGCCCCTGGTACTCCAGGATGGTACGTCGGACCAGGTATCCCGCTCGGCGAGTGGACCAGTTATCGATGCGACCACGATCTGCAGACAGGGCCCGCTCGGTAACACCGACCAGAACAAGTGGATATCGGCGGGCGATTTCGACGGCCAGCTCACGGCCTCCCTGCACACGCGGGAATATCTCCAGCATCTGGCGACTTAATCGCTGCGCTTCACGCAGCTTGCCATCCAGCATCAACTGGCGAGCCTCGTCACGTTTGCCAACGGCCATCTGGTTCAAGAGGTTGGCGGCGCCCTGCACGGACGGCAGCTCGTCTGCACCATACGTTCGCAACAGGCGGTCCATCAGCTGACCCGCCATCAGCGTCTTGCCAGCCTCGATATAGTCATTGAGGATCTTTGCAGCCGCTGCGTCGATCGCCCGCGCCACCGTACTACCATTGCCGTCCAGATCGAATGTTGCGTTCCGACCGTAAAGTTCTTCCAGCAGCGACAGTGCTTCGAGGAAGCGAGCCTCGCCAAACCACTTCTGGGCACTGAGATAGAGGTAACGGTGCAATGTCTCATCGAGGCCCGGGGCTTCCGGGTACTTCCGATTGAGGAATGTAAAGTACTCGAATGCATCATCGAGTTTCCCCTCTGCCACCAGCTGGCTTACTTCGCCGACGAGAATCTCTTCGAACAACTGCAGGCTGGCAACATCCTTCCAGGTCACTTCGTAGATCTCGTCAGGATCATCCAGCAAGTGGATCTCAATGACGTCCCCTCGCTTAAAAGCTGGCACTTTCCGGTTCGGAAAGGGCAGGGGCTCAATCTCAATCGCTTCGGTTGTTTGTTCGTCGACCTTGATCACGACCAGGTCATAGGGAGTCCGGCGGGCCAGCTCGTCATAAATCTGTTGCGCCTGCAGATCTGTCGTCAGCAGCAGCCCGGTGACGAGGACCAGGCAGCCGGTGAGCAGCCGCCGAAGCGGCAGTCGGTACTTTCCACTGCGAGCCGTCATCAGCCGCTACCTCCCTGTCTCTGTGGTACCGGGATCACATGAATGGCCCCATCCGGACCGGACAGCCAGAGCCGATCGGCAAACACGGCCGGCCGGCCCTGCAGTGGTTCACGCATTTTCTGGCGGGCAACGACCTCGCCTGAATCTCCCGCGATCCGCCAGATACTTCCTGACAGCGACACAAGAAAAAAGTCCCCCTCGTAGGCCAGCGGTTGACTGGCAATCTGGCGACTCTTGACATCCGCCTGCCAGGAAAAGACATGCTGTCGGCCAATTCCATTCAGCATGCTGGTGAGCACCAGCAGCTCGATCTGCGTGGAGGGTTGCAGGCAACAGAGCTTGCCGTTGTCTGTCAGCAGCAGCAGGCGATTATCGACTCGCCATGGCCCCCAGATCACGCGTCTGTCGACATCCCACTGAGCGACTTCTTCCAGGGTCTCCCAGTCGTATGCCAGCAGCACATCGTTATGCTCGCCGCGAGTTACTGCGTAGAGGTGATCTCCGAGTGCAGCCATCTGGGGATAGACGGTATCTCGCAGGGGCTTGGTCACGGTCATCGCCAGGTGTTGCCGCGGCTGTTGTTGGACCTGGACCCCAAACAGCTGTTGATTGTCTCGCATCACGACGAAGCCGCGTGTCGGATCGGCATGCACAGCGGGAGCTGACCAGACGACCTTTTCGCCAGGCCGCAGGCTCGGTTGAAAGGGCATCACCTGCTGGCTACCTGAAGGCATATGGTAGAGTCGAATCGCGCCATCATCAAAAGGGACGAGCAACTGTCCACCGAATGCGGTTGCCGGAAAGGCCCGCCCGCGGCTGCCTTCCAGGCTAACGTGCTGGGCTGACTCGCCATCACCGGAGGCCGCGAAGAGTACAGAACGTGACGTGGAAGACCCCATCATCACGATGCGCCCGGGTGCCAATTCAACGGGTCGTGAAAAGGCAGCCTGGCGGTCAACACCCTGGGGAACTGTCTCTAGCTGATACTGCAATCCAGCCGGTGGGGTATCAAAGCGAAATAGCCCGGCCTGCGACGTCAGCACGCTGAGTTGGTTATTCTGCTGGTCCACTGACACGCTGGCGGTGCCACCAACCGCTGTCTGCCAACTTGGACGGCGTGCGGCGGATGGCTGACCGGAAATTGTGAATGCTGTGGCCCCTTGCTGCTTGCGCGTGTGCACGACAACCGTATCATGCCGTTGTAGCGGCGCGACGAATTCATCGCCGTCATTGTCAATCCAATCAAGCGTCAACTCACCCAGCACCGCCTGGATTTTATAACGCGCGAATTGTTTGCCACCGATCCAGAGCTGCCCCTGGTCGACAAGCGGAAACTGGATCACTGGTGCAGTAAAGGAGGCAGTGATGCCGGCCATTTCCTGCACAGGGGGACTGATATTGGGGTCGACCTCATAGACCCGAATCTCCCCCAGGTCGGTTGCCACCAGCACGCGACGATCGTACTGAATGGGAGGTACGACGACTTTCCCTTTCAGGGAGATCGGCCGCTGGGCGATCTTCACTTTGCCGGTCGTTTTATCGGTCTGAAAGATACGGACAAGGCTGCGATCCTCTTCCACGTTTTCGCAGATCACGACGTAACCGACGGCCGCCACGGGGCCGACTTGAACGCCGCCGTCACTGTGGCTAGCGTACAGGACGTCCGTACAGACATTGGACTCAGCCGATACGACGTAGAGATTACTGTGCTGACCAACCTGGAAAAAACTGTTTGTCTCGACATCATAGGCTGGTGGCACCTGGACCTGCATGGGAAAGCTGATGGCCGCCGCCACAGCACCACTCTGAAGATCCACTCGCAACATCTGGCTGGCGTCATCCGCTGCCACAGGCCGAGTATTGACAACCGCCTGGCCGTTTATCAGCAGCGGGTTGGAGAACGGCATATTGATCGCCAGTCGCCACTTGAGCGCCCCGCTGCGGGCGTCCAGCCGCAATAGTTCGTGCCGCTTTCCGTCGACCACGAGGGCGTCGGCAGCAGGATCAGCAGAGACGGCACGAGGATGAATGATAGTCTCAAAACCAACAAACCGTCGCCACAGGACCTTGCCCGATCGAACCTCGACGCCATAGACACTTCCACCAGCCAGGACAAATGCGACGTGCGGCCCGGCGGTGGGGATGATCTCGCCGCTGGTGACAAATGTGACAACTGTATCTTCAGCGGCCAGCTGGTGATCTTGTTGAGAGACCTCAAATTCACTGGTGGCAGTAACCTTGACAAGCTGCTGCTCGCTCTCTGAAATCTTCAGGACTGCATTGAGCAGGATGGCATCGTTCTCCAGTTCGGGGAATTCCCTCAAGAGATCCTGCCGGCCGTTGAAGGCCCGGCGAGTGTTACCCTGCCCGGACGCCGCTTCCATTTCCTTGATCGTGGCATTCAGTTCGGTGGTCCGGTCGATATGGCGATTCAGGCTGATCGTTTTTTCCTTGATCCGCTCCAGCTGAGCCGCCAGCACGGCATTACCTTTCTTCCTGCTGGCAGGAATATAGGAGGTGGTATCGACCAGTTTCATCGCATCCACGGAAAGATCCAGGTTGGTCTGTTTGACCTGCAGGTCCCCCGATTTGAGTGCAGCATCGACAAACGACTCCACGATATTCGGAAGCAGCAGGGCCAGTTCATCCCGGACCTGGTTAAACTTCTCTTCCTTCTGCAACTCGGGCAGAATCTTCTGGCAGCGTTCCAACGCTTTGTCGGGCGTGCTGGCGACCTGCAGGATCTTACTCATACCGATCCTCGCCCTGGCCAGCGACGCGTCGTCGTGCCGCGGGTAGCGTTTGACAAAATCCTCGTACTTGCCGATCGACTGGGTATAGGAACCGGCGTTGTAGTCTGTCTGGGCCCGCGAGAGCATTTCAGCGGGTGGATGCGAGGTGATCGACAGGTAGAGGAAAAAACCAAGCACCCCCATCAATCCGAAGCTGGCGCTGCCGAGCACGATCAACTTGGTATCCCAGGGGCTCTTCTCGACCGCCAGTTCCGCCAACGTGCTGGGGGCCTGGTCATCCGTAATCGGTTCGGCATCGGGCGGCGGCGCGGCAACGTTCGGATCGGCAGCTACGGCTGGCTGACTGGCGGGCGTAGCGAGCGGGTCCATCAGCGGATCTGGCGCGGCGGCGACTGGCGTGGCCGGCACCACCGCCTGCTCGAGATCAACAATCTCCTCCTCCTCTTCGACAAGCGGCGCGCCTTCGCCGGTCAGATCGATGATCGGTTCTTCCTCCTCGGGCGCCTGATCCCGCTTGGGGCTGACCGACTCGGCGCCATCGAGCGAGTCATGCTTGAGCGCGTAATCGTCGTCCTGCTGGGATTCAGCCATGGCTGGCAAGTCGGACAATAACTTGCTCCCCTGGAAGCGCGTCAGGTGGCCCTCCTCGACAAGCAACTTGACGAGTTCCTCGGGAGTAACATCGCGACCAATCTGCGCAATAAGCTGCCTCAGTTGCTCGAGAATCGACTCCTCAAGCAAGGATTTTTCTTTCAGGTGATCAACAAACTGCTGGGCGTTCATAATCCTGGTGCCTCTCATCAACTCGGTCGGGGCACACTCTCCTGGGAAAAACTAACTCGCTATTCATCTCCGGTGATCGTCATCAACTGTACTTCATCAAGCCCAATTACCATGCCTGCATCCAAGGCTGCCACGACATTTTCATGCAGGCAATCCTCGTGGGCACGTACAACCAGCTTGCTGAACGGCTTCTCAGCATCATCCCGGGCCTGCCGTAACTTCACGTACAACTCGGCGATACTGGGAGCTTCTTCAGGATCTCCCCCGCCAGGCATGTAGACGAAAAAAGTGTTTGTCTCATCGACTTCCACGGTCAGGAACTCCGGGTCCTCATCGACATCCTGGGGCACCGCCTGGGTGGACGCTTCTTCCGGTTGTGGCGTCGGCACCTCAAGTGATTTCTGCAGGCTGAAAGTGGCGGTCATGATGAAGAAGATCAGCAGCAGGAAAGTCACATCGACCATCGGTGTCATGTCCAGATCATCGTCCTCGTCCGACACCTGGTTGGCAAAGACGATCTGGTTGTCATCGATCTGGTTGTGGTCAGTCATACTGGCTGTGGTTACGTGAGTTGGATGTGGTCATGCTGCGGCCAGGGCGGGAATGCCCTAGCCAGCTCATTCGAGTTGTTTGACTGCCAGGTAAAGTGAGGGAACATCTGCCCGACCGATCGCCTGGGCCACCCGGGAGACTTCCTTGTGCCGGATCCCCTTGGCCGCCTTGAGCAGCACGAATTGCTTTCCGCCATCAAGTTGTTCCTCGATAAAGCTGGCAATCTCCTCTTCCTGAGTTTCCACATCGGAGGAGAACTGCACCCCCCTGCCGTCTGAGACGAACACGCTGTCGGATCCATTCGGTTCAATGATCACGGTGACAGCCTGGTCTGCCAGCACGGCACTGCCGGCACGTGCATCGGGCAAGCCAACCGCCTTCTGCGAATCCATCTTGGCCGCCACGAGGAAGAAGATCAGCAGCAGAAAGGTAATATCGATCATCGGTGTGATATCCATCTCGACATCATCACCCCGTTTTCTTGGCGCCAGTACAAGCGGACCGCTATCGTCCTGCTTGTTAGTCGGTTGTGCAGCAGAGGCAGCCATGTTTAATCCTGGGATCCAAGCGAGGCACTGAACATATCCAGGAACCTGTTGATACCGGCACCGACCAGGTCCTGCATACGACGGATGCGAATGTTAACGCTGGCCATGATCATGATCAGGGGAATGGCGATAGCCAGCCCGCTGGCGGTGGTAATCAGCGCGACCATGATATTACCGGCCAACTCACCCGCGTCTACAGATTCCGAGCTGGCGAGCTTACCGAAGGCACCCATCATACCGATGACCGTGCCGAACAGTCCGATCATGGGAGCACTCTTGACGACAGTGTTAACCCAGCTCATTCGGTTCTCGAGATCCGCCAGTACGTCCCGTTGAAAACGGTCGACAAGCAGCTGGCGGACTTCTCTGAAGCCAAGGTCGCGGTTGACGATGGCCAGGTATGCCAGTTGAACCATGGCTCGGGAATCTCGCTCGCAGAGTTGAGCTGCTGTTTCGTAATCCCCTTGGGATAGCGGGACGGCAAGTTCTTCGAGGAACTTATCCTGTGCTCTCTCGTGCTTGAATCGTTTGGCACCGACACGTCGCCAGACCATGAAAACGCAAAAGGCACCCCAGAGCGCGATCAGCGCCAGGCAGGTGTAGATGATATTTCCGACCATGTCGAAAATCCGGTCCGTTGATGCCGAACCATCGTCCTGAGCGAGCAACTGGAAGCGGATAACGGTGTCAAGAAAAACGGGGTTCATAAAAACAGACCTATCATGTCAGGCGTGGCAAAAAAACGTCCCCAGGAATGGCCCTGGCTGCTGGCAATCGCTAGTAATTCGGGCGGGCGCGAAACTCCTGCTTGTCAACGACAAACTCAAAAGCACTGCCATTCTGACGAACAGAAAAGTAGGTGCGGCGAACCTCGTCCAGCCGCTTGCTGGCCCGCTGCAGCGCGGCATTCTCTGCCGTTTGCAGGCGAGTTTCAGCTTCGGGAGAGTAAAAGTGCAGGATCACTCGGCCCTGTGTCTGGATACCACCTTTGCCCAGCAGCTGCCTCGTCCAGGTGTCGCTGACTTTGTCGGTGGGAGCAAAGAACAGACGCCGCTCGTGCTTGCCCCCTTCGATCGCTCGCTTCTTGACCGTACCCGACACATTGGAGGCGTAATCGACAGTGCTGACGCCTCCACCGAGTGCTCCAATTTCGATCTTCATCTGGTCCAGTAGCCTGGCAAAAGAATCCACGCTGCGTGCGGTCAGCTTGATCCGCCATCTCTCGGCGCGCGGCACGACGTCGAGGTCTCCGTCGCCGCCCGGCCCCGACTCGCGACTGTCCCCCATGCCGGAACCATGTGCCGTGGCGGTCGCTCCTGTATTGAGAGCCACCAGCGACGCTGCGTTTGCTGTTACCGCATCGGTAACAGCCTCAAATGTCTCTTCAATTTGTGGTTCGATAAAATCCATCACCTCTTCCACGCCTGGTTCTTCCACGTCACGCTCATAACCCTTGGCATGATCGCCGCGACCACGCGGCTCAAGAATCAGGACTTTGACTGCCTCGATATCTTCACGAATGATGCTGCTGAGCCAGATAAACAGCATCAAGGCTACAGCCAGCCCCATGAAAACGTTCATGGCGATGATCAGGCTGGCGACGCGGTCATACGAGGAGACCTTGAGCAGGTCACCCTCCTCGACTTCGATCAGGCCAAGTACATTGCCGGTCGTCGTTGCCATCGCTCGTTCCTTGATCTCATCCCGTTATTCTCGGTGCCCCGCCAGCAGGCAGCAGGTCCTAGGGGGCCTCGGGTTTAATGATCACCTCATCCAGGTCGACTTCTGGTCGCACACTCCGATACCACTGCAACCACTTGTCGTATGCCAGTGCCTTCTGCTCGGGGCTGGCTTTGTCCGGCAAGCCAAAACCACTCAGGCGGCGACTGAGGAACCGCAAGGCGTCGCGGGCCTCTCGCGTGACACTCTCATCCGGATCGGTGAGGGCATAGAGCAGCAGTGGCACGGCATCGAGTCCTTCGGCGCGTGCCAGGTTGCGGACTGCGATCCGCCTCGCCTTGTAATTTTTGGCGCCCACCAGGGCCTTGAGCCTTTCCACCTGGGCCTTTCGCTTTTGCGTGTCAGAATCCAGCGTCAATTCCGGCGGCAGTTCGGCACGGGAATCAAAACTGGGGCCATTGGGGTCTTCCAGCATGGCAATGATCGCTTCGATATCACCGCTGACCTGTGCACCGGTCACTCTGGCGCCGTCAAGTCGAGCATTGGCGACATCCTTCGGCAGTCCCTTGCCACCCTGGAACTGGGTGTCCTGATTGAACTTGGCCACACTCTTGCGTGTGCTGCGAATCAGGAAGAAAACGGAAAAACTCGTGTTGGCCATCGGGCCACCCTTGCCCATGTCCCAGGACCCATCATCACGCTGTTTGCCGCGCAGGTAGGTGACGCCGTCGTTGTACCACTTGGGGCTCTTGGGATCGATTCCAGCGGCCAGGTCCTTGAAGGTATTGTAGCGCTCGAACACGTAGAGATAGTAATAGGGCCAGCGAATCGTCCGGGTACGAGGACTGGTTGAGTTGAGCCAGTCGGTGCCCTTGCTCTCCATCGTATAGTTCTGCTGGAACCAGCTGTCGCCGTCCCGCAGGCCTTGTTCCAGCACAGGCCGAGGAACGCTGTTGGTCAGTGGCTTGAGTCCCTTGGCCTCGGGGTCCTCCTTCCGCTTAACCGCGCCGCCGGCGAGCGTTTTCTTGGCTTCCTGCTTCTTGGGAGGCTCGTTCTTCACAAACTGCAGCATCCCTGCGGCGATGTAAAGACTACTGATGCCACACGCTGCATCGGACGGTGCGTCAGAAAAATTCGACTTGCCACCCAGCTTGATCGACTGATCCTTGCGTGTGAAAGTTCCGGGATCATCGCCGTGGTAGCCCCAGCTGCCTGTGGTGTGTTGCGTACGCAACAGCCAGTTGCAGGCGGAGGCAACATATTCGTTATCGAGATCAAATCCCTGTTTCTGTGCTGTCCAGAGCGCCAGCACGACGTACTGGGTCTGTGACGTGTCAGCGTGGCTGCCGTCCTGTTCGTTGACATAGGTCCAGGCACCATTCTTGGTCTGCCGATTCGCCAACTCGTTGAGGATATTCTGGATCTGTGGCCGGTAGAGGCTGCTATCGACTTCCAGCAGTAAGATTGCCACCACCGCCAGGTCATAACAGCTGTCCAATTCAGCACTGGCAAGGCTTTTAGGATCACTTGCCCAGGGAACGGACTCTGCCAGCGCCGCTGACACGATCGAATCGTTCTTGGCACCGGGAATGCTGTAGACATCCATGTACTTGTAGATCGCCAGGCCGCGTAGCACTCGGCCACCGATACGACCCATCTGGTCGCCACCCCTGGAATTGGCTTTGTAGGCACGAAGAAAGGCAACTGCCTTGTCCGTCATGGCGCGGACCACGGGATCGTCTGGCTCGTATGCCGAAACCTGTGGGGCCAGGAAAGTCACAGCAAGCAGTGGTACGATCATCGCCGCCAACAGCAAAGATCGTAAACCACGCACTCGACGAGGCGTTGAACGACTCATCACCTTCTCCTCTTCACTGGTCCCACTTGAAGATCATTACCGCCGACAATCCCGGCATTCGAAAGTCATGCCAGGCAAGCCCGCATAAGGCCCTGTGGGGAACGATTACGACGTCCCCAGCTACTGCCCCCGTAACCGTACGCCGCTTTTTGATAGTATCGGTCTTCCGCCAGCGTGTCAAGCAACACAAATCCTTACCTCACCCATAGTTATCGCCCAAAATACGTGCCATCGAGATGATCCCAACCGTACAGTTTGAGCAGCCACGCGGAGGGCGCTCTGGCTGTTGACCGTTGCGGCCGGCTGGGCCGTTTTTGAGCAGGTCCAGATTCCCTACCACGCTACCCCTCGTGCAGTGGACTTGCCTGTAAGGACGATTTGTGTAACCTATGCCATCTGACCGCTCTCGCAGCGGTCACCACACCCGGTCAGGTAGCTCAGTTGGTAGAGCAGTGGACTGAAAATCCACGTGTCGGCGGTTCAAATCCGCCCCTGACCACTTTCCTGCAGACAGTTTCTCACTCGCTCCATTTCCAAGCGAGTCCTGCGGGGACCTGTTAGCCTTTACAGGCCAGCATTCTTGCCGATTCTGCCAGTCGTCAGAGAGCCTTGAATACCAGCACGACGAGGCACGCCAGGCTTGAAAGAATCAATACGGCACAGCAGGGCAGGTAGCTCGACGATGCCCTGAGCGAATTCGGCCCGACATTTCGTCCGGTCGAATAACTGCTGATCGCAGTCGAAAGAGGTTGTAACGTCAGGACAATTGCTACCAGAACAATCCCCGCAAGCACGGCATGTACACTGTCGTTTCGTCACCTGGTCATTTTTCGACCAGCGACAGCAAGACAAGACACAGTTGGTTCTTGTGCCAATAACGACTAAAACAGCAACTGGCTACCGGCATCCCATTTTACTTGCCACCGTGTTTTCCTGATTGAAGACTGGACGCAGTTCCCCGTGAAGATCACCTGGTCACTGATACTTGCAATTCTCACTCTTGCCATGGGCCCAGGGTCAAGCCTGGCCGAAGACAGGCTGAGTTTCTTCGAAAAGAGAATTCGTCCTCTGCTAGTCGATCACTGCCAGGAGTGTCATGGAAGCGACCAGCAGGAAGGAAAACTCCGCCTTGACAGCATGGCCGGCTGGAAACGTGGCGGTAAAACCGGCCCGGCCATTGTTCCCGGCGATCCTTCCTCCAGCCTGCTCGTGAAAGCAATTTCTTACCAGGACGACAGGCTCACGATGCCACCTGACAAAAAGGATCAGCTCTCAAAACAGCAGGTCGAGGACATTATCACCTGGATACGCCAGGGGGCGATCGATCCACGCCTGGGACCATCGGCCACCAGCAACTCCAACGAGCTCAACCACTGGGCATTCCAACCAGTCGACGCTCCGCGGGTCAGGAAGGCTGGCCACCCGGTTGACGAGCTGGTCAACCGCAACCTGAAGCGGCAGCGGTACATTGTCACTGCGCGTGCGGATCGGCGGACCTTGATTCGCCGCATGACGTATGACCTGCTGGGTTTACCGCCGACTGCTGAGCAACGTGCCACGCCGCTCGAGGACGTGGACAGTTTGATTGATCAGCTGCTCGATTCACCTCGTTACGGTGAACGTTGGGCTCGACACTGGCTGGACGTGGCTCGCTATGCGGACGCCAAGGACGGCGTGCTCATGTACGGCGATGCTCGCATCCGTCCCTTCGCTTACACCTATCGCGACTATGTGATCCGCTCCTTCAACGAGGACAAGCCGTTTGACCAGTTCATACGCGAGCAGATTGCTGCCGACAAAATGGGGCTCGGCGAGCATGCCCCTCAGCTGGCAGCGATGGGATTCCTGACCCTTGGCCGGATGTTCGATCGGAATGGCCATGACGTGATTGATGACCAGATTGACACGATCACACGTGGTTTCCTGGGCCTGACGGTCAGCTGTGCTCGATGTCACGACCACAAGTTCGACCCGATTCCAACGGCCGACTACTATTCCCTCTACGGTGTCCTGGCGAGTAGCGAACAGCCGATACAGCGGCCCCGGATCGCACAACATTCGGACGACGGGAGTGCGTTTGAGACTGAGCTTGCTGAACACCTCGACGCACTCTTCGACAAGCAACAGGTTCACTATCAGCAGACCCTGCAGACTGCCCGCCAGCGTACGCCTGATTACCTTGTCGCCGTGGCTACCACGGAACCCGACATTTCGGAAACCACGGTATTTTTCCTCTCTTTACTGCCCTCCCAACTTCGTCCACAGATCACCTATCGCTGGCGCCAGCTGATTGCCCGCCGCAGCTTTGCCGACGACCCGATTTTCGGACCCTGGCACGATCTCATGAAGGAAGCCCGGCTCCAGCCAGAGCAATGGAAGCAGCGCGGAGTCGATCCACGCATTATCGATGGACTGGTTCAGCGCAAGCCGGGTACCCCGCAGGAGATAGCACGTGCTTACGGTGAGATCCTACGTTCAGCCTGGTCCGAGGAGACGCAACTTCGGGAGCAGCTTAAGCAGCTGGAAATGCGGCTGATTGGCCTGCAGAGGGGGCGGCTGGACCTGGCAGACATTGTCGGTGGCGGCGACGGACTTGGCAGCGGCCAGCGCGGCGGCGGCATCCATCCGGCGACCGGCAAGCCGACCATGGGTGAGGCAGGCTTTGTCGACATAAGCGACCCCGACACATACCTGCCGGTGCCGAACAACAAGTTCGTGGACGGGATCTTTGTTCCCAAGTCAGCACACGCACTCGTGGTCAGCACGACCGGCATTCAGGCGGACCAGATTCCTGCCAGCAGCGGTGCGACCTGGGACTATTTCAAACACGGGCCGTCAGCGGGCTTTACCAGCAACACGATTGGCGGCGTGGACTATTCTGTCGAGCCGCACAGTCTGCTTGGCATGCACGCCAACAAGGGAATTACCTTTGACCTCGCTGCGATCCGAACAGCTTACCCTTTCGCGCCTGCCACTTTCCGGGCGATCCTCGGCAATGGCGGAGCCAGCGGCGAGACCCAGCTTGACTTTACAGTCCTGCTGGACGGCAGGAGAGTCCTAAGTCATCGCGACGTGAAGGGAGAAGAGGCTCAGTTGTCGATCGACGTGCCACTGCAGCCGACAACTCGATTCCTCACGCTGGTAGTCACTGAGGGCAAGCAGGGCATTTCCCACGACCAGGCGATTCTGGCAAATCCACGGATCGAGCGCGACCCGAATCAGCAACCGAGCGAAGCTGGGGAGGCACAACTGGCGTCGTTGCGGTCCCGGATGGCGGAATTGAGCGAGGCCCTGGACGCACTCCCTGACCTGCAGGACGATCCACTGGCGCAGCTCCTGTTGGGCCGCGACGGACCGGTCTGGTTCCCCACGAGCAAGATCTACTACTACTTGTCGCGGGCCGACAAGGACGCCTATCGCGGTATGCTTAACCAGGTGGACACGATTGCCATCAAGCATAAGCAGGCAGCACCGCGGGCGATGGTGATGGTCGATAGCGAGACTATCTACCAGCCAGTGATTTTCCAGCGGGGTGATCCAACTCAACACGGAACAGCGGTCCCTCGCCAGTTCCTGGAGATCGCCTCCACTTCGAACAGGATTCCATTTACGGACGGCAGCGGTCGACTGGACCTGGCCAATGCGATTGCCGACCCGGCCAACCCGTTGACGGCGCGAGTCTGGGTGAACCGGGTCTGGATGCATCACTTTGGCGAACCGCTTGTGGCGAACCCCAGTGATTTCGGTGTCCGCACCGATCGACCGATTCAACATGAGTTGCTGGATCAGCTGGCCCATGTGTTTGTCCAATCCGGCTGGAAGACCAAGCCGCTGCATCGCTTGATTATGACCTCCGCTGCTTACCAGCGGTCCTCTCAACTGGGCGACAACCCGCGATTTGAACGACAGTCAAATCAGGATCCCAGCAACAGCTATCTCTGGCGCGCCAACCGACGTCGGCTCGACCTGGAGCAGATGCGTGACACGCTGCTGGCGGTCAGCGGACAACTGGACTTGCAGATGTACGGCCGGCCTGACCTGATCAGCACGCTGGATTACCACCGCCGTACGATTTACACCTTTGTGGAACGCCAGAATGTGCCGAGCATCGTGAAGAACTTTGATTTCGCCAATCCCGACACATCGACCGCCCGACGCCTCAACACAACTGTCCCTCAGCAGGCGCTGTTTGCGATGAATTCTCCGTTCATCGTTGGCGCGGCAGAAGCCCTCGCCGCGAATACCACTGCGGACAAACCGGCTGACCGAATCCGCCAGCTGTACCTGGCGATCCTGGGCCGCGAGCCGACCGCCGAGGACCTGGAACTTGGTTTACAATACGTCGCTTCGAATCCCTGGCCACACTATGCTCACCTGTTACTTATGACCAACGAACTGATGTTCATTGACTAATGCCATGAATACGTCCTGCTTTCCAACTCGACGCGAACTGCTCCGGCAGATGGGCACCGGACTGGGCCTGTTGGCTCTCCCCACGCTCCTGGATGCTGCGCCGAACCCGCTGACTCCCAAGGCCCCTCACTTTCCGGCGCGGGCCAAGCAGATCATCCACATCTATCTCAACGGCGGCCCCTCGCAGGTCGACACATGGGACCCCAAGCCGGAACTCAGCAGGATGTCGGGCAAGAAATTACCCAGTGGAAATCTTACGACCGAGCGTGAAACGGGAGTCGCCCTGGGCTCGCCGTTCCGATTCCGACAGCATGGGGACAGTGGCCTCTGGTGCAGTTCCGTTTTTGAGAAAACGGCATCACAACATGCCGACAAGATCTGCGTGATTCGCTCGATGTATGCCAACACTCCGAATCATGAGCAGAGCATGCGGTTGATGAACACCGGCGACGAGCGGCTTTCACGACCCAGCTATGGATCCTGGTTGACATATGGACTGGGAACAGAAAATCAGAACCTGCCGGGATTTGTGGCGCTCTGCCCCGGTCTCCCGGTTGCAGATTCATCCAATTGGCGGTCCGCATTTTTGCCTGGCATCTACCAGGGGACCTATCTCGATACCCGCAAGACCAACGTGGATGAGTTGATCGACAACATCCGCAACTCGACCTTGTCCGCGCCGGACCAGCGCCGCCAGCTTGACCTGCTGGCCCGGCTCAACCGCACACATCAGCGGGCGCGAGCCGAGGACCCCAACCTGGAAGCCCGTATTCAGTCGTTTGAACTGGCTTACCGGATGCAAATGGATGCGACCGATGCGCTCGACATTAGCCGGGAATCCAAGGCGACCCAGCAACTTTATGGCGCAGACACGGTTCACGGCCGGCAGTTACTGATTGCCCGCAGGCTGGTAGAACGCGGCGTGCGTGTCGTGCAGTGTTACCATGGCGACGTTCAGCCATGGGATTCACACAATAACATTGCCCAGGGCCATGCCGACCTTGGCAGACAGGCAGATGGCCCAATTGCCGCTTTGATCCAGGACCTCGATCAGCGCGGCATGCTGGACGAGACGCTGATCGTTTGTGGTGGAGAATTCGGCCGCACCCCGGCAGTCGAGATTCCGCTCGGTTCCAGCGCTCCACCGACTGGGCGAGACCATAACCACCATGGCTTCAGCGTCTGGCTGGCGGGTGGCGGTGTGCGGGGCGGCATGGCATACGGCGAGACGGACGAATTCGGATACCAGGCCGTTAAGGACCGCGTGCATGTGCATGACCTGCATGCCACCATGTTGCAGCTGATGGGGTTTGACCATCAGCGGCTAACATATCATCACGCCGGTCGCGACTTTCGCTTGACCGATGTGGAAGGCAGCGTCGTCCGGGATATCCTCGCCTGAACCTGGCGAGCAGTTCGCAGGTGGCAGCGGGCCAACCAGCCTCTCAGGGCTGATCGCGGCTGGCTTCATGAGCCGCCAGCACTTCTTCAGCGTCCTGCTGGACAGCAGGCAATACCATCAGCTTGGCCACCCCGCTGGAAAACAGCACTCCGTCAAAGGCTCCACCTCCATCGTCGGCAAAGACGGTGGAGGGAATGTCGTGAGCTGCCAGTAGTTCACGGGCCAGTTCCGCCTGAACTCGCGACCCGAATTCCCGCAGGCAGACGATATCGGACATGGGCTAACTCCTTTGATTCTGTTTTCGCCAGCAAGGCCTACATCAGGACTGTTGGCTAGAGACAAAAAATGGCCCGGCTCTCAGATGGAAAGCCGGGCCATTCGATTAAACTTCAATCCGCGTGGTGGACTACCAGGACGGGGTCGAAGGGGCATCATCGCCACCACCGCCGCCATCGTCACCGCCACCACCTGCGTCACCGCCGCCACCGACGTCACCGCCGCCACCACCGATGTCGCCGCCGCCGCCGCCATCACAACTGCCACCGCCATCGTCGGCTACGGGGGCAGGAGCAGCAGCTGGTGCCGGTCCGGCAACCATGTCTTTGAGACCCTTGAGGGGTCGCACTTTGACGACTTTCCGCTCGGGCTTGGCAGCCACATCCATCGTCTCACCTGGACGGAAGGGATTCGGCACGCCGAACTTTGCTGGGGTCGCCGGCTTGATCTGAGGTACGACTTTGCACAAACCAGGAATGGTGAAAGGAGTTTCACCATCACTGATTGTCTCGCCGATCATTCCGCTCAGAGCATCCAGGACGGCCGTAACCTCCTTTTTGTTTATGCCGGAACGATCCGCTATTCCATTAAGTACCTGTGTTTTGGTAGGGGCCTTGGCCATTTAAATGGTCCTCCGTGAATGTGGTCACCTTCTTCGGTCGCAACAACGTACGACACCTTCGGAAAACAGCTCTTTTTGCTGCCTATGGCGTGAAATTAGATACATTCGCGGCAAAATTGCAATACTCTCTGGACCAGAAAACCACACAATTACTGACACAGGTGCGAGAGCAGGCATGGCTGCTGCCAGCGTCAGGCAGCCGTACTTCCGAGTTCCACACGTCGATCGGGCTCGTCGCATACAGCCCAGGCTATGGTACGATTCGATGGCCGCCGCTGCCGCTGGTCTGATTTCGCTTGTCGAACCGATTTGCCTCGATTTGGCGTGTTCGATAAGATATTGCCAGTCCACAGTTACGGCGATTCGTACGACCCCCACGGAGATCCTTAAACTGGCGTTCAGGATGGTGCCAGCAGCAACAACATTGGTCGCCGGACGGCCATGCTATGCTAGCTCAGCCAGCCGCCAACTGGGTAGACAAGTGGATGGTCATCGGCGGTCCCGCCAGGGGGCTGTCACCCGTGTCTGAGAGAAGCTGGAAAAAACTTGGGGATTATTAGCGAAAACGGCCTGAAACCAAGCGGCCTACCCACCGGGGAACGGTGAATGGCTGCCGCAAAGCCTGCTTAGCGAACGATGGAGATAGTCATGCAGCTTCGACGACGGACGAATGGACTCACCTCACAGCGTGTGGTTTTTTCCACTTTGCTGATCATCCTCTCGGTCTGGACGACGGCCAACTGGGGTCAACCGCCAGCCAATGTCCAAAACGTCTTCTTGCCAGCTCCGCGCGAGCTCAAACAACATTTGACTCGAGCCAGCCGGGCGATTGAGGACCAGGAATTTGGCGAAGCGGTACTCCATCTCGGCCAGCTATTGACCAGCGATGCACTGAATCAGCCACTCGGTCCCGGCGGCGAGCCCCAGGACTTCTTCATCAGCCTGGAGGGTACTTCCGGCACACAGGTCAGTTTGAAAGCCGAGGCGCAGCGGTTGCTCGCGTCGATGCCAGCCAGGGGCAGGGAGTTGTATGAGCTGCAATACGGCGCCGACGGCCGCACGTTACTGGAAGCAGCCATTGAGACGGCGGACGCCGAGAAGTTGACCGAGGTAACTCGAAAGTTCTTTCACACGCGGGCTGGATACGAGGCTTCGATTCTGTTGGGGCACCGGGAAATGGACCACGGTCGGCCGCTGGCAGCGGCGATGTGTTTCCAGCGTGTTGCGGATGCGGGCCCGGCATCGCAGCCCTTTGAACCCCAGCTCTCGATGCTGCTGGCAACCTGCTGGTTGCGAGCGGGTTTACCGTCAGCTGCAGAGGAGCGACTGGCAGACTTGCAGCAGCGGCACCCGAACCTGAAGATCCAGGCAGCCGGCGAGGAGGTCTCCCTGTTTGCCGCCGGCAGCACACCACTGGAGCGGCTACAGGAGATGACGGGCATCCGCGCCTCGCTTGAACAGGGCATTGAATTACAGTGGACGCTGCATCGCGGCAATCCTGGCCGGACCGGCAGTATGCCGGGGGGAATGCCCTTGCGCAGCCTGTGGTGGGAAGTACTGACTGCCAACGACGCCTCGGACGAGCGTTTGATTGAGCAACTGCGGCAGAAGGATCGCGACCGCGGCTTGACATCGATCAGCCACCTGCAGCCGCTGGTTGTCAACGACGTGGTGCTGATGCGCAGCCCGGATCGTCTACTGGCGGTCAACTTCGAAAACGGAAAACGGATCTGGGAATTCCCCTGGTTCGATCTGCCGGAAGAAGAAGTGGCTGAGCAGGTGCCGAATTCGAGCCAGCGAGGCACGCAACAGAACCGCAGCCAGCAGTTACGGCAGCGACTCTGGGAAGACGCCGCCTTTGGCGAGCTCAGCAGCGACGGAAAACGAGTCTTCGTGCTCTGGGACATGAGCTATGCAAACGACAATCCCCGCGCCCGGATGATGATGGTCGCCCCGGGCGGGCTGGCCACCAGTCGACCGGGACAACCCAAGTCGCACAACCAGCTGGCCGCACTCGACATGGAATCGGAGGGCAGCCTGCTATGGGTCGTGGGAGGTGAAAGCGGTGAAGACGATCCCCGACTAGCAGGGGCCTTCTTCCTTGGACCACCACTGCCACTCTACGGCCAACTCTATTGTCTGGTCGAGTTCAAGGGTGAGATTCGACTGGTGGTCCTGGATGCGACCAACGGTCAATTTCAATGGTCCCAGCAGCTGGCCCATGTGGATGCTCGCACCATCCAGCTGGACCGGGTCCGCCGCCTGGCGGGTGCCAGCCCATCCTTTGCTGACGGAGTACTGCTCTGTCCAACCTCGGCCGGTGCCGTGGTGGCGGTCGATGTGACCACCCGATCTTTACTATGGGGCTACCAGTACAACAACCGTCGCATCTTCAATCCCAGGGTCGGGATACCGGTCGCCCCCGGCGATATGGCCGATGACAACTGGCTGGACGCCACCATCACAATTGCAGGCGATTCGGTAATTATCACTCCGATCGAAGGTGATGAGTTGATTTGCCTGGAGTTGCTGACTGGCCAGCTCCGCTGGAAACCACAGAAGCGAAATGCCGGGCTCTATATTGCCTGCATCCACAACCAGGCCGCTGTGATTGTCAGCAGCGAATCCCTGTATGCGATCAAGGTGGCGGACGGGACTCCGGCCTGGGAGGCACCACTGATCCTTGACGGCGAGGTGCCGACTGGACGAGGCTTCTATAGCAAGGGCCATTACTTCCTGCCCACCAGCGCCTCACGATTGCTCAGGATCGACATGGCCAGCGGCAAGCTACTTGCCTCGCTACAGACAAGCGAACCGCTCGGCAACCTGGTCTGCTACAAGAACCAGCTGCTTTCCCAGACGCCTCACTCCCTGCGCTCGTTCTTCCAGGTCGAGCTGTTACGAACGGACGTGGACCAGCGGCTGGCTGCCAACGAAAACGACATCTGGGCGCTGACACGTCAATCGGAGTTGTTATTGCAGGACAACAAACGCGTCGAGGCGCTCCAGATCCTGCGTCGTTCTCTAATGATCGAGCCTGAGGATGTCGGCCTGCGTGGATTGATGGTGGAGACCGCCCTGGAACTGTTGCGCGAGGATTTCGTTGCCCATCGCGATTTGATCGACGAGGTGGAGCCGTTGCTCGACCATCCGGTCCAGCGGCAGGCCTACCTGGAGTTGCTGGCCAGGGGCAGGCAGGCCAGCGGCGATATGGTATCTGCCTTTGACACCTACATGATGTTGATTGACTCGCTGGCCCGACCTCGCGACGTCGAGATTGACAGCCGCAGTGATCTTCAGCAAGTCGAGCCGCAGCTGCGTGTCCGCCGGGACCGCTGGATCCAGGTCCAGCTGGCAGGGCTGCTGGCCAAGGCAAGCGAGACCGAACAGGCAACAATCGACAAGCGGATCCTGGATCGCTACGGCCTGGCGCTGGAATCTGGACGCCCTCAACCGATCCGCGACTTTCTCTCCTACTTCGGTCGTCACGATTCTGCTACCAATGCCCGGATGGAATTGGCCTCGCGGTTGATCCAGTCCAACCAGGTGATCGAACGGGAGTTACTGGAAGCTGAATTGCTGCTCAATTCGATCGGCGGGAGCGGTAATGCGGCGCTGCAGGCCGAGGCACTGGCCCGGCTGGCGTTGCTATTACACAAGGCCAATCGGCGGTCTGAGGCCGCCTACACCTACCAGCAACTGGCAGATCGATTTGGGGATACCGTTGTATTGGAGTCGGATACTGGCAAGGACTTACTGGCCGAAGCCCAGCAGGATCCGGCCCTGGCGGAATACTTCACGCCCATTCCCTGGGCGGGTGGTCGAGTTGCCTTGACGCCGCCGGCGAACAACCGCGGGCAGTTCCCGAGTTTCCAGCGGATCTATCGCATGCCGCTGCTGGAGCTGCGGGGCTCATTGCCACCAACCACGATGGTCGCACTGGACCAGACCCGGAATGCTCTGGTGGTACGGGATTCCTTCGGTGCCACGCTGCAGCGGGTCTCGATGAATGACGGCCGGCGACCGGTCAGTTCGGCGCAGTATGGCATCACCTACGCGCGGGCCAACGGCCACCTGCTGCTGCTCTCACTGGGCCGCGAGATCGTAGCCGTCGATACGCTACGTAATTCGCAGGATCCCAGCGAGGCGATTCTGTGGCGCAAGCAGACGATCGCTGACACCAACATTGATCCTCGCTTCTCGACACGCTCGCTGCGGACCAGCTCGCGACTGACTCCACTCGGTGGGCGACACTACGTGGCGATCGATGCCAACAACCGCCGTATCGGAGTGACCGGTTCACTCACACTCAACGGCGTCTGCTTTATCCGGCTGAAGCAGCTGGTGGCAGTCGACCTGATCAATGGTAACGAGATCTGGGTGCGGGATGGAGTCGAGCCCGGCTCGCATATCTACAGCAACGAATCACGGGTCGTCCTGGTACCTCCGAATTCGGACGGAGTCATCCAGGTCTTCGACGCGATCGATGGAACGCTGATTGAGCAGCGACCGCGGCCCGCCAATGAAACCCCCTGGCACCAGCTCGGCACAGCCTCGATCGATTACCAGCTGGAGGGTGAACACCTGCACCTGCTCAAGCGAGACCAGCTGACCGGGGAGCAAGCCTGGAAGCTGACTGTACCAGTCGGCACACGCGGCCAGCTGGTGCAGCGCGATGAGCTGATGCTCTTGCAGCAGGACGGCACACTGCAGCTGGTCGATCTGCGGACCGGCGTGAGTCGCTGGACCAGCCGCTGCGAAGCGGTGCCGCAATTGACAAGCATTCATGTGACCCGCTCGCAGGACCGCTACCAGATAATTACCAATCGCTCGGAGAATAGCAGCGGCATTTCGATTCCCTCGATCGGCATGCAAGCGCAGTTGGTATTCGGCAAGATCTACTCGGTGGATGCCAACACTGGAAAACAGCGATGGCAGGCACCAGCCACGGTCGAGGGCTGGGCCCTGCCGCTTTACCAGCCCGCAGATTCACCCGTGCTGGTCTTTTTACGGCAGCTGAATCCGCGGGTCGCACCGAACGGTGCGCGAGGTTCGATTCGCAGCGAGTTTTTCTGTCTCGACAGCCGCGACGGTCGATTGCTGATGGCCCCGCGGAGTGTCAGTGGTTACATCCGCAGCTTTGATGTGATCTGTTCGCCTCGACAGCAGACTGCCACGGTGATCGTCAATGGTGAAGCACACATCTTCCGACTGACCGATGAAGATTTGCCACCCGCAGCACCGGTGCAGATGACACTGACAAGTGCCATTAGTGCCGCGGCGATACCGATTGCTGGCAAGGCCGCCCAAGGCAATGGCATCCAGGCCAAACAGGCAATCATCCGTCCGTTGGGTCGCCCCGTGCCGTTGAAGATCCGGCCGGGCGCGCCAGCCAAGCCGGCAGTGCCGCAGCCCAAGAAACCGGCAGTGCCGCAGCCCAAGAAACCGGCTGCCCCGCCTCCTCCGAAGAAATAAGGATCGCCATGAGCCCCGACTGCGTTAACTAGGCAAGTCTGGCGACGATCATTAAGCTGTAGCCGGGCTCGCATCAACGGACCTGGGGTTCAGAGAAAGAGGGCAGCCCAGTTGAGTGGCCGCTGCCTGCCGAGACAGGAATTTTTTGCAGAGGACAACCGATGGCCAGT
>Ga0115002_10002522_pt1 | contig 23822 bp, 19 predicted proteins | sample ArcticOcean_MG_C_8_FD_89576 | JGI IMG/M metagenome (GOLD analysis project Ga0115002, IMG submission 89576) | Marine microbial communities from western Arctic Ocean - ArcticOcean_MG_CB11_86 | ecosystem: Environmental > Aquatic > Marine > Oceanic | place: Arctic Ocean: Canada Basin | collected... | reverse complement strand
TGTTGCATGGCACCTGGCTGAATGATTATGGCGCGTTCGAGGCTTTCGTCCTGCCTTATTTTCGCAAGCGCACGTTTCAGGGCCAAGCCGGACGCCTGCGTACCGGCCTGCAGGTCGATATCGAATCCACCAGTTATGAAAGTGCAGCCAAACAGCATCACCTTGATCTTGCGGCGCGCTACAGCCACAGCATTGGCGCGCTTGATTTCGGTCTTGCCTGGTTCGAGGGCACCAATCGCAGCCCCAATTTTAGCCTCGGCCTGGACAATAAAGGCTCGGTAGCGCTGCTGCCCTTCTATGAGCAGATGCGTCAATTCAGTCTCGATGCGCAGGTTACCACCGGCTCCTGGCTGATTAAGTTTGAAAGCTTTTGGCGGGACGGTGAGCGCAACGCCTTGTCGTTGGAAGAAGATTCTCTTGCTGCGGTGGGCGGCTTTGAATACACGTGGTACGGCGCCTTTGACGGCGATACCGATCTCGGCGTGCTGCTTGAATTTCTCTATGATGATCGCGGCCGGCGCGCCACTGTCGTGACCGAGGAAGATGTCTTCGCTGCCATGCGTCTCGCCTTTAATGATGAAGCCAGCACGGATATCCTGTTTGGCATCATGCAGGATTTGGACAAGCCGACGCGCAGTCTTTTTATGGAAGCCAACCGGCGGATCAGTGATAATATCTCGCTCGGTATCGAGGGTACGGCGTTTCTCAATATTGATGATGCGGACGGCCAGTTCAGCCTGCGGCGCGACAGTTTCTTAGAGCTCAATCTAACCTATCACTATTAGCGGCCTCAATTCATGACCTATTCGCTCAGCTCCGACCATAACGCACTCGATGAGGCGATTGGCCGAATTTGCGCGGATTTTGGTGATGATTATTGGCTGGCGCGCGATAGCGACGGGCAATTTCCGGAAGAGTTCGTTGCCGCCATTGCTGCCGGCGACTGGCTTGGCATTGCCATGCCGGAAGAACATGGCGGAGCCGGTCTTGGCGTTACGGAAGCAGCCTTAATGATGCGCCGTATCGCCCAATCGGGTGGCGGTTTCACCGCCGCCTCATCTGTGCATATCAATATTTTCGGTCCCCATCCGATCACAAAATTCGGCAGCGCTGAGCAGCAGGCGCGCATGTTGCCGCCGCTCATTAGCGGAGAGGACCGAACCTGTTTCGGCGTCACCGAGCCCAATGCGGGCCTCGATACCAGCGCCATTGAAACCCGCGCCGAGTGGGATGGCAGTCATTATGTGGTGACCGGGCAAAAGATCTGGACCTCAACCGCTCAGCGCGCCAATAAGATTATGCTGCTTGCCCGCACCGCACAGAAAGGCGCCGGCGCCAAGCCGACAGACGGCATTTCTCTCTTCTATACCGATCTTGACCGCGATCATGTGGAAATTCACGAGATCGCAAAAATGGGTCGTAAAGCGGTCGATTCGAACTCGTTATTTATCGACGGCCTGAAAATTCCGCGTGCGGATTTGATCGGCGAGGAGGGCGCGGGGTTCCGCTGCCTGCTGCATGGTCTCAATCCGGAGCGCATCCTGATCGGTGCCGAGGCCATTGGACTGGGGCGGGCGGCGCTGGCCAAGGCCACAGCCTACGCCCGTGAGCGCAATGTATTTGGCCGCCCGATTGGCCAGAACCAGGCCATCCAGCACCCCCTCGCCGAGGTTTGGGCGGAGCTGGAAGCGGCGGATTTGATGATTTTTAAGGCCGCCCATCTCTACGATGCAGGCGAACCCTGTGGTGCCGAAGCCAATGCCGGCAAATATCTCGCCGCCGAGGCCGCGCACAAGGCCTGCGAACGTGCCGTTCTGACCCTCGGTGGCATGGGATATGCGCGCGAATATCATGTCGAGCGATATTTACGCGAAAGCTATATAGCCCGCATCGCGCCGGTCAGCCGCGAAATGATCCTCAATTTCATCGCCGAACGGGTGCTCGATCTGCCGCGCTCCTATTAGTTTCAAGAGAAACAGTTCTACGTACTCGACAAGCACGCGCCCATGCGCCAAAAAAGACGGCGTCGCGGTGGCGGCGCCATCGACCATAACAAAAACAGCGAACGGGGCGCCGCATGGCATCCTATCTTTGCGGTATCGATATTGGCGGTACCTTTACAGACTGCGTAATTGTTGACGGTGAAGGCGCCGTAACCACAGCCAAGGCGCCCTCGACGCCGCATGATTTCGCCCAAGGGGTGCAAGATGCGCTGAAAGCGGCCGGCGCCAAGCTCGGATTGGGGCTGGATGCGCTGTGCGCCGAGATTTCCATGCTCAGTCATGGCACCACAGTCGGCACCAATGCCATTATTCAAAAGCGCGGCGCCAAAGTCGGGCTGATCACCACGCGCGGCCATAATGATGTGATTCATATCATGCGCGGCTCGCGCGGCCTCACCGGCCATGATATCCGCCTGGTGGTGCATATTCCGGAAAGCAAAAAGCCGGATCCAATTATCCCCAAACGCCTGGTAGAAGGCGTATCGGAGCGTGTCGATTGCTTTGGCAAGGTCATAGTCGAGCTCAATGAAGAAGAAGTGGCAATCGCCATCCGCCGTCTGGTGGAGAAAGGCGTTGAAGCCATTGCCGTCTGCTTCCTGTGGTCGTTTCTGGCGCCGGCGCATGAGGCGCGGGTGAAAGAGATGATCGAAGAAATCGCGCCCGGCATGTTTGTCACCACCTCGCACGAATTAGTGCCTAAATGGGGCGAATATGAGCGCACCGCCGCGGTTGCGCTCAACGCCTATATCGGCCCGCTGACGACCGGTTATCTGGCCGGCGTGGCGCGCGATGTGAAGGGCCTCGGCTATCATCAGCCGTTGCAGATCACCCAATGCGCCGGCGGCACAATCTCGGTTGAGCGCGCCATGGCGGCGCCGCTGTTGACCCTCGATTCCGGCCCGGTGGCGGGCGTCACCGGCTCACAATATGCCGGCAGCCTGATGGGCTACGATAACGTCATCACCACCGACATGGGCGGCACCTCGTTTGATGTCGGTATTATCCATGACGGTAAGCCGGCCTTTTCCTATACCAGCTTGGTGCATCAATACGCCTATTACCTCTCCAAGGTGGATATTCAGACGATTGGCGCTGGCGGCGGCTCTAAAGCGTGGATCGATGAAACCTCCGGCATGTTGCGGGTTGGCCCGGAAAGCGCCGGCGCCACACCCGGCCCGGCCTGTTACGGTCGTGGCGGCGATGTGGCGACGGTCTCGGATGCCGATCTGCTGCTCGGCTATCTGGACGGCGAGAATTTCGCCGGTGGCACTATGAAGCTCGACCGTGCGGCAGCAGAGACGGCGGTCCAAAAACTTGCCGACGCGCTCGGCCTCAGCTTGCTTGAAGCCGCGGCCGGCATCGTCAAGATTACTGAATTCCAGATGGCCGACCTGATCCGCAAAGTGACGATACAAAAAGGCTTTGATCCGCGCGATTTCGTCCTCTTTGCCTTTGGTGGCGCCGGCCCGGTTCATGCTGGTGTGTTCGCCCGTGAGCTTGGTGTTTCCAAGGTCATCGTGCCGCAGCGTGAGACCGCTTCAGTATGGTGCGCCTTTGGTGCGGCGGCGGCGGATGTGTTGCATGTGCATGAGCGCGTCAACATGATGCGCTCGCCCTTTGATGTCAGCGAATTGAACGCCGTACTTGGCGAGCTCGACAGCCATGCCAAAGGCGAGTTGGCGGCGGATGAAATCTCGCCCGAACGCCAGCATTTGAGCTTCGCTCTTGATATGCGCCATAAGGGCCAGATCAATGAGGTCGAAGTTGAGATCGGTAGCGCGTCCTTGGCCGAGGCGGATATGCCCGGCCTGCATGACGCCTTCGTTGCGCAATATGAGCGCCAATATGGCAAGGGCGCATCCTTGCCCGGCGCCCGTTTGGAAGTTGTTACCTTCCGTTGCCGCGCGGCGGCGGAGACCGCCAAGCCGCGCCTCACACGCAGCGAAACTATGACCTCTGAGATCGATAGCACAGCGCATCGCCCGGCCCGCCCGGTCTATTGGACGGAATCCAGCAAGACGTTGGAAACACCTGTTTATGAAGGCGAAAAGTTAGTGCCAGGCAATAGCGTTCCCGGCCCGGCCATTGTCGAGACGGCGGACACCACCGTGGTGGTGCATCCGGGTCAAATTCTGGCAGTGGACGAATTTGGTAATTTCGAGCTGACGCTCGATACGGCACAATAGGCGATAGAGAGAGGGCGAATCATGCCACGTATCAGCCAGATCACCGACGTCGCGTTTGACGGGGTCAATAGTCCCTATGTGCCGCCGAAAGAGCTCACCATATCGCCGAGCCTGACATTGCACCGAGATTGGGACGATACTGTCGACCCCGTCACCTATGAGGTGATCCGCCATAATTTGTGGAACATCAATGAGGAGCATGGTGCGACGATCCAGCGTATCTCGGGCTCGCCGGTGGCGATGTTCGCGCTTGATCTCAATCCCTCGATCCTCACCGAAGATGCCGAATTCGTCTATTTCGGTCCGTACATGCAGTATATGTCGGGCGTGACCGATACCCAGGTGAAGTGGATTTTGGAAAACCGCTCCGACAATCCCGGCATCACGGCGGGCGATATGTTCCTCGCCAATGATCCCTGGGTGGGCGCGGCGCATCAGATGGATGTGATGCTGATCTGCCCGGTGTTTCATGAGGGCGAGCTGTTCTGCTGGATCACCAATTGCCTGCATCAATATGACATCGGTGGCATCACGCCGGGCAGCTTCTGCCCGTCGGCTGAAAGCGCCTTTGACGAGGGCATCCTTATTCCGCCGGTGAAGATCGTCGAAAATGATGTGGTTCGCAAAGACATCGAGGAGCTTTACCTGCGCTCGTCGCGCAAGCCCGAAATGGTGGCGCTTGATTTCCGTGCCCAGCTGGCCGGCAATATGACGGCCAAGGCGCGCATTGAGCAGCTCATCACGCGCTATGGCGCCAAGACGGTAAAGACCGTCATGAAGAAGGTAATCGATAATTCCGAGGCGGCTTTCCTCTCCAAGCTGGAGAGAATTCCCGATGGCGTGTGGCGCGACCGCACCTATATCGAGGCCTGTCGTCCAGGTGATCGCCGCACCCACCGGGTGCAGATCGCGCTGACCAAGAAAGACAATAAGCTCATTTTCGATAATGAGGGCACAGCGCCGCAGGACGGCGCCATGAACGCCACCTATTCCGGCTGGCGTGGCTCGGTGATGGTGGCGATCAATGAGCTCTTGAGTTGGGATCAATATTTTGCCGTCGGCGGGGCGCTGAGACATATCGAGTTTGATCCGGTGCCGGGTACGCTCAATTGCGCCGATTTCCCGGCGTCGGTCTCCACCGCACCAACTCAGTCCATGGAGATCTCGCTCTATCCGGCCTACAACATCATTTCCAAGATGCTCTATTCCGATACGGAGTTGCGCAAGGATATCATGGGTATCGGCGGCACTAGCCAGTGGCCGACGACGATCTTCCGCGGCACCGATCAATGGGGCGAGAAATATGGCTATCTGCTGATCGATCCGATTGGCGGCTCGATTGGCGCTTTTGCCCAAGGCGACGGCATCAACACCGGCGGTCAGGCGCGCACGCCGATCGGTCAATTGCCGAACGTCGAGCATAATGAGCAATTGTTTCCGCTGTTGTTCCTCTATCGCAAGGAGCTGCCGGATTCAGGCGGCGCCGGTAAATTCCGGGGCGGCCTCTCGGCGGAGAGCTGCTTCATCCCGCACAATACGGATTTCATCACCCAGGATACTTTGTCGTCAGGCAATGCGGTGCCGACATCAACCGGCATGATGGGCGGCTACCCCGCGACCACCAACGCCTACACCTTCATTACAGAGAGCGACATTCTCGACCGCATGAAAGACTCGCGGCTGATTGAGGATACTTCAGAGGTTAAAGGAAATTCGGTATTGCTTGGTCTGCGCCAGGAAAATTTTACTCAGAACGCGGCTGATGTGTATGCCGTGCGCTGGTCCGGCGGTGGCGGCTTCGGTGATCCGATGCTACGCGACCCTGAGCTGATCGAGCATGATCTTGAGCATCTCAACGTTACGCCCGAGGCGGCGCGCGATATTTTCGGCGCGGTGGTGGATGCGGACGAGCATGTGGACGTGGCGGCAACTCTTGAAAATCGCAAGAAAATCATGGCGGCGCGGGTTAAGCGTCTCGGCAACGGCAATGCGCCGCGTGAGATTCATAGCGGCGATGCGTCTCTGGCGGCTGGTGATAATCTTGACGTTTATGGCAGCGGCGATGCGGCGCGTTGGGCGTGCAGCCATTGCGCTGCCGATCTCGGCCCGCTCGCGGATAATTACAAGGATGTTTGCCTGCGTGAAGATTTGCCGGTTTCGGCCTCCAATCCGCTTGTGGGCGACCCGTTTGATTTTGTCGACGATGAAGTTGCCTTCCGGCTCTTCCATTGTCCGAGCTGCGGCAGCCATATCGACAATGAGATCTCCGTTACGCGCGACCCGGTCATGCGCGATATCGAGCTCACTGTGTAATCGATTTTGGCATTTCACCGGAGAGTGCTAAGCTCTTCGGATGAAAGCTCGATTCGTGACAATTTTTTTCGCCGCCGTTACTTTGGCACTCTGTGCTTGTGATCGAGGCGCCGAATTGCCGGCGAGCTCTGCGCCCGTTGCCGTCGATGGCGGGCCAAGTGCGGCTTTTCAGCCGATTACCGATATTCCCATTCCTGAAGGCGCGCGGCTCGATAGTGAGCGCAGCCTGGTGCTCGGCGGCCAAGATAATTGGACCGGGCGGCTGGTCTTTACCATCGGCGAATCCTCCGCCGATTCCTTCGCCCGCTATCATCAGGAAATGCAGCGCTTCGGCTGGCAATTGATCACCAGCGTGCAGGCGGAATCTAGCGTGTTGGCGTTCTCTAAGGATGAGCGCGTGGCGACTATTCAGATCGAAGGCCGCACCCTTTCCGGCTCGACAGTCGCCATCACCATGTCGCCGCGCCATGCCGGCGATAGTAGCTCGGTGCAGATTGTTCCGCTCGGCGAATAGGCCCGGCTGGAAGTAGAAACGAACATGATAACAGAAAAAAAGTTCGACTTCTCCAATGCACTTAAAGACCTGATTGCGCGCGACGCGGAGAGTGTTCTCGGCTGGCGCTATGCGCCGGGCATTGTCTTTGAGCAGGGCCGGGGTAGCACCATTATCGATGTCGACGGCAATGAATATCTCGACTTTACCTCAGGCATGATGTGCCTGCCGCTTTCTGCATGAGAATAGCTGGTACACAAACCCGCAGCTGATCGCCTTCGCCGAAGCTCTGACGGCAACCCTGCCCGACGGCCTAGATGTGGTGAATTTCACCGTTACCGGCTCAGAGGCCAATGAGGTCGCCATGCGCATGGCGCTCGGCGCCAGCGGCAAGCATGATATTACCTCGGTCATTCGCGGCCTGCATGGCGGCAGCCTCGCGGTTGAGGGCCTGACCTCCATCGGTGGCGCCCGGCGGCGTAATTTGGGGCCGCTGCTGCCGCCGGCCAATGCGCCGGCGATCTACCCGCCATTTTGTTGACGCTGCCCGATCAACCTCGACTATCCATCGTGCGGCGCCGCCTGCCTTGCGGCCAGTGAAGAACTGATCGATCAAACCACCAGCAGCGACGCGGCGGCGATCATCGCCGAGACCATAATGGTCGCCGGTGGCATGATTGTGCCGCCGAAAGAATAGCTGCCCGGCCTCAAAGATTTGGCCACCCGGCACGGCGCCTTTTTGGTGCTTGATGAGGCCCAATTGGCGCCGGCGCGCACTGGTAAGATGTGGGGCTTTGAGCATTATGATGTGGTGCCCGATATGGTCACTTTCGCCAAGGGCATGTCGGCCGGGCTCGCTATTTGCGGCGTGGTGACGCGGCGTGAAATTGCTGATGAAGCGCGCGGGCGCGCCGGCACGCCCTGGGCCGGAACTTATTCCGGCGATCCTCTGCCGGCGGCGGTGGCGCTCAAACAATTGCAGATCGTCGAGCGCGATAATCTTGCGGCGCGGGCTAAAATATTGGGCGCGCGCTTGACCAATGGTCTGGAGAAGCTGTGCCAAAATTATGACGCCATCGGCGATGCGCGCGGCAAGGGGCTCTACAGCATGATCGATGTGGTCACTGACAAAAAGAGCAAGCGTCCGGATGCGGAGATGGCCGAACGCATCCGCTATAATGCGGCGCTCGAAGGATTGATTTTCATCTGCGTCAAGAATTTCATGCGCTTTTGCCCGCCTCTTATTATTACCGAGGGCGAGATTGATCAGGCCGTGGCTGGATTGGAGCGTGCGATCAAAGGCGCGCTCGCCGGCTATCCGAAAAATATCGATTTCCGCGCGTCTTCTTCTCTGGCGTCGGGCCAGGAGCGCGTGCCTGCCTAATCGGCGTTGCGTTAATTGGCAAATCACATTGTATCACAAACGGTTAACCATTAAAGTCACCGGTAATAAGGAATTTTTAGTCATTCGTTTTTTAAAGACAGGGATTTTGTTGTTGGGAGCAGGCGGTGTCCTCTCGGGCTGCGCTTTGCCATTTATGGGCCCCCTAGTACTAACCGATATTCTCACCGGCGCTTCGATTATTTCCACCGTCACCACCGGCAAAGGGGCGACCGAAATCGCCCTCGATATTCTGACCGGTAAGGATTGCCGGCTGCTGGAAGGCGCCCTGCGCGAAGACCGCAAATTCTGTGAAGAACAAGGTTCGCCGGCAACTGAAGAAGATTTTAAAGGTGCGACCGCCTGGCTCGAGGAAAATGAACCGCAAGGGCCGCTGCAAGACGACCTCAATGACGGCATGGTCCTGGTTGCGCAAATGAGCACGCGCGACAGATACCGTTCGTTTGAGGCAACGCTTACTGAGAGTGCGCCGACACCGATCTTGGTCGCCACAACATTTGAGCCACTAGCGGATCAACCGGTGGCGCTGGCGAGCGTGACCGAATTGCCGGAAGCATGGATTGTGCTGGCCTCGGCTGAATTTAACCCTGAAGCCGAAGGCTTCGCTGCGATTTCACCGGCTTCCGGCGCTCCCAGCTTGGTTGACCTCATGCAGGGCGACGCGCCCTTGCCGTTCCTGCTGAATGGCTATGTCTCCTACACGGATATGGTGGATATCGCGCTTGAGAAATACTCTGTAGAGCCCTCAGACGTGATTGAGAAATCCTTCACACTGCCGGAAACGAATAACGAAACGCCGATCGTTACGCCGGCTGAATGGGCCGAACCGTGGCCGGAGGTAAAGGCTGAAATTCTGCCACCGCAACGGGATGGCATGTTGCGCCCCGCGCCTGCCAAAGCGCTTGTTAAAGCCGATTTGTTGGCGGAAGTGGCCCCGCCGCTTCTCCCCGCCCCGGCCAAGCCGGTGATCCAGGCATTCCTGCCGCATCCAGAAAAGCCGGTGCAGCGCGCTGCACTGCCGGATAGCTTAAAGAACGCCGGCGTGGAAACAGTTTTGCTATCGCCGGCTGGTTAAACCCGGTCCAGCCAACCCAGATCAAGCCACGCTGCTCTATTCTTCTTTGCCGTGCCAGAGATGTTGGCGTTTGACGTGGGCGCGGTAGGCGGTTGCCTCGGCCTGGATGCGCTCTTCGTCCCACCCCATGACGGTTGCTACTTCGCGCGCGGCGCGCTCGGCCATCGGCGCGGCCATGGAAGCGGTCCAGCCATTGCCGCTGCGGCGGAATAACAGATCCACAAGGTCTGCCGGCATTTCATGTGCCGCCGCGTGGCTGAGATCTGCTAGTTTGGCCTCGGGCCAGGCATCATCTATTGCCGGTGAATTACTATTGTCGGGAAAAACCCGTGCCGCAAAGCTGAGCGTTCCGGGCGTGCCCGTCGGCTGCACCCGTTTTGCCACATTCTCCGTCAACAGAGTGCCAGCAGAGCGGTGGGTCATGATCGGCCCGGCGGTGAGGGCGAACATATTGTCGAACCCCTCGCCGGAGAGGTCATGCAGCTCGCGGCTGCGCGCACCTTTGGGTTGGGCCGGGTCATAGGTGAGCGGGCGCACACCGGCCCAGGCGAATAGCATGTTGTAGCGGTTGAAGGGCGCGCCTGGCAGCAAATGTTTGGCCTCCGCCAACAGCCACTCGATCTCTTCTTCTTCCGGGCGTATATCGTCAATGTCTCCGTCATAAAGCGTTTCGGTCGGGCCAACATAATGCAGGCCGCGCCATGGCACACAATAGAACGGCTCATCGTCGCGGTTCATGGTGGCGATGCCCTGGTCGGCGCATTCGGGCGGCAGGCGGAACATGCAATGAATGCCCTTAGTGCCGGTAATTCGCCGCCCCGCTTTAGGCCCGGCCATTTGGTTGACCCGGTCAATCCAGATGCCAGCGGTATTGACCACCGCATTCGCCGTCACATTTGCTTCCATTTTATCATCAAGCTTATCGGCCAGGGTCAGGCGCCATTCGCCACTTGCCTGGCGCTCGAGCCCGCGCAGTGCCGTGTGATTGCGCACCACCGCGCCGAGGCGGGCGGCATCGAGCACGGCATCTAGGGCAATGCGCTCCGGCCAATCGAAGCGGTATTCGCGGAATTGGGCGATGCCTTTAAGCTGATCGATATCGCGCAGCCATTCGAGCAAGGGGCGCTGGCCTGCCTCGCGGCGGCTGAGGCGCTTATAGTCGAGCGGCACATCCTTTGGCCCGAGGCCTTTTAATATCTTGAAAGCGAGGTCAATTTGCCAGGGAGTGTAGGGCGTCTCTTTATATATGGGATAAGAAAACGTCATGGGGCGCACGCGCTCCGGCGTCTCACGCACCATCTGGCTGCGCGCGACCATCGCCTGGCGCGCCATGCCGAGCGCTGTTATCAGACGGCTTGGATGAAAGACGAATTCCCAAGGGGAGGCACCGGGTGCGAGATAGCGCAGGCCGCAATGCAGCAATCGGCTGGATCGGCTGGACGAGCCGGAGGCAAAATCATTCTGCTCGACCAACAGGGTTCGGAAGCCTGCCGCCGCCAGGTGCTGGGCCGCACTGGCGCCGTTGACGCCGGCGCCGATTACGGCAACGTCGAATTTTTCACCATCTAATTCACGGAGTTCTGGGCGCATACGCCTTATCTTACGCCTTTGCGGCGCGCCGTGGAATTGTCAAAAATGCGGTCAATGCACTGAGCGCTGTGACGCCGGCGGCAATCAAGCTGACAACACGAAAACCGGCAACGAAAGAATCATTGATAGCCGCCTTCACCATGCCGGCGCTGCTCTCATCCAGCATTGGCGGGATTTGCATGCCGGCCAGCTCGATCAAATGCGCATCAATCAGGGCGCGGCTTTCAGGGTCGAGCGCTACGGCTTGTAATGCCGTTTCAAAATGGGCGGAATAAACATCGAACATGACGACGCCGAATATTGCTACGGCCATCAGCATGGCAACGCGCGACGCACTGTTGTTGACGCCTGAGGCAAGGCCGGCGCGGTTGGGCGCCACCGCTGCCATCACCACAATGGTCAAGGGCGCCACGGCAATGCCGAGACCAAGGCCGATCACGGCAAGACCGGGAAAAAAGCCAGACCAATAGGGGCTATCAACACCGGGCAGAGCGAGCAGAACATAGCCGATTGCCGCAATACCGCCGCCAGCGACGAGCGGCGCACGCTGGCCGAATTTGGTAACAACAAACCCGGCGCCAAAAGAAAATACCGCAATGGCGACGATCAACGGCAGCAATGCCGCACCCGCCTCTGTGGCGCTCCAGCCCTGGACCTGCATGAGATTGAAGGGCAGGAAGAACAGGCTGCCGCTCATTGCGCCATACAAGAAGAAGGTCATGATGTTGGCGCCGGAAAAAGCGCGCGAGCGAAATAGCGAGAGCGGCATCATGGGTGAAGTCGCCATTTTTTGCCGTAATATAAAGCAACCGGTGAATATCAACCCAGCCACCATCGACGCCCAGACGGAAGTTTCACCGAAGCCGGTGCGCGAGGATTCAAGCAGCCCAAAAACAATGCCGCCAAGGCCGAGCGTGATCAGAACAGCGCCAAGAATATCGAGTTTTTGCGCCGTATCTTCATCACGGCTTTCCGGAACACCGGCATAGAGGACTGTGAGGAGAAATACCGAAAGCGGTAAATTGATAAAAAATACCCAGCGCCACGAGGCGACATCCACCAACAGCCCGCCCAATACTGGCCCGAGGGCAATCGCCAATGTGGTGAAGGATGCCCAGAGGCCAATCGCCTTGCCGCGCTGCTCTTCGGGAAAGTGCGCGCTGAGCAGCGCCAGGCTGCCCGGTACAACCAGTGCCGCACCAACGCCCTGAACGGCGCGCGCGATGATTAATTGCGGCATGTCCGCCGCCAGTCCACACCAGGTCGAGGAGGCCGCAAAAATGATCACGCCGATGGCAAACAGGCGCTTGCGGCCGAGGTGATCGCCCAATACGCCGCCCAGGAGAATTAGCGCGCCGAGCAGCAAAGCGTAGGATTCGACCACCCATTGCAAGGCGGTGATATCCGCATCAAAGCTCTGCTGAATTGCCGGTAGGGCCACATTGACGGCGGTTGCATCAATGATGGCCAGGCTGGAGCCCGCGACAGTTGCCGCAAGTACGCAGATATTGGTGAAGCGGCTGTGTGCCGTGTGTGGCACAGTCGGTTGGGACGGATTAGGGGCGATAGCGCGGTACCACGTAGGGTCCTTCCGGAATAACGGCAACACGTTTATCTCCGGCAGCAGCCACCGCTTGGGCCACGGCATCGGCAACCGAAGCAATTTTTACAACGCCGGTCAAACCATGCTCCTCCGGCGAGAGACCATCCGTATAGAGATTCACTTGGCCGATGCGGAGTGGCTTCAGCAGCATCTCAGTTTGCCATTCATCAACCGCCGCATGGCTTTTGCTTTTTATATCGCGCAGGAATTGCTCGGCGCCGCGCGCAATTAGGTTACGCTGGGCATCGATATATTCATCTGAGCCCATACCTTCGGAGCACGCCGAGGCGATTACCAGGGTGCCGCCGGGGGCGAGAATATCCAGTGGGCCAACCATGCCTTTGACGGTCTGATAATAGGTTTTATCGAGGGGATAGCCGGCGGCGCTGGTCACGACTGTCGCGAAGCGCTCCTTCACACCGACCTCGGCATAGTCGCGCACATGGTCCACCGCCTTTAGATGGCTTTCCACCACCTCGCCAAAATTGGCCAGAGAAATGCGCCGCTCTTCATCGATGACAACATTTACCGCCTGCGCACCGTCAAGCATAGCGACGATTTCCAACTGCTCTGCGTGCAGCGGATTGCCGTCAAGAATGCAATTGTCGCAGGTTGGTTGCTCCATGAAGCGCGCGCTGTGGAAGGTGGTGATGGTCTCGGCATGGGCGACGCCGGGTGCGATCACCTTGCGCCCGCCGGACCAGCCGGCCATGAAATGGGGCTCTACCAGGCCGGTGGCGATGCGCAAATCCGCATCCACAAAACGCTTGTCGAGCCGAACCACTGTGCCGCTTTTTGTTTGGCCAAGCGCCACATGGGCCGCATCGTCACGGGCGAAATGGTTCTCGATGCGGAAATTCTCCATCACCCAGCTATCGCCGACCAGCTCGACCAGCTCATCGCCCTCATTGGGGCGGTGCAGGCCGGTAGCGACGAGAATGGTGATATTTTTCACCTCCATGCCGGCTGCCAAAAGGGCGCGCAGCAGCGGCGGCAGGATCACGCCATTCGGCACCGGGCGAGTGATATCGCAAATCAGAATGCAGGCGGTCTTCGCCGCGCCGGCCAATGTGGCCAACGGAGCGCCGCCATCGGGATTGGCGAATGAGGCCTCAAGTGTAGCGACAGGGTCTGCCAAAAGCGGCATATCGGGTTTGCGAATCACGGTTAAGTCGAGATTATCCGGCAGCGCGACTGCGAGCTGGGATTTGCCGTAATTGAGTGAAATTTCCATGCCGGTAGTTTAGAGCATTTTGAACTTCAGTGGTAACCACAGTAGAAATCGCTGTGGTAATCGCTGTGACCCTGCGTTTAAGCCGTTCCCGTCAGCGGCACGCCGGTGGCCTCTGCGGTGGCGATAGTGATCGCGCGCAAATCCTCCGGCTCGACATTGTGCAGATTGGTCTTGCCGGTGCAGCGAGCCATCATCGAAGCTTCAATGGAGCTTGCCTTGATGATGTTGACCACACCGCGCTGGCGATCATCGGCGCTGTGATCGGCATTGAAGCGCATGCCGTCATCGCTGAAATCACCGCCAGCGGCAAGTGCCACCGGTATGCCCAAGACAACAGCCATGCCGCCGAGGGCGATGATCTTGGCGGCGTCTGTGCCGGAGCGCACGCCGCCGTAATAGATCAGGTCGATCTCTTCCTCGCGGCCCATTGCGCGTAAGATTATTGCCGCATCGCGTAAAATCGTGAGGTCTGGCTCGCCGGAGAATTCAGCTTGTGGCGAGCCAATCGCGCCGCTGCCGTCGAGCACCAGCATGTCGAAATCGCCGTCGAGAGCGTAGCTGATCGTTTCCTGCAATGCTGCGCTCGAGGAAATCGCAAGGCCCATCACCTGATCATCGCGAAGCCGCTTGGCGTCGACGCTGTGGAAGTTCTGGCCGAGCGAATAGACCAGTGCAGCAGCATCGGCGCTTGGCGCTGTTTCACCCGGCGTGAGCAGTTGCCACCACGGCACATCGGCGCCAATCGAACGCGCGCCGAGATAGCTGCTGCTGCCTTCTTTCAGGCCTGCCGCAATAGCGGACCGCACTTCCACCGGCGCATCGTCAAAGCCGGACACAATAAACGGATGGGCCATTTTAATTCGCCCATTGCCGATTTCGGTAACGATGTGACATGCCTCGCGATATGGATCAATCACCAGGCGGGTCAAATTGGCGGGCAAAAAGACAATATCGTCGAGCGTCGCCGGGCGGTCTTCCGGAAACGGATTGTCCGGCGATTTCAGGCGGTGACGCAGCATTGCCGCGTGGCTCGCATGGTCGAGCGGATTGGTCTTCGCCATGGTGATAATGTCTTCGCGGTTGCGCACTGAATAATCGGCGGAACCGGTCTCGGCATCACAGCGGAAGCAGCGCGATGCTTCCTCCTTGGCGGTTTTTTCATTGTAGCCGATTTCGCTCTCGCCAAAGGAAGCCGGGTCATCGCCGAGGCCAAGGAATTCCTGCTTCTTTTGCGGAATCTCCGACCATTCGATGTCCTGCGCGACCGTCACCCGGCGCGTGCGATGGGGCGTTTTATAAGGCAGCGGGTCGTCATTGCCGTCAAGCATCGCCTGCATGTAATAGGCGGCCATATGACCCTGGCGCATGGCTTCAACAATTGTTGTGCCGCCAAAGGCCGCGTCGCCGGCGGCAAACACTTGTGGGTCATCGGTGCGCATGTTTTCGGCGTTGGTTTTAATAATGCCGCGCTCGATCATGCCGCGCTGCTCCAGGTCATCGCATTCCACCCGTTGGCCGACAGCGGTCATGACGAGGTCGCAGGGCACATCGTAGTCCGAGCCCTTGATGATCTCGAACTGCAGGCGGCCCTCTTCGTCGAGGCCGCCGCCTTCGGTGCGCACGCAGCGCAGCGTCACATTATGATCCTGGGCCGCGATATCGGTCGGCAGGCGGTCATTATGGAGGCCGACATCTTCCGCCAGCGCGCCGAACAGCTCGTGCTCACTGGCGCGCATGCTATCGCGGTTTTCTAGTACCGATAAATGAACTTCGTCGGCGCCGCAGCGCAGTGCCGTGCGGGCCACGTCCATGGCCACATCGCCGCCGCCTATAACAACGACTTTGCCGTGCACTTTGGGGCGTTCCCCGGCATTGACGCGATGGAGAAAATCAACGCCATCCCACACCTCTGCCAGGTCGCCGCCGGGAACCGGAAGGCTCTTGCCCCAGGTGGTGCCAAGCGCCAACAGAACCACCTGGTGGCGCGCCTTCAACTCGTCCAGACTGACATGTTCGCCAAGCGCCGTGTTCAAATGGACCTTAATATCCGGACAGCGGGCAAGAAGGCGATCAATATCCTCGGCCAGCACATCCTGCGGCAGGCGGTTGAAGGGAATGCCCCAGGCAACCATGCCGCCAAGGCGTTCCGTCATTTCATAGATATGGACCTCAAAACCGGCGAGGCTGAGATCCTGAGCGGCGGTCAGCGCGGCAGGGCCGCCACCGACAATACCAATCGTTTCGCTGCGCGTCGCCTTGACCGGCGCGAGCTGAAAGTCTTTGCCGTGGCGCTCCATCACATATCGTTTGAGGTTGCGAATGGCGATCGGGCCATCGCTTTCCGCGCGCCGGCAAACGGTTTCACAAGGTGCGGCGCAAATGCGCGCGCAGGACGAGGAGAACGGGTTGGTGGCGGTGATTGCCTCGAAGGCTTCTTCCATCTTGCCTTCCCAGATCAGGGCGATATAGGACGGCGCATCGGTGCCGATCGGACAGCCTGTCTGACAGGGCGCGGGGACGTAATGCACATCGCCGCTATCGTCCAATAATTCCTCGGGCGTCCGGCTGGCGTCCAGGTCTTGGGATTGGTTCGTCGTCATCTCAGCCCGCCTTTCGCTGCAAGCTTTCGTTGCGGGTACGGTAGCCCGGCTCATAGGGGAGGTTGGTGATCGCCGCCGTCTCTGGTGTGAGCGCGACGAGATCATCACGGCACAGGTTCTTGACCGAATCATGACCCAGCGCCTGGGTGAGCGCTGCAATTTGCCAACGCACACCTTCGAGGAAGCGGTGGATATTATGCGCCTCGACTTTCGGGTGATAGCGCGCTTCGTGCTCCGGGTCTTGCGTCGCGATGCCGACCGGACAATTGCCGATATGGCATTGCATACAGGCGATACAGCCGCCGGCAATCAGTGTTGTGGTGCCATAGGCCACCGCGTTGGCGCCAAGGCAGAGCGCTTTGACCGCATCGACGCCATCCTTGATGCCGCCCATCAGGACAATCTGCAGCTCACCGGCTGCGCCGATTTCTTCCAGCCCGTCGAGCGCCGCGATGATCGCGGCAACGGTCGGGATGCCGACATATTCCATCACTTCCGAGCCGCCGGCGCCGGTTGAACCCTGCATGCCGTCAAGCTCGACAAAGTCAAGGCCGCCCTTATAAGCGATCTTAATATCGTCGCGAATGCGCCCGGCGCCAAGCTTGACGCTGACCGGCACTTTATAGCCGGTCGCTTCGCGGAACTCTTCAATCTTAATCAACAAATCATCGCCGCCGAGGATATCCGGGTGGCGCGAGGGCGAGCGCAGATCGATACCCTCCGGGATGCCGCGAATAGCGGCTAATTCTTTGGTTACCTTGTTGGCCATGAGCTGGCCGCCGAAGCCCGGCTTGGCGCCCTGGCTGATATAAATCTCCAGCCCGTTGGCGCGCTTCATATCATGGATGTTCCAGCCGAGCCGACCGCCGAGACATTGGAAGACAAGCTGCGTCGCCGCTTCGCGCTGGGCATCGCTCATGCCGCCCTCGCCGGTGTTTTCGGCGATCCCGGCCAGAGTTGAAGCCATGCCAATAGCCATCTTGGTCGAGCGGCTGATGGCGCCGAAGCTCATTGGTGCGATCATGACAGGCATGGAAAGATCGAGCGGCTTGGCGCCGTGCTTGCCGCCAATCTGGATGCGCATTTCGACCTTTGAGACTACATCTTCGCCGGCCTCGGGCATCACCAAATCCTTGCGGAAGGCGATGTCCGAGAAATGCGGCAATTGCCGTGCGCCGCCATAACCGCGGATGCGATAACGACCGATCTGCGATTTGGTGTAGATGTCTTCCTGGACTTTCGGATTCCAATAATCGGATTTACCCGAGAAACTGAAAAACGGAATACTGCGAATTTGCGTCTCGCTGGCGGCATAGCGCAAATTGGCGCCGTTGTTGACGACTTTCTGAAATCCGCCCGTATAGGTGATTTCGTAGCGGTCGAGAAATTCGCGGATACTGTCGATCTCGTCGCTCGCTGTATCGGTGATCTCGGCGGCAGCGCCGAGCGCTCCGATTTTACCGCCGACATAAATTTCGCCGGCTGACATATCCTCACCGACCCTCTCGCCGGAATCGCCGAGGATAATGATCCGTCCGCCATACATCATATAGCCGGCCATGAAGTTGGCGTTGCCGCCGCAGAATAATGTGCCGGCTTTCATCACCTGCCCGGCGCGGGAGCCCATATTGCCGCGAATGACGATTTCCGCACCGCGGATGGCCACTCCGGCGATGGCGCTGGCATTGCCGCCCACCACCACAGAGCCGGTGTACATATTATCGCCCAGGCCCCAACCGGCATTGCTCTCCACTTTAAAGTGCGCCGCGTCCGTCAACCCGGCACAGAAATAGCCGGCCGAGCCGCGCACATTGACGGTGATCGGGCTGGTAAGGCCGACGCCGATATGATGGCGCGCATCCGGGTTGAGGATATCGACATCCTCACCCTGTTCGCCGCATTTGCGAATAAGTTCGTTCGCTTCGCGAACGGAAACATCGCTCAGGTCGATTTGGACCATGTCTGATAACTCCCCGGGGTGGGCTCTTTGGTGTTCAGGGCGTGGCCTGGAAACAAGCGGTTGAGCGAAACCTCTTCCGAGGCAATAGCTATGAGATCGTCATTTTCGTACAACACCATGGGCTTGGCCGCCAAATTGTCCTTGGCATAACCGATTTCGTCCTTGGTGGAGACGAGAAAAGAGAATGTGCCGTCGAGATCTTCGATGGAGGTTTTCAGCGCATCGCGCAGCGCCACGCCATCGGCCATTTTTTCGGCTAAATAAACCGCGACCAGCTCGCTGTCATTGTCCGTGCGGAATTCAAATCCGCGCTGTTCCAGACGGCGGCGCATTTTCCAATAATTGGTAATTTGGCCATTATGAACGATGGCAACATCGGAAAATCCGGTGGCCCAAAAGGGGTGCGCCGATTCGGGGCGTACATCGGATTCGGTTGCCAGGCGTACATGGCCGAGGCCGTGGCTGCCCTTGAAATCATGCACATTGAAGCGATCATCCACATCATGAGCGCCGCCGACATCCTTGATGATATCGAGGCTTTGACCGATGGAAATAACCTTTGCATCAGGTGCAGCATGCTCCATGGCATAGGCAAAATCACGCAGATCGCCGTCGAACGTCACCAGCGCCTGATAAGTGTTGCCAACGCGCTCATCCTCAACAATTTCAGCGTTATGGCTTTCCAGGGCGCTCTTGATCAGCACGACTGAATCATCCGCCTCCGCGCCTTCACCGACCAGGAATCGCAATCTCAACTCGTTCTCCAGCTCTTCACCATAAAGAGCGAAACCGGTTGAATCCGGACCCCGATGCTGACAACCGTCAAGCATGTCGATGAGCGCCACGCCCGTCTCATGATCGGTCCGACCATTCTTGAACATGATGCCCGCAATTCCGCACATAATCATCCCCATCGTCATTGTCGCGATGGGGAGAGACTAGCTGCAACGGACGTTCTGCGCAATTGCCTTTGCGAAAAATAGTTTCCTCACAGGAATTATGGTCTCGCCGGCAAACCGTTATTTTTTATGCGTGCTTATCCAAAAAGCTGCCTATTCTATCCTGAACTCGGTAGGCGTGACGTATGAGGAAATAATGAGCCATAAAATTGACGGCAGGGTGGCCAGCAAAATAGCCATTGTGAGCGGTGCGGCTGCCGGCATTGGCCGTGCTTCGGCGCTACGTCTGGCTGAAGAGGGTGCAAAGGTCTGCGTCAGCGATATCGACGAGGCCGGCGGCAAGGAAAGCGTCGCACTTATCCACGCCGTGGGCGGCGAAGCCTGCTTCATGCCGCTCGATGTCACCAAAGAAGCGGATTGGCGCCGGGTGATTGATGCCACAGTCGCGCAATTCGGCGGCCTGGACATATTGGTCAATAATGCCGGCATCGCCTTCGCGGCGGGCATTGAGGAGACCACTACCGAGCAATGGCGGCGCATCATGGCGGTCAATGTGGACAGCGTTTTTTTCGGCTGTAAATTAGCCATTCCCGCCATGCGCGAAAGCGGTGGTAATGGTGGCGCGATCGTCAATATGTCGTCGATCCTCGGGCTTGTAGGCTCGCCGGTCCAGGCGGCCTATAACGCCACCAAGGGCGCGGTGCGTCTTTTCACCAAAGGAGTGGCGCTGGAATGCGCCGAAGCCGGCTGGAACATCCGCGTCAACTCAGTGCATCCGGCCTATATTCGCACTCCCATGCTGGAGCGCTATGCCGAGACCTGGGGCTCATTGGAGAGCGGCCTGGCGGCGCTCGGCAATCTACATCCGCTCAGGCGGGTCGGCGAAGCCGAAGAAGTAGCAAATGCCGTGCTTTATCTCGCCTCCGACGAAGCAATATTCGTCACCGGCACTGAACTGGTGATCGACGGCGGCTATACGGCTGCCTAGAGCCCTTTACGGCACCTACTATTACGGCAGGTAAATTACGCCAGTGTGGTAATCGATCACGTCGCCCGCCGCATCGATGCCGAAATTCGACGTAATGATGCCGGTCGCCTTCTCGAACAGGCCGGTGCCGCCTTCGACGCACCAGACAATCCCGCCCTGCATCTGGCCGTCATCGCCTACCGGGCTGAATTCACCGGTGCCGACCGTGTCAAAATTGAGCACATTGCCGTTGCCGAAAGAAATGGTACCCCATTCGCGGAACGGTTTGCCGGCAGCGAATTCGCTACGGTCAATGTTTTGTACCTTGGATACAAACTCAGCCTTGGGGCCGTCCAATTCCTCCATGCGCATATCGACGCCGTCGGCAGTGATCTCGGTGGTAAAGCGCACACAGGGAGCAAAAGATTTAGTGATCGAGATATTTTCCCCGTCAGGGGCCGATTCGCCGCGGCCTCTGAATACCATATTGTAAAGGATACGGCGCATGGCTGATCTCTCCTCGGTTTTTATTGTTTTCAGCTTGTTTTCAGCACGGATTTGAACACAGGCAATTCACAAGTTTCAATAGAGTTGCGCGCCGGCGATATTGGCGATGATACTGGCGTGCAAAAATAGATAGCGAGGGACGGTATGGCATACGCAAATTCGGGCGGCGTGAAACTGCACTGTGACGAGACGGGGAGCGGCCACCCTATTTTGTTTATCCATGAATTTGCCGGCGATCAGCGCAGTTGGGAGCCGCAAATTCGCTATTTTTCCCGCCGTTACCGCTGCATCAGCTATGCCGCGCGCGGCTATCACCCCTCCGATGTGCCGGATGATCCGGCGGATTACGGCCAGAATATTGCCGTGGCGGATGCCATCGCCGTGCTTGATCATTATGAAATAGAGAAAGCCCATGTGGTCGGCCTCAGCATGGGCGGCTTTGCAGCACTTCATATCGGGATGAGGCATAGCGCGCGCGCCAGCGCCTTGGTGGTTGCCGGCTGCGGCTACGGTGCGCCGAAGGGTAAGCAGGAGAGTTTTCAGGCCGAGGTCGATGTGCTCGCCGATCATTTTGAGCGTGACGGTGCGGAAAAGGCAGCAGCCGTCTATGCCGGCGGGCCGTTTCGAGTGCAGCATCAAAACAAGGATCCGCGCGGCTGGGCTGAATTCCGTGACCAATTCATTGAGCATTCACCGCGTGGCTCGGCCAACACTCTGCGCGGCGTTCAAGGCCGCCGGCCATCGCTCTATGATCTCGAGGCCGAACTGGCCGCTGTCACCGTACCGACGCTCCTCATCAATGGCGATGAAGACGAGCCCTGTCTGGACGCGACGCTGTGGCTGAAGCGTATCATGCCGTCGAGTGGTCTGGTGATCCTGCCGCGTACCGGCCATGCCTCTAACCTCGAAGAGCCCGACGCCTTCAATCACGCTTCGCAGGAGTTTTTCTCCACCGCCGAGCAGGGCCGTTGGACAATCCGTGATCCACGCTCCATTGCCGATACGCAAATCGTCCACCAGGAAGATAGCGCGACGTCGCTAGATAATTAATTACTCCAGTATGCTAACGGCATTCTGGCAAGCATGCCAAGCCAAGCGCGCGGATGCACGCGCCCGCCAGGGTCTAAACAAGAGTGCACCCGAGTTAATACGAGGTAGCCACCAGGGAGTCATATGACGCGGATGCGTCCGCCCGGCGTTTGAGGGATCATTAAATTAAGGCAACGGCGCTCGGCATCATTTTGTGCCAATCGGTTTCGTGCTGATATTGGTGGCCGAGGCGGAGCAGCAGCGATTCTGAAAACGGCCGGCCGATCAATTGGAATGACGTCGGAAGGCCGTCCGGGGTAAAGCCGCAGGTGACGCTTAAGGCCGGCAGGCCGAGATAATTCACCACCTTGGTATTGCGCGTCAGCGCCACCACCATCTTGAGATAGTCTGGGCCGCTTGAATAAGCGGTGTCTGCCAGGCTGGGCGTGGGGATCGGCAATACCGGCGTGTGCAGCACGTCGACCTTCGAAAATACGGCGTCGGAGAAAGCCTGTAGGGCGGTGCCGCGGAATTGCAGAGCGTTGATATAGTCGCTCGCCGGAATGAAATAACCGGCTTCGAGGCGCTTGCCGACCTCTTCGGAATAGTCGCTGCCATGAGCACGCTTCCAATTGCCGTGATTGGCGGAAGCCTCTGCCTTCATCACCAGCGGGTGGATGTCCGCAACCTGGTGGAGGATGGACGGCATGTCGATCTTGATAATACTGGCGCCGCGCGAACGGAAGGCATCGAGGCTCTCTTCGACGATTGCCGCCACCTCTGGGTCCAGATCCTCATCGAAATAGCCTTGCGGCACGCCGATCCGGAGGTCAACGATAGAGCGCATCAGCTCGCCTTCATAGTCCGGCACCCGCTCGCGACTTGAACTTGCGTCCTTTTTGTCGCGCCCGGCAATAGCGCCAAGTAGGCGGGCACAATCCTTGGCGGTGCGAGCGAGCGGCCCCATCACATCGAGCGAAAACGACATCGGCATGGCGCCGAAACTGCTGACGCGGCCATAAGTGGGGCTCATGCCGGTGATGCCGTTGGCCGCCGCCGGGCAGCGGATCGAGCCGCCCGTATCCGAGCCAAGCGCGCCGTAAACCAGACGGCTTGCCACCGCTGTGCCGGAGCCCGAAGACGAGCCGCACGGGATATGGTCGAAATTCCAACTGTTGCGGCAGCGCGGCAGATGGCCGTTATAGCCATGCGGCCCCATGGCGAATTCGACCATGGCCAGGGTGCCAACCTCAATACCGCCGGCCTGATCGAGGCGGCGCAGAACAGTCGCAGTCTCGCGACCTTCAAAATCCTGGCGGATCACCGATCCGCAGGTGCTCGGCCGGACCGGGCGATAGAACATGTCCTTATGGGCCAGCGGCACACCGTGCAACGGGCCGACATCATCGCCGCGCGCGAGCGCCACATCCGCCTCCCGCGCGCGCTCCATGGCGCGCTCGCTGTCGCACCAGATGAAGGCGTTGAGATGTGGGTCAAGGCGCTCGATGCGGGCGAGCGTCGCCGCCATTGTCTCGGTGGCGGTAAATTCTCCGCCCTGCAATGCATCGGCGAGCTCGCACAGGGTGAGCTCTGCCAGCTGTTGTTCCAGAGGCGCTGTCATGGTCTCAATCCCGCACGGAATGAAGGACGCGTTGAAAATCCGCAGGATTATTATCGAAATCATGCAGGCTCCGGATCGCCTTCGCCGCGCCCAAAAGCTGGTTCAATTCCACCGGCAATTCATCCATGCGCGCCTCGGCGATGGGAATTTCCTGCATCTCATCATTGATCGAACCTATGGTCTTTATGGTAACAATCATAATTCTTTACCTCCCCAGGCCGGTGACCAGATGACAAATGAACTCGAACTCGCGCACGAGCTGACAGAAATATTAAGCGATCTTATCGCTATTCCCTCGACCTATCCACCGGGTGATACCAAGAATATCTGCGCTTATACT
>Ga0115002_10002519_pt1 | contig 23844 bp, 24 predicted proteins | sample ArcticOcean_MG_C_8_FD_89576 | JGI IMG/M metagenome (GOLD analysis project Ga0115002, IMG submission 89576) | Marine microbial communities from western Arctic Ocean - ArcticOcean_MG_CB11_86 | ecosystem: Environmental > Aquatic > Marine > Oceanic | place: Arctic Ocean: Canada Basin | collected... | reverse complement strand
GCGCGGAAGTCGAGCCCGTTCGTCATCGTCGTGGTCGCCCCACCCGTCAGCCCACACCTTTTCCGTACCCAGAAGCTGATATCCGTTGGCGAACCACTCCACACCGGTAAAGCCAAGCTCCGAAGTGGTAATCACCCTTGCCTCACCACCGTCAAGCGACATCACAGCTAGTTGGGGGTCCCCGTCGATGAGCCGAAGAAAGGCCACCTTCGTACCGTCGGGCGACCAAACCGGAGCGCTGTCCCCCGGACCTGCGGTGAACTGCCGCTCCCCCTTTTCGTCGTGAAGCCAGATCGACTCGTCGTAACGATCCTCCTCTAGGTTCATTCGAGAAACCACGAACACGGTCGACCGCTCGTCGGGACTGAGCTTGGGCGAAGCAAGCTCTACATACTTAGAAAGGTCTGATGGATGCATGGGTGCACGCTAGCCAGCATGGATCGCTGTACCGTCAGATGAGGGTGAAGAGCCAGCCCGCCGCCAGCCCGTAGGCACCGGCAATGAGGTCATCCAAGGTGATACCAACCGGGCCGTGCATCTTGTCGGCCCATACGACCCCAGGGAATACCTTGCTTATGTCAGCCACCCGGAATATCAGAAAGGCAACCAAGAGGGGAACACCGACCAAACCGATCCCTGCGACGAACATGCCAGCTGCCTCGTCCACAACCACCCATCCCGGATCTGCGCCGTCGTCAGCGAAAGGCGCGCTCGACCAAAGTGAGAGCAAGGTGATCACTCCAGCCAACGCCAACGTCACTTGCCAGCCAAAACGGTTGGAATACCAGACCATCGCTAGAGCTACCAGGGAACCCACCGACCCGGAGCCTGCGTGAGAGCCTCGAATCCTCCCAAGCACGAGGCCAGAGCCGAACCAAGATGCAATGAACGTTCGTAGAGATATCAGAGTGGCAGCAGCGTACCCGTTCTCGTCCACGCAGGCCCGACTACAGGCCGATGGGCGTAACCGGGATGTTGACGGCTGAGTGCACGATCTCACCAGCCAACGCTCTCGTGACTGCCTCGGCCACCTGCACGCCAGCCTTGTTTTGGGCTTCGATTGTTGAAGCTCCGAGATGTGGGGTAAGCACGATGTTCGACGACGACCGAAGAGGGCTCTTTGGATCGAGCGGTTCGGTCTCATAGACGTCCAAGCCCGCGCTTGCTACCTTCCCAGCAAGCACCGCCTCCACCAGATCGACCTCGTCGACGATGCCTCCCCTGCTTGTGTTCACAATTCGGACGCCGTCTTTCATCTTTGCAATGGCAGCGCTCGAAATCAGGTTCGTTGTTTCTGGCGTCTTTGGTAGGTGAATCGTGATGAAGTCCGATCGGTCGAACAGTTCGTCCAGCTCAACCAGGCTGGCTCCGAGTTCTCCCGAAGCGGCGGCAGAGACATACGGGTCGTAGGCAATCACAGTCATCCCGAAAGCAACCGCCCGGGTGGTAACGAGCTGGCCGATTCGCCCTAAGCCGATGACGCCCAGTGTTTTGCCGTGTAACTCGACACCCTTGAGAGCCTTACGGTCCCATCCACCTTCGCGCATCGACACTTGAGCCCGACCAATGTTCCTAGCTTGAGCAAGTAGGAGTCCAAACGTGTGCTCAGCCGCGGAAATAGTGTTCGCGTCCGGCGCGTTAACGACCAGCACGCCCGCAGCGGTCGCTGCCGCGATGTCGATGTTGTCAACGCCCACTCCAGCGCGACCGACGACCTCGAGCTTGGGCGCTCCGCCAATGAGCTCGGCAGTCACTTGGGTGCCTGATCGGACCACCAATGCAGCAGCATCCGTGAGGAGTTCAATGAGTTCGGCTCGGCTGCAACCGGCGGCGTTGATCACCTCATACCCCTGAGAGAGGGCAGCGATCCCAGCTGGGACCAATTCCTCCGCTACAACGATCTTGCGTGTCAATGGATCTTCCTAGGTCGTGTCACGGAAGTGTGGCGCAAAACCCCAGAGACACTAAATCGAGCTGCGACTCGCTCGAGTCGCTAAGGGGTGCGGTAGACCTGTGTTCCGAACAGCTGATCATTGACGCGCTTCACCAAAGCTTCATTGACGAGAAGCCAGTCGAGGAAGTGTTCCGCTTCATCCGATACGCCAACCGGCACGATCGCCCGATAGGGATTTGCTAGCGGAACGTCAAGCAGGTTCACTTCTTGGAGGTCGAGCCCAGCAGTAGCGAGAAACGCCCCCCGCTCCGAGAAGGTGGCGGCACTCTTCTGGGAAGCCACCTGCAACGTCGCCCCCATGCCCTGACCGGTCTCTAGGTACCAAGCTGCCTCGTGAGGAACCCCACCAATATTCGCCCAAATACCGAGTTCTCGCTGATGGGTGCCGGAGAGGTCTCCTCGCGAGACGAACTCAACATCAACGGTTCTATCGACGAGCCTTAGCAGTGCCTCATCAAGCGAGGATCCCCCCATGAGCCGCGCAATAGCCGGCGGGGCAACCAACAAGAACTCACTCTCGAAGACGGTCTCATCCCGCCGGGAAAGCCCACCAGCGATAAACGCCTCTTCTTGCAACGGATCGTGAGTGATCAGGATATCCGCTGATCCAGCTCCGCCTAGAGCGAGAACTTCAGCTGTAGATCTCCCAACCACTGACACTGTCCTTTCCGGAAACTCCGCTTCGTAGGCTTCCACAAGCGCATCCAAGAATCCCGAATCTACAAGGGTTGTCCCTGCCGCCAACACCAAGGTCTCGTTGCTCGGCACAGCACAACTGGAAGCGACCAAAGCGACGCCAATCAGCGCCACAGGCCATCTCACGTCGCAACAGCGCGTACCGCGCTTGCCTTGACGCTCAGAGTCACCGCTGAACCCGGAGCAAGCCTCAGCCCGTCCACCGACCCCTGAGTCACCAACGTCACCACAGTGGTCGAACCCACGTCAACAACCACCTCTACCAGCGACGCAGCGGGACGTAGTTCGGTCACCGTGCCTTCCCATCGGTTCCTCGCTGAGCCGAGGGGTGCGCTTGAACCAGAAAACACCGTGACAGATTCAGCGGGAATGAGCAGCTGAACTGAGGAGCCAACTGGAAGGTCGGTGGGCACCCATACCTCCAGATCACCGGCCAGTACGGAGGCCATCGGCCCCTGAGTGAGCCGGACTTTTCCCTCCAAAATGTTGGACATGCCTACCACGCCTGCAACAGCTTCAGAGACCGGAAGAGCGAAGACCTCCCGAAGCTCGCCCTGTTGAGCAATCTCCCCGTCGATCACGACCACCATTCGATCACCGAGCAGCGGAGCTGTCTCCTTGTCGTGGGTCACGATGATGGATCCCCGGTCCCCGATGGCCCCCGAAATCTTCACAGCCATTGACGTTCGATCGCGGACATCAAGTGCGGCAAGTGGTTCGTCGAGCAGAACCCAGTCTTCCGATCTCGCCAACGTTCGAGCCAAGTTAAGCCGATGCAGTTCACCTCCGGAGAGGACCCCAGCAGGAGAGCTGAGGACACCATCCACGCCGAAGGACCTGGCTAGTTCAATCGCTTTCCCGTACTCCTCATCGGTCAGTCCCAACCGGAGGTTGTCGTCAGCTGAACCGCGGAACGGGTACGGGCGCTGCGGGAGGTAGGCCGCATCCAGAATCGGATCAGCGTCACCGTATCCAACCAGTCGTCTGAGGAGCGATGATTTGCCGGCTCCGTTGGGCCCAAAGACGACAACGTGATCTCCCGAGCTAAAGCCGAATCCTTCGAGCATCACTTCACCGGCTCCCTGAGTTGGAACCAAGTAAGCCACACATTGATCGAGATAGCCAGCAGGAACAGGACCAGCCCAAAACCAAGGGCTGCGCCGAGGTTCCCCTGACGAGATTCTTGCACTATCGCCGTGGTGAGGACCCGTGTCTCGCCCTTAATGTTCCCCCCAATAATCAACACGGCGCCCACCTCAGAGATCACTCGACCAAACGCTGCGGCGACACCGGTTATGACCGCAGGCCGGACCTCACTGAGTTTGAGTCTTCGCTCCTGTCTCCCACTGAGCTTCAATGAAGCGATGTGCTCCAAGGCGACGGAAGGCAGCGAGCGGACGGCACCTGCGACAATCCCGGCGATGATAGGCAGTGCTAGCAGCACCTGCACGAAGACCATGGCGACAGGCGTGAACAACAGCCGGAAACCGCCCAGCGGCCCGTCTCCCCACAACAGGAGGAGCACCAACAGGCCGGCTAGGACCGGCGGCATTCCCATGCCAGTATTCAGAAGCACCAACATCAGCCGGGAGGACTTGGTGTTCCGCTCCCCTGTCCAGATCCCGAGCGGGATCCCGAGGAGAAGAGCCAATAGCGTTGCAGATAGTGTGACGACAAGCGTCAGCCGAAGCACCGGCCAGAAGTCTGCTTGCAGCAGGAACTCAATGGCCTGGGTGACCACCTCCCATAGGAAACTCATTTTCTATCCGCCGTACTGGGACCAGAGATAGAACCCAACAGCAGCAACACCCGCGTACACAGCCAGCTTCAGCGCCTTCTTGACCACCCACCAGACCACGAGAACCCCAGCGAGAACCGAGAGAATTAAGGGTAGATTGTCCATCCGCTCAGCCTACAGCATCAAGCAGATCGGCGTAAGTCTTGGCACAATCGTGTCAGCCTCGCCAAGCTCGGACACGTCAAACAGCCCCCGTTGCACCGCGACCACAGTCATACCTGCTGCCTTGGCCGATGCGATGCCAGCAGGCGTATCTTCAACGGCAACACACGTCTCAGGCGAGACTTCCAGCAGATCGGCAGCGGCAAGGAACATATCGGGAGCGGGTTTACCTCTCTCAACCTCATCTCCGGCTACTGACACCGAAAAGAACCGAAGAAGGTTTGTGGTTTCCAGCGAAAGATCAAGCCGATCACGACTACTCGATGAAGCCACAGCCATGTCGGCCTTCCCCTGCAGTGCTTCAAGGGTATCGACCGCGTCCTGAAACGCATTGAGATGGCGGTTCAACACTTCGCTGACAGCCGCACCAAGCTCCGCGCCAAAGTCCTGTTGGGGGGGAAGGTCGCCGCGTTGTGCCAGATTGCGATAGTTGTCTTGGAATGCTCTACCTGTTCCATACGACCGATCATCGGCTGTCAGCGTCACGTCGTACTTCGCCAACGTGACGGCCCAGGCTCCCCACGACAACTCCTCGGAGTCGACGAGCACGCCGTCACAGTCGAAGACAATGGGGCGCATGGCCTAGACACTCGCTCTATCTCTGAGGATATGATTGACCACCTTGGGATCGGCCTTGCCGCCCGTAGCGCGCATGGCCTGCCCTACGAAGAAACCGGTGACTCTTCCGTCACCAGCCACCAGTCGAGCGAAGTCGTCTGGGTGCTCGGCGATCAGCCCGTCTACCACTGCCTCGATGGCGCCTAGATCGTCCATCTGGATGAGGTCTCTCGCCGTCGCCACCTCTCCAGGAGTACCTTCACCTTCGAGCACACCAGCCAGTGTCTTCTTTGCAGCAGTCGCCGACAGCTTGCCGCCGCTAACCATCTCTGCGAGTTCCGCCAATCCAGTGCCAGTGAGATGGCTAGAGTCCAGCGTTCGCTCTTCGCTTCTGGCCCACGCGGTCACATCCTGCGTCAGCCAGTTGCCGACGAGGCGGACGTCGGCCTTCGCCCCCACTGCCTCTTCTAGAACCAGGCCATAGGCGGGTTCTAAGCCCACAATCACGGATGCGGCGTGAGCATCGAGGCCAAGCTCCTCATACCGAGCCTGCCGTTCATGAGGCAGCTCCGGCAGGGCAGCTTGTGCTCGTCCGACCCACTCACTGTCGAGCACCATAGGGACCATGTCCGGTTCGGTGAAGTAGCGGTAGTCGCTCGAACCTTCCTTGGATCTCATGGACTTTGACTGCTGGGTTTCCTCATTCCAGTGGCGGGTTTCTTGCACCAGTCGCTCCTCAGCTTCGAGAGCGGCTATCTGACGAGCGATCTCAAAGTCTGTTGCACGCTCAAGAGAGCGGAAGGAGTTCATATTCTTAACTTCGACTTTGGTGCCTAGCTCCTCACCCGGGCGGTTGACTGAGATGTTGGAATCAAAACGCATGGACCCTTCTTCTAGCTTCACATCCGACACCCCAAGTGCCAGCACCGTCTCTCGAATCTTCTGCGCGTAGACCCGGGCTTGCGCTCCGGTCTTGATGGACGGCGTGGTGACGATCTCTACCAACGGCGTTCCAGCCCGGTTGAAGTCCATCAACGTCTCTTCGGCACTATCAATTCGCCCAGTCGACCCAACGTGCGTGGACTTTCCAGTGTCCTCCTCCATGTGGGCCCGCTCGATGAATACTCGGTGAGGCTCTTCGCCATCAACCTGAATATCGAGGTAGCCGCCAACCGCGACCGGACCCTCGGCCTGAGATATCTGATAGTTCTTAGGCTGATCCGCGTAGAAGTAGTTCTTCCTGGCAAACGTTGTGTTCTCAGTGATCTTGCAGTTGAGTGCAAGCCCTATTTGGGAAATCCACTCCAACGCCTGCTGGTTTGGAACGGGGAGCGCCCCCGGCATGCCGAGACATACCATGCAGACGTTTGTATTCGGCGGCGAGTCGAAGTTGACTGCGCAGCCGCAGAACATCTTTGACTTGGTAGACAACTCGATGTGGATCTCAATTCCGATCACCGATTCCCAATTGCTCACGACGCCACCTCCGACAACACCGGCATCGGGCTCCGACCCATCAGCGTCTCAACCGCATCGGCCACCTGGTACATCATCTCTTCACCCAATGCGGGAGCCATGATCTGGAACCCAACAGGCAGTCCGAGGTCGTCAGAGCCAACCGGGACGCTGATAGCTGGATGGCCGGCAAGGTTCGACGGGATAGTGTAAATATCGGAGAGATACATGGCCAGAGGATCTTGAGAACGCTCACCGATTTTGAACGCAGTTGTTGGACTGGTTGGCGAAACAAGCACATCACACGTCTCGTACGCGGTCGCAAAGTCACGAATGACGAGCGTCCTCAGTCGCCGCGCCTGCCCGTAGAACGCGTCGTAATAACCAGCCGAGAGTGCGTAGGTACCCAGGAGGATCCGCCGGGTCACCTCTGGACCAAAGCCCTCAGCCCTCGTCTTACGCATCATGTCCTCAACCGTTTCTCCGTCAACCCGCAGACCGTATCGAACTCCATCGAAACGAGCCAGATTGGCGGAGCATTCGGCGGGAGCAATCAGGTAGTAGGTCGACACCGAGTACTTGGCGTGTGGAAGACTCACCTCGAGAACTTCAGCTCCCGCGGCCTCAAGCGCTGCCACGGTCGCGTCGAAGCGAGCAGTGACTCCGGCCTCTTGTCCTTCGCCTCCGAACTCTTTGACGACGCCGATCCGTAGACCCGAAACTCCCTTTCCTAGGCTGCCACCAAAGTTTGGGTAGGCCCCCTTGTAGGAGGTAGCGTCCATCTTGTCCGGCCCAGCCGCAGCCTCTAGGAGCGACACTGAATCCTGAACTGTTCGAGAGAACGGCCCAATCTGATCAAGCGAGCTAGCAAAAGCAATGAGACCAAAACGGCTTACCAGGCCGTAGGTGGGCTTCATCCCCACGATCCCGCAGAGCGAGGCCGGCTGGCGAATTGAGCCACCCGTATCGGACCCAAAACTGCCAAGCGCCGAGCCAATGGTGACCGCAACGGCAGAGCCTCCGGAACTCCCACCGGGCACCCGGTCTGTATCCCATGGGTTGCGAGAGGTTCCAAAGGCCGAGTTCTCAGTAGAGGATCCCATCGCGAACTCGTCGAGGTTGGTCTTGCCGACCATCACAGCATCCGCTGCTTTCATAGCTTGGGAAAGCGCTCCGTCGTACGGAGGCACCCATCCCGAGAGAATCTTTGACGAACAGGTCGTTTCGATACCTTCGGTCACCATGTTGTCTTTGAGAGCGATAGGGATACCGGCGAGCGACCCGCCCGTTCCGTCTGCGATCTTCGAGTCAGCGGCCTCGGCAGCGGCCCGAGCACCGGCGTGATCGATATGGAGGAACGAGTGGAGTTGTGCTTCAGTCATGGAGGCGCGTGCAAGCACCGCCTCTGTGAGCTCTACCGAGCTGAGGGCACCTGAAGCAAGCTGAGCCTGAGCCTCAGCGATGGAGAGATCGGCAGCACTCATTCGGTCTCCATTGCTGGTGGGACGCGAAAGTACTCATCGGTTGTGTCAGGTCCCTGCTCGAGCACGGCGGCTCGGTCAAGGGATGGTCGTACCTCATCCTGACGAAACGCGTTCGTGATGCCGAGCGGATGGGCCGTCGGCTTCACACCCTCGGTGTCAGCACCTTGGACCGCCGCAGCATGCTCAAGGATCACCTCGAGCTGCTCCCCGTAGGCCGCTAGTTCTTCCTCCGGAATTCCCAGCCGCGCTAGGCGAGCGACGTGTGCGATATCAATCTCAATAGCCATGGGGACGGAGTTTACAGCTCCAAGCACAACTAGAACTAAAACTAAAACCAGAACCAAAAAAAGCGCGCAATAGCCACAAGATGTCAAGTTTCGCCCTTCCTTGCCCGTTCACGGGGAAGGTGGGCCCGAAGGGCTCGGATGGGCCGTCCAGAGAGAACCAACAGTCTCGAGCTGCCAAAGCTGGAGTTAGGTCAGGAACGCTTTGAGCACCTCAAAGGCTGTACCCAAGTTGTCTAGCTCCACCGACTCTTCCACCTGATGAGATAGGGAGGGATCGCCCGGACCGTAGTTGATGGCCTCCACTCCGAACTGGGCTAGCTGAGCAACATCGGTCCAACCCTGCTTGGGGCGCCGCTTGGCTCCCGATATCGCGGCGAGACTGTCCAAGTGAGGGTTGTTGGTTGGCACCGGTCCTGACGGGGCGAGATCGGTGAACTCAATCTCATCGACGTGATCTCCGACTACAGCTCTCAGCCGATCCTGCGCCTCGGCTAACGAGCAGTTGGGAGGAAAGCGGTAGTTGACGTTCACTTCGAAGTCCTTGGGAAGGACATTACGAGCAACGCCACCCTTCACAATCGTTGGATTCATGACCTCGTGGAAGACCAGGCCGTCAATATCGACAGGTCGGTCGGCAAACTCTTCTAACGCCTGCAGCATCGGAATCGCCTTGGTAATGGCGTTGACGCCGTTCCAAGGCCGAGCCGCATGGGCGCTCTTGCCGTGCACTCGCAGGATGGCGTTGATCGCCCCGTTACATCCCACCTCAATCTCAAGATCCGTCGGCTCGAGCACCACACCAAACTCGGCGTCACTCAGCCAAGGGACAACCTCCATGATCGTGGAGAGTTGGTTGTCGAGAATCGGTCCCTCCTCTTGGTCATAAAACACCCCCACAACGTCATACGGACCTCCTTGCACGGCTACGTCCTCAAGGAGATGGATCATGACAGCGACCCCAGATTTCATGTCCGTCGTACCGAGTCCGTACATCCGGCCGGCATCCACATACGGCGCCGGTTGGCCTTGGTGAGGCACGGTGTCGATGTGACCAGTCAGGAGCAGCAACGGGCGGCCGGTTCGCTGACCGACCACCAGACCGTTGCCAACGCGCTGCACCGGCAGACCGCTGAATCGTTGCTCAATAGCACCGCAGAGTTCCTCTTCGTCTCCAATCGGAGACTTGACGCCAACCAGCCAGAAGAGGGTTTCTATGAGAGCCATGAAAAAGCACAGTACACTGTTGACATACAACCTCACACATCTACTGTTGGCTTATGAACACAACACGTCAGCCTTGGAAACCGACCATTGTTCGACTGATCAACGGTCGCTACCCCGACGCCCTCGCAGCAGTCGCATCTGGAAGCGTCGTCCGCGGCGAAGCAAAGGACCATTCAGACATTGACGTCATCGTCGTTGGGCCGTTTGATGACGCTCCTGGACATGAGGCAATCATGTTCGAGGACTGGCCTGTAGAACTATATCTCCACACGCCACTCTCTCTGGTTGAGACCACCAACCGTCAGGCCGTTGAGGATCGACGAGTACTGCTTCCTCACCTCTTTTCCACCGGCGAAGTCCTGCTCGACAAAGACGGTACGGGAGGCAGGCTTCGCCAGGAACTTGCTGACATCATCACCAAAGGTGCGCCGCACCCCTCCTCGACAGAGCTGGATGTCTTCCGACATCGCATCACAAACCGGATCAACGATCTCTCTGATCCGCGCCCTCTCGGTGAGCGACTGTTCGCAGCCTCTCGGTTGGCTCACGATATCGCTGCGCTCAAGCTCCTCAACAACGGCCACTGGCTATCCAAAGGCAAAGCGATCCATCGGGCGCTCGTAGAGGTCGATCCGGACTTCGCCGATCGGCTTGCCTCTGCCTGGGCATCTGTAGGCCAAGGATCGGGTGCTCTCATCGCCATCGCCGACGAGTCGTTGTATCCGCTAGGCGGACGTCTCTTCGGCTCCTAGAGAAGGCTCGAAAGCTCCTCCACCGTGTCGACAATGTGGTGAGCTTGTGCTGCGACCAATTCCGGTCTGTCAGCTCCACCCCAGGTGACCCCGATCGAGCGAAGGCCCAGCTCGTTGCCTGCCTCAACATCAAACTTTCTGTCGCCGACCATCGTTGCGCCGTCTGGATTCCCAGCTTGAGCCATGGCATAACGAAGGACATCAATCTTGGCGTCACGAGAGGCGTCCATCGTTGCTCCCACGATCTTATCGAAGAAATGAGCAAGTTCTAGGTGTTCCAAGATCTTGACCGAGATAGCGGTGGGTTTCGATGTCGCCACAAACAGCCGGACCCCATCTGCGTTGAGTCGCTGCAGGAGCTCATCCACCCCAGGAAACACCGGGTGTTCCTTGTAGCTACGGGTCGTGTAGCGCTCTCGGTACAGGCGCACGGCCTCTTCGATGTCATCGATACCGAGGCGTTCGAACGTGTCTCGCAAGGGCGGCCCCTGTCCGCTGCGGATGAACACATCGTCCGGCTTATGACCAAAGACCTGAACGGCGTGGAGGATGGCATCTTTGAACCCGCCAAATGAGTCGATGATGGTGCCATCGAGATCAAAGAAGACTGTCTTCAAACAGAAACTCCAAAGTCCCTGAGATCGTCGTTGAGAGAAGTCTTTTCATCGGTGGCTTCTGACCGGTGACCGATGATGTAGGCGCAAGCGAGTTGCACGGTTCCGCCCGGGAACTCCTTCGGACGCGTTCCCGGGACCACGATCGAATTGGGAGGAACATAGCCTCGATACTCCACCTTTTCGTCGCCAGTTACGTCATATATCGGCACCGAGGCTGTGATGCTGACGTTGGCGCCCAGCACCGCTCGCTCACCGATGATCGCTCCCTCGGTGATAATGCAGCGGCTTCCAATGAACGCCCCATCCTCCACAATGACTGGCCGAGCACCCGCTGGCTCCAACACGCCCCCAATACCGACGCCTCCGGAAAGGTGCACTCCCCTGCCTATCTGGGCACAAGATCCAACAGTGGCCCAGGTGTCGACCATGGTCCCAGCGCCCACATAGGCTCCGATATTGACGTAACCGGGCATTACCACGGCCCCGGGCTCGAGGAACGCCCCGTACCGGATGGTGCCGGGGGGAACGACTCTTACTTGCTGGGAGGCGAGATCAGTTTTCGTTAGGAGCTTGTCGTGATAAACGAAAGGGCCAGCGGAGGTCTCCTCCATTTCAGTGATGCTGAAGTAGAGCGACACCGCCTTTTTGATCCACTCATTGACAACCCACTCGCCATCCCTTTTCTCGGCGACCCGCACTTGACCGGTGTCAAGAAGCGCAATGGTGCGCTCAATGGCTTCGACGGCGTCTGTGAGTAGCGTTCGATCGTCATAGGCTGCGTCGATCAATTGTTGGTCAGACATTCGCGAATCTCCTGTTCAGCTAGTTCACATTCTTGCAGCGTAGGGACCAAGGCCAAACGAATGAAGCCCTCGCCGCCGGGACCAAAGGTTCTACCGGGTGCCACCACAATGCGAGAACCCAGCAGTTGTTCGGTGATAGCTAGATCGTTACCCACTTTGACCCAGATGTACAGTCCAGCGGTCGATCCCACCACCTCATACCCGTTGTCTTCAAACGCTCGACGTAAGATCGCTCTCTTCCGCGAAAAGAGTGCACTGCGCTCTGCTGGGTGCGCGTCGTCGCTCCAAGCCTCGGCGGCAGCTCGTTGTACGAACTCTGGCGGCACCGTGCCTGCGGATTGCTTCAGCAAACGCATAGCCTCAATACCTTCGGCATCTCCTACCACTGCCCCCACACGATACCCCGTCATACCTGACCGCTTGGACGCCGAGAAGAAAGCGAGCACACCTGTGAAGTCCGGACCAGCGAACTCCAAAGCAGACGGCGGTGGATCGCCTTCGAAGAGATCCGGGTAGCACTCATCCGAACACAGCCAAACATCGTTCGCCTGGGCGGTTCCCACCAATTCTTCGAGATCCGCTCTCGAGAGCACAGCACCAGTCGGGTTGTGTGGATAATTGATCCACAGCATCTGCGCCGGTAAAAGTCGCTCCAGATCAGTACTCCTGAAAGCGAAGTCTCCCGACAGCACCTCCACCGCTGGCTCCGCTCCAGCGTGAAGCGTGCCCCGCACATACGGGGTGTAACCCGGAGACGGACAGATGACTTTCTGACCCCCACCAGCCTCGCACAACGCAGCCGGCGCGTGAAAGATCGCCTCCTTGGAGCCCCCAGTAATGAGGACGTGTCGATCTGGATTGGCGCGTATACCAAACCGTCTCTCCACATATCCGGCCACGGCTTCGCGCGCTTCCAAGATGCCCTGAGCCAGCGGATATTGTGACACGGTCGGAACAGCTGCGTGCAACGCTTCTACCACCCGCGATGGCGTGGGTTCTAGCGGGTCGCCAACCGAGAAATCTAGAAGCGGCCCGGACTCAGCCATTTCCCTCGCTCGCTCGTGCAAGGCGGCGATCGGACTGGCTCCTGTGCCGGCGATGAGGGGGTTGATTTCCATGAAGATGACGGTAGCCGAAAAGGATGACTTGACACCGTGATGTCTTTATGACATTATAATGACATCAACATGACAGCAAAGATCGAAAGGGGCTGATATGAACGACTTCTACGCCAGAGATTTCTACGACGCTCGCACACAGCTAGTGGCTACGACAAACGCCGAACGGATCAGGAATCGCCGATAATGGACTCCACTCTCATTGAGTCCGAGATCCGAGAAGCGCTTAACACTCAAAAGGCGCTATCAGGAGACGAAGCCGTCGCAACAGCCGCCGAGCTACTCCTCCAGGTACTCGGTCCGGCTCTGCGCGGTGCCACTCATAAGCTGGCAACTCAAGCATTACAAGAGCTCAACGCTCAGTTCGGATACGAACGGGTCACGCTATCACTCGAGGACGGCGACCCAATCTTGCAGGTGACAGACAACGCGTCGGCTGTAAGTGTTTCAACCTCGGATCTAGACGCCCGAATCACGCTGCGACTCCCTGACGCCCTCAAAGAGGCCATCGAGCTCGCGGCCACCGATGACGGTGACTCGGTCAACACCCTCATCCTCAAGACACTCTCCAGCCGCCAACACCGAGCCAAAGGTAAGATTATGAACTCGAGCGTGAATCTGTGACCCCCGTCAACCACCGCTTCCTCATTTCGGGAGATTTTCCTGAGCTTGAGGTGTCCTTCCCATCCGGCACACTCCGGATTGAGGAGAGCCAAGAGACCAATGTGATCATTGTGGACATAGAGTCAAAGCATCCCGAGTACTTCGAAGTGGGCCAGGTCGGAGACGTCGTTCTGGTCAGTTACACGAAGGGCTCTAGCCGCTTTATCGACACCAAAGCAGTGATAAACGTTTCGGCACCGACCACCACAAGCGTCAAGACGAAGGTCGCTTCTGCTGACGTTCGAGTCACCGGCGAAGTCGCAAAGATCAGCGCCAAATCAGCAAGCGGCGACGTCGTGCTGGGCGTCGTCAAAGACACCTGTACCGTCAATATCGCGAGCGGAGATATTTCGATTGATCATGTTATGGGTTCCTGCAGCACGAACTCAGCTTCTGGAGATGTTCACGTTGGCGCGGTCGACGGTGATCTGAAAGCGAACTCCGCCTCGGGTGACCTTCGGGTAGGGACCGCAGAGAAGACAGTTACGGCGCGTACAGCCTCAGGCGACGTCTCCATCGGAGTTGCCAAAGGGAATGTTTCATCTAAGAGCGCATCAGGGGACTTGACCGTCGATTCCTTCGCCGGCCGACAGCTAGAGGTTAAGACGGTCTCGGGCGACAGTCGCATTACGGTGCCAGCCGGAACCCGAGCCAATATCAACGCTCGCAATCTTTCCGGGAGCGTCCACCTGCCCGACGGACCAAGCGACTTTGAAGGCGAGCGAACCGACCGAGATATCACCTTCAAGTCCGTGTCCGGGGACCTTCACATCAGCACTAGCTGATCTCGCATTGGGCGAGCAGGGCGCAAGAATGGGGTCATGGACGACACAGAAAGAACCGACGTTGTTCGGTATCGATCTATACAACTCGCTATGGCTCTGGTACTGACGGTGGTGGTCATACTTGGGGTCGTGTACGGAAACCCAGACGGGATCGCCAACACGCTCCCCGACGCGATCGAACGCATCTCTCCGGTCGATGGAGCGCAAGTACCCAGACAGTTCCCCATCGTGATCGACCTCGCTGCCACCTACGAGATGCAGCTGAGTGTTCGACGGGCGGACTCGGGAATCTGGGAACCCGTACCCCCCAGCGAGCTGAAACACGTGGTCGGTACGGGGGTCTACACCTGGACGCCTGACGCCGACAGTTTCTTCGGAGATCTCGGATCTGGCGACCACCGCCTGCGTGTGAGCTATCAGAGCATCGGCGCCTCGCTCAACGCCGGGACCTACGAGTGGTCCTTTAGGACCTATTAGGGCTCTATCCCAAAACCATCTGGCCCGTCCTCCAGCAGATCTTTGAACTGCTCCTCATCGAGGACTGGCACGCCAAGGCTTTCCGCCTTAGCCAACTTCGAGCCAGCACCCGGCCCAGCCACGAGGAGCGACGTCTTGCCAGTAACCGAACCGGACACCTTGCCGCCGCGAGTCTCCACAGCTTCCTTCGCGGAGTCTCGAGTGAATTCGACCAACGAACCAGAGATAACTATACGTAGGCCAGCCAACACCCCAGACGCGTTCTGGGCGATTTCTTCTTCCATGACAACTTCAGAGGCTGCCAGCCGATCAATGAGGTCCGCGTTCTCTTCCTCGTCGAGCCAGTTGAACAAGGCTTCGGCGATCTTCTCCCCTACTCCCTCTACCGCGCTGAGTTCTGTGACGGTCGCTGCTCTCAGCGCTGCCATGGATCCAAAGGCCTTGGTGAACGCCTTGGCCGCCGAGGGGCCGACATGACGAATCCCCAGACTCGTGATCAGCCGCACTAGGCCCTGAGTCTTGGCACCCTCAATGGCAGCAAGCAGGTTGCTACTGCTCAGCTCACCCCACCCTTCCCGGTCGGAGAAATGGTCCGGCGTGAGTTGGAAAAGATCGGCCGGTGACTTGAGGAGGTTGTCTTCGATCAGTAGCTCGATCGTCCTGTAACCCAAGTGTTCGATATCCATGGCACCGCGTGACCCAAAGTAGAAGAGCCACTCTCGAAGTCGGGAAGGGCACTTCAGACCGTGGGTACAACGAGCAACCTTCTCACCTTCAGGTCGAACGATGGGATACCCACAGAACGGGCAGTTCTCAGGCATTTCCCACATGACCGCGTCCTTCGACCGCTTGGCGAGCACTGGACCGACCACTTCTGGGATCACATCGCCGGCCCTTCTGACGACAACCGTATCCCCGATGCGGACGTCTTTACGCTGAAGTTCTTGCTCGTTATGCAAGGTTGCGCTGGTCACGTTTGCCCCACCCACGAACACCGACTCCAAAACAGCGAACGGGGTAGCCGCCCCTGTGCGCCCTACGTTGATGGAGATGTCGGTGAGAATCGTGGTTCGCTCCTCTGGGGGGAACTTGAAGGCAACGGCCCAGCGAGGTGCTCTGGCAGTAAAGCCAAGGCGCTCCTGCAGCGATAGCGAGTCCACCTTTATAACCACTCCATCGGTGGCGTAGCCAATGTCGCACCGGCGTTCTCGGACACCCTCGATGTACGCCTCAACCTCATCCAGCGTGGCAACGGTTACGGAAGCAGGATTCACCCGAAAGCCCATTGAACTGAGGTACCCCATCGTCTCACTGTGGGTGGCAAGTGAGGGGCCGCCCTCAAGGTGGCCTATTTGATATAGCCAAATGTTGAGATCCCTTGTTCCGGTGATCGATGGATCCTTCTGTCTCAGCGAACCCGCAGCCGTGTTGCGAGGATTGGTGTAGGTCTTCTCCCCTGCCTCGATCTGGCGTTCGTTCAGGTTCTGGAACGCCGAGTCGGACATATACACCTCACCCCGCACCTCAATCACTACCGGAGGATCATCAGTGATCAGACGCAATGGAATGGATCGCAACGTCTTGAGATTGGCCGTCACATCTTCGCCGGTGGTGCCGTCGCCCCTAGTAACACCGCGGACAAAGATCCCGTTCTCGTACACCAGAGAGATCGCCAGGCCGTCAATCTTGAGTTCACAAGACAGCGCTGGTTCGACCCCTTCGAGTCGTTTCACCACCCGCCGGTACCAAGCCTCCACCTCCCCCAAGCTCTCGGCGTTATCCAAGCTGAACAGGGGGACCACGTGAGTCACAGCCCCGAATTGAGAGTCTGGAGCAATCCCCACCCGCTGTGACGGCGAATCCGATGTGAGCAATTCAGGGTGCGCAGTCTCCAAGGCGATCAGCTCTCGCAGCAGTTCATCGTATTCGAAATCGGCAATAGCCGTCTCGTCCAGGACGTAATAGCGATAGTTGTGATCACGAATGGACCCAGCCAGTTTCTCAATCCGTTCAGCAGCAGAGCCCATCCCTTAAGCGTACCGCCACGGTCAGGTCTTGCGGTGATACTCAACCCTTCCGCCAAAGGACGCAAGACATCAAATGCATGAATGAATAAAACCATGATTATCGGCGACTTACCACTCTGAGTAGTACTAGCTTCATGCTCAACCGACGTCCCGCGCGGTTCAGAACGACAACAGAGGAGAATCCATTGGATTCCCAAACTCGTAAGCGCTGGTCGTGGAAGCTGCTCGGGCTCCTAGCGGTCTTCACCATGACAACCTCCCTGATGGCAGTGGCCGCAGAGCCTGCTCCGCTTGAGGTTCCTTCAGATCTGTCGGTCCCAAGCAGCTACGCAGACTCAATCAAGGCGCTCAAGGGAGAACGCCACTTCATCGTCCTTATGGAAGCGGACCCGATCTCCACATGCGACGGCGACATAGCTGGCCTTCGGGCGACCAAAGTCAGGGAAGGCAAGAAGGTCAACACCAACAGCAAGGCCGCTCGGGCCTATCAGGCGTACCTTGAAGGTGCACACAACACAGCGCTTTCCTCCGTTGGAAGCGTCGACGCGAAGGTGCTCGACTACTCCGTCGTCTTTAACGGTTTCTCCGCGATGTTGACAGGCGCTCAGGCGGCTGAACTCCTCGGCCGCGACGATGTTCTCATGGTGTGGGAGGACGAGCTTCGCTCCCCTACCACCGACAACAGCCCCGAGTATCTCGGACTGTCCGGCGCAGAAGGCGTGTGGACCACGAGCGGACTCTCAGGCGACGGTGTCATCATCGGTGTTATAGACACTGGCATTGAGCCAGAGCACCCCTCGTTCTCCGACCGCGAAGGCAACGCTGTTGTCAACGGCAAGAACGGCAAGGGCCACAGCGACACACTGACGTATCGCGCACCCGCCGGTTGGACGGGAACCTGCGAGTCGGGTGAGCAATTCTCCCAAGACGATTGCAACAACAAGCTGATTGGAGCCAGTTCGTATCGTGCAGGCTTCGGCAAGCACAAGGCGATCAGCGCCGAAGATTTCGACTCGCCTCGTGACTTCAACGGCCACGGGACGCACACGTCCTCAACGGCCGGTGGCAACGCCATCACTGACGCATGGGATCGTGAGATCTCCGGAATGGCCCCTCGTGCCTACATAGCCATGTACAAAGCGTGCTGGGAAGATGGAGGCAATGGAGGATGCGCAAGCTCAGACCTCGTGGCCGCTATCGACCAAGCGGTAGCTGACGGCGTAGATGTCATCAACTATTCCATCGGAGGCTCGTCCACCGACCTCGCAACGCCGGACTCGATAGCATTCCTCTTTGCGGAGGCAGCAGATGTGTTCGTTGCAACCTCCAACGGCAATAGCGGGCCAGGATTCGCCACAACCGGAAGCCCTGCCTCGGCCCCTTGGGTAACCTCAGTTGGTGCGCTTAACCACAAGTCATGGACTGGAGAGATCGTTCTCGGAAACGGCACCTTCACAGGGGCATCAGCAGCTGAAGCCACTAACTTCTACGGAGCAGAAGTCGTTGATGCAAGGACCCTCGGGAACGAATTGTGCGTTCCGGGTGACGGATTCAGCGAAGGCGTCACCGGCAAGGTTGTCTTGTGCTGGAGAGGTGACATCGCGAGAGTCGACAAGTCGCTCGCTGTCTCCAACGCTGGCGGAATCGGCATGGTTCTTTCGAATCAAGTTGGGGGCGCCCAGAGCCTCGTACCCGATGTGCATTCGGTTCCATCGATCCACGTTGATCCCGCACAGGGCGAGACCATCGAGGCCTACATTGCCGGAGGCGGAACTACCGCTATCTCCATTGAGGGCAGCCTCGGTGGAGTCGGAGCAATCGCCGGTTTCTCATCTGTTGGTCCAGGTGGATCAGCAGATATCATCAAGCCGGATATTTCGGCTTCAGGAGTCTCAGTCCTAGCGGCGTTCCCCGCCCACTGGTTTGGTGCACCTCCTGGAACTGCCACATCAGCACACCTGAGTGGTACCTCTATGTCCAGCCCTCACATGGCAGGTCTTGGCGCTTTGATGGTGGAAGCCCACCCGGGCTGGTCGCCATCTGCGATCAAGTCAGCGTTCATAACGACCGCGGACTTCGACGCGACCCTCTCGGATGATGGAGCATCCGCCCCAATCCCGTTCCAAGTTGGTTCAGGGTTAGCACAGATGGGGGCGGCGCTCAACCCCGGGATCGTCTACGAGACCAGCTTCTTTGAGTACGCGGCGTTCAGCTGCGGGATAGCACCTATCTTCAGCCAAGGGTCGTGCGACTTCCTAGCTGGGCTGGGCTACACCGAGGAAGCTAGCGACCTCAATCAGGCCAACATCGCTATTGGTGACCTTGCAGGCACCCAGACGGTAACCAGGACTGTGACGTCGACGCTAGGCGGTGACGTAACGTACTTGGTAAGTGTTGATGCCCCAGCAGGAATCGATGTGGTGGCGCCGACTTCCGTCGACGTGCCTGCCGGTGGCTCGGCCTCGTTCGAAGTGACGTTCACGACCGACGGAGCAACGCTCGGATCGTACTCCTACGGATCGATGACGCTGGCCCACGGTCCGCATGTCGCGACAAGTCGCTTGGCCATTCGTCCAGTGCAGGCCGCTGTGGACGCCGCGATCACCGGAACTGGGACCTCAGGTTCAGCCGATATCAGCATTAACTTCGGATACACCGGGGATTACACCGCAGAGGTAAACGGACTGGCAGCCGCGGCCACGGAACTAGGTAACGTTGTGGATGATCCAACTAATGACATCAACTCAGCGTTGGGTTCCGGAGTCGGGATCACCTTGCATACAGTTGAGATTCCCGCCGGCACCACATATGCTCGGTTCTCACTGTTCGACGACGAAACGGACGGAGCGGACGACCTCGACCTGTACGTGTTTGACCCCGGATTCGGGTTCGTCGGTGGAAGCGGGTCAGGTACCTCAGCAGAGGAAGTCAACGTGAGGAACCCGAGCCCGGGGACCTACTACGTGATCGTTCACGGCTGGCAGACAGACGGCGCCGACAGCAACTACACCCTGTACTCTTGGGCCGTAGGCGGCGATGAAGGCAACATGACAGCAACCGGTCCGCTCTCCGCAGTTCTGGGAGCTGAAGAGACCATCACGGTCAACTGGTCCGGTCTCGCTGCCGACATGAAGTACCTCGGGTACATCGGACATGAGGATGGAGGCGGCGAGTTCGCTATCACCACAGTCAGGATCGACAGCTAGCAACACCTCCATCTAGAGAGTTATCGTTTGGGGCCGTCCGCAAGGGGGGCCCCAAACACTTCCCCACCGACCAAGTGCGCGTATATGCGGTCCCCAACCCTGGGTTGGTGGACACATATACGCGCCTTTTAGAGGTGGGCGGTGATGATGCCGCTGCCTAAGACTTCGTCACCTCGGTAAAGCACAGCGGTTTGGCCCTTTGCGATTCCGTACTGAAGATCATCGAACACGACGTTCCATCCGCTCTCCTGTTGAGTCAGCTGACACGGGACCGAGTCGGACTTGTATCGCACCTTCACCCTGAGATCTTCGCCTGAGATCGGGTCTGCAGACACAACGGTGATCTGATCGACGCTTACCCCGTTGCACGCGAGATCCTCTTTTGTGCCGATCACGATCGTCTGTGTCTCTGGCCGTATCTCGGTAACGAACCTCGGCGATCCGAACGCAACGCCGAGCCCCTTCCGCTGGCCGATCGTGAAGTCCACGACTCCGGCGTGCTCGCCCACTTGAGCTCCCGAAGCGTCGACCATGATGCCCGGCTCGATCGCTGTGCCACCATGCTCCCGAATGAAGTCTCGGTAGTCGCCGTTGCCGACGAAGCAGATGTCTTGACTATCTGGTTTGTCGGCGTTTCGAAGGCCCAGCTCTCTGGCCATCTCTCTAGTCTCAGCCTTGGTGAGCTCTCCCATCGGGAACCGGGTCTTGGCCAGCTCGTCCTGGCCCAACATGGCAAGGACGTACGACTGATCCTTCGATGCATCAACGCCCTCACGCAGGTGCCATGAGCCATCCTCGAAGATGTTACGAGCGTAATGTCCAGTCACCAACACATCGCACTCCAGCTCCTCAGCATGGCGCAACATGTGATCAAACTTCACCGTGCGGTTGCACTCAACACACGGGTTCGGTGTCCGGCCAGAGACGTAGTCGTCAACAAACCTATCGATTACCCCAGCCTTGAACGTCTCCGAATAGTTCAGGACGTAATACGGAATTCCGAGGTGTGCCGCCACCCGTCGGGCATCCTCGGCATCGCTTACGGTGCAACAGCCGGCGGTAGGAGCTTCCCCGTTTGGACCCTCCCAGAGCTTCAACGTCACACCAAGAACCTCATGGCCCTGATCCACCATCATCGCTGCGGCGACGGAGCTGTCCACCCCACCGCTCATGGCAACCATGACCCTCATCGCAAAGCCAGAATCAAGCCTCGAGCCGCTTTGGCACCATCACCCGGCTGACTCGTCCACCCAAAGCTAAAACGCAACGCCGATCGAGCTTGGCCCACATCCATGCCCATCGAGAGCAATACGTGTGAGGCAGAGGCCGCGCCGCTTTTGCACGACGATCCGGTGGAAACCGCTAGATCCGATCTATCTAGTTTCATGAGCAGAATCTGGCTGTCCACATCTGGAATGGTCAGGTGAGAATGCCCAGGAAGTCTCTTGACGCGAACTCCCGTGACCAAAATCTCAGGTTTCTGATCGGCAAGGATCGCCTCGAACTCGTCGCGCTCAGCAGCCGTTCTCTTTCGATAACGCGTGCGATCGGCACTCGCACGCTCCATGGCAACCGCAGTACCAACAGCGCCCATTACGTTTGCTGTGCCAGAGCGCCGGCCCAATTCCTGCCCGCCGCCGTGAATGCCCGGCTCAAGCCCAACACCCTCTCTCACGAACAAGATGCCCATGCCCTTAGGACCGCCCAACTTGTGGGCAGCAAGACTAAGCAGATCCACTCCAAGCTGCCGAACATCAATCCTCTCCGAAGCAAACGCCTGTATAGCGTCTGTATGAACAAGCGCCGAGAATCCTTCGTCTCTGAGGGCTAGAACGAGTTCTTGGATAGGCTGCACTACCCCTGTCTCGTTGTTTGCTGCCATCACAGAGACCAGCGCAGTGTCTGGGCTGACTGAAGTGACGATGACATCGGGCTCCACGACACCATCCTCGTTCGCATCAACCAGCGCTGTTGGGCAACCCAACTCACCCACGGATTCCACCGACTCGAGGACAGCGTCGTGTTCTATTGCGCTCGCCACCACGCCACCTCGGGCACCTCTGAAAAGCACTGATCCCTTGACCGCAAGGTTGTCGGACTCAGTGCCACCGCCAGTGAACACGATCTCGTTGGGACGTGCTCCAATCGTTGCAGCAACCCGCTCCCGAGCCTCTTCTAGGGCGTTCTTGGCAGCCCGCGCCGGAGCATGCGGCCCCGTCGAGTTCCCAAACGCGTCAGTGACGAACGGGCGCATCGCGTCCCAGACTTCTGGGCGCATTGGAGTTGCGGCTGCGTGATCGAGGTAAAGCACGATCTAAGGGTAGATCGCCCCTGCGCTACATTCGCGCGAGTCATTCACCTGTGAAGGTGGCCTCACGCTTGTTGATGAATGCGTCAACACCCTCCGATGCATCCTTAGAGACGAACACCGATTGGAACTCAGCGGCCTCAACCTTGAGACCCTCTTCGATCGTAAGCCCGTAGCCCTCGTTGATCGCCTTCTTCGCAGCCGCAATCGCAAGAGTTGGCCGCTTCGCCATCTTCTGGCAGCTCTCCATCGTCTTCTCAACGACTTCGTCATCGGGGAATACTCTGTCGACCATCCCCAGTTCGAGCGCCCTTGCAGCATCCACCTGCATGCCGGTGTAAGTCAGGAGACGAGCCTTCTGTGATCCGATCAGACGAGCTAGTCGCTGCGTCCCACCACCACCGGGAATAAGCCCTAGGAGAATCTCAGGCTGCCCCATGCGGGCACCCTCGGCCGCGTATCGGAAATCTGCCCCCATCGCTAGCTCGAAGCCGCCTCCGAGAGCAAACCCCTTGATGGCAGCCAACACCGGCTTCTCCAGCTGCTCCATTTTCCCGATCGCAAAAAGCAGCGTCCTCGCCGCATCAGGATCGACCTCTTCCGTACTCTCTAGCCGCTTCTTAAAGCCCTTGATATCAGCGCCAACAGAAAAAAGAGGGTCCCCGTAGATCATGACCGCTCGAAAGGAATCGCTTTCGCAACGCTCCACGGCTTCCAGTATGTCTCCTGCGAACGCTTCGCTGAGTGCGTTAACAGGCGGGCGGTTGAGCTTGATGACCGCAACGGGGCCGTCGGTAGAGAAATCGATCATGGACATAACAGGGCCTCTTCCTGTGGTGTCCCTCCAGATTAATCGAGATTGGCGCAACCCCCTTCAAAGCCCGACCTAATAGATACCTTCTATCTCAAACACGGTTTCCCAATATCGCCACCTGATCCAAACACCCTCCTCATTTCGCTCTCGGATATGAGAAAAGCATGGCCGGATGAGCTGACCATGCTCAGGAGGGTTCTGGCCTAACTACCGTAAGTCTTATCCACTTGAATCGTGAGGATGACCCGTTCCGATTGGATTTTGTTGGAGTACGCCGCCCCCGTGTACTTGTGGGAAAGGTCTTCGATGCTTTGCGCCGCGGCCGGTCCTCGCACCGTTTCGACAACGGTGCCCCTCACCTCAACAAAGGAGTAGGGATTCTCCTTGTCCATCAACAGCACTGTGACCCGAGGATCTCGCTCAATGTTCTTGAACTTGGGACGATGCACCTCGGTGTTCATGATGATGTACTCACCGTCGTGGTGGACCCACATGAGATGCGACTGCACCGTCCCGTCGGCTCTAACGGTACTCAGGACCGCCACGTGAGGAGACCCAGCTAGCTCTTGAATCCGTTCGTTCAGCAACGTCAACTAGAACAGGTCGTCTTCGAGGCCGGCGTCTACGCCGAGAACTCCGGGGACTCGATCTACGAG